>Ga0078972_1003426_pt1 | contig 47598 bp, 51 predicted proteins | sample YelNatPaOPGAMG01_FD_67568 | JGI IMG/M metagenome (GOLD analysis project Ga0078972, IMG submission 67568) | Hot spring thermophilic microbial communities from Obsidian Pool, Yellowstone National Park, USA - OP-RAMG-01 (SPADES assembly) (version 2) | ecosystem: Environmental > Aquatic > Thermal... | reverse complement strand
CGCTCGGGGAGCGCGCTATGCCCGCGAGTCGCTGCTGGCAGTGCCTGGTGTCACCCCGCTGTCGGCAGCCCCGACACTGCGGGAGTTCGCGGTGCGAACTCCCGTCGACGCCGAGACGGTCATCGACCGGATGGCCGAGGAGGGTTTTCTAGCGGGGGTCGCAGTCGGAGTCGAAGGGGGAGTAGCGACCATGGGCGGTGAAGCTCTTCTGGTAGCTGTCACCGAGAGGCGCACGAGGCAGGAGATCGACCGCTACGTGGAGTGCATAGAAAAGGTGACCAGATGAGCACACACGACGACTACGACATCGAAGCCTCCGACCGGCCGAGGCGGATCCCCGCACCAGCAGGCAAAGCGACGAGCGCACCTGTAATGGGCAGGAAGTCGGAGCCTACGATATTCGAGTTCTCCAGCCCTGGCAGGCGGGCCTGGTCGTTCCGCACCACCGGGGTTCCCGACTGGGAGCCGTCAGAGCTTGTCCCGGCGAGCATGCTGCGAGACCGCCCGGTGGAGTTAGTCGAGGTGCCCGAGCGCGACCTGGTGGCGCACGTCACGAGGCTCACCCACCGCCAGTACTCCGTCGACCTCGGGGCCTACCCTCTCGGCTCGTGCACGATGAAGTACAACCCGAAGGTCTGCGACGAGACGGCGTCACTACCCGGCTTGACTGGGGTGCACCCGGCCGCCCCGGCCGCTTTGTGCCAGGGATGGTTGGAGCTTCTGTGCGGGCTGACCGAAGCTCTCTGCGAGGTGACCGGCATGGCGGCGGCCACATTGCAACCACCGGCGGGTGCGGCGGGCGAGCTCACGGGGCTGTTGCTCATGCGAGCGTGGCACGCGTCCAACGGCGAGAAGCGCACCAAGGTGATCATCCCTGACTCGGCTCACGGGACCAACCCGGCGTCGGTCACTCTTGGTGGGTACGAGACCGTGACCGTGCCGAGCGACGACCGCGGTCTGGTCGACATGGCGGCGTTGAGGTCGAGGCTCGACAGCGACGTGGCCGGCATCATGCTCACCAATCCCAACACGCTCGGCCTGTTCGAGGAGACCATAGCCGAGATAGCAGCAGCGGTCCACGACGTTGGCGGCCTGCTCTACTACGACGGTGCGAACCTGAACGCGATCCTAGGGGTCACCCGACCTGGCGACATGGGCTTCGACATCGTGCACATGAACCTCCACAAGACTTTCGCAGTGCCCCACGGTGGCGGTGGCCCCGGAGCCGGCCCGGTGGCCGTGTCGGAGCGTCTCGCAGCGTTCCTGCCGGGCCCGCTCCCGCGCCGCTGCGAGGACGGCAGCTTCGAGTGGCACACCCCGGAGCGTTCTCTAGGCAGGGTGCACGCCTGGCACGGCAACGCTCTAGCCTTGGCCCGGGCGTGGACGTACATCCTCCTAAACGGCGGGGACGGCCTGCGCAAGGTCGCCGAGGCGGCGGTGCTCAACTCGAACTGGCTCCGCCAGCGCCTGAGAGGTTCCTACGACATACCCTTCGACCGGCCGGCGATGCACGAGTTCGTAGCTTCCACGTCGACGTTGAAAAAGGCGAACGGTCTGCGGGCTATCGACGTTGCCAAGCGGATGTTGGAGGAAGGGTTCCACTCCCCGACGGTGTACTTCCCGCTGGTGGTCGACGAGGCGTTGATGATAGAGCCAACCGAGACCGAGAGCCTCGAAACGCTTGCTGCGCTGGCGGACTCTCTTGTCACTATCGCCGCCGAGCCGCCGGGTGAGGCTTCGCTGGCTCCGCGCTCGACGCCGGTTGGGCGTGTAGACGAGGCTCTTGCGGCCAGGCGCCTGCAGGCGACGTGGGATGCGGTGCTCGCCGACGAGGCGCGCTCAGGGTAGACCGACGTCAGCTTTTGCTGACGCTGGGTGTCGCCCCACGACACCAGCTCCTCCCGGGAGCGCACGCAGAGCGCGGCGGAGCCGAAGCCGACGAGCGCGGCCCACTCGCCACCTTCGATCGCACCGCCCCGGCACCCAACCATAATGGCCATGCCGGGCCGTCCCAAGAGGTCAGCGGTCGGGGTTTGCGGTGGGCGGTCCCTGGCGGCTACTTGTCGGACGCCCGAGTGGTGGTGAGCCTCTCGACGGGCTGACCGGTGACCTCGGCGATGAGCTCGAAGTCCTTGTCATCGTGTAGGACGGTGAGTTGGGCCACCTCGGCGGTGGCCGCTATCAGGAGGTCGGGTATCGATGCCGCTCGGTGTTGACCGCGATCGCCGAGCGCCGCTTGGACTTCGACGGCACGGTCTTCGATGGCAGGTGTGAGGTATTCGACCGGCATGCGGGCCAATGGTGGGCGTTCGAAACCATCGCGGAGGTCCTTTCCGGCCCGGGCCGAGAAGCCGACCTCGAGCCGGGTAACAGTGCAGATACGGACCAGCCCGCGTTCGATCCTTTCTGCCCAGTCCTGGGCGTCAGGGCTAGCGCCGAGGCGTACCAGGGCGGACTTGTCGATGACCCAGACGGTCACGACCAGGCTTGTCGCATGACGTCGGAGTCGGCTAAGTCGGCGAAAATATCGGCGAAGTTGACCAGGTCTTTCGCGCTGACACCTTCTGTGGCATAGCTACGCTCGCGCGAAAGGGCTCGGCGGATGTACTCCGTACGTGACAGCCCGGCACGTCGAGCCCTTGCGTCGATCGCGGCCAGGACATCATCTGGCAGACCCCGGATCAGCACGTCAGGCATCGATCCTCCCTAGCTATTGGGTAATGATATCATAGGCTAGCATATGTTCCGGAGTTTGACTCCACTTCAACCCGACGGTCCACCGGTGGATCTCGAGAAGCTCGACCAAGAAACCCTGGGGCGGTAGACCGACGTCAGCTTTCGTAGGTGTTAGCGACGTTGGAAGCCCCGTAGTCGGGCGGGGCGTTCCACTTCTGGGTGAGGTTCCCGTCGCAGGCGGCTACCTGAAGCATCGTGAAGCTGGCACCTGTATAGTCGCCCGACGGGTAGACGACCCCGTAGGCGTCGTTGGCTTGCAGGCAGTAGCCGCGGTAGTCCTGGTAGGTGTAGTTGACCGACGAGGTGCCCGTCGAACCGTTGGAGATCCAGATCTGCGACGAGTTGCCGGTGAGAGCTGACTGGCCCTGGCCGGCGTTGAGGTCAGAGATCAGCGTCGAGCAGTTCTCGACGGTGACAGCGGTCGCACCCGCCGACGGGTACACGATCGGGTACCCACCCGACGGCTTGTCGGCGGGGTCTGTCGCCGGGTCGGCGGCGGTCGTCAAGCAGTAGGGCGTGACTGTGCTCGGCGGTTGGAGAGGATTGGATGGGCAACCCGCGCTGGCGTACTGGGGGGTGTAGAGCAGCACGGCGTTGGCCGGCTCGCCGTAGGCACTGAGCGGCACGGTGCACCACCTCTGGTTCCAGATCGGGTAGGCAGACGTGTCGGGGAACTGCTTGCAGGTGTAGTCGATGAGAGCGCCGAAGTTGACGTCCTGGTTGGTAACGTCGATGCAGCGGCCGAACTCGGCGTAGTTGATCAGCTGGTCTGTCGGGCCGATCGTTCCCGGAACCGGATTGGAGCCGCCCGCACCTACGGTCGCCTGCATGGTCCACGTCTGGTTGGTAGCGAAGCCGCCGCCTCCGCAGGCTGTCCCGACGTAGGTCGTCGACCCGCCCGGGTTGTACGCGGGGGGACTGCTCGACGATATCGAGTTGTCCAGGCACCACCCGTTGGGCGCACCTGAGGAGCTGACGCCTTCGATAGCGTCCGTGTCGTTGACACCCCACTGCTGGGACAGCGGCGCCGGGGACTGGCACGGGGCGACGTAGACGGTGGTGCTCGGAGGATTCGTAACTGTGGTGGAACCGCTTTGCCCCGGGTCGACCAGACAGTATGCGACGCCGCCCACGAACGTCTGAATCGTATAGTCCTGCTGGTAGGAGAACACGAGCGACGGGCTCGGGTTCGACGCGTTGCAACTCGACGACATGACGACCTCGAAGCCGGTGGAGAAGGCTGGGCCCACTTGGGCGCAGAAGGTCTGGCCGGTTGAGTCAGGATAGGTGTAGATCAGCCCGCCGGGGATGTTCGCGTCGGTCGGGGAGGAGAAGTCGTAGGTGGAGTTCTCGGTCCTGGTGATGGTCGCGGAGCTGGCCAGGTTGTCGCCTCCCAGGGAGGTTATCGCCGCGCTTTTGACACTGAAAGCTTCCGTTGACGACGACGGAAGGGGGCCGGACCCTGCCATGCACGAAGCGGCCGGGCTCACGCCGCTCGACGTTTGGAGCTGGTATGAGATGGTCACTCTGTAAGAGATCGTCTTGCCGCTGGACGTGCTAGACGACACCGTCCCGTCGATGGGACCGCACGGCAGGGCCGCGACGTCGCCAGCCACGTTGGAGCCAGTTCCCGTGGTAGCTGAGCGGATAGCGGCGACCGCCGCTTGGACGCCGGCGAGAGCTCCTTGCAGAGCGTCGTCGCGCTGGTTGGACTGGGTCGCCTGGCCGAGACTGAAGAAGGCCTGGTTGGCGACCGAGGCAAGCACGATCGAGGCGATCATGAGCAGCGTGAGCGCCATGACCAGCGAACCGCGTTCGTCGTCCCGTCGAGCTACGCGGCAGCGCTCGTGTAGGTGAGAGGTTGGTGGCGTTGGTCTCATGACAGTGGGCATGCTGGCGAGTTAGGGGGGGTGACCTTGGTCGAGTTGACGGCGGTGAATGTGACCTGCGCAATGGACGAGACTGCCGGTACCGTGCCCGCTGAGCGGGAGGCGAGCGATACCGTCACCTGCTGGCGGATTATCAAGCCGCTAGTCGGGTCAGGCAAAGTGAAGACCGCCTGTGAGGGCTGCGTAGAGAGGCCAGAACCGATGATCGACCAGCCGGTCGCGCCGGACACAGATCCCGTTGCGTTCCACGTGCGTTGCTCGAGCAGTCCTTTAGAAGTGTCGTAGAGGAGCTCGCTGCACTGCGGGTGGCCGAGGGTAGCGTCGGTGTAGGAAGAGTAGAAGGTGAGGGCGTAGTCTCCGCTCGGCACGGACGAGGCGTCGCTCGGCGCGCTGGAGCAAGGCCCAGCGGTTGCGCTCGTCCAGCCATAAGGGCAGTCGACGGTCGCCGCGTAGCGGATCTCTTTGTCCAAGGCTATGAACGCCAGCCCTACCTGCGACGACGTGCGGTCCAGCGAAGCAGCCTGGTTCTGCTGTGTCATCACGTTCACCAACGACACGAGGACCATCACCGCTACCAGGGCCATGATCGCCATCGTGACGAGGAGCTCGATCAAGGTGAAGCCCTCCTCGGTGCGGGTTTCGCTCACAGCGACCAAGCCTTGGTGGCACCGTCTGCGGCTACGTTCGAAGCCCAGGTGCTTTGGGACCCCGAGTTGTACAGGCCGGCGACCTGCGATCCCGAAAGCGCTGACGGGAAGAAGGCAGCGTCCGACAGGGAACCCTGGAGGAAAACCTGCTCGGGAGGGTCCGGCCATCCCGACGCGTTGTCCCAGCCAATATTCCAGTACCCGGTATAAGCCTGGGAGGATTTCACAGACGTGTTGGACGCCACTTCCGAACCGTCGACGTATAGGGTCATGCCCGACGTCGTGCTGATGGAAGCGACCGCCAGGTGCCAGTCTCCGCCGTCGAACGTTCCGGGGCTCGCGATCTCAGCGGTGCTGCCGGTGTAGGCGCCGAACACGACGCGGCCGGAGTTGTCGACCCAGAGCATCTTGTCCCAGTCGGAACCGCCGGAGCCCGAGGCCGTGTTAGAGAAACCCATGAGAACCCCGGGGTTGGAAGTCTTGAACCAGATTGCGATCGTGAAGCTGGAGCTCGACGGTCCCGCTGAGCTGGTCAGCTCCGACCCGTAGGATCCCGAGTCGCCTGAGAAGTCGAGCGAGCCCGACGGCGGGTTGGCGTCGGCGAAGGGCCCGGAGTTCGCCTGCGCCGAGGCTCCGTAGGCGCACATCGGGTCGCTTGACATGACGATGTCGGGAAAGGCTGTCGCCCCGGACGGGCACGACGGTGTCGGCGCTGTCCCAGACGGCAGAACCTCGTTGAACTTCGGGTCGCTGGCGGTGCTGATGAGGCTTGAGGTGACGTAGTCGCACACGTTGGCCGCGCACACACCTTTGGCAGGCCACGACACGTCGACTACCGCCCGCACCATCGGAGCCGGCGAGGCGACCGTCGTGCACGACGCGCCCTGTGCCCCCTGCTGTAGATAGCAGACCCCCATGAAAGTCTGCGTAGTGAAAGTGTAATTGTCGATGACCGTGGTGTTCGACAGGGGGACAGCAGGTGTGCCGGCGACGTTGTCGTACTGGTCGGTGTTGGTCAGGTTCACACCGGCCGGCAGCGTTGCGGGTCCCCCCGAGGCTCTGCCGTCCAAGAGTTGGCTCGGGTCTATGGCTCGGGTGTAGTCAAGGGCGGTGTCTGCGAGGACGGAGGCGACCTGGCGGATGCGCCCTTGGTTGCCCGCCTGGGTTCCGCTCGTAGCAGCGGAGAGGAACATCGGAAACAACAGGGCGAGTATCGCCACAGCGATCACGGTCTCCACCAAGGTGAAGCCGCTATCACTTCGGGCCGTTCGTCTCCCTTGTCGGCTCATCGCGCGTTTCGGTCTGCAGACCCGGCTCACGGTGTGGTTGTCGGCAAGACGGCCTTGGCTCTTAACTGACAGGCGCGCAAACTGGGAAGGTCACGAGATCGTCGACCTCGCTGGCGTCGCCGCTAGCATCCTTGGTCTCGATCCCGGGGTGAATTTGCGCGGCCCTATCGCCACTGCGGTACCTGATGTCGTAGCCGGGCACCTGATCTCTCAGTCGCGTCGGCATCGGGGCAGGTCAGCTCGCAGCCGCAGCCTGCTCTCGGAAACTCCTCCAGCAAGTGGCTCACAATGGGTAGTCGCAGCAGCGCCCGAGGGACTATCATATGTGGGGAACTACGAAACGTAGTCAAATCCCTAACTGTTGCCTCGGACCCCGGTGACGTGGAGTTAGCCCAGTTAGACTTGAGAAAGCCGTGGCAAATGAGTCAGGCCAGCTTGGAGCCCTCGGTCGCAGGGACCTCCGTCGGTGTGCGACGTCGCCCCTTGGGGGCAATCGTGGAGCTGATGAGCGTCGTATTCTCGCGGCGCCTGTGGCTCGGACTTGGAGTCGTACTAGTCGTGGGTCTAACAGTCGGCTTTGCTGGCGGCAGCCCGTCGAATGCGGCCGCCATCTCATCGGTGAGCCAATGCAGCAATGCCGGGACCGTCGGTGGCGCCACTATCACGTGTGCCGTCACGGTCACGAACAACTTCGCCTACAACGCCGCTACCCCGAGCCAGCCGACCGGCTCGGCGACGATAGTGACAACCCTCTCGTGTCCGGCTGCGGCGAATTGTCCAGTGGGCGGAACTATTACTTCCACTGCGCCGGTGACGTCGATCACCCAGTGCGATAGCTCTGGTCTTGGCAGCGCTAGCACAGTGAACTGTACGGCTACGGTTACCAACAACCTCACCGGGTACCCAACCGGGTCAGCCATCGTGGCCGGGATCTCGCAATGTCAGAGCCCTGGCACTGTCGCCACCGAGACTTGCACGGCGACTCCGGCTGGTAACAGCCAGACCGGGAGCGGCGGTCCTGGCGGGCAGAGCGTCAGCCAGTGTAACGCTTCGGGCGGAGCCGGCGGCACGCTGACTTGCACTGTCACAGCACCGGCCTCACAGTCGACTGGCCTGCCAACTACGATCACCCAGTGCAACGGTTCAGGGTCCACCGGGGCGAGCACCGTGACTTGCACCGCCACCATTACCAACAACTTCCTGGCAAGCACGACGGGAGGCACCACGACGACCACGGGCGCCACCACGACCACAGTCCCCAGTAGCACCACAACCACAGCCCCCGCTACCACGACGAGCAGTCTCGGGTCCGCCGCCACCGGGGGCGCTCCTGGCTCAGGAAGCAGCGGCGCTCCCGGGTCGGCATCTGGCGGCCCGGGAGCGTCCGGCCAATCCGGAGCAGCGGCCGCTAATGCGGCGACCTTGCCCCAGACTGGAATGGACGTCCTGCCCCTTATAGCCGCAGGGTTAGTCTCGATTGGCGTTGGCGGGTTCTTGACTGCGGTCACGAGGCGCAAACGTCCGGCACACCGCCTATCCCGGTGACGCTGTGAGCCGTTACCCGGTCAGAGCTTTGATCATCTCGACAGCGAGTGGCCCCGCTGACGCCGGATTTTGGCCAGTGTGCAAGTTACGGTCGACGACTAAATGTTCGCCCCACGGCGCGCTCTCTTCGAAGAGCACTCCCATGGCAACAAGCTTGTCTTGGAGGAGCCACTTGGCTCTGGCGGCGAGACCGCCTTGAACTTCCTCGGCGTTCGTGAAACCCGTGAGTCGGTATCGCGCAAATGGCGACCCGCCGCTGGCATCTTCGGTCGCTAGCAGCGCCGCCGGCGCATGACAGACCAGCCCGAGCGGCTTGCCCGAACCGAGAGCCTCTACCAACAGCCGGGCCGAGTCGCCATCGACACTAAGGTCCTCCATCGGACCGTGGCCACCGGGATAGAACACCGCTACGTAGTCCGATACTTCAACGCCCCCTAACGACACCGGATCTTTCAGCTCTGCAATACTTTCAATGCGCTTTGCGAGAGCTACAGCGTTAGCCTCACCGCCATTCAAGTCCGGCGAAAGGCTTGCATGATCCACTACTGGAACGACTCCGCCAGGCGTGGCCACGTCGACTTGGAAGCCTGCCGCTGTAAATGCAAGATAGGGCGCGACCAATTCCTCGGCCCAATATCCGCTCGGATGCTTCGAACCATCGGCAAGGGTCCAGTACCTGGCGCCCGTCACCACAAACAATACTTTGCTCATAAACAACACTCCTCTCGGTCCCTTCAACTCCAGTGTGGCCTAACCTCCACCCATACCGGCAGGCCGGGGAGCCTCCGCTCAGTCCTGAGGCGGGCTCCTCCGAACCAACAAAGAGCCCAAGGTCATGGCAGTAGGCGTTGTCATGAAGAACAATCCGGTTCTGGTTGTGATGTCAGTCCCGAGGGGGGGCAGCCACGCTCGGTCAGTTAGATTTTGCGGTACTGGCGGACTCCGATGATCGTGAAGGCGATCAGGATTCCTAGGGCCCAGGCGACTGATTGCCATAGCCAGTGTTGGATTGGGCCTCCGTTTAGCATGGCCCGGACTGCGTTGACGAAGACGCTGACGGGTTGTACGTTGGCGAACGCTTGGAGCCATCCGGGCATGCTGGTTACCGGAACGAAGGCGGAACTGGCGAACACCAGTGGAAATAATGGAACGAAGCCGGCTACTTGGGCTGTTTCAGGGTCTTTGACGTAGAGTGCTACTGCGACGAAAAGCCAGGAGAAGGCGTAGCCAAACAGCAGGACCAAGACCAGTCCCGCGATGTCCGTGCCGATGCTGCCGTGAAAGCGGAAGCCGACTATGACTCCGACGCCGACCATGAGCAACACGACGAGCACGTTTCGTACCAAGTCAGCGAGCGTGCGCCCGGCGAGCACCGCCGAGCGGGCCATCGGCAGCGAGCGGAACCTGTCGATTATCCCGCCTTGGAGGTCCGTCGCTAGACCGACGGCGGTTGAGGATCCGCCGAACAAGGTTGTCTGAACGAAGATGCCTGGCATCAGATAGTCCACGTAGCTGCCTGTAGGGACCTTGATAGCCCCTGCGAACACGTACCGGAAAAGCAGGACGAACATCACGGGCTGCACGGTGGAGAAGACCATCAGGCGAGGGGTCCGGATGATCCGGCGAAGGTTGCGGACGGTGATACCAGCGGTGTCGGCGATCCCTTGGCTAAAAGTGACCTTGCGGGGCGGGTCTTTGAGCAGCGGGCCACCAAGCGCGGTCACGGGGCGACCTGCGCCTTGGGAGTGGCACCCGGTTCGCTATTGTCCCCGGTCAGGGACAGGAAAACGTCGTCGAGGGAAGGTCGGTGCAAGGCTATATCCTCCAACTGCACTCCGCCTTCGTCGAGTCGCCGGGCCGCTTCGAGGAGGACCTTCACGTCGCTGTCGGTTTTCATCGTCAACATACCGCGCCCTTCGTCGAGCACTGGACGGTCCCGGCCCAGACCGTCCAGCAGCGACGACGCCAACCGTACCTGCTCGTACCTAGAAACCGTCACCTCCAAAACGGTGTTACCGAGACGGTCCTTTAGTTCCTTACTTGTGCCTTTCGCGATGACCCGCCCATGGTCGATCACCACGATACGATCGGCCAGCCGGTCGGCCTCCTCGAGATACTGCGTCGTCAAAAGCACCGTAGTACCGCCCGCTACTAGCACCTCGATGAACTCCCACAGGTCGTTGCGGGTCGCGGGATCGAGCCCGGTGGTCGGCTCGTCGAGCACGAGGACCTTTGGTCGGCCGACCAGACTCGCGCCGAGATCGAGACGTCGACGCATCCCCCCCGAATATGTCCGAACTTGGCGGTCAGCCGCGTCGGACAACCCCAAACGGTCCAGCGTTTCCGCTGCACGCAGCGCCCGGTCAGCTCTGCTTAGATGATACAGACGGCCGACTAACTCGAGGTTCTCCCGACCAGTAAGGATCTCGTCGACCGCAGCGTACTGGCCGGCCAGACCGATCATAGAACGCAAAGCGACAGCATCAGCCTTGACGTCCAACCCTGCAACCGACGCCCGACCCGAATCAGCTTCGAGCAAAGTAGTAAGGATCCTGACCAGCGTCGTCTTACCGGCCCCGTTCGGACCGAGCAACCCCATCACCGTCCCAGCCTCAACCTGCAAATCCACATTATCCAACGCGATATTCGCCCCAAAAGCCTTCGAAATCCCCCTCGCATCAATCATCAACGTAAAAGCAGCCGAAGACTCCACCACACGACCCTACACCCCCGCCAACCCAACGAACACGAAACGACAGGAAAAGGATCACGGCGGCTGTAACGTCCTCGCCGACACCGAAGGCATATCCGGACTGTCAAGGGGCAGCCGGGGGAGCGGGTGATCAAGGATACGATGCCAGCTGCTTCCCCCGGACCTCGTTAGCTGGCAAGTGTGGCATCGTTGTGGTGAGCGGTCCCCCGACAGCTCGCGATAGCGCTGCTGGAGATATCGCCTTCCGCTTTCGTAGACAGCGTCGGCACCCCGAACTCTGTGATTACGCGGCTCAATAGCCCGGCCTGCACGTACCCCTGTCAACGCTTCGCTGACACCCTCATGGGCGCCAACGCATGACTCGGGGTCATCGTGGTTCGCTAGACCTTCGATGTAGAGCTCTTCCATCTCCTCCTCCATGCCGGTTTATCCCGGCGCTCCTACGAGTCGGTCCGCCAGCGTCGCCCGGATCGGTACTCAGTCCCTTGCGGGTTCAGCCCGCTTGGGAACCTCCCTCTCGCCACCCCAACCAGCAGGGTCGCAGTACCGGACGACGCCTTCCCACGTTCCGTGCGAGACCAGCAGATCAGGCTCAGGCCGCCTTACATGCCGGACACCACCTGGCCGATACTCGGGCACCCGCCAGGCTCATCCCAAAGCGCTCCGTATACGCCCTGGTTCTGGTGTCACCTCATCAGATAACGACACTTCAACAGCGATCTCGTCTCCGAGACTGCGCACCGTCTTCGTGATCCCCACCTGACGCGTCTCGTGCGCCTTTTTCCGTGTCGCTCACCACGACGGTCGTCAGCCAACGCAGCACACGGTGGTTTGGAGCCCCTCCCCGAAGAGTGGCTCCGAAGGGCCAAGCCTTCATCTCTCGCACAGCATCGCATCAACGATCTTGCCTACATGTTCAAGCTCCTCTCTGCGTTCGTGGCACACCCGGAGGTCTGAGACCACCAGGGTCCAATCAGCGATCGAGACGTTAGCGGCCGACCCGACGACGACCTGGGTTCCCGCCGGGGGGGCGGAGACCGACAAGAGCTCACAGATAGCCGAGTGCGACTTCAGCTTCGCTGACCGGGCGCTTCGCTTGATCGTTCGTCGCCAGCCGACCAAGCCCGGTGATCAACTGTCTTGTGACGATCTCGACGGGTGGCGGTTCCGTGCGATCATCACCAACATCGACGTCCATCTCCGCTCCGGCGCTGACGTCAAGGCGCATCACCGTCTGCGTGGCGGCGGACCGGAGGAAGCGATCCGGCAGCTGAAAGGCGATTTCGGTCTCTGCCACGCCCCGGTGGCGAACTTTTTCGGTAACTGGCTGTGGTGGCACGCGGCGGCTCTCGCCTACAACGTGGCCCGTTGGCTGAAAGTCCTCGCTTTGCCCGAGGCGTTCGCCACCTGCAGGGGCAAACGGCTACGGCTCGGGTTCTTGAATGTGGCCGCTAAGGTCGTCCGTCACGGCCGGCGCCTGATACTGCGCCTCCCCCGGGCTTACACCCACGCCCGCGCGTTCATCGACGCCCTGGGCCGCGCTGCGAAAGTTACCTGCCTTCGCCTAAGTCGAGTCTGAGGCGTCACCCAAGTCGACCTCGGGGACCTCAGCGCTGACCCAGCGCGCCCCGACGCGACCAACGGCGCCCTGCGCCGCTTCAAACCCCACCTCGACGCTTGAATCGAGACGCTCTCGAGGGCCCCAGGCCGCCAACGTCCACGCGGTTCCCGCTCATGCCCCGATCCGGGCCGGAAAACAGCTCCTGCGGAAGCGGGTTGCAATATCAGGGTCAGACCAACATGGCCCTCATTTTGGAGCAGCGATGCCAAACAAATATAGCCGCTCACCTGCGGCGTTGCTGAGCCGCGCAGCGCCAGGGATGGCATCATTTAGCGTGAATTTGGGGGCTCATGGGGGCGCAATGGCGGCGCAGGGCTGCGCCTTCGTCCGCCGGAGACCCGAGCGCCCACCGATGCACCGAGGCGTGGCACGACCCCCGAGGGTCCCCCTGTTCTGGCGTGGTGTAGTACAGTATTCTGGCGTAGTATGGAGGCGTGCAAACGCTGCCTCTCTCCAAGGTCCGTGACAGGCTCAGCGAGCTGGTGGACGCCACGTCGATCACCCATGAACAGGTCACGATCACCAAGAACGGCGCGCCGGTTGCGGTGCTTATCGGCGCCGACGAGTGGGAGTCAATCCAAGAGACCCTGTTCTGGCTGTCCCAGCCGGGCATCCGAGAGTCCGTCGCCGAGGCCGAGGCCGACATCGCGGCCGGCCGAACCTACGGCGAGGACGAGATCCGCGCCGAGTTCTCTGTTCCCAAACGCAGCCGGTGAGCAGCCGGCGTGCCCTATGAAGTCCGCTTCGCCGCGTCCGCGCATCGGAGCCTGCGCCACATCCCGCCCCGGATCGTTCCAGCAATCGTCGAGTTCGCCTACGGCGATCTAGCCCGCGAGCCGCGTCGAGTCGGCAAGCCTCTCGAACGCGAGCTAGCGGGTACGTTCAGCGCTCGCCGCGGACCCTACCGGCTGCTGTACCGCGTCGACGACGAGGCAGCGCGGGTCTACATCCTGCGCATCGATCACCGTGCCGATGTGTACCGGCAACCCTTGTAGCGCTAGAACTTGACCTGAGTGCCTCGACGACAACCTGAGCTGCAACGATGATCATCCAGGCGTGGGCTGGCGCAGGTCGAACACTTTCGCCAGCTCCTCTTCGGTCATGCCAGTCTCTTCCAGGACCAGACCTCCGGAAGTCGGGCCTTCTCGCGCTCCTGCCATTATCCCGGATCCTTTTGTCCGGCATCAAGGTCGCAGAGGTGTTCGGCCTCTCACCCGAGCACGTCTTACGCCTGCGAGGAAGAGCGAGGGATGCCGGCTCGGCCGGTCTTGTCCGCCGACGCGGAGCATCGCAAGCTGTCGGGTCGCGAGTTCGCCCGCGTTCGAACCCTGGCCCGCTTTGGGCGCACCCAAACCGAGATCGCCCCCCCGGCTCGGTGTGAGCCAGCCGACGATCTCCCGGGTGCTTTCTGAGAGCCCCGAGCAAGGTGAACTCGCCGCCCTGCCCTTCGGCGCGAAGAACAGCGCGCCAGCGCAGGACAGCGCCCCAGGCTCACCGAGGGAGATCGCCCGTATCGAGGCCGGCGCAGTACCGAGCCGCTACGCCGGGGCGATGCTCTTGCACCACTTTGTCTCCGACATCGGCGCCGAGAACGTCCTTTCCAGTCCGCCCCGGGCAGTTGCCCGTCTCTACGACGCCCTTGTGGTGATGCTCTCGGCCGCCTTCGGCTTCGCGCTCGGCGCCTCCTCGGCCGAGGGTATCAAGCACCTGGCACGGACAGACGCCGCAGCACTTCTCGGATTGGCGAGCTTCCCCGAACTGCGCACCCGGCGGCCCCGCCTGGCCGCTATCGCAGAACAGAGCGATCCGCTGGCTGTCCAGCGGGCCTTTGCCAAAGCGATGCTCGACACAGACGAGCACTCTCCACGGTTGCAGTTAGGATATTTGCGGCGAGTTCAAGTTGTAAGACTAGACTGACAGCACCGTTGCTCTGGACCTTGGCTGCGTGATGGCGAAGGAAGTGCCTTCTGGCCAGTTAAGCGGTGAGGAGAACGGTGTCCAGTAGTGTCACCCGACCGTCTAGACGACATGAGCGGATCCGGGCGTCTTGTCCCGTGGGCTAACGGAGTCCTGCGAAGCACTTCGAGCGAGACACTGTATAGAGCTAAGCAGTCAGACGAGCAATGATGCACGATGACATGGGTTCTGGAGGGTCTCCTGGTGGTAGCTCACCGGGGTCACGGAACGTCAAAGTACCCACGAAAGTACGGCAATGGGGCAAGTGGCTTCTCGTAGTGGCGATCGCCGTTGCGCTGTTTTTTCTGCTGCGCCCGGGGACTAAGACGACAGCTCCGGCTAAGTTGTCTTTCAGCATATTTGTGAACGACGTGACTGCCAATCAGGTTTCGTCAGCTACGATTTCCGCAGCTGGAGCTGTGACCGGCACGCTTCACAGCGGAGGCAGCTACACGTCGCAGATTCCGACCGCTCTCAATGACGGGAACTTGTCGTCGCTGCTGCTATCGCACAAGGTGAAGGTTACCGGGACGGTACCGTCGTCGAGTTCACTGGCCTCCTTGCTGGACTTCGCACTACCGCTTGTTCTCATAGGTGGCCTCGTAGTATGGATGGCCCGCAGGAGCAGCAGAGCGATGGGAGGCGGCCTGGGCGGGGTCATGCGGATCGGCAAGTCCAAGGCCAAGGTCTACGACGAGGAGCGACCGACGACACGCTTTTCTGATATCGCAGGCTACGAAGGCTCCAAATCCGAGGTGATGGAGGTCGTCGACTTCTTGAAGCATCCCAAGCGTTACGCGGCAGCGGGCGCCGTCGGCCCTAAAGGTGTTCTCATGGTGGGTCCTCCTGGTACTGGCAAGACGCACCTCGCGAGAGCCGTGGCGGGGGAGGCAGGGGTTCCGTTCTTCGCACTGTCGGGATCGAGCTTCGTAGAGATGTTCGTTGGTGTTGGCGCATCGAGGGTACGCGATCTGTTCGCAGACGCAAGGAAGCGTTCCCCGTCGATCATCTTTATCGATGAAATTGATGCTATCGGAGGGCGGCGAGGTCCTGGCGGATTCGGATCAAACGACGAGCGTGAGCAGACCCTTAACCAACTCCTCTCGGACATGGACGGGTTCGATCCTGGAGCCGCAGTCGTGGTGTTGGCTGCGACAAATAGAGCCGAAATTCTTGACTCCGCGCTGCTAAGACCAGGGCGCTTCGATCGGACGGTAGAAATACCTTTGCCTAATAGAGAGGAGAGAACTGCGATACTGGCGATCCATGCGAGGGGCAAGAAGCTGGGTGCTCATGTTGATCTCGATACCATATCTCGAGGAACGCCCGGGTTCTCAGGTGCCGACCTAGCTAACCTGATCAACGAGGCAGCGATCAACGCAGTACGTGCTCGGCGCACTGTCATCTCGGCAGCTGACTTCGATGCTGCACGCGACAGACTACTCCTCGGCCGGCGCGACGCTTCGAACGCCTTGCTGCCCGACGAGAAGCATTCCGTAGCGGTACATGAGGCTGGCCATGCCCTGGTCGCGACGTTGTCTGACAATGCGGACCCCGTGGCTAAAGTGACGATCCTTCCTCGTGGCGCCGCACTGGGTGTAACAGAGCAGCTGCCGATTTCGGAGAGGCGTCTCTATCCTCGCAGCTACTTGACGGACACGCTCGCTGTTCGCCTCGGCGGTCGAGCTGCAGAGGTACTTCTGCTTGGGGAACCGTCGACGGGAGCTTCAAATGATCTCGCAGGGGCAACGGACATTGCGGTCCGGATGGTCCGCGAGTGGGGGTTTTCTTCCCGGCTTGGTCCTATCGGGTACGGCCCTGAAGGACCAAACCGAGACAACCCATTCGCGGCACGGCCGTATGCGGAGGAGACCCAGCACGTCATCGACATGGAGGTCTCAAGGTTGCTGGGCGACGCGGAGAAGCAGGCGACGGAATTGCTATCCCTGCATATTGAAGCGCTTAATCGTGTCGTAGACCTGCTCCTGGAGCGGGAGACGATCGATGGCGCGGAGCTCGCGGCGGTCGTAGCTGGACAAGAGGTTCCACCTGCTGTGCAGCCGTCAGCGAGGCATCGCAAGCTTAGACAAAGTCCAGTTGGTCTCGATACGCAGGTGGCTATGAGCAAAGGCCCGCAACGCTGAGCTAGCAATAGGAGCCTGCCTAGTTCGCAGCACCGTCGGTTCCGGGCTTAGCTGCGGTACCTGCAGTCTGTGACATCCGTGCCTGCGCTGACGTCTCTCGCGCCATGAAGGCACCCATTTCTTGAATGGTGCTCATGAGGGGACCAGGGAAGACGACAGTAGTGTTTTTGTCTACACCTATTTCCATCAGAGTCTGGAGGTTGCGCAGCTGCAAGGCCAGCGGATGGAGCATCATGATGTCCGAAGCTTCGCCGAGTGCCGATGCCGCGAGGAATTCTCCCTCGGCAGCAATTATCTTGGCTCGCTTCTCGCGTTCGGCTTCTGCTTGTCTAGCCATTGACCGTCTCATAGAGTCTGGGAGGAGAATATCCTTGAGCTCGACGAGTGTGACGAGGACACCCCAGTCTGCGGTTTGCGCATCAAGGATCTCTTTGATGTCTACGTTGATCTTGTCGGTCTCGGCGAGGATTTGGTCAAGAGTGTGCTGGCCGACTACTTTGCGAAGTGTCGTCTGAGCAATCTGATTGGTCGCTTCACGAACGTTTTCTATGGACACGACCGACTTTGTGGCAGCGACGACCTTAAAGTACGCGACAGCTGAAACGTCGACACTAACGTTATCCCGGGTGATGATTCCTTGAGACTGGATCGGCATCGTCACTATTCGGAACGAGACTTTGCGCAGGGTGTTGATAACTGGAATGATCACTGCGAGTCCGGGTCCTTTCTCGCCAACGACGCGACCAAAGCGAAAGACAACTGCTTTTTCGTACTGCTGGATAATGTGCAGTGCAAGTGCGAGAACGACGAGCAGGGCAATTCCAAGAACAACGAGGCCTACTATCAATCCATTCATCGAAGTCAAACCCTCTCAGAAAGAAGCAGGCAGATTATGATGGGCAGTTGACGGCCTGAAGCAGTTCGGCGCCGGTTAAGAGTTGGCATTAAATCCTCCATTGCTAATTCGCAGGTCAACCGGTTTAGGCGACCTGTGATGCTGGTGTCGAGGAGGCGGAGCCGAAGTCTGGAGCTGCGACAACGTGACGTTACTATGCCTTCCTTATGTTAGTCGCAGTTGACCGTAATGTCGAGTGATGTTGGGTAGCTGTGATCTATAGGCGAGGGAGGGGAGTGGTGCTCCGGGCTGGGTGGCGGGGAATGCGGAAAGCTAAGAGCAGAGCCTCTGGGAAAGGGACTAATGGCTCTAGGTGGCGGGAGGGCTGGGGCCTTAGGGTTAGGTCGTAGAGACCGTTAATACGAGGAGGCTGTTATGAAGGCGTTGGTTTACCATGGACCGGGTGTGAAGGCTTGGGAGGATGTTGCGGACCCGGTGATCAAAGACGATACCGATGCCATCGTCAGGGTCGACACGACTACGATCTGCGGCACCGATTTGCATATCTTGAAAGGCGACACCCCTGAGGTGGCATCGGGTCGGATCCTCGGTCACGAGGCCGTGGGGACTGTCGAGCGGGTCGGTTCGGCGGTGAAGTCGGTCGCTCCCGGTGACCGGGTGTTGGTGTCGTGCATCTCGGCGTGCGGGCGCTGCCGGTACTGTCGAGAGGGCCGCTACGGGCAGTGCATCGGGGGCGGCGGGTGGATCCTCGGCTACATGATCGACGGCACCCAGGCCGAGCAGGTGCGGGTGCCGTTCGCTGACAACTCCACTTACAAGCTGCCCGAGGGGGCGAACGACGAGGAGATCTTGATGCTGGCCGATATCTTGCCGACCGGCTACGAGGTGGGCGTGTTGAACGGCAAAGTCCGCCCCGGTGACACTGTTGCGGTTGTGGGCGCAGGTCCGGTCGGGTTGTCTGCGATCAGCGGCGCCAAGATGTTTTCGCCCGCCCACGTCGTCGCGATCGACATGGCCGATGCCCGCCTCGACGCTGCCAAGATGTTTGGGGCCGATCTCACTGTGAACAACAGCCGTGAAGACGCCGTAGCGTACGTAAGGGAGCTCACCGGTGGGCTGGGGGCCGATGTCGCTATCGAGGCGGTCGGTGTGCCCGATACCTTCGAGTTGTGCACGAAGCTCGTGCGGCCTGGAGGACGGGTTGCCAACATCGGTGTGCACGGCAAGCCAGCAACGCTGCACCTCGAGTCGCTGTGGATCAGGGACGTCACCATAACGATGGGGCTCGTCGACACCTATTCGACGCCGACCCTGCTCTCGTTGGTGGCCGGACACCACATCGACGCCGGACGTTTCGTCACCCACCACTTCGAGCTCGGCCAGATACTTGACGCTTATGACACCTTCAGCCGTGCAGGGGAAACCGGGGCGTTGAAAGTGGTGCTTACCCGGTGAGCGCCAGATGCCACAATGAAAATATGGTACGGGTGCGGCGCTGTAGGAGTGAGAACGCACGAGCCCGTGAGCAGGGAGTTGGGTCCGTGACTTTGGCGCAGTGAGCATCGTCGGCTTGCGCGTCGGGGTGCTCGACGATGGTCGAACTGCTGGTCGGGGTGGGCTGAGGCGTGATCGGGAATGGCATCTTGGGCTCGGCGACTCGGGCGGAAGCCATACGAACATGGCTTGAAGGCGGATTTTCCCTTCGATTTCGGGTCGTCTTCTCCCGCACCCACTGGTGCAGTGTCGTCTGCATCCCAAGTGCCCGTCGCTCGACCTGATCAAGGTCGGGCCACGAAGCGCCGGTGTGCACCAGCGACCCCCTTGCTCAGCAGTGATACTGCGAACACGCTGGATACGCATTTCCGTCTTGCTTTCCGGACCCGGACCATCTGGTAGTTCTGGCCCGTCCTGTCGTTGGGCGTCGTCCCAGTCGGCCTGCGATACCATGTCGCAGGCCCGATGGGCGTAGCAGGTGCTCGGGGCGATCGGTACGGCGTGCTCGGTGAGCGCCCAGCGGATCGGCTCGACCCCGAAGCGGTGCTCGTATTCGTCGATGTAGGCGACCATCACTAAAGTCGGCGGTCGAGCTCCGCCGGCGCGAAAAACGCGCTCACGGTCTTGAGGATCTCGTTCGCACGGCGCACCTCAGCGTTCTCCTGGCGCGGACGGACCGCTCGGTCCCAGCTTTCCTGGTCGTACTTCCTGGGTGCATGCACAGCTCATTCTCCCTTGCGAGATCGGAGCATCCGGTGGGTCCAGGGTGGTTCACACCGCCGGCAACCTCCCACCACCCCAAAGCCACACGATCCAGCGAGAAGCTCAAGATGTGTCACCGTCTGTGTACGTCAACCGATGTCAACGAGCAGCCGAAGGAGATTTAGATGACCGACCATGCCATCTACGATTACATCCCCCACTACCGGACAAGGACAAAGCTTGCGGGCGGAGCCGACAAACCGGTCAAGGTTGTCGACCAACTCCCGACCGGAAACCTCGCAGCACGTTTCAACACGTGGTTCGCCGTGAAGGTGACCAACGCGGTCGGCACCATGTGGTGTGCCTATGCGTTCGCCATGATCGCACTCATCAGCCTGCCCAGGCTATCAGCTCGCACAGTGCCGTCACCGTCGTGTCCTGGGTGTCACAGACCTTCCTCCAGTTGGTCCTGCTGTCAGTGATCATCGTCGGCCAGAACGTGCTGGCGGCCGCTGCAGACAAGCGATCCGAGGCAACCTATAAGGATGCTGACGCGGTGCTCCACGAGGCAGTGAAGATCCAAGAGCACCTCCTTGCTCAGGATCAGGTGCTCAGCGACCTTACGGAGAAGCTGGCAAGGCTGGAGGCTGGATCGGGTTCATGACCCGAAGCTACTGGCGGTTCGAATGGGATAGTCCGTCCATGTCGGGGCACTCGGCGCGCGGGACGGCCGAGTGCCGCCCGATGACTTTGGTTCCCCGGCCCTCAGCCCGCTGACGGCCAGGCAGCAGCGAAGCTGGGCGTGTCGCGCGGAGGCTGTGGTTGGAGCTAGCAGAGCGACGTACCCGTCGGGCTCGACAGGAGAAGCGGTCATCGTCTGCTCATCGTGTCCGCGGGGTAGCGGTCCGGCGGCCGTCTGAACATGACATCGGGCGTTCTGCTGGGAGGAACCAACTTTCCCTACCTTGCGGCGGACGACTTGGTAGCGATCTGTGGGGGAGCGGACCGGGTCTCTCAGCAAGGCTGGCCGGTGCTCGTCGCGCTAGCAGGTCTTCCGAGCCTGCCAAGGGTCCTCTCCGAGGCGAAGTCCTACGCCGAACGACTTTTCACAAAAACAGATTTTTGCGCTTGGGGGAGCCCAGCACCGGCGGTCGCCGCATACCCAGCGCTGGGGTTTACCCTGGAGAAGTCGAGCACCCCAAGCACGCCCGAGTGCTCAGCTACGTTCAGGTCGTTAGCCGAAAAGCGCTGCGCTGTTGGCCTCAACATCGAAGTTCCGACCACGGTTCGGGTTCAAGCCCGTTGGGGTCGCACAGCAGTCTCGGGGGCCTTCGCCAACCGCCAGGAGGCATCCACCAGCCGGAGTTCCGGGGCAGGGCCGTCGGATATTCGGCGCTCACGTTATTGGGCACCCGCCCGACACTGAAGCCGTACCAGAGGCCGGCACCGCTATGGTACGGTGAAGTCGTACCAGTTTAAGGAGAGCCTAACCATGGCAATCAGCGCTAGCGAGGCGCGTTCGCGCCTGTTCCCTCTCATCCAGCAAGTCAATGACGACCATCTCCCGGTACGGATCAATTCCAAGGGTGGTGACGCCGTACTCATGTCGGCTGAGGACTTCGACGCCTGGCAGGAGACGATCTACTTGCTGCGGTCTCCCGCCAATGCTCGACGACTCATGGAAGCCGTCGAGCGGGACAAGTCCGGCCGAGGCACCGTCGCGAAGACCTTGGAGGAACTCCGAGATCTCGCCGGCGAGTAGTGCGAAGCATCCACTTCGACCCCGATGCGTGGGACGACTTGTTGTACTGGCTCGGCGCCGACCGGAAGATGGCGACGAGGATCGCACGCCTGATCGGAGACATCCAGCGCGATCCGTTCACCGGCATCGGCAAACCGGAGCCACTCAAGGGCGACCTGTCGGGATACTGGTCCCGCCGCATTGACGACGAGCACCGCCTCGTCTACCGGGCTAACGACGCGGAAGTCAAGATCCTCAAGGCGCGCTATCACTACAGCCAGTAAGCAGTGCGTAGACGGTATTGTCCGGATAATGATGGTTATCCGTAATAGCGGCCGGTTTCGAACGTTCGGCTGCATCACATGCGACGCCATGCGGCGCTAGACAGTCGGCGCTGGAGCGTCGGCGCTAGAGCGTCGACGGGCGGCGAAGCCGGACTATTCCACGATGAAGATGCACTCTCCAGGGCACTCCTCGGCCGCCTCGGTCACGGCGGCTTCCAAGTCGACAGGGACTAGCGCCAGTCCTTCTGCGCCGCCGGGTTCGGACTTGACGTCACTCCCCTCCTTGACGTACGCGAGTCCGTCGTCGAGCAGGGTAAACACTGCGGGGGCGATCTCCTCACAGAGCCCGTCGCCGGTGCAGAGATCCTGGTCTATCCAGACCTTCATAGTCGGGTGCTTTCCTTTCGTAGGGAAACTGCTCTTAGGGACACTGGCTCGATCGCTTGTGCGTACACGGATTGCTCCATCAGTAAAAGCCGAGCTCTAGGCGGCCGGCGTCAGTCAAACGGCTCGGATCCCACGGCGGGTCCCAGACGAGCTCCACTTCGGCCTCGGAAACGCCCGGGACGCTGAGCACCCGTGATTGCACGTCGTAAGCGAGAACGTCTCCCATCCCACATCCCGGTGCGGTCATCGACATCTTGATCTCCAAGCGCTTCCCGCCGTTGGCCGCGTCGAGGACGTCACATCCGTAGACCAGTCCTAGGTCGACTATGTTGACCGGTATCTCGGGGTCAAAGACAGTCTTCATGGCTTCTATGACCTGCTCGTAGTCGAAAGGCGCCGACGTCGACTGGCTTTGTCCATCGCCGGGCGAGTCAAGCGGGTCCGAAGCGCTTTCGTCGGCGATCAGCCCGAGAGCAGCGGCGTCGTGGGTGGAGATCCGGGCGAGGCGCCCCGACTCGGTGACCACTGTGACTGTACCTCCCAGAGCCTGGGTCACCGTGACCGTCTCCCCTGCGCGTAGCACCGTGGCGTGCCCTTCGGGGATTAGCGTTACCATGCAATCGGTCGGCAGAACCACCGTTGCGGCGCTCATCTTGACGACAGCCTCGTAGCGACTAATGCCTCGAGGTGGGCGCGCAACTCGTCGTCGGGGACCGTCTCGAGGATCTCCGAGGCAAACGCCGCGGTGAGGATCGAGTTGGTCTGCTCTAAGGGGACCCCGCGCGAGCGCAGGTAGAACACAGCGTCAGGGTCCAAAGCGCCGACCGCTGCGCCGTGGCTGCACTTGACGTCGTCGGTGAGGATCTGCAGCCGGGGACGGGTGTCGATCTCAGCGTGCTCCGACAGCAGGAGGTTCTTGTTGGTTTGGCTGGCGTCAGTGCCGTCGGCGCCTGGCAGGACCACCAGGTGACCGTTGAAGACGCCATGTCCACGCTCGGACGCGATGCCCTTGTAGAGCTGGCGGCTCGTGCAGTCGCGGGCCGAGTGCACCACGAGAACCGGGTTGTCGTGGTGGCGGTCGCCGCCCGGTAGGTAAAGGCCGTTGAGCGACAGCTGCGCCCGCTCTCCGTCAAGTCGAACCCGCACTTCTTGGCGGGCGATTCGAGATCCGAGCGCGACCGACAGTGACGAGAAGCGGCTGGCGTCGTGCTGGATTACGTCGAGGAGTCCCAAGTGGAATGCGCCGTCCGGCGCGTCTTGGACGTGGTAGTGGTCGACTTGGGCGTCTGCTCCGACGACGATCTGGGTCACTGCGTTCGTCCAGCCGGCTGCGCCTGGGGGACCTATGTAGTTCTCCAACACCGACACCCGGCTGCGGGGACCTGCGACGACGACGGAGCGAGGCTGCGAGCGACGAGTCGGCGCGGCGCCGTCCGACCAGAAAAGCAGCTCGATAAGCCCGTCGACGTCGATGTCGGCGTCGACGCGCACGACCGCACCGTCACCGGCCGCTGCGGCATTGATCGCTTCGAACGCGTGGGCGAACTCGCCTGACTTCGGGGAGAAGAAGGCCTCTAAGTCACCTGCGCCTTCTGCTATCTCACAAGCAAGAGACGCGACTTTCACTCCGGGAGGAAGAGCCTCAAGTGATGACAACTCCGGGGCGAACGCGCCGTTGACGAACGTGATACGCGCTCGGGACGGTCCAGTATCGCCGAGCCTCATGACGACGTCGGTCTCGGCGGCTGCAGGGCCGGTCTCTTGGAACGCCCCAGCGATAAGGGGGACGAGCGGAGTGTATTTCCAGTCCTCGTCCTTGCGGGTCGGCCACCCCTTCTGCTCCGCCCAGCCCGCGGCCCTAGTCCTGGCAGCGCTCAGCCACTCAGGTGCCGGGCCGGCTGGAGCGCCGAGCAGGTCGAGGAGGCCGGCGACTGTCGGCTGGGCTGCCCCAGCCCGACGTGTAGCAGTCGGGCGTGTAGCAGTCGGACGCGTCGAAGTTGGGGAGCTCAAGGGGCCGCCTCCAAAGTCCGTCGCAAGTCGCCGCTTCCGTCGCCATAACCGTTAGCTTCGAGCTCGAGCGCTAGGTCCTTGCCGCCGGAGCGGACGATACGACCGCCGAGCATGACATGGATGTGGTCGGGGACGATGTAGTCGAGGAGTCGCTGATGGTGTGTGATCACGATCATCGCACGCTCAGGGCTGCGCTGAGCGTTGATTCCTCTTGCGACGACACGCAGGGCGTCGATGTCGAGGCCTGAGTCGGTCTCGTCCAAGATGGCCAGGGTCGGTTCGAGGATCGCCATCTGCAGGGTCTCGTTACGCTTCTTCTCGCCACCGGAGAAGCCCTCGTTCACCGAACGGTTCATGAAGCTGCGGTCCATCTCCAGCAGCTTCATCCGTTCCTCTGCGAGGGCTAAGAACTCCGACACGCCGACCTCGTCGAGACCCCTGCGCCGACGAAGCGAGTTCAACGCCGTGCGCAAGAAGTACAGGTTGCCGACCCCGGGGATCTCGGTGGGATGCTGCAAAGCCAAGAAGACGCCCGCCCCGGCACGCTCTTCGGGTGTCATCGAAAGCAGATCTTCGCCTTGGAAGACGACGGCTCCGCCGGCCTCGTACCCGTCGCGGCCGGCTAGGACATTAGCCAAGGTGGATTTGCCGGAGCCGTTCGGACCCATGATCGCGTGTACCTCGCCAGCGCCGACGTCGAGGTCGACCCCACGGAGGATCTCGTGCCCTCCGATTGACACGTGCAGGTCCTCTATGTGCAGCATCATCCGACGCTTCCTTCCAGGCTGACGCTGAGCAGGCGCTGAGCTTCGACTGCGAACTCCATCGGAAGCTCCTTGAACACTTCACGGCAGAAGCCGTTGACGATCATCGCGACAGCATCCTCCTCGGATAGTCCCCGCTGACGGCAGTAGAAGAGCTGGTCCTCGCTCACCTTGGACGTGGAAGCCTCGTGCTCGACTTTCGCCGAGGGATGTTTCACTTCGATATAGGGGAAGGTATGCGCGCCGCTCGAAGCTCCGATCAACAGCGAGTCGCAGCGGGTGTAGTTCCTGGCCCCCTCGGCTGATCTCAGGGTCTTGACGAGTCCGCGGTAGGTGTTCTGGCCGTGGCCTACCGAGATCGCCTTGGAGACGATGGTGCTCGACGTGTTCTTGCCGATGTGGACCATCTTGGTACCTGTGTCAGCCTGCTGGCGGTTGGCGGTGAGAGCGACCGAGTAGAACTCGCCGACAGAGTTGTCTCCCTGCAAGATCACCCCCGGGTATTTCCAGGTGACCGCCGACCCGGTCTCGACCTGGGTCCAGGAGATCTTCGAGTTCGCCCCCGCGCACTTGCCGCGCTTGGTGACGAAGTTATAGATACCGCCGCGGCCTTCTGCGTCACCGGGATACCAGTTCTGCACCGTCGAGTATTTGATACGTGCACCCTCCAGGGCGACCAGCTCGACGACAGCCGCGTGCAGCTGGTTCTCGTCGCGCATCGGGGCGGTGCAGCCTTCGAGGTAGCTGACGTCAGCGCCCTCCTCGGCGACTATGAGCGTTCGCTCGAACTGGCCGGTTCCCGCTGTGTTGATCCGAAAGTAGGTGGACAGCTCCATCGGGCAGTGCACGCCTTTGGGAATGAAGCAGAACGACCCGTCGGTGAAGACAGCGGAGTTGAGGGTCGCAAAGAAGTTGTCCCGGTAGGGCACGACCGTGCCGAGGTAGCGGCGCACCAGGTCGGGATGTTCCTTGACTGCTTCGGAGAACGAGCAGAAGATGACCCCTACCTCGGCAAGGCGCTTCTTGAACGTCGTGGCCACAGACACCGAGTCGACGATGGCGTCGACGGCGACGCCGCTCAGGCGTTCCTGCTCGGCCAGGGAGATCCCGAGCTTGTCGAACATCGAGCGAAGCTCGGGGTCGACCTCGTCAAGGCTCGCCAGCTTCGGCTTGGGTTTCGGTGCGGCGTAGTAGACGATGTCCTGATAGTCGATGGGCCCGTACTGGACGTTCTGCCACTTGGGTTCGTCGAGGGTCACCCAGTGGCGGTACGCCTGGAGGCGCCACTCGGTCAGCCACTCCGGCTCCCCCTTTTTCTGAGAGATCAGCCGGACGACGTCCTCGCTCAGCCCCTTGGGAACGGTGTCGGTATCGATATCGGTGGTAAATCCATACCGGTACTCCTGGCTGGCGAACTCCTTGATATCCGCCGATACACTCATTGCTTCCTCCATGCGTCGCCTAGCCGGCCACTGGACCTGACGAACCTCACACTACCACGAGCGGGCACTTTTACAAGTTCCTTCTTGTGATACTGGCGGAAGCGCCTCTGGGAGCGTTAGTCTAAAAGTCGTGGGAGTCCCCATGGGAGCAACCGGTAACCTGTCGACAGCGCAACGCGAGATTCTTATCGCCATCAAGCGGCGCGGGGAGGCGTCAGCCGACGAACTCGCCGAGGCGCTTTGTATAACGCCCAGCGCTGTGCGCCAGCACCTGGCCACGCTCAAGAGCGCAGGGTTCGTCGCGTCGCGCCAGATGAGGGGCCGTCCGGGACGCCCAGCGGACCTGTATCACAGCACCGAGATGGGCGAGACTTGCTCTACCAACGAATCGACCTCGGACTTCTCCGTCGAGCTTCTCGGGCTCATCGAGCACGAGGACCCGAACCTTATCGTCCGCATCTTCGACCGCCGAAGGAGCCGGCGGGTGGAGCAGTTCCGCGAGAAGATCGCCGGCATGAGCCTAGGCGAGGCGTTGAGCGCGCTCGCTGCCGACCTCGACGCGGAGGGATACATGGCACGTGTCGACACTCTCGGTCACGAAAGCTACAGGCTGACGCTTCACAGCTGTCCTATCTGGATGGTCGCCTCACACTACGGCCAGGCGTGCAACAGCGAATTGGAGTTCATGCAGGAACTCCTTCCTGACATCACCGTGAAGCGCGTCGTCCACAAGGTCGCCGGCGCCTACGTGTGCGCCTACGAGATCGACAAAGCAGCGACCGCTCTAGAGCCCACCTCGCAGGCAACCGGCTAGGTCCGCACCTGTGTGATCAGAGCCTCTAAGCCGGGTACGCGCGGGCGAGCTCGCCGATCACCGAGGCGAACTCCTCGACGGTGCCCGAAATTATGTCCGCCACGGTCTTTATCTCGTCGATACGGCCCATCACCTGTCCGCCGAGAGCCACGGCAGCTTCCATGTCACCGTCGAAGTAAAGGTCGTGGTGCCTTGCGAGGTGCTCCATGCCGACGTGGTCTTCGCGCTCGAGACGGCTTGACAACCCGGTCCGGAGCGCTCTGAGACCGGGCCGGGAATGGCGGTTCAAAAAGACGGTGTCGGTCTCAGCTGCGGCTAAGACCGCCGCCTTCCAGTTGTCGTGGACGGGAGACTCGACAGCGCTGAGCATGCGGGTTCCCATCTGGACACCCTCGGCGCCTAACGCGAACGCTGCTGCCATGCTCCGCCCGTCGGCGATGCCGCCCGCCGCGACGATGGGCACGTCGACCCGGGACCGCACGAGCGGAAGCAGCACCATGGTCGCCACGTCTCTCGGGTTCTTGAAACCTCCCCCCTCCCCGCCCTCGACGACCAGCCCGTCCACCCCGGCGTCGACCGCTTTGAGCGCAGCAGCGAGCGTCGGAACCACGTGGTAGACGATCAGGCCTGCGGCTTTGAGTTCGGCGGTGTAACGGTTCGGGTCGCCGGCGGAGGTCGTCACGAACTTGACTCCCTGCTCGACGACGAACTCGACTATGTCGGAGTTGCGCACGAAGGCCTGCGCGATGTTGACCCCGAAAGGGCGGTTTCCGGCGCTGCGCATCTTGTCGATTTCGACCCGGATCTGATCCAGCTCCCCCGAGGACGTCTCGATGATCCCCATACCCCCCGCGTCCGAAACAGCCGACGCGAGCTGTGAGCGGGCGATCCACCCCATCGGCGCTTGCAGGATCGGATATCTGACTCCGAGGTCGCGAGTTACCCGATTGTCGAAGATCGTCATCTCCCGACAGTAGCCCGAGGCTGCCAGCAGCGTTGTTGTGGTAGCCCCCTGCCAGCGGTAGCGTTAAGCCAAGTGTCAGATCCGGTTTTGCTCAGCTCAGCCTCCGCTGCTTCGATTACCTCGATGGGTGGGATGGCGCCCGTGGCGTTCAGTTGGCACGCCGCGCTGACGGACTGGCAGACCGGGCCGTTCTCGCTAGCGACGCTCGTGGTGCTCTGCGCCGTCGCCTACTGGTACCTGCGCGCCGACTGGCGCCTAGCTGGGCGAGGACGCCGCTGGCCGGCGCGGCGAACAGCGGCTTTTATGCTCGGCCTTTTCAGTATCGACCTGGCTGTGCAGTCTCCCGTCGCGACTTTCACCGCATCGTACTTCCAGGCGCACGTACTACAGCACCTGCTTTTGATGGTCGTCGCCCCACCGGCGCTGGCGCTCGGAGCTCCTTCCACGTTGCTGTTGCAGACTTCCACCAGGCGAGTCAAGACGTGGTGGCTTAGGGTCCTCAAGTCCCGGGGCTTCGCGCTTCTCACCTTCCCCGGGACGGTCTTCTGCCTGTACTTCGGCGTGATGTTCGCCTTCTTCTTGACGTCTTTGATCAACACGGCGATGCTGCACATGTGGCTCATGGACGTGTTCAACGTCGTCTTCTTCTTCGGGGCGACGCTGTATTGGTGGCCGCTAGTCGGTCTGGACCCGATAGTGCACTGGCGGATGGGGCACGGAGCCCGGATGCTGAGCGTCCTTCTGGGAGGGCCCCCCGAGGTGATACTCGGCCTTGCGATCCTGTCTTCTAGCCATCCCATCGCGTCGATGTACACCCTCGCCAGCACCCGCGCTGGTGGGGGCATGCTGTGGGTGGCGACCGAGGCGTCAGCTCTGATCGGTTTCGTGCCGATATTCCTGCAGTGGGCCCGGGCCGACGAACGGGCAGCAAAGCGCATAGACGCACGTCAAGATGCACCGGGCGACAGCCGGGTCGCTGTCCCCGCCCGCAGCGCAACCACGCTGATCGACTCCGACGACGAGACTTGGAAGGCGTACTGGATGACCCGTACCGGCACAGTCCCCTCCGCGCGGGAGTGGGTGTCCAACTCGCCACGAGAGTGAACCCTCAGCTCAACCCGGTTGCTCTCGGGCTGGACGCTGCATGGTCCAGCCTTTCTGGAGGGCCTAGCCTATTTGGAGCTTGACGAGTCCTTGCGAGCGGAAGCTGGGACCTCTTTGGCCCTTGCGTCACGCGCTTTTTTACGGCGGGTTCTGTCATGCTTCCAGCGCACGGTCGAGCGTGCTCCACGGCCCATGCAAGCTAGCTTAGCAGTTCGGGCCCCAAGGCATCTCCTAGGCTGGCGCGCACAGGAACTCGACTGCCCCTGCGAGGAACCTGAAGTCCTTCGGCGTGGAGAAATGGTCCGCCCCGGGCAGGCTGACCAGGCGGGCGTCGGGCAGACCGGCGACTAGTTCGACGGCGGGCCCTGCGAAGTCGCGGTCCCCGAGCACGACGAGCACCGGGCAGGCGACCGTGGACAGCTCTGCAACGCTTAGAGGCGAGCTGGGACGCCTGAGGCATGCTGCCAGCGCTGCCGGCTCGTTATCGGGGGACCTCGCGAACCTCGCGAACGCGCCGGCGGCCTCGTGATTAGCGTCGCCGGCTAAGCCCGTCTCGACCGCCACGGCGAGAGCTTCGGAATCCGACGTTCTTAGGGCGCTGTCTCCGACCCCGCCCACCACGAGCCGCCGGAAAGCCGTCGGGCGCTTCGAGGCCACCCGAAGAAGCAGCTGACCTCCAAGGCTGAACCCTACGGCGTCGACCAAGGGGTGTGCGTCGAGAACCTCGTCGATAGCGCTGTGCAGGTCAGCGTACGCGCTGGGATCAGTCGGCTTCGCGGAGGTGCCGTGGCCGAGGAGGTCGACGCCTACGACGGCTCTTCCCTCGTCCTCCAACACGTTCACCCAGCCGGGCTCCCGCCAGTTGCGTTCGAACGAGGACGCAAAACCGTGCACCAGCAGTATGGGTACCTCGCTCATCGCACCATGGTAGTGCTCTGGGTGTCGGCCAGGCCGATACTCCTGTAGCGTGGTGAGGGTGGGTCGACGAATCGAGATTGAACTTACCAGCTCCCGCCCCGACGGAACTTGGACTTGGCGCGCGGCGGGCGCGCGCCAGCCCAAGGGAGTCCTCGACGTCGGCTTGGCCCCTGAGGGCGCGAAACCCGGCGATGTGCTGCGCGTCGAGGCCGACTTCGAGCTGGAAGGTATCGTCGTGACCTCCGTCCTTGCCGCCAAGGAGGCGCCGAAGGCCGATCCCGGCCGGATCGAGATCATCGGATCCGCGTCAGCGGACCAGCCGGGGGTTACCACTCAGCTCGTCGGCAAGGCCGCCCGCCGCCCGCGCGGCAACGACCGCGGTCCGGCCAGCTTCTCGGGGGGCCGCGGCCCCGAGCGTCCCGGCTCGGCGCCCGACAGGACGCCGAGCGGTCCGCGCCGCTCCCAAGGCGGCGGCTCCCAAGGCGGCGGCGACGGGCGGGCGGGGCGCTCCGGCGCTGGCCGATCCGGCCCTCAGCACGGAACCGGCGACGACAGCCGCCGCCCGGGTGGCCCCTAGTCGAACGCGCCACGGCGCGGCCCCAGCGAGGTCACGGCCGGCTCTCGACGCGGCGCCGACCGGCGCCAGCAGGGCGGCGCTGAGCCGGCAGCGACCAGGGGAGCTCCCCGACGGGCGTCGAATCGTCTCAACCCAGCGATGCGCCACCGCAAAGCCGTCATCGACTCCCTCCCACCCGAACAGCACCCGATCGCCGAGGAACTGCTGAGGGGTGGCATTCCAGCGCTGCGCGCAGCGTTGCACCTCGAACGTGAGAAGGCAGTCGCCGAGGGACGCGTCCCGCCCAACACCGACGAGCTTCTCGCTCTCGCCGAGCGTCTGCTGCCCGGGCTGCGAGCCGCGACGTGGAAGGACCGCGCCGACGCTGCTCTCGCCTCCGCGGAGACGGTCTCCTTGCGGGATCTGCGTTCGGTTCTTGCCAGCGCAGACGTGGCGCGCGACGAGGAATCGCGGACGGCCGTCGCATCTCTCAGCGAGGTTCTCGACCGGCGGCTGGCCAAGGCGAAGGAAGTTTGGCTCGCTGAGATCGCAGGCCTCCTAGACGACGGCAAAGTCGTGCGGGCGCTGCGAGTGTCGGCTCGCACCCCGGATCCTTCGCTCAGCCTCGACGCTGCTCTCGCTGAGCGCCTGACGGAGGCTGCCAGCGCAGCCCTGTCCCCCGCGACGCGAAGCGACGTTTGGGTTGCGGTGATGGAAGCCGCAGCCGAGTCGCCGGTCAGGCGGGCCGTTGCGCCGTCGGGGCTCCCCGAGACAGCGAGCCCCGAGCTGCGCAAGGCGGCTCATCAGATGTCTGGGCGTATCCCCGGGCTGGCCCGGCTGCTGGGCGTAACGATCCCGCCTCCGCCCCGGCCTGCGTCCCAGCGCAACGAACCGAAAGCTTCCGCTCCCCTGCCGGCAGGAGCCTGATCGAACGCTCGGCTTGCGCCTAAGCCGGTGCGTCGCGTCGCATCACCAACAGCCGTGCCCTGAAACCGTGCGACTCGAGGAACGACTTCGTCGCGCGGTCGCCGGGCAGGGCTGGCGCGTCGAGACCGGTTACACCCCAGCTCGACGTCTCTTCGACCAGAACCTCCAGCATCACGTCGCCCAGGCCGACACGTCGCGCTTCGACTTCGACGAACACCACTTCGAGGCTAAGGACGCGCTCGGCTCCAATCTCGCTCAGCTCGGCGCAGCACAGACCCACCGGGACGTCGTCGACGAAGCCTAGGATCACAGCCCGACCCGGTTGCGCAAAAAGCGACGGGACGTCGCCGGCCCGGTAGCGCTCCCCGAGGGTTGCGGCGAGGGACGCGCCTCCCCGAAACTCGGCGAGGCTGCCGAGCGCTTCCCGCCAAAGCCGGCGTATCTCGACGCCGTCTTGCTCGCCGGCCGCCCGGGCGCTTAGCAAGCTGGCTTCCTGTGGATCGCCGGCTCAGCCCTGAAGCTGGCGGACGCGGTTCATCACGGTCCGCCGGCCGCGGTGCGAAGCCTCGTACTCGGCGACCTCGGCGAGCTCCTCCGACGTCAGCCCACCTAGACGGCTCACCACCTGGGAGGCTGAGAGCGAATCGTAGCCGGGGATCGCCAGGTGGGCGTCTTCGACGGCTACCGCCTGCTCGGAGGTGCCGGCGCGTGCGCCCCGGGCGTAAAGCGGCGCCGGCTCGGCCGCAGCGGCCGTCTCGGCGCTATCCCCGGCGGGAGACGGTTCGTGGGCGGCGTCCGCGCCGGAGTCTGCGCCGGCCGCCTTCTGGCGTTCAGCGAAGCCGTCGAGTGTCTCCTTGCCCCTGCGTGCGAGCTCGCGGCGACCCTGCTTGACAGCGAACCGGCCGACCAGTCGCGCCGCTGTCAGCTGTGAGGCGACCTTCGAGCGTCCCTTCTCGGCGAGCTCGGGGAGCTGCTCGGTGGCGGTTATCACCAAGCCGACCGGCGCGTACAGGACCACGTCGAGCGCAGCTTCAAGGGGGCTTCGATCTTCGGCCATCGCGGTCAGTCTCTCACACGCAGTCCCGGCACAGCTGCGCGTCAGCGTCGGCGAGCTGGCTGGCACGCTTAACGAGGAAGCATGACTGGCAGACGAACTCTCCCGGCTGCTTTGGAAGCACACGCGTCGTCGTCTCACCTCGATCGTCGGTGTCCTCGTCGTCGTCGTCCTCGTCGTCGACGACGACGAGGCGCTCCTTGAGGATCACGTCAAGGCTCGCTTCGACCTCGTCGAAGTCCTCCTCTTCGTCTTCGTCTTCGTCGTCGTCCTTGACCACCTTGATCGGTACCGGGACGGCGTCCACCACGTCGATGACGTCAAGGTCGTCCAGGGGAACCTCGTCGTCAGCGTCGTCGATGTCTACTATCTCTTCGTCTTCGTCTTCGAGGTCGACGAGCTCCTCGTCGTCGATCTCGTCGGGTAGAACCTCGGTGTCTTCGATGTCGTCGTCCAAGTCGTCTATGGGCATTTGGCGGTCCTCGGTGTGTCGTCCGTTTCAGCCGACCGGCGCTCTGCCGGTATCTGCTGGCGCCGGATCATAGACAACCCCGAGGGCATAGCGCGCACATCTCGGCGAGAAAAAGGTTCTTACCAGCTCGCAAGGCTCGGCCGGGTGCCCGCCGTGTCAGGCGAAGTCGGGTATCAGCGCCTCGACGTCGGCGACGTAGACCCTGGCGTCGGGGAGAAGCCCGTAGGTTTGCAACGCGAGCGGACCTTCGTAGTAGGCGGCGAGCGTGGCGCACTGGTTTGACCCTTCCACCCTCGACAGGTACGCGAGGTACGCTGCGGACATCTCGATGTTGTCCGACAGCGAATAGGCGTTGAGAGGCCTTCCGATAAGGACCTGCGAGACGAACTGAGCCGTTCCCGGTTCGATCTGGCCGACACCGACAGCACCCGTAGGCGACAACGCACCCTGGTACCATCCTGACTCCTGCCAGGTGACCGCCTCGAAGAGACCTAGAGGGATGCCGTAGTACCCGGCCCACTCGCTCAGGACCTGGCGGACTTGGCTCAGAGCCGGGTTCGCGGCGACGAGGTCAGCCAGGCTTCCAGACGGGCCCGACGCGTAAGCGGCTGCTACGTTGCAGCCCCCGGCGGCCCCGCCTGCGAAGGCGACCGACGCGCCGGCGGGGCTCGCCGCCTCTCCCCCGGCCGGGGACGGCTGCGCCGAACCCGACGGCTCGGGGACAGTGAGAAGCTTCCCGATAGGAAGGATCGCGTTCGGGTCAAGTCCGTTCGCGGCTGCGAGCTGTGACACGGTGATCCCGCGGGCGGTCGCTATCGCCCAGAGGGAGTCCCCCGCCCTGACCGTGTAGGTCGGCGAACCCGTCGACCAGCCCGCCGCGGCGAGCACGACCACACACAGGGTCGCCGCGACGAGCGCTACTCCACGCAAGCTGACGCAGCGACGTGCTCGGGATGCTATTCGGGTGACGAAGCTCGTTGTCTGCTTGCGATCAGGTAGGAAAGACATGTGCAGCCGAGCTCCGATCTCCGCTCCGACGACAATCCCCGGACCCTTTAGGTTTCGGCTTTTTCCGCGGATTTCTTGAGTTTCGCGTTCCTTACGGTTCCGCGGTCGGGCCGACCGGCTCTGCTGGGCCGCCGGCGGGAGCTCCGGGGCCTAGAAGGCTCGTTGGGGTCGCGAAGCGGCGGTGCGGTTCTCGGAGGCCAGACGTTCCAGACGAGCCGTTGAGTAGTCGGAGCTGTCCACGAAAGACATCGCGGCGGCTAGGACCTTGTGACCTGCGACGGACGCGATCTGCTCGTGCATCTGCTGGCAGACGCTTCGGTACTCGGGATGACCTTGAGAGCTGGTCCTCAACTCGGTCACGTGCATCGCCTCTCTAGCGTTGAGCTGCATCGAGTAGCGGATCCTGAAAGCCAGCGCCACCGCGTAAGCGGCCTGCTTCGCGTCGAAGTCCCCTCGTAGGGCGTCCCACAGCCGGGCGGAACGCTCCATAGCCTCGGCGAACGTCGCCCTCATGCCGGCGTCGGCGATCGAGGAGGGCATGGAGTAGCCGTGGCAGGCGGTGAGGCCCTGCCATTCGATGCTGAGCAGCCTGTGGCGTTGCAAATCCCGGAAAGCCCCGTAGTCGGAGACCACCTCGAAACGGTAGTCGGTGCGTTCGAATGCCCGACCGGGCCGGTGGCGCCGGTTGCTCCTGTCGCCCACGTAACGCCGGATGACATCCATGCGCTCCTCGCCTGACATGGACGCGGCTCGGGCGAGTATCGCCTCGTCCCCGAGGTGGCTGTAGGGGTAGAGCATCGCAGCGACAACCTTCATCTCACCGTCAGGGTCGAAGTCGGTGAGGCGAACCTCGGGGGCGTCGGCGACGGACGTGTCCACCCGGTCGGAGCCGTCCGAGCCGAAAAGCTCCTCGGCTAGGTCTCCCATCGCCTCAGCGTTGCGCTCGATGTACTCGCTGTGCGCGATTCCACGGTCGCCCACGTCCACTCGTCGTACCCACGAGGGGATCACCTTGCGCAGCTCGGTCAGGATCATCTCGCCGTATAAGCGCGACTCGGGGAGAGGATCCGACCTCATCCTGATCAGCAGCGCCTCGTAAGCCTGGCCACTTCCGTAGACCCCCAGGTTGGAGGTGGCGCCCGCCGGCAGCACGCCTCGCACCGCGTCGTAGGCTTTCGCCCTGACCGACTGGCGCCAGGCGAGGTCGGAGTCGCCGGGAGCTTTCGGGAATACCTCGGCGAAGTGGACTGTCATCGCGGCGAGGATCTCCCCGTAGGCGTCGAAGAGACGGTCCATGTCACCGACGTAGCGGGCTCCGAGCGGCGACTCGAGGATCTCCTGATCCCGGTAGTAACGGTAGCGGCCGTTTCCCAGACGGCTGTCGTAGGCAACGTAGCGGGTTGACTTCTCCATGTAGGACATGAGCCGTCCCCGCTCCAAGATCTTCGTCAGGACGTTCGACGCCTGCTCGCAGGCGAGGTGAACGCCACCGAGCTGCGCCACCGAGTCGTCCCCGTACTCGTAGAAGACCCGGTCGTAGAGCTCCTCAGCGCGCGCCAGGCCGACCGTAGCGTCGACGCTCAGGTCGCCGCTTATGTCCAGGTCGCGTACGAACTCGTCCAAGAACAGCCGTCGCAGGTTCTTCGACGAACGCGAGTAGCGGGCGAACAGAGCCCCTTTGACTACTTCGGGAAGGTTGACCAAGGCGAAGACCGGACCGTCGAGGTTGGTGAAGTACCTGCGCAGGACGTCCGCTTCCTCGTCCGTCCAGTCTTCGCTGGTGTACACGCCTGACTCCATTTTGAACATGTCCCGATCACACTAGAAGCCCGCGAGCCCCGAGCGGGGGATCTCCGCTGGGGGGCTTCACTGTCGCGTGGTCAGCGGCGGACCCGGGAAGCTCAAATGACGCCTCTACCACTCCCCGCACCACGGCTTTCCTCGCGGCGGCGGCGGCTCTGGCCGTGGTCGCTACGGGGGCTACCGCAGCCAGCTGGCCCAGCAGGTCGACGAGCTGTCTCATGCTACGGACGAAGTCCCCTCCGCTCAGCGTCGTGTCTTCGAGGACCTCCGACAGGGCGGCGCCGCCCGCCCAGCGCAACGCGGTACCGGCGATGCCCGGGTCGGGTTCTCTGGTAGCGGCGAGGCCGAGGCTGCTCTCGTCTCCGATCAACTCCTGGGCTGTCGCGTTCAGAGCTGCGAGGCGGTTCGCGACGACGTCCGGTACGGGCCCGGAGGTAGGAGCGGACTTGGAGCGCGATTGGTAGGTGACGCCGGACGCGACGGCGGCCAGTTCGGCCGGTCGGAGCCCGTCGAAGGTCCCGTACCGGAGGCTCTCGCAGATCAGAAGGTCCGACTCGTGGTACAGGCGGGCGAGGCGGTGCCCGTCGTCGGTCAGTTTCCAACCTGACAGGTACCCGCGGGTGTCGAGCAGGGTAAGAATCGCGTCGAAGTGCACCGCCAGGGAACGCCGGTGCCTCTGGCCTGCGCTGTCGGGGGCTGGCGCCGGTCGGCCCGCGTCTCGCTCCTGGCGGCGTCGGCTCTGCCCGGCGCGCCGTGGCGGCGGCGGAGGCCCGGCCCGGTCCGCCCGGTATTGGGCGAACGAAAGGTCTAGAAGGTGGCGTGCCTCGCTCGGCGTGTAGCGGCCTACGAGGTTGAGGGCCATGTTGTACGACGGCCGGAAGCTGCTCCTAAGCGTGTGATCACCGGACGCGACGATCTCAGCGACGGTGTCGAAACCGACGAACGGGGAGCGCAGCGTGACCGCGTAGCCGACCGGGTCCAGTCCCCTCCTCCCGGCACGGCCCGCAAGCTGGGCGTACTCGCTGGGCGTGAGCAGCTCGTGGGACACGCCGTTGAACTTGGTGAGCGACTCGACCACCACTGTCCTCGCCGGCATGTTGATACCCAACGACAGGGTCTCGGTGGCGAAGACGACCTTGACCAGGCCCTCGGAGAAGCACTCCTCGACCGCTTCTTTGAACTGCGGTACCAGCCCGGCGTGGTGGGCCGCGAAGCCGGCTCGAAGTCCGCTGCGCCACTCGGCGAAGCCGAGCGCCGCAAGGTCGTCGTCTCCGAGGGACGCGGTGTGGCTTTGAGCGACGGCGTCTATGCGGGCGCGCTCCCGGGAGTCGGTGAGCCCTCTAAGGGACCTCCTGGCCTGCGCTGCGGCCCGCTCGCAGCCGGCCCGGGAGAACACGAAGTAGATCGCCGGAAGCCTGCCGGCGTCTCGAAGCGCAGTGAGCACCTCGGATCGCCCCGGGGTGTAGAAAAGTGGTGAAGCGGTTCGACCGGAGCCGCCCGGGCGCGAACGGGCCGCCGGGCGGACAGCGGCGACCCGTGGGTTCGGTCTGCCTTTGATCAAGGTTGGCACCGTGACGGCGCGATCGGCGTCGCGGTCTCCGAACATGTGGAGGTTCTCCAAGGCGACGGGACGCGTTGCGCTAACAACCTCGACGGTCGGTCCCCGCACGGAGCGCACCCAGCCGGCGAGCTCGGCGACGTTGGAGACCGTCGCCGAGAGGCACAGAACGCGAACTGAGGGCGCCAGGTGGATGATCACCTCTTCCCATACCGGTCCCCTCGTCGCGTCCGCGAGGTAGTGGATCTCGTCCAAGACGACGCTGTCGAGGCCTTCCAGAGCGTCGGAGGAGGTGTAGATCATGTTCCTCAGCACCTCGGTGGTCATTACGACCACGGGAGCGTCGCGGTTGGTGACGTTGTCACCGGTCAGCAGACCGACTCGGGCTGAGCCCAAGCGCCTGGTCAGCTCGACGTACTTCTGGTTGGAGAGGGCTTTGAGAGGGGTCGTGTAGAAAACCCTGCGACCCTGGGAGATGGCCCGTTCGACCGCGTAGAGCGCGGCTACTGTCTTGCCGGATCCCGTCGGCGCTGCGACCACCACGTTGGATCCCTCGTCGAGAGCGTCCATAGCCTCGACCTGGAAACGGTCGAGGGGAAACCCGAGCGAAGCCTGGAAGTGCTCGCGTCGCCCATCAGGGGACGTCACGGGCGCGCAGCTGGCGTCACCGGCTACTTGTTCATCAAGCGGCCGACGACGATCGCCAGCTCGTAGAAGACGAGCATCGGCACAGCCATCGCCAGGAACGAGAACGGGTCGCTGCTGGGCGTGACTATCGCGGCTACAGCGCAGATCACGACGATCGCCGGTCGCCGCCACTTTCGCCACAGGCGACTGGGTACCACCCCGGCGATCTCTAAGAACACGAGCACCAGAGGGTACATGAAGACGGCTCCGAAGACTACGGCCATCGCCACGTACAAGGTGAAGTACCTAGAAGGCGAGAACAGTGGAAAGACCCCGTTTCCGCTTACGCTGATCAGCCAGTCGAGGGCCTTAGGGAAAACTAGGAGCGCCGCGCCGACGCCCGCAGCGAACAGCAATACCGCCGCCGCGACGAAAGGTACTATGTAGCGCTTCTCGTTCTTGTGCAGACCGGGTGTTATGAAACGCCACAGCTCCCAGAAGATGACCGGCGTAGCGAGCGCGACCCCCCCGTAGCCGCAGACTTTCAGGCGGGTGGTGAAACCTTCGAGAGGGCTGGTGGTGACCAAGTTGGATGTGATCGCCTTGCCTGGGTGGTGGGCGACGTAGGACCTGTAGGGTTCCAACATGAACGAGATGATCGGGTTGTAGACGAACCAGATCACGACCATGCCTGCTATGACGGCTACCAGCGCGATGATCACGCGGTTGCGAAGCTCGGCGAGATGCTCGAACAGCGTCATGGTGCCGGTCTTGCGTTGGGACAGCTCCCCTGATTCTTCCTGTGTCGTCACGGTCGGCTAGCGGCTAGTTCAGCGACGGGTCGTCGGGGGTGGCCGCCCGAAGCTCGGGTTGCACCTGAGGCGCAGCGGAGCCTGGTGTCACAGCGGAGCCTGGGGTCACGGCGGAGCCTGGGGTGACGGCGGAGGTCTGCGAGGGGGATGCGTCGAGCATCCCGGTGATCGTGCCGGCGACGTTACGCCTGAGGTTCGCCGGGCGAAGCTCAGCGAGGTCCGACAGGTTCACCCCGCTCGAGTCGAGAGCGCCGCTGACCTCCTCGCGAAACGTCGAGGTCATGGAGCGCATAGTCGCGACGAAACGCCCTAGGCTGCGGGCAGCCTGGGGAAGGCGGTTCGGTCCGAGAACCACCAAGGCAACCAGTGCGAGCATCGCCAGCTTGTCGGGGCTCAAGTCGAGCACGTGTTTACTCTACTCCCCTTCGGGTTCTTAGACACCCGACAGGCGCAGGTTATTCCCCTTATTCTCCGTCGCTGTCAGGTCTGATCTGGCTGGTCCCGGCGCTGCCTGGCCTGGCCTGTGGCGCGGAGGGGTCTCATCGACCGCTGCAGCTGGCTCAGATCCGAGCGAAGCGACGCCGCCAATACGCTGAGCGCGACAGCGCCGAGCGCTCCGACCGAAAGTCCCGCTGCCCACTGCCAGGTTTCAGACACACTCAATGTCTAGCGGGCCTGCTGCGTCTTGGCCAACTCGGCTTGCCAGTCCGGCGATTCCAGAGCGGTGTGGAAGTCGAGCAGGTCGTCGTGGCAGATCGCGGGACCGCGTTTCGGCTCTGCAAGCTCTGCAGGCAGAGCCCACACGATCAGCCTCGACCCGGCGGCGGAGAGGGACTCCACGACCGAGGGGCTCGCAGGCTTGTTCGTGATCAGCGAGCACGTCGGGCACACGAAGGAGTACGTCGAGGTCCCGTCGGTGATGCACGTCTGGATCTGCACCGACTTGGAGGTCAGCTCCACGTCCCCGCAAGTCGGACACGTCGCCCAGACCACCGCATAACGTTGTTGACTTCGGGAACTCGTGTAGGCCACACTCTTATCGTCGGCGCAGGGAGGAATTTTCTTGAGACGAACCGGCACGCCGGCCCAAGCACCGCCGTGAACCCCCGAGGGGCGGTGCCGGCGTCGAAACCGATCGGTTTCGCTCATCGCGGAGCTCGAAGCTTGGAGCGCGAGAACACTCTCTCCGCTTTCTCGAAAGCCCTCCTGCTGGGCGCTTCCGGCTTGGAGACCGACGCCTGGCTCAGCGCCGACGGCGTGGTGGTGTTGGACCACGACGGTCTCGTCGGGCCGATCTGGAAACGCAGGGCGATCTCGGTGACCGCGAGGTCCGACCTGCCGGGGCACGTTCCGTCCCTGCGGGAGCTGTATATTTCGTGCGGCACGTCTTTCGAGCTGTCCGTGGACGTGAAGGACCCTTTCGCTTTTGCGCCGTTGGTGGCCGAAGCCCGCTTTGCGGACGCCTCGCGGAAGTTATGGCTGTGCTATCACGACTGGCGGCTTTTGGCCTCTTGGCGTAGGGACGCACCCGAAGCTCGACTCGTGGAGTCGACCAGCCTGAAGAAGATCACCGGAAACTTCGACGCCCACCTGAGCTGCCTCGCCGGCGCCGGTATCGATGCCTTGAACCTTCACCGCTCGCAGTGGACAGCACCGCTCGTCCGGCTGGTGCACACCGCGGGCCTCGCAGCCCTGGCGTGGGACGCCCAGACTCAGGCGGCCCTCGTCGAGATGGTGGGAATGGGCGTCGACGGCGTCTACTGCGACGACGTCGCTACCATGGTGTCAGCGTTGGGCTGACAGCGGCCTCAAAGGCTCCCGATCTGCGACACCGGCCAGACGATAACGAACGCCTCGCCGACGATCAAGGAACCCGATATCGGGCCTATGTAGCGGGAGTCCTCCGAGTCGCCACGGTTGTCGCCCATGACGTAGAACTCGTTGGGTGGAAGGTGGAGGGTGTCGCCGGTGCAGTCGACGTGGGAGAACCCGGCCGCAAGGTCGCATATCGGGGGCCCGGGGGCGAGTTTCGCCTGGGCGGACAGCCACGGCTGCGACGTGAGATGGCCGTCGACGTATATCTCCCCCTCAGGTCCCGACCGCAGGGTCTGTCCTGGCAGCCCTACAACCCTTTTGATCAGGTAGGTGATACCGGGAGTGAAGTCGCCTGCCGGCTTGCGAAACACTATGACGTTGCCGAAATGCACGGGGTGCAGGTCGTAGCTGAGCTTGTTGACCAGCACTTTGTCGCCGACGTGCAGCGTGGGTTCCATCGACCCTGAAGGTATGAAGAACGGCTGTACCACGAAGCTGCGCATCGCCAACGCGGCGGCGAGGGCGACGCCGAGCACGATCCCCCACTCGACGAGGCCCCGGAGCCGGCGCTTGCGGCGCCGCGGTGCGACGCGTTGCGAAACGGGCGGGTCACCTGGCGTTTCGGGCACGGCCCTCGACGCTAGTCAACTCGGAGCTGCGATCACGGTCAGCTGCCCCGGCATTCGCGGTTTCGGAAGGCGTCTCATCCGAACCCGTCAACGGTCCCCAGCCCTACGAGTTTCGCTGGTATCGCCGTAGGACCCGCCGGGCTGCGCTCGAAGCGAGGTCGGTGTCGCCTTCGATCACCGCCACCGAGCCTCCCGCACGTAGAAGCAGCCGTTCCATCCATGCCTTCTCCGCAGCCCTCAGGCGCACGCGTAGCCTTCCCTCCCCCAAGTCCTCCACCTCCTCGTTCGGGTAGAGCTCGGCGACCCACCGAGCGTCAGGCGCCAGTTCGACAACCCACGACGCGTCGGTGACGGCGGGGTTGTACACGACACCCGGCGTGACCGGACGTGGCGGGGAGGGCGCTGGAACCCCGAAGGTCTCCGCCGTCGCGCCAGCTTCGAGGATCCTGTCTAAGCGGAACATCCTTTCCGCTCGGGCGGTCTCGCACCACGCGGAAAGGTACCAGTGCCCTGCGACGTTGAGGACCTTCCAAGGGTGGACCACCCGTCTCGTGGTGGCGTCACGACCGAACGAGTAGTAGGTGAGGTCCACCTTCGAGCGGCTTTCGACCGCGTCGCGCAAGCAGGCGAGCAGCCCGGCGGGGGTGGCGTCGAGGTCGATCTCGACTGCTTCGTCGCCGCCGAGACCCAACGCACCGGCTATCTTCGCCAACGCGGAGGCCAGGCGCGTGTTCGCGTCGCCTCCCGGCATGCGAAGGTAGAACCGGCCGACTGCCACCAGCGCCAGGGCCTCCCGGCTGGTCAGCCTCAAAGGACGGCGGAAGTAGTCGGCCATGGTGATCCACACGCGACCGCCCGCGATGGTCACGTCTATGAGAACGTCGGGGGTGAACGGGTACACCCCGCAGAGGAAGAGCAGGTTGAGATCCGCGGTGAGATCCTTCTCGGTGATGTCGAAACGGTCGCAGACCTCTGCGACGGTCGGGCCGTCGTGGGCTGCTATCCACGGCACGACCGCTAACAGGCGACCGAGGCGTTCGCCTGCGGTGGGAGGGCTCACGCTAGGCGCTCCAGCCAGTCGACTATGTGCGCTCTAAGATCGGGGGGCGCTACAACCTCAGCGTGGTCGAGATAGCCGAGCACCACTGATCTCAAGCCGGCAGTGCTCGTGAAGGTCAGCTCGAACAGCACCGACCCGTCAGGGCGGACCTCTTTGAGGGCGGACAGCCCGAACTCGGCTCGTGCCAGGGCTGCGTTGTCGGAGTCCACGAGCACCAAGGCCTTCCTGGGCGCTTCGTCTCCGAGGAGCCACGGCGGCGCAGGGCCGGCCTGGGCTGCTGGCGGAATGTCGAAAGCCGCCGCGTCGCCGAAGCTGGAGAAATCGGAGCCAACACGGTCCAGTCGGAACAGGCGCTCCTCCCCGGGTCCGTCGTCGAAGCCGGACAGGTACCAGTTCCCGCGGTGGTAGGCCAGCCTCCACGGCTCGACTCGACGTAGCTTCCCGTTGTAGGTGAAGCTGAGCCTTCGACGGTCGGCTATCGCCGCGAATGTAACCGCCGCGCTCGCTTCGACGCGAAGTTCCCCTGCCGGCGCCGGCACGGCCCTGTCGGTGCCTGCGGTCCCGGCTGCGCCGCCGAGTTTGCGCAGGGCGGCTACGAGAGCTCCGCTCCAGTCCCCTTCCAGGTGGACTGCCGTGGCGGCGAGGCGTATGGCAGTCAGCTCTTCCTCGTCGAGGCCCGGGTCGTTCAGCTCGTAGAGCTCGCGTGGGATTCGGTACCCGATCTCCTCGCTCGGCCCTTCGGGGATGTCCGTGACGACAGGGAAGCCCATCTGGCGGAGAAGCTCCTTGTCGCGTTCGAAGTTCCTGCGGAACGCGTTCGGGTCGGAGGAGTACCCCTCGATTCGCTCGGCGATGTCGGAGCGTGTCAGGGGGCGGTTGGTGTCGATCAGCGCTGCTACCAGGTTCACCAGGCGTTCGAGGCGGTCCACGTGCCGGGCGTTCCTACAGGGACGCGATCAGCTTGTCGACTCGCTCGTCGGTCGACTTGAACGGGTCTTTGCAAAGGACGGTCCGCTGAGCCTGGTCGTTCAGCTTTAGATGAACCCAGTCGACGGTGAAGTCCCTGCGCCGCTCCTTCGCCCGTCGGATGAAATCCCCGCGGAGCTTCGCCCGTGTCGTCTGGGGGGGATTGTCCACAGCGGTGGCTATCGCCTCGTCGGTGGTGACCCGCTCGACCAGGCCGGCGCGCTGCAGCTTGTAGAAGAGGCCCCGCTCGGTGTTCACGTCGTGGTACTGCAGGTCGATCAGAGCGACCTTCGGGTGTCCGAGGGCGAGCTGGTTGCGTTCACGGTATCGTTCGATCAGGTGGTGTTTTATCACCCAGTCGCATTCGCGTTCCATCGACCAGGGGTCCGAGGCGAGCCCTGTCACGCAGTGCTCCCACATGTCCAACGCCCGGTCCTCCATCGGGGACAGCCCTTTGAGATCCCGGTAGCGTTTGGCTCTTTCCAGGTAGATCGACTGTATTTCAAGCGCCGACGCTTCCCGGCCGTTGGCCAGCCGGACCCGGCGTTTCAGGCTGGTGTCGTGGCTGATCTCGCGGATCGCCCGGATCGGGTTCTCCAAGGTCATGTCGCGCAGCACGACTGAGGGGTCCTCCAGCATCCGGAGCAGGATGCTCGTCGTGCCGACCTTCAGGAAAGTCGCGTACTCGCTCATGTTGGAGTCCCCGACGATCACGTGCAGGCGTCGGTAGTACTCGGCGTCCGCGTGGGGTTCGTCGCGGGTGTTGATTATCGGACGGCTGCGCGTCGTCGCGGACGACACCCCTTCCCAGATGTGCTCGGCTCTCTGGCTTATGCAGTAGATAGCGCCGCGGGCGGTTTGGAGCACCTTGCCGGCCCCGGCGTAGATCTGCCTGGAAACGAGGAACGGGATCAGGACTTCTGCGTAGTGCGCGAAGTCGTCGCGGCGCTCGGTCAGGTAGTTCTCGTGGCAGCCGTAGGAGTTCCCAGCCGAGTCCGTGTTGTTCTTGAACAGGTACACGACCCCGCGGATTCCCTCCTCTCTGAGGCGCCCCTCGGCGGAGCCGACGAGCTGCTCCAAGACTCTCTCCCCCGCCTTGTCGTGGGCTACCAGGTCCTCGATCGAGTCGCACTCTGGGGTCGCGTACTCGGGGTGGCTCCCGACGTCGAGGTAGAGCCTGGCACCGTTCTCCAAGAACACGTTCGAGGACCGGCCCCAGCTGACCACCCGACGGAAAAGGTACCTGGCTACCTCGTCGGGACTGAGACGCCGCTGGCCACGCAGGGTGCACGTCACCCCGTATTCGTTCTCGAGGCCGAAAATGCGTCGATCCATGATTAGCGCAGGCTAGCCCGGCCTGCGGCGTCGGGGGACCGCCACGGGCCGGGCTAGTGATGTGCGGTCAGCCCTGCTCGTGCTCCTCGGCTCCGGGAACCATCCGGTCGCGGATTGCGCTGACGACAGTGGCGTCTAGCAGGGTGGTCACGTCCCCTAGCTCGCGCTGCTCCGCGACGTCGCGTAGCAGCCTCCGCATGATCTTCCCGGAGCGGGTCTTGGGCAGCTCCGGGGTGAGCAGGATCTGGCGCGGCTTGGCGATCGGCCCGATCTCTCGCGCGACATGGTCGCGCAGGTCCGCGACGAGGCGGTCACCGCCGTCGGCGTAGACGGTTCCCGACTTGACAGTGACGAACGCGACGATCGCCTGTCCCGTGGTGGGATCCGAAGCCCCCACTACAGCAGCTTCGGCCACAGAGGGATGTCCTACTAGCGCGTGTTCGACCTCGGTGGTCGAAATGCGGTGCCCTGACACGTTCATCACGTCGTCGACACGGCCGAGCAGCCACAGGTCCCCGTCCTCGTCGCGCTTGGCGCCGTCACCGGCGAAGTAGATCCCAGGAAAGCGTGACCAGTACGTGTCCTTGTAGCGCTGGTCATCACCCCAGATGCCCCGCAGCATGCCAGGCCACGGATCCTTGATCACGAGCAACCCGCCCTCACCGTTGCCCACCGACGTTCCGTCGTTGGACACCACATCAGCGCTGACGCCCGGTAGGGGCCTCATCGCGGCGCCGGGCTTGGTGGCGGTTATCCCCGGGAGTGGAGAGATCATGATCCCACCGGTCTCGGTCTGCCACCAGGTGTCGACGATCGGGCAGCGGTCGCGTCCGATGTGGGTGCGGTACCAGATCCACGCCTCGGGGTTGATGGGCTCGCCGACCGAGCCGAGGAGTCGAAGGGAGCTCAGGTCGTGGGCGGCGGGAAGATCCTCACCCCACTTCATGAACGTCCGGATGGTCGTCGGGGCGGTGTAGAGGATGTTCACCTTGTAGCGCTCTATTATCTGCCACCACCTGTCGCGCGTGGGTGTGTCAGGGGTCCCCTCGTACATGACCGACGTGGTCGCGTTAGCGAGCGGGCCGTAGACGATATAGCTGTGACCTGTCACCCAGCCGATATCGGCTGCAGTCCAGAAGATGTCCTCGTCGGGCTTAAGGTCAAAGACCAGCCGGTGCGTCGCGGAGGTGTGGGTGAGGTAGCCGCCCGAGGTGTGAAGGATCCCCTTCGGCTTGGCTGTCGTCCCGCTCGTGTACATGATGTAGAGGGGGTGCTCGGCGTCGAACATCTGCGCTTCGTGGTGGCTGGGTTGGCGTTCCACCACTTCGTGCCACCACACGTCGCGTCCGTCCTGCCAGCCAACTTCCTGGCCGGTGCGGCGCACGACCAGCACGTTAGTGACGTTCGGGCAGGCGGCTACTGCGTCGTCGACGGCCGGCTTGAGGGCGCTTGGGGCACCTCGGCGATACCCCCCGTCGGCAGTGATCACGAAACGTGCGTCGCAGTCGAGGATCCTGTCGCGCAGCGCCTCCGCCGAGAATCCTCCGAACACGACGGTGTGGGGAGCTCCGAGGCGGGCGCAGGCGAGCATCGCCGCAACCGTCTCTGGGATCATCGGCATGTAGATGGCGACCTTGGTGCCGACCTCGACGCCGAGCTCTACGAGCGCGTTCGCCGCCTTGCAGACCATGACTTGCAGGTCTCGGTAGGTGATGGTGCGGGTGTCACCTGGTTCGCCCTCCCAGTGGTAGGCGACCCTGTCACCGAGGCCGGCCTCGACGTGGCGGTCGACGCAGTTGTACGCGACGTTGAGCTTGCCTCCTACGAACCACTTGGCGTAGGGCATCTCCCATTCGAGGGCGGTGTGCCAAGGCTGCGCCCAGGTGAGCCGCCGGGCCTGTTCCTCCCAGAACGCCACCGGGTCGGATGCGGCGTGCTCGTAGATGCCCGGTTGCGCTACCGCAGCGGCGGCGAACTCGGGGGACGGCGGGAACCGCCGGTTCTCGTGCAGTAGTGCGGAAAGCTCCTCTGGCATTGCTCAGACGTCTCCTTTGGCACCTGCCGGCGCCACCTCGAGTGAAAGCGGCCCAATTGTACCGACCGGCAGAAGGCTCCTCCCCCAAGTGCCGCTGATCAGGCCGGCGAAAGCGTGGTACCAGGCGAGGACGGCGAACGCGATAGTGATGTAGCCCCCGACGTGCGTAGCAGTGTTGTTCGCGGTTCCAGCGCCGATAGCAAGCAGAATCAAGGCTGCGTCGATAAGTACGAATACGACTATGAGAACCCAGTCAGTTCGAAAGGACGCTACTACGAAGAAGAAGGTGAGGACCGCGAACATAGCTAGGAACAAGGCGACGGCTGTGCCTCCCCCGGTCTTGACGTTGCTGGAGAAGTACGGGACGTACAGCCCGTAGATAATCCAAAACGGCCCGTATGTTCCGAACACCATGGCACCGAAGGTATTACCCCGTGCAACCTCCATCATCGCGACGATCAGCTGTACCAGACCCCCGAAAATAAGTGAGACCGGGACGACGATCCAAACGGCGCTAGCTCCGATGAAGTTGGAATTGACGAACCCGAGCATGAAAGATGTCGTCGCAAAGGCGAACACCGCCCAGTGTCCTGGATCACACCAGTTCTGCTTGGCTGACATTCTGTATCTCCTTTCGATTTCCAGCCGCTCGCCACCTTGAGAAGCGGTAGGCGAACTGTCGGTAGGTGCCACCCATCTGGTGACCGCTGTCACATACTTTTACCTTTCAGCTGCGCTCGCTCTACTCGAAAGGAGCCGCAGTCGCCGAACGGCTCCACTCGTGCGCCGAACGGCGTGGGCGCAGCGCCGAGTGGCAGGACAGCGCGCTAGGTGCTAGAACGAGACCAGGTGTTCTCGGGGGAGTCTCGTCGACGATGATGATGCTTTGGGTGGTGCTTGCTGTCGCGATCGCCGGCCTCG
>Ga0078972_1003421_pt1 | contig 47656 bp, 49 predicted proteins | sample YelNatPaOPGAMG01_FD_67568 | JGI IMG/M metagenome (GOLD analysis project Ga0078972, IMG submission 67568) | Hot spring thermophilic microbial communities from Obsidian Pool, Yellowstone National Park, USA - OP-RAMG-01 (SPADES assembly) (version 2) | ecosystem: Environmental > Aquatic > Thermal... | reverse complement strand
AATATCCAGATAGCGCATTTTTCGATTAAAAATTTCCCCTTTACAAATCATTTCTTAGTTTGTGTAATAACCTCATTAACATGCGGGTGTTGAAATGAAGCTAAAATTTGGACTCCCTACAGGGAGTTTGCAGGAAGCGACAATAAGGATGTTTAAGAAAGCGGGCTTTACGGTTTCTATTAGCGGCCGAAGCTATTTCCCATCCATAGATGACGAAGAGATATCGCCGTTTTTATTGCGGGCACAGGAGATGGCGAGGTATGTGGCGGATGGCGCGCTTGACTGCGGCATCACGGGCAACGATTGGACCATAGAATCGGGCAGGGATGTCGTGAAGGTCTGCGAACTTATATATGGCAAGCAGGGTTTGAAGCCGGTGAAATGGGTCCTGGCCGTGCCGAATGATTCCAGGATTAAGACCCCTAAGGATTTGGAGGGGAAACGTGTTGCCACAGAGCTCGTGAGCGTCGCAAAAGAATATTTTAAGAAGAAGAGGGTAAATGTTGATATAGAATTCAGTTGGGGCGCCACTGAGGCGAAGGTGGGCGCAGGCCTCGTGGATGCGATAGTAGAACTTACTGAGACAGGCGCGAGTTTGAGGGCGAATAACCTCAGGATAGTTGATACCATATGCGAATCCACTACGTTGATAATAGCCAATAAATCTTCGTGGAGAGACGCGTGGAAGAGGCAGAAGATAGAAAATATCGCGCTTTTGCTGCAAGGCGCCATTCTCGCAGAGGAAAAGGTGGGCCTTAAGATGAATGTGGAGGAAAGAAATCTTAAGAAGATTTTAGCAAACCTTCCTGCCATGAAGAAACCTACAATATCCCAATTGTCGCAGAAAGGTTGGTGGGCAGTAGAGACTATAGTAGATGAGAAGATAGTGCGCACAATAATACCGAGATTAAAACAACATGGCGCTCAAGGCATCATAGAATATCCATTGAACAAGATAATTGTATAGACGATCTTATAAAAATAGGGCTTCACAAAATTCCCTCTCCCCTTAGGGGAGAGGGAAAGGGTGAGGGGGACTTATAAAAACATAAGGAGGGTGTTAATATATGCCTTGTGGACGTAAACGTAAAAGACGCAAAATTGCAACCCACAAGAGAAAGAAAAGACGAAGAAGAGATAGACATAAAAAGAAGGATTGGTTTAGGAGGTAGCCATATTTGGCAATTCTATCTTACAGCTTGAGAGGGTTGCACCACATTATTTATAGGCGTAGATTAAATCATACACCACTGTTATGACTCCACGATATAATTTGAGATGGCTTCTTGTGGGGATAGGGATATTGTGTGTCTATGGTTGCGCTTCAATACCAAGGATTAAAAAAAGCGCTATACCCAGCCCATCTAAAGAGGTACTAAAAATAATAGAAAAAAGACCAGTGCCTTCTATTTCCTCAAAGGCCTATGCACATTATTCTATGGGCATGATACTTGAGAATGAAGGCAAGATCAATGAGGCGATAGAAGAGTATCGAAAGGCAATAGAATATGACAAAGAGACACACCTTATCTATTATAGATTGGCAGCAGGATATCTGAAGGTAGGCAAACTCGAGGATGCAATAAATAATCTCAAAAAGGCAATCGAACTCAACAGCCAGGATACAAATGCCAGATTTTTACTCGCCCTTATCTATACATCTCAAGAGAGGTATGACGAGGCGACAGAAGAATACGAAGAGATTTTAAAAAGCGAACCAAAGGACCTTGCCACGCTTACCTCTCTTGCAGACCTTTATATTCTTGGAGCGGATATAAATAAGGCAGTAGATATTTATAAGAGATTGTTAAAGGAGAGACAATCCTCGCCTTTAATCCATTTTAATCTCGGGGTAGTATATGCAAGGGCAGGTAGGTTCAATGAGGCAATCAAGGAATTTAGAAAGTCATTGGCGTTGAAGCCTGATTATGAAGAGGCGCACCTTGCGCTCGCTATTTTATTTGAGATAAATAATAATGTAGAGGAGGCAATAGCCCATTATATAGAGGCAATAAAGCTTGACCCAGAGAATACACGACTCTATCGTCAAATAGGTCAGGCATATTTTCAGATGGGTAAAGCGAAAGAGGCCATCGAGTACTATGAAAAGGTTTTAAGATACGACCCAAAGGATGTCAATGCGTATATAGAATTGAGTTATATCTATCTTGCAGAAAAAAGAATTGATGATGCGATAGGGTTGTTAAAGAAGGCACTTTTGATCGATAAGAGACCTCAGGATATTCATATGGCGCTTGGGTTTTGTTATAGCGAAAAAGGGGATAAATTAGAATCTATTAGACAATATAGAAACGCATTAGAGATAGACCCATCCAATCCAAAGGCGCATTTTTATTTGGGTGCCATGCTTGAGGAGACAGGAAATAGAAAAGACGCAATACTCTACCTTAAAAGGTCGCTGGAACTAAATCCTGATGACCCTGAGGTATTAAATTATCTTGGATATATATATGCTGAGGAAGGAATAAATCTTGATGAAGGAGAGGCCCTTATAAAAAAGGCCCTAGAGATAGAACCTGAAAATGGTGCGTATATAGATAGTCTGGGATGGGTTTATTATAAGAAAGGTATGTATAAAGAGGCGATCAGAGAATTAGAAAAGGCAAAGACCCTTATAGGAGATGACCCTGTGATATATGACCATCTGGCTGAGGCATATATTAAGATAGGAGATCCTTACAAGGCAAAAGCAGCGTGGGAAAAGTCGTTAGAATTGGAGCGCAACGACGAGATCATAAAAAAATTAGAAAAGATAAAAAAAGAAACATCCGCGTCTTTGAAAGGTTCTGGTGGTTAGATAAAGATTGGAGTGTATATGAAAAAAGATAGACCCGATATTGATAGATTAAAAGGCATTGCACGGGAGATCCGCATTGATATATTGAAGATGCTTGCCCTGGCAGGCTCTGGCCATACAGGTGGGTCGCTCTCCATGGTTGAGATTTTAGTGGGGCTTTATTTTTATAAATTTAGATGCAACCCAGAAAGGCCCTTTTGCAATACTCGGGATATATTTGTTCTTTCAAAAGGCCATGGATGCCCTGCGCTTTATGCAATATTGGCGCATATGAATTTTTTTAAAAAAGAGGAACTTTTTACATTGAGAAAACTTGGGACCAGGCTTCAGGGCCATCCACAGATAGGACTGCCTGGAATAGAGGCCTCTACAGGCTCTCTTGGTCAAGGACTTTCTATAGCAAACGGATATGCGCTTTCGGCTCGGCTTGACAAGGATGATAGACGGATATATTGCCTGATGGGCGACGGAGAGCTCGATGAGGGCCAGATATGGGAGGCAGCCCTAACATCAAGTCATTATAAATTGGATAACCTATGCGGGATAGTGGATTACAATAAATTCCAGATAGACGGCAGATTGGAAGAGGTGAAGAATCTTGCGCCCCTCGACGAGAAATGGCGTGCGTTTGGATGGTATGTAATTGAAATAGATGGGCATAATCTTGAAGAGATTATGGATGCCTATGACAAGGCAGAGACCCTGAAAGGAAGGCCCACTGTTATACTGGCACATACGATAAAAGGAAAAGGCGTATCGTTTTTTGAAAACCAGAATAGATATCATGGAGTTGCGCCTACAAAAGAGGAGCTTGAAAAGGCGCTAAAAGAACTGGAATCAAATAAGTAGAAAGGTGCTACCTATGAGTCTTGAGATGAAGGCTACGCGAGATGGATTTGGGGAAGGTCTTCTGGAATTAGCAAAAAAAAGAGATGATATAGTAGTGCTTTCAGCAGACCTTACAGAGTCGACTCGGGCGCATTGGTTTAAGGAGAAATACCCTGAGAGGTTTTTTTCAATGGGCGTGAGTGAACAGGATATGATTGGGACAGCTGCAGGTTTTGCATTATCTGGAAAGGTTGCGTTTGCCTGTTCATTCGGCGCCTTTGCCTCTGGGAGGGCATGGGACCAGATAAGGGTCTCTGTAGCATATATGAATCTTGATGTAAAGATAGTCGGTACCCATGGAGGCATATCAGTAGGCGAGGATGGTCCAACACATCAGGCAATAGAAGAGGTCGGCCTTATGCGCATCCTACCGAATATGACTGTAGTAGTGCCATGCGATGCTATAGAGGCAAAAAAGGCCACCATAAAGAGTGCGTATCGTAAGGGGCCAGTATATCTTAGATTGGGTCGGGCAAAAGAGCCGATAGTTACAAAGGAAGAGGATTTTTTTGAGATCGGCAAGGCAAATATACTTAGAGAAGGCTCAGACCTTGCAATTATAGCAAATGGCCATGAGGTCTATGAGGCGCTTGTTGCTGCGGATATTTTATTGAAAGAAGGAGTCAGGGCAAGGGTGATTAATATGCACACTGTAAAGCCCATCGACAAAGAAGTAATTTTAAAGGCAGCAAGAGATACAGGCGCGATTGTTACTGCAGAAGAACACACTGTGCTTGGCGGCTTAGGTAGCGCAGTAAGTGAGGTAGTGGTAAAAGAATGCCCTGTTCCGATAGAGTTTATTGGCGTAAAGGACAGATTTGGAGAATCAGGAGCACCTGCAGAACTTTTTGAATTGTTTGGTTTGACAGCAAGGCATATTGTTGAGGCAGCAAAAGTGGTTCTTAAGAGAAAGACTTTTTGAGGTCTTGTAGGCTCGGGTCCTTATAAAAATGCAAGAGATTGTAGTCTATGCACCTGCAAAATTAAATCTATATCTTGATGTTTTAAGGAAGCGGCCAGATGGTTATCACGATATAGAGACGCTCTTTGAAAAGATAGATTTAAAAGACGAGATAATTATAAGAGAGAAAAAGACAAAAGGTATAGATGTAAAAGTGGAACCTCCTGGTGTATGTCTTTCAGGTAGGGACAACATCATATATAAAGCAGTAGACTTACTTATGAAAGAATCCAGGCGAGGCCTTGGACTCGAGATAATTATAAAAAAGAAGATACCTGTATCTGGAGGGCTGGGCGGTGGTTCTAGTGATGCTGCAGTAGTATTGACTTGTATAAACAAAAGATTTGGGCTATCTATCGATGCAAAAAAATTTTTTACTATTGCTACAAAACTCGGAAAGGATGTCCCATTTTTTCTTATGGATGAGACGTTTGTAAAAGGAACTGGGATGGGGGAGGTTTTAGAGCCAATCGAGGCTGATATAGAATTGTTTCATATAATAATAAAACCACCGATAAGTATCTCTACCAAAACCATGTATGAAAGATTAGATAAATATGGGTTGATTAAAAAAACAAAAGGGTTTAGTCTGGACAAAATCATATCAGCCCTTAAAGATAAAGATTTGGATTTATTGAAAGAAACTTCTTATAATATTTTTGAAAAAGTCCTCGGGTCTTATGCAGGTCTAGTAAAAGAGGCAAAGTCCTTACTTATACAGATAGGCCAACCTGCCTTTATGTCTGGCAGTGGACCGTCTGTTTTTTGTATATTTAAAGAGAGAGAGGAGGCGATGTCAGCGCTAGATAAGATTCCAGAAAAGAAAGGCTTTGATGTATTTTTTGCAACAAGTTATAAAGGAGGGGGAGACATCTATGGAGATAACTGAGGTAAGAATATTTCCGAAAGAGGCCGTAAACACTAGGCTAAAGGCATACGCAACCATAACCATCGATAATGCCTTTGTGGTGAGAAACATCAAGGTCATAGAAGGTAGAACCGGGCTTTTTGTGGCAATGCCTTCACGCAAGATGAAAGAGCCCTGCCCGAAGTGCGGGCACAAAAATGAATTGAGAAGCAAATTCTGCAACGAATGCGGTTCAAGCCTTCCTGTGAAACAAGTAGAGTCGCAGACTCAAGAGGCAGAACACGATGCCAGACAATCAGAGCATAAAGATATCGCCCACCCAATTACTGTAGAGTGTAGAGAACTTATACAAAAGAAGATCCTTGAGGCATACGAGAAGGTTAAGAAGACCCCTGGTCAGGCCTCAGGGGCAAAAAGTTAAATAGACACGATTCCCTGCCCGGTAGTGTAATGGTAGCACATCAGAATTTGGGTCTGAGCGTTGTGGTTCGAATCCACACCGGGCAGCCAGAATTTGCCATGACAAATTCTGGCTGCGTGAGTGTTAGTGTGTTAGGGACGTCCTATAAAGGACTCCCTATAATATCCTACCAGCTAAAAAATATTAATTTTTGAAACAATTTGTCCTATAGTAATAGAGGCTGCTTTATATAAATATGTTCCTACCCTAAATCCGTATGAGGAGATATTGATAAGCAATTTGGGATTTATGTGCAGGAGGCGTGCCCCAAAATAGTGCGTCCCTAATTACCTTAGCTTTGAAAGCGGGCATTTCATTTGTTAATAAAGCGGACCTTTCAATTATAATTATTTTATAACAACTTGACAGGAGGCTGTTTTTAAGGTACTATAATAAGTGATTTTCTATCATTATATTAAATATTAGAAAAGTATTATCAAATTAGAAAAAAATGGGGAAAATAATAAGCCTTATTATCCTTTTAACGTTTCTAATTTCAAACTTTGCCTATCCGATAGAGTCAAATTCATCTGATACTTTAAGAGTTCCCTTAAATTCTCCGGAGCTTAAAGAGCGTCAGCAGGAAGTCCAAAGGCCGTTATCTTTAAAAAAACACGACCTTGAATCTGAAAGAGAGGCAAATTTATATATACCCGGTAGGGTTCTTGAAAAAATTTAGGCAATTTCCTTTATACCCACTGGCAATATGGTTTTATAGATTTTAGTACACCTGAGGTTAATATAGAAAAAGAAGAGAGATGGGTTATAAAAAGTGATAGATGGCTTAAGGATACGTATCCTCTAGATACTAAAGAATATGAAGATAGGATAAATAATTTATTTGCAAATAAAACAATAAGAGATAATTTAACTGTAGAACAAATGTTTGCTGAGATTGTCAGAATTAGAAGAGAACTTTTCCCTAGCCAGATGGAAGCATTCGATAAAAAGGTTCTTGATGAAACAATAAAAAGGGGTAGAGAAATCGCAGCTATGCTTGATGAGATGTTTAGGGTTGGGAAAGCACCATATTCTCGGGAGATGTTATTAAGTGCAATATTCTGCGATTTTGGCAATAATGTGTATGAAACTGTATTAGGAGCAGACAAAATAGAATTTAACAAAGATAAATTAAACGAGTGGCTTAAGTATAAACTTCCCATGGACGATATAGATGAGTTTATTGGCCGAGTTAAAGAGCCGACTCATTATGTTCACGTTGTAGGCAGCGTAAATGGATTGGCTGCAGACCTCTCTACTTCGACGAAAGATTCCATGCTTCCCAATAGGCAATATTTATGATATATTTATTGTTATGTAAATATTGTAATTTTAAGCCGTTGGGAAAGGGTTATGTTTTGCTATGATTAAGAAAATGATTAGAAAATGTTTTTGTTTAAGCTTAATAATAATCTTCTTATGTGAGAATGCGCTGTTTGCGGCACATCAGAGACAAGACTCGATTTTAAGAGCCCCTTTGCACTTTAGCAAATCAACAGAAGAATTTATAAAAAAACAAAACAAAGGATTCGTTGAAGAAAATGACATTTTCCCAACACCGCACCAATCAAAAAAAATATCTATTTTATTTATAAATCCTCGTTCAAAATATCAGGCATCAAAACCAGAAAAAACACCCGTATCACTGCTCTTTTTAGCCAGTACTTTAACCAGCTCTTCTTATCTAAATAATTTTATTTCAGTTTATCCCAAATATAAAAAGGGTATTATTCCACATATTGAGGTACAGATTTTAGACTTACAGGCTGAAGAGGCAGATTTTGATTTAGAGAACTTTTTAAGAGTAAAACAACCAGATATCGTAGGTGTTACAGCGCCATCCCAATTGTTCGATCAAGCTGTAGCAATAAGCAGGATAGTTAAAAATACAATTCCTAACGCTTTGAGACTAATTGGAGGGCCACATGTATCGGCGCTTCCCCAAGAAACACTAAAAGATTCAGAATTTCAAATAGGTGTTATGGGCTTTGGCGAAGAAACATTATTAGAGTTATGCATGCAATATGCGCAAGGAGAAATTGATGCCGCTACTAAAGGTACCGTATTCAAATCAAAAGACGGAGCTATTCATGTAAATCCAGCAAGGGATAGAAAAATTCCACTTTCACATGCCCCCCCATCGTCTAATAGTATAGATTTATTGAACCGAGATAACTACAGACCTGTTTCATTTGTTCTTGAAAAAGGAATAAAAGAAGGCCCCTTAGCAATGATATTTACAGCAAGAGGATGTCCTTTTACGTGTAAATTCTGCGCCAACCCATCAAGAATAGTAGAAAAAAGAAACTTAGAAGACATTGTTGCAGAAATGGAGGCTTTGTACCAAAAAGGATTTAGGTTATTTCAATTTATAGACGATACATTTTCATTTGATGTAGGAAGAGTGAAGAATCTATGTAGATTAATTATAGAAAAACCATGGCATACTGATATAGAGTGGATTGCTTCAACCCGAGTCGATAGAATTGATGAAGAGTTGATATCTTTGATGAAAAGGGCGGGATGCGTAGGTATAGCAGTAGGTCTAGAAACAGGGGACGAAAAGCTCTTGAGCGAAATGGATAAAAAAATAAAACTATCGGATATAAGAAAGGCAAGGGAAATATGTCGTAAAGAGGGATTATCTATTAAATATTTTGTAATGGTAGGGCTTCCAGGACAGGATTGGTACAGTATAAAGAAAACTGTGAATTTCATTTTGGAAACCGACCCTACTGCAGTAACGGTCTCTATTTATACTCCTTATCCGGGTTCGCCTTGGTGGGGTGATCCACGGGTAAAATTTGTAGAGGGTACTAGCTGGGAAGAGATGTATTCGCATCCCGAACCACACCCTAACTTAAGATATAAGCCAATAGTATCACATACAGAGACCGATTATATGACAAGTACAGAGATTTCTGAAGCCAGGCAATTAATAGTAGATATTTTTGCAGCGCGATATAATCCTGAAAGGAAAAATATTTTATTAGATGTCTTGGATAAAAAGATATCCGAAGCATTGCTTAGGCAAGCTTTACAGCTTTTAGCCCGCCAAAATAAATACAACGATACTAAGTTTAAAGAGAGGATTTTAAAAAACCCTTATCTATTGAATAATTACCGTCTCTTTGACCTGATCCGAGAAGAGAGAATAAATACGGTCGATGGAATTGTAGACTTGATTCAGCTCTATTACCCCAATGGCAAGGACACGGAATTTGTTAATGTGTATCCTGATGTTATACAAGATGCTGCACAGGAACCTCAACCTTTGGGCATTGGAAGCCTTATGCATGCCCATTCAAAAAACTTAGGGGATCCCATTGCTACCTTGAGAAAGAAAAAAGGGCTTTTGCCGTTTGTTTATGCTACGGTTTCAGCCTTTGTAATAATGGAAGACGAGAATGGCGTGTACTACCTTATCTCTGCCGTGAGGGCTATTGGCAAGGAATCCGCAGGAAAAATTGAATCTGTCTTCGGTGGGCACATTGATGCCGAAGAAACTATCCAGAGGGCTTTATTGCGGGTGATGTCCGAGGAACTCCATATCAAGATAGGACATGTTCCTATAATTGGTTATAAACGCTATGATGAAGATAAAGAAGAAAATAATAGGCATGCTTTTGTAGGCTTTCTTGTGCTTAACCATGAGGAAGGGAGAGAATTGCTGAAACATCTAAAATCGAGAAACATTCATTATTTTATCGCTAATAATGAACAAGAACTTGAGAGCTATATGCCAGACTCGCTCGCAGCGACAACAGGACAGACACTTGCGAATATGGACAAAAGGATTCAAGACAGAATAATGAGGAGCGAAGAAATCATGTATATTGTCTTGGCGCCTTTTGAGCTAATGGTCAATTTCTATCGAAAGACCAAAGCTGAACAAGGCATGAAAAAACTTGTCGAGAGATTTGCTTGGACTAGCCAGAGAGTCGATGGCACCTACCGTGAAGATAATTTTCTCGGTGACGAGACCCTTGTCAATTTAGCCTTGCATTGGCATCAAGCAACTTTACAGGATCTCAATTCATTAAAGAAAAGTCAAAAGGTAACGCAGACAGCAAACTAACTGCCCATCTTGGTTTCTCAGTAATAATTAAAATTCTACTCTAATATATTTATTTGTATGTTAATCCAAATCTGTCCACTATATATAGCATGTGTTTGTTTCTCTTATCCGAAAAAGTAAAATTTGCAGGCATTCAAATTTTACTTTTTCAAGAAGAACCTGGTGTGTTTATTGGCTCGGCATCCCGCCGCCAAGTGTTTTAGTCTGATGATAGGCGGGATAGCGGACGAGCCAGTGAGTTAGATTGGAGCGAGGATGCTGTCATTTTGGGGGTGTGATTTTGCCGCTACCCAAAATCACACCCCCAAAATAGGGTGCCCCTAATTACCTTCACATTCAATACTACCTGAAGCGTCCCCAATAGACACACCCAATATATGAAAATTCGACTTGACATGTCAAAATTTCATGGTAGAATTTTAGTATGGAAATACAAAGAACTATAGAGATAGATATATTAAAAAGGCTCCTTAAGGATAATCCCATTGTTGCTATATTAGGGCCTCGCCAGTGTGGCAAGACCACTCTCTCCCGGCAATTTTCCCGTATTTGGAATACAAAAATTACTGTATTTGACCTTGAAAATCCAAGGGATATCCAGAGACTGCAGGAACCACTTTTAGCACTTGAGGGTGCAGAGGGTCTTATTATTATTGATGAGATTCAAAGATACCCTGATTTTTTCCCAGTGCTTAGGGTGCTTGTGGATCGTTCAAAAAAGGCAAAATATTTAATCTTAGGCAGCGCCTCAAAAGATTTGATAAAGCAGAGTTCAGAATCCCTGGCTGGACGCATTAGCTATTTGGAGATCGGAGGTTTTTCTTTAAGACATGTGGGCACTGGGCAATTAGAGAAGTTATGGGTTAGAGGAAGTTTTCCACGTTCTTTTCTGGCCTCCAGCGAGGCGTCCTCATATAGATGGAGGCAGGATTTTATTGCAACTTTTCTGGAGCGCGATATTCCACAGCTGGGTTTTAAAATCCCCGCAAAAACATTGGGACAATTTTGGGGCATGGTTGCACATTGCCATGGTCAGATTTTCGCCGCCTCAGAGATAGGAAGGAGTTTGGGGGTTTCGGACCATACTGCACAGAGATATTTAGACTTACTTTCAGGTACCTTTATGATACGACAGTTGCAGCCATGGTTTTATAACACTAAAAAAAGATTGATTAAAAGGCCGAAGATATATTTTAGAGACGCCGGGATTTTACATACCTTATTATCCATAGAAAATAAAGAAGATCTGCTTTCTCATCCAAAACTTGGCGCCTCTTGGGAGGGTTTTATTTTAGAGGAGATTATTAGATGTCTTCAACTGCGAGAAGACGAGGTCTTTTTCTGGGGGGTCCATACCGGTGCAGAACTGGACATGGTTTTTAAAAAACAAGGGCGGCTTTATGGTGTGGAGATAAAATATGCACAGGCCCCATCGCTTACACCCTCTATGCGTTCTGCAATTTTAGAGTTATCTTTGAGGCATCTTTGGGTTGTTTATCCGGGTAAAGAGACATATCCGCTAAGTCGGAATATTACGGTTATACCTGCGACGCATTTAGAGAAGATAACACTACCTTAAAAAAGATACACATTAATCTTGGTTTACGAAATGCACTGATTAGAATTAGAGATGCTAAAAATTCCATACGAAAATTCAATGCCCTAAGATATTTCCCAGAATTGACAATGGCTTTAAGTCAGTGATACCTCTTGCCAAGGGTGCCTGGATGTCTTATAATTAAATCATGTAGCGTAAAAAATCCGGATTACAATTTCTATTATGAATATCGCCCTAATTATTTTTATTTTAACATATATTGTTATTGGCGTACAAAATATCCCCAGATTGCACATCAATCGCCCAGCAGGCGCGCTTTTAGGGGCTGTGGCAATGGTTTTGTTTGGCGTCTTAACATTAAAAGAGGCATATGCAGCGATTGATTTGGATACTATTTTATTTATCTTGGGGATGATGATAATCGTTGCTTATATAGAAACCTCTGGGTTTTTCCAGATATCCGAGGATTTTATTCTCAGGAATGCGAAAAACGCCTCGACCCTGCTTTTATTTCTAATTATTTCTTCAGGGCTTCTATCCAGCTTATTTATGAATGATACCATTTGTCTGATATTGACGCCTATTGTTTTGCGGCTCACACGTAAAGCATCGCTTAATCCAATACCATATCTTATAGCATTAGCAACCTCCTCAAATATTGGTAGTGTGATGACCATAATTGGGAATCCTCAAAATATGCTTATCGGGCTTTATTCAAAAATCCCTTTCCTGGAATTTTTAAAGGCATTGGCCCCGGTTTCGATTCTCTGTCTAATCCTGAATTTTTTCATCATCCGTTTTATTTATAGAAAAGACATTGCGCATAGAGATATAGTATTAAAAAATGGGAGTTCTTCAGGCCTGACAATTCAAAAAGAACTGCTCTTCGTCTCTTTTTTGGCATTGGTCCTGCTTTTGATTTTTCTTTCACTCGGTTTTAATCCGCCGGCAGTGAGCATAACTTTGGCGTGCTTTCTTATTTTAGCAGGCGCCACCAAACCAAGGAGGGTGCTGGAAGAGGTGGATTGGACACTATTATTATTTTTTGCAGGCCTATTTATTGTAATGAAAGGTGTAGAGAAGTCCGGCATCATCACTACTATATTTGACCATATGCAGACCTACCTTAATGATAATAAATTAAAACATATAGTCAATCTATCACTGGGCTCCACGTTGGTTTCAAATATTGTAAGCAATGTCCCTGCTGTAATGCTATTTTCGCATTTCTTTGCAAATCTGGCCAATTCAAAACTTACATGGCTTACATTAGCGATGTCTTCTACCCTGGCAGGGAACCTTACTATCATCGGCTCAGTCGCGAATATCATTGTTTTTGAGTCAGCGAGGGATGAAGTAAAAGTAAGTTTTTTTGAATATCTGAAGGTAGGCCTGCCATTAACCTTTATAACCTTATTAATTGGCATATGTGTGTTGCTATTTTTTGGCTTATAAAAGTATATGCGTAAAATCATCGAGAATTTTTTCAATCTAAAGGAGCTCAATTCAAATATCCGCACAGAGATTATTGCTGGGGTGACCACCTTTATGACTATGGCGTATATTATTTTTGTCAACCCAGCAATGATATCCCAAACCGGCATAGATTTTGGGGCAGCAACTGTGGCGACTTGTGTCTCTGCTGGGTTTGCCACATTATTGATGGGCCTATGTGCAAATTATCCGATTGCGCTGGCTGCTGGAATGGGCGAAAACGCATTCTTTACTTACACAGTCTGCCTTACCATGGGTATCTCATGGCAGGTTGCCTTAGGATGCGTTTTTATTGAAGGGATTATATTTCTTATACTGACTTTTTTTAGGATTAGGCAGGCACTGGTAAATGCTATACCAGCGTCTATAAGATATGGTATTGCCTGCGGGATAGGTGTTTTGATTGCATTTATAGGGCTTGTTGATGGCGGGTTGATAGTGAAACATCCTGCAACACTGGTTGGTTTAGGTGATATACTTAGCCCGCCTGCAATGTTGACAATCATAGGATTAGTTATTACAAGCACCCTTCTTGTAAAAAATATCAAAGGCGCAATGCTCATTGGCATATTGATTAATGGTGTTATAGGGGTAGTCTTAGGAATGGTTAAATTTCAAGGAATGGTCTCTATGCCACCTTCTTTAGCGCCTACTTTTATGAAAATGGATGTTATTGCCGCTTTTAGGTTAGGACTTTTTACAGTTATCTTTGTGTTTCTTTTTATGGATATCTTTGATACTGTGGGCACATTGGCAGGGATAGGAGAATTGGGAGGCTTTATGAAACACGGCAAACTGCCAAGGGCAGGCCAGGCGATGTTTAGCGACGCAGTAGGCACTTGTGTAGGGGCAATTTGCGGGACACCCACTGTAACCAGTTATATCGAGAGCGCCTCAGGAATCGTTGCTGGTGGAAGGAGCGGATTAACAAGTGTCGTTACTGCGCTATGCTTCTTTATAAGTTTATTCTTTTTTCCTTTGGTCAAGATGATAGGTGGAGGGTATCAGATAGAAAATGGTCCTCTTTTACATCCTATTACTGCGCCAGCCTTGATTATCGTGGGAAGCATGATGATGCATTCCATAACAAGGATTGATTGGAAGGATTATAGCGAGTCCATCCCGGCATTTTTAGTAATAATTTCCTTGCCGCTTAGTTTTAGCATCGCTACTGGGATAGCAATTGGTTTTATTGGTTATTCTGCAATAAAATTACTCAGCGGTAAAGGCAAGGAAGTTTCATGGCTTGTCTATCTTTTAGCAGCATTATTTATTCTAAGATTTGTTTATCTAAAAGCGATGTAGTCTTTATGCCAAAATATGATTAAAGGCTGGGTTCCCGATATATGCGCATGGACAGGGCTAAAGCTTGAGTTTCTGATATGTCGAGAGAAGGGCAGATTTTGCTTGACCCTTGCCAAAAAGATATTATAATAAAGTAAAAATTTTAAGGGATAACAAATGGCTAAAGAGGTTATTTTTGGTATATTAGGTGGTCTAGGATTATTTATCTATGGCATATGGGAGATGAGTGAAGGGCTCCATAAGGCAAGTGGAGAAAGGATGCGGAGGGTTCTCCATAATCTTACTGGAAGCCCAATAAAAGGCGTTTTGGTTGGCACTGGGATTACCAGTTTGATACAGTCCTCTAGCGCTACAACAGTTATAGTGGTAGGCGTTGTGAATGCAGGACTAATGAGCCTTACCCAGGCATTGGGCGTTATCTTTGGTGCGAATATCGGTACCACTATTACCGCACAATTAATCGCTTTCAAACTTACTGATTATGGATTGCCAATTATTGGCCTGGGGATGTTTATTTTATTTTTTGCCAGGAATAAAACTTATAAATATGTGGGTGAATTTTTGCTTGGGTTTGGGATACTTTTCCTGGGCCTGAATATCTTGACAAACACTGTTAAACCTTTGGGTCATTATCCCTGGTTTAATAATCTATTTATCAAATTTAGTAAAGAGCCGTTGTTAGCGATATTGGCTGGCACAGTAGTTACAGCAGTGCTTCAAAGCAGTTCTGTAACCACAGGTATGGTACTGGGGTTAGCGATGGCAAACTTGATTGATTTAAAGGCAGCAGTGCCTTTGGTTTTAGGTTGCAATATTGGGACCTGTGTCACTGCGATGATCGCTTCTATAGGAACCAGTATATCTGCTAGAAGAGCAGCAATAGCCCACGCGCTATTTAATATAATTGGTGTGGCAATCTTTCTACCTTTCCTGAATGGTTTTCAAAATTTAGTCATGCATACATCCCATTCTCTTTCCAGGCAGATTGCGAATGCCCATACATTATTTAATGTTATAAATACGTTAATCTTTTTACCTTTCACAGGGTTATATGCAAAATTACTTACAAATATTGTTAGAGGCAAAGAAGAAGAGGAGATCGAATATCTTCCAAAATATCTGGAAAGACATTTATTGAATACCCCGCCAATTGCTATAGAGGCAGCGGTTAAGGAGATAATAAGGGTTTTGGGTTTGACAGAGAAGATGATTGTATTGGCAATGGAAGGTTTTTTGAAGAACAATCCAAATGTTCTGGATAAGATTACTCGTGGCGAAGAGGCAGTCGATTCTTTGAGAGAGGCAATTACCAACTATCTTGTAGAGTTGATGCAGAAGGAATTAAGCCAGGAGCAATCAAAAAAGATTCCGCCGCTCATACACGTTATTAATGATGTTGAGAGGATTGGCGACCACGCAGAAAATTTAAGAGACCTTGCCCAGCAGAAGATAGAGAATCGTATGCCATTCTCTGATACAGCCATTGAAGAATTGAAGAGGATGCGTGAAGAGATAATCAAGATGATTAATTGTGCAACAACTGCCTTAAAGACAAATAATATAGACGAGGCAAAACTTGTTTTAGAGCAGGAATGCCAGATTAATACCTTGAGGGATAGATTAAAAAGTAATCATGTCAGGAGGTTAGAACAAGGTCAGTGTAATGTCCTTTCTGGAGTAGTTTTTTTAGACGCCATTAGTAATTTTGAGAAGATCGGTGACCATCTTACAAATATAGCCCAGGCAGTAATAGAAGGTTTGCAAAATAACGGTGGATAGACCAACCCTGCCAGATTATAGGACAAGATAAGATTTAAAAGCGAATCATAGGATTATTATGGAAAACATTGCCTGCGTGATATTAGCTGCTGGTGAAGGAACGCGGATGCAATCTTCGACCCCAAAGGTTTTGCATACTATTTGCGGCAAGCCGATGATAAGGTATCTTATAGATACAGTTCAGAAACTTGGCATCAAGGATATCATAGTAGTAGTTGGCCACAAGGCAAAGCTAGTAAAAGAAAAATTGAAAGGGATAAGATGTATTGAACAGGAGGAACTGCTTGGCACTGCAGACGCTGTAGATAGGACAAAATCAATACTGTTAAAAAAGACAAAGATAGATTCTGTCCTGGTGCTTTGTGGAGATGTCCCTCTTTTGACAGAACAGACGCTCAATAAACTTATCCAGAGGCATCGTTTAATATCTCCAGCGTGCACCCTTCTTACAGCGCACCTGAAAAATCCTAGTGGTTATGGCAGGATAATTCGTGCCAATAACAATAGGATTGTGAAGATAATAGAAGAGGTAGACGCCTCGATCTATGAAAAGGTAATAGAAGAGATAAATGTGGGGGTGTATTGTTTTGATAAGGTTATGCTTTTTAAGGCGCTGGAGAAGGTAAGGCCTAATAACAGGAAAAAAGAATATTATCTAACAGATGTGATAGAGATCCTTACAAGGTCAAATGCATTGATAGATTCTGTGACCACTGAAGACGCCGAAGAATTTATTGGCGTCAATACACGGCAGGATCTGATACGTATAGAACAGATAGTAAGACAGAGGATATTAAATAATTTTATGATGAAGGGCGTAACCATTGTAGACCCTTCTAACACCTATATAGGAGAAGAGGTAGAGATAGGCAAGGACACAGTAATATATCCCTATACTTTTATAGAGAATGGTGTTAAAATAGGGGCTGGTTGCAGCATAGGCCCATTTGCAAGACTTCGCGAAGGGGTAGCCATAGAGGATAAAGTCAGCATAGGAAATTTTGTAGAGATAGTACGTTCCCGCATAGGCAGTCTTGCGAAGATAAAACATCAGTGTTATATAGGGGATACCATCGTAGGCAAAAACGTTAATATAGGCGCGGGGACAATAGTTGCAAATTACGACGGCAAAAAAAAGAATACTACCATAATAGAGGATAATGCCTTTATAGGTACAGGCACTATATTGATAGCGCCTGTAAAGGTTGGAAGGGGCGCCATTACAGGTGCAGGCAGTGTTGTAACTAAAAATAGAGATGTCCCGGCAGGAAAGACAGTAGTAGGGGTGCCGGCAAAAATATTAAAACGTTAATATCAGGGAGATAAGATATGAATAGGACAGCCACTATTATTACTGGAAATTCCAATCCATTACTGGCAAAAGAGATATGCCAGGAGTTGCACATGTCTCTCGGAGATGCGCTTGTAAGTACATTTAGCGAGGGCGAGATACGAGTAAAGATTAACGAGAATGTCCGTGGAAAAGATGTCTTTGTAGTCCAATCAACATGCCCACCTACAAACAACAATCTTATGGAGCTTTTGATATTGATAGATGCATTGAAACGGGCCTCAGCAAGAAGGATCACTGCAGTGATTCCATATTACGGCTATGCAAGGCAGGACCGAAAGGACCAGCCTCGTGTCCCTATCACTGCAAAATTAGTGGCGAATCTTTTGACAACAGCCGGTGCAAATAGAATCCTGACTGTGGACCTGCATGCAGGCCAGATACAAGGTTTTTTTGATATCCCATTAGACCATCTGTATGCTGTGAATATATTTGTAACCCACATTAAAGCGATGAAGATAAAAGACCCTGTTGTAGTGTCTCCTGATGTAGGTGGCATAAAAATGGCAAGGGCATACGCAAAGAGATTTGGGGCACAACTTGCTATAGTGGATAAACGTCGTGTGAGTAGCGAGGAGACAGAGGTCATGAATATCCTTGGTGAGGTAAAGGGTAAAAATGTTATTATAGTTGATGACCTCATTGCGACCGGGTCTTCCATAGTAGAGGCAGCAGATGCCCTTAAGAAGGCTGGTGCCAAGGATATATATGCTGCAGTTACACACCCAGTACTCTCAGGGAACGCCATTAAAAACATAGATAAATCTGAGATTAAAAAGATATTTGTCACAAATACAATACCTGTTGAAGGGAAAAAGAGGCATAAAAAAATAGAGGTCCTGTCAATAGCACCGCTATTGGCTGAGGCAATAAAAAGGATTCACAACGAGGAGTCAGTGAGCTGTCTGTTTGATTAAATATTTTTATACAATAGAAAGGATGATCTATTATGGAATTTGTAGAATTGCACGCTGCTTTAAGAGAGGAAAAAGGAAAGGAACGCAATAAAAAATTAAGAAGAAAAGATATGGTCCCTGCAGTTGTTTATAAAAAAGCTGAGCCATCAACGTGCCTTAAGATAGATAGAAGATATCTATTGAAGGCATTGCATACAGAGGCAGGAGAGAATGTCATTATAAGACTTTATATAGACGATGCCAAGGATAGGAAGGAACGGACAGTTGTTGTGAAGGAGGTGCAAAGAGACCCTACAAAGGATACAATCTTACATCTGGATTTTCAAGAGATATCCCTGACAGAGACATTAAAGGTAAAGGTGCCTATAGCTGCAAAGGGCGAGCCAGTTGGGGTGAAACAGGAAGGCGGGATACTACAACATTTACTATGGGAGTTAGATATAGAGTGCCTGCCTACAAATATCCCTGAAAAGATAGAGATAGATATATCAAATTTAAAGATAGGCGATGCTATACATGTAGGTGATATAGTGCCGCCAGAGGGTGTCAAGATTCTAAACGAATCAGAGACAGTGGTTTTTAGTGTGGAACATCCGAAAAAGGTAGAAGAGGTTGTTGCTGCGCCAGCCGAGGGTGTTGTTGAAGAGCCAGAACTTATAAAGAAGGTCAAGCCTGCTGAGGAAGAAGAGATAAAAGAGGCTGAGAAGCCACCAAAAGAAGAAGGCAAGGCGTAATAAAACTTTTATTCGGATGTTAATATATGAAGTTATTGGTTGGTCTTGGAAATCCAGGTGAAGAATATAGTTTTACACGGCATAACGTGGGGTTTATGGTCCTGGATGAATTGACCCGGAGACACAGTATAAAATTAAAATTTAACAGGCAATTTAATGCCCTAAGAGGTGAAGGTCTGATAGGAACAGAGCACTGTTATCTTGTGAAACCACAGACATTCATGAATCTATCAGGATATTCAGTCCGTCTTATATTTGACTGGCTTCACATAGGGTTAGATGAGATATTGTTAGTATTGGATGACATCGCGCTTCCATTCGGCGCTATCCGCATAAGGCCAAAAGGTTCTGATGGAGGGCACAAAGGCCTTAGGTCTGTAATATCTGGTTTAGGGACAGATAATTTTGCAAGACTCAGGGTGGGCGTGAGAAATAGGTTATCCATAAAAGATAGTGCATTGTATGTCCTTTCCAGTTTTACAAAAAGTGAGAAAAAGGTGTTGCCAAAGATATTATCTGAGGCCTCTGATGCATGTGAGTGCTGGATAAAAGAGGGGATCGATGTAGCGATGAATAGATATAATAAATTAACATTATTAGATACTATACGAAAAGGAGAAAGGCATGGATAATAAATATGAAGGCATGTTTATCCTCAGGTCAGACCTAACCAAAGAGGTGCTTGACAAGGCCCTAGATCAGATCAAAGAGCTTATTACAAAACACAATGGCTCTATCTCTGATATAAAGGAATGGGCAAGGCAGAGGTTGGCCTATCCCATAAAAAAGCATAAAGAGGGGATCTATTATCTTATAAATTTTCGGGTTGCGCCAGAGGCAATCTCCAAGATTAAAAAGGCGCTCAGCCTAAATGAGGCGATATTAAGGCTGATGATATTAAAGTTAAAAGACTGAGAAATTATATAGGTCAAATTTTTATTATATATTTTGGAGAGTCGTAATTAAACTTAAGGAGGGCATGGATGGCTAGTTTGAATAAGGTATTTCTTATAGGGAATCTTACAAGAGACCCTGAGTTACGTTATGTCCCAAGCGGTACGCCTGTTGCCACATTTGGTCTTGCAGTAAATAGACGTTTTGTGACACAGCAGGGAGAGAAGAAAGACGAGGTCTGTTTTGTAAGGGTAGTGGTCTTTGGGAAACAAGCAGAGAGTTGCAGTCAACATCTTTCCAAGGGTCGGCTTGTGTTTATAGAAGGAAGGCTCCAGTATCGCTCGTGGGAACAGGACGGCCAGAAAAGAAATTCGCTGGATGTAGTAGCAGAGAGGGTTCAGTTTTTAGGTGGTCCAAAAGGTGCAGTTGATATGGATGTGGCTATAGAGCCATCAAAGGAGGAGTTTATAGAAGATTCTGGCAGCAATAATATAAATGGTGAGGTAAAGACAGACGAGGAGGCACCTTTCTAAGCTATTAAAGTAAAAAATTTTGGTTAATTTTGATTGGAGGTATAAATGGAAGAGATTGATAAAAGGCCTGAGAAGAAAAAAGACAAAAAATCTATGGTAAAGGAGAAGCCATTTCTAAAAAAAAGATTCTGCAAATTCTGTGCGGATGAGAATGAGACAATAGATTACAAAGACCCTTTAAAATTAAAAAGATTTACAACCGAAAAAGGTAAGATTCTTCCCGCCAGGATAACAGGAAATTGTGCCAAACATCAGCGGCGCATAGCCGAGGCAATAAAGAGGGCTAGATATCTTGCACTTTTGCCTTATGTAGGCGAATAGATAAAAATTTTACCTTGTATAAAAAGGAGTTAAAATTGAAAGTTATACTTATACAGGACGTTCAAAATCTTGGTTCTATAGGTGATATAATTGAGGTGAAGGATGGTTTTGCCAGAAATTATCTCTTCCCCAAAAAACTGGCGATGCCTGCTACCCAGGCGAATACAAGACAGGTAGAAGAGATAAAACTTAAAAAGGCGCAGGCACTTGCTAGAGAGAAGAAAGAGGCAGAGGCCTTGAAAGAGAAACTCTCGCTTATATCCTGCACATTGACAGTTGAGGCAGGTGAGGACGATAAACTTTTTGGGAGTGTGACCAGCGAGGATATTGCCAAGGCCTTTGAAGAGGAAGGGATATTATTGGACAAAAAAAAGATAATGTTAGAAGAGCCTATAAAGAGGCTTGGTGTTTACCACGTGCCTGTGAAGCTTCATCCTGAAGTGACTGCTGAGGTAAAGGTATGGGTGGTAAAAAGGTGATGTATGGAAAACATTGAGATGAATCTCGAAAAAATGCCGCCTCAGAGTCTTGAGGCAGAGATGGCAGTGCTTGGCTCTATGTTGATAGAGGAACATGCTATAGCAGATGCTATAGAGCTCTTGGATAGTCAGTGTTTTTATAATGATGCCAATAGAAAGATATTTGAAACCATCCTGAAACTCTATAACAGTGGTAAGGCAGTGGATGTCCTTACCCTGATAGAGGAACTAAAAAAAACAGGTGAACTGGATAATATAGGAGGCCCTACCTATGTTACAGGGCTTGCTACAGTAGTGCCTACAGCTGCGAATATAAAGTATTATGCGCGAATCGTTAGAGAAAAAAGCATCCTGAGAAGTCTTATCTCCACGGCGACAACTATAATTACCGAAAGTTACGACGCCCATGGGGATGTAGAAAAGATTCTTGACAGGGCAGAACGAATGATATTTGATATCTCCTCGAGAAAGGTGGACTCAAACTTTGCGCCGATAAAGGAGATAATAAAAGATAGTATAGAGACGATAGATAATCTCTATCAGAAGAAGGCGCATGTTACAGGGATACCAACAGGGTTTACAGATTTTGACAGTCTTACAGCAGGATTGCATCCATCAGATTTTATAGTTATTGCTGGAAGGCCTTCTATGGGAAAGAGCGCGCTTGTTAGTTGTATTGCAGAACATGTGGGCGTGGTAGAGAAAATTCCTCTTGCAATCTTCAGCCTTGAGATGTCCAAGGAACAACTAGTCCAGAGGATGCTGTGTTCACATGCACGCGTGAATGCGCATAATGTGAGAACAGGATTTTTATCCCAGGCAGATTGGCCACGTCTTACAAATGCAGCAGGCAAGCTTTCAGAGGCGCCTATATTCATAGATGATACTGCAGGACTTTCTGTTCTGGAATTGAGGGCAAAGGCAAGGAGATTAAAGTCACAGCATAACATCCAGTTGATAATTGTAGATTATCTGCAGTTAATGCAGGGCCTGCCTGGCGCTGAGAATAGACAACAGGAGATATCAGAGATCTCTCGTTCCCTGAAGGCATTGGCAAGAGAACTCAATGTACCGCTTATAGCAGTAAGTCAGCTTTCAAGGGCGGTTGAGTCAAGGCAGGACCACAGGCCACAACTTTCAGACCTGAGAGAATCAGGCGCTATAGAGCAGGATGCGGATCTGGTTGGTCTTTTGTTGAGAGAGGAATATTATAATCCTACAGAAGAGAATAAAGGCATAGCTGAATTAATAATAGCAAAGCAACGCAATGGACCAGTGGGCACAGTAAAAATGGCCTTTATCAAGGACTACACGAGATTTGAAAATCTTTCCATGGAAAGAGATGAGGACCTGATTGAATAGAGGTCCTCAACAATCACCAACACGCTCTTCTATTAAGCAATTGACATAATTTTAGATATATGATATATTCATCTAATAATGATTAAAAAGATTAAGAAGAAAGAAAAGATACCTTATAAGATATCTATTACATTATTATTGGCAGGCCTAATTTTGGGCTTATGGTCCTTTCTCGGAGAATCATCCGCTCAGAACGAACCTCAAAACCAAAAAAGAATCATAAAATATGTAGACGTTAGGGGCAATAAGACTGTCTCGAGCGCTACTATATTGGCAAAACTAAAGACAAAAAAAGGAGAGTTGTTTCTTGAGCAGGTTATAAATGAAGATGTTAAGAGATTGTATCTGATGGGGTATTTTAGTGATGTGAGTGTATCTATTGAAGAGTTAGAGGATGGAGTTGGTGTAGTGTTTATTGTGAATGAGAAATCCCCTTTGGTAGCAGTAAAGTTTATCGGGAATAGAATCTATAGGCGCGAAAGGTTGATGACGGTTGTCAAGTCAAAGTTAAATGAGTTTGCGGATGAGAAACTCCTTAAGCAAGATGCTATAGCGATTGAAGATTTGTATAAACGTGGAGGGTATCCCTGGGTGAAGGTTTCCTACAGGATTGATATCGACCCTGAGACCAGCGGAGCAACAGCAGTCTTTGAGATAAACGAGGGTGCAAAGGCGGTTGTAAGAAAGATAGTTATAATCGGGAACACAGCCTTTAGCGATAGACGTCTATTGAAGGTCATGAAAAGCAGGGCCTCAGGATTATTTCGCTCAGGCGTTTTAAAGAAGGAACAGGCAGACGATGATATGGAACGCCTGAAGCATTTCTATAAAAAAGAAGGGTATCTTGATGCAAGTGCCTCATATGAGGTGGTGACTAAGGAAAAAGGAAGAAAGAGATGGATAGAACTTTTGGTGCGGATAGACGAGGGCAAAAGGTATATCACTGGGAATATAAATATAAAAGGGAACAATATCTTTTCAGAAGAGATATTAAAATCACTCCTTAAGATGAGGCCTGGGGATGTCTTTACAGAAGAGGCATTGCACGAGGATGTTGGTAGTATCCAGGAATATTATTTTGATAGGGGCTATATAATGGCAAAGGTCAGGCCTGATACTATGTTAAATATGGAGACAGACCGCGTTGATATTACATATAACATTATAGAAGGAGAGATATGTTATGTAAATAAGATAGATATAAGAGGAAATACCAAGACAAAGGATATAGTGATACGGAGAGAACTAAGGATCAATCCAGGGGAGAGATACGATGGCGCAAAATTGAGACGCAGCAAGGAACGCCTCTATAACCTGGGGTACTTCGAAGAGATAACGCTTGATGTAGAGGACACAGAAGTAGAAAATAAAAAGGACATGGTGGTAGAGGTAAAGGAGACCAAGACCGGAGAATTAAGCTTTGGTGGAGGATTTTCTTCCGTAGATAGACTTATAGGATTTATAGAATTGGAACAGCGTAATTTTGATTTGTTTAATTTTCCTACCTTTACAGGGGATGGTCAGGATATTAAACTGAGGGCAGAGTTTGGCAGCACACGCAAGAATTATCTTTTGAGCTGGACAGAGCCATGGATATTTGATTATCCCCTTTCTTTTGGATTTGACCTTTTTGCCTCTGAACGTAATAGATCAGGTCTTACAGGATATGCCTATGACGAGACACGACAAGGAGGCGATATCAGACTTGGTAAGGAATTTGGTGAATATCTAAGAGGGGATTTTATGTATAAGATAGAGACTGTAGATATCTCGGACCTTTCAGCCACTGCCTCTCAGGATTTAAAGGACGAGGAAGGGGAAAAGACAATATCGAGTCTATTTTTTGAATTAACAAGAAATACCACTGATAATAAATTCAATCCTACAAAAGGGTCAATCCTTTCAGGTTCTATAGAATGGGCAGGCGGATTTTTAGGCGGGGATAGAGACTTTGTGAAATTTTTTGATTCAGCAAGTCATTATTCTACTATAGGACCTTTTGTTCTCGAATTAAAACTTAGAAGCGGTGTAGTGAGTTCTTATGGTGGCGCAGGAAAGGTCCCCATATTTGAAAGATTTTTTGCAGGTGGTACATATACTGTTCGTGGGTATAAGGAAAGGGATATTGGCCCAAAGGACCAGTCAGGCGACCCTATAGGTGGTGGCTCAATAGTTGTAGCTAACGCAGAGCTCACTATCCCTATTGTAGAAAATCTTAAGGCCGCAGTCTTTGTAGATGCAGGAAATGTATGGTACAGGCCTGATAGCAAGCCGAAGAATGGTGCCAGTACAAGAGGAATGCAGGTAGGTATAGGTGCAGGATTGAGAATAAAAACACCAATAGGGCCTGTGAAATTGGATGTTGGTTATCCAGTCAATCCAGAGGATTGGCAGGAAGATAAGATAAGGTTTCATTTTAGTATGAGTAGGGGGTTTTAGATGCGAAGAAAGATTTTTGGCGCGGTTATTATTATGGGGATATTTTTATTTTTATCTCAGCAACTTTTTGCACAGTCTCAAGGAAAGATTGGATTTGTAGATTTATCAAGGGCCTTTGATGAATATGAAAAGACAAAGGATTTTGATAAGGAATTGGAAAAGAAAGGCGATCTCAAACAGCAGGAAAGAGAAAACCTTGTTAAAGATATCAGAAAGATGCGAGATGAATTAGAGCTTATGAACGAAAGTGCCAGGGCATCCAAGGAGAAAGATATAGAGGCAAAGATAAAGATGTTGCAGGAATTCGACCAGGATGCAAAGGCAGCCCTTACAAAAGAACGAGACGATATGGTGAGGGAGATTTTGAAGGAGATGAATTCTGTTATTCAGGAATATGGTAAGGCGAATGGGTATAGTGTTATATTGAACGATAGAGTACTCTTGTATGGCGATGAACAAGAGGACCTTACAGATGAGATTATAAAAATATTAAATGATAGATACAGGAAAAAATAATAATATGAGAAAGACATTAAAAGAGATAGCAGAGATAGTCGATGGCGAAGTGGTGGGGGATGAGAATGTTGTCGTCACAGGTATCTGTGGGATAAAAGAGGCGAAAGAAGGGGACCTTACTTTTATTGCAAATCCAAGATATATCCCTCTAATGAATCAGACAAAGGCCTCTGCGATAATAACATCGAGGGATATAAAATCCGCTTCAAAACCGATCATCCGCACTGATAACCCTTCTATGGCATTTGCCAAGATGGTCTCTTTGATGGCGCCAAATGAGGTAACCAGACCTGTTGGCATTCATCCTACAGCAGTTATAGGAGATCGAGTAAGGATTGGTAAAAATGTAGCCATCCAGCCTTATGTTGTAATTGAGGATTATGCCGAGATAAAAGATAATACCATTTTATATGCAGGGGTTTTTATAGGGCATCACACCAAGATAGGAAGAGACTGCATTATATATCCCTATGTGATTATAAGAGAGAGGGTGACGATAGGCGATAGGGTTATAATACACGGGGGTACAGTAATAGGGAGCGATGGATTTGGTTTTTCTACAGTAAAAGGTGTGCATCAGCGAATTCCCCAGATTGGGACTGTGATAATAGAAGACGATGTTGAGATAGGTGCGAATGTTACTATAGACAGGGCAAGATTTGATAAGACACTTATAAAGAAAGGCACAAAGATAGATAACCTTGTACAGATAGCCCATAATGTCATTATAGGTGAGAATTCCATAATAGTGGCACAGACCGGGATATCAGGTTCAACGACTATAGGAAAGAATGTTACACTTGCAGGTCAGTCAGGTGTGATAGGGCACATCACTATAGGAGACAATGCTGTTGTTGCGGCACAGGCAGGCGTAACAAAACCTGTCCCTGCAAATGCCTGCGTCTCAGGCTACCCTGCAAAGCCGCATAATGTAGCAAAAAGAATCAATGCCTGTGTACAGAACCTTCCATCTTTATATAAAAAGGTAAAGGCACTAGAAGAGGAGATTGCGAGATTAAGATCTATCTTAGATAGTGCCCAGGTACAAAACCAGAATAAAGAATTGTCTTAAGATTACATTAAAAATTTAATTATAACAACTCAACATATTAAAGAAAGGTAATTATGGAACAGAGAACTATTAAAAAACCCATACAACTTAAAGGCATAGGGCTTCATACAGGGGAACATGTCAATCTTAAATTTAAACCAGCGCCTATAGATACAGGCATAAATTTTATAAGGGTGGATGTGAAAGATTCTCCCATGATAAAGGCAAGTATCCATAATGTCCTTGATCAGGATAGAAGCCCGAGAAGGACATCTATAACTAACGGTATTGTGGAGGTCCATACAATAGAGCATCTGATGGCTGCGCTGTGGGCCCTTGGGATAGATAATATAATCATTGAGATAGATGGCTCTGAACTTCCAGGTCTGGATGGTAGCGCAAAGGGATTTGTGGAGGCGCTTAAAAAGGCAGAGATAGAGACCCAGCCTGCTCCAAAGAGGATATTTCAGGTGCGTTCGCCTATATGGGTAGAGCAGGATGGCGCAATGATTATGGTCTTACCAGATAACCAGTTCAGGGTTTCATACACCTTGAACTATGACCATCCACTTCTGAAGGCGCAGTATCTTTCATTTACCTTCGAGGAAGATGCCTTTGAAAAAGAGATTGCCCCTTCCAGGACATTTTGTCTAGAGATGGAGGTAAATGAGTTAAGGGAAAGGGGGCTTGGGAAAGGCGCTAATTATGAGAATACAGTTGTTGTAGGTGAGAAGGGCGTAATAGATAATACCCTTCGCTTTGAAGATGAGTTTGCACGTCATAAGATACTTGACCTTCTGGGGGATCTCTATCTATTGGGCTACGGGATAAAAGGTCATATAATAGCCATGCGCAGCGGTCATCCCTTAAATATAAAACTCGTCGATAAGATAAATAGTCAAAGAGAAAAAGTTCAGGTAGGTGGAATAAAGGCAGTCTATGTTGAAACAGGGAGTAGCGTATTGGATTCTAGTGACATACAGAAAATTCTACCGCACCGTTATCCATTTTTACTTGTTGATAAGATAATAGAACTTGAGCCTGATAAGAAGGCAGTTGGTATTAAGAATCTTACAATCAATGAGGAATTTTTTAAAGGACATTTTCCAGGCAATCCTGTTATGCCTGGTGTATTAATAATTGAGGCAATGGCGCAGGTAGCAGGTGTATTGATGTTAAATAAGAAGGAAAATATCGGCAAGATCGCATATTTTATGAGCCTTAATAATGCGAAGTTCAGGAAGACTGTTCTACCTGGAGACCAGTTACGATTAGAGGTAGAGGTTGTAAAGTTGAAGTCAAAGATAGGGCAGGTGCACACAAGGGCTCTTGTTGAAGGTCAGGTGGTTAGCGAGGCAGACCTTATGTTTGCCCTTGTAGAACCATAAAAGATTTTATTACAGACCTATTTCAAGATGAAAATCCATCCAACAGCCATTGTGGATAAAAAGGCAAAGTTGGCCGACGATGTAGAGGTCGGCCCTTATGCTATTATAGGACCGGATGTAGAGATTGGCAAAGGAACTAAAATAGGCGCCCATGCAGTAATAGATGGCTATACAACAATAGGCGATGGTTGTCGTATATTTACAGGGGCAGTAGTGGGCTCTATACCTCAAGACCTGAAGTATAAAAAGGACACCAAGAGTATTCTAAAAGTTGGTAAAAATAATATCATAAGAGAATATGTAACTATGAATCCAGGTACGGATGAAGGGGGTATTACTTCTATTGGAGATGGCAACCTATTCATGGCGTATTCTCATGTTGCGCATGATTGTAAAGTTGGGAATAATTGTATCATTGCAAATTCAGGGACTATTGCAGGCCATGTAGAATTAGAGGACAGGGTAGTAATAGGAGGACTTGCCGCGATACACCAATTCACGCGGATTGGGAAACTGGCAATTATAGGAGGATGTTCTAAGGTGGTACAGGATGTCCCACCTTTTTCATTATGTGATGGACACCCTGCAAGTGTATTTGGACTGAATATGGTTGGGCTCCGCCGGGCAGGCATCTCCAAAGAGGCACAACTTGCGCTGAAGAAGGCCTTTAAGATTTTGTTCTATTCAGGCCTGTCATTTAAAACTGCTATACAGAGGGTAATGTCTGATTCAGAGTGCATTGGATTTGAAGAGGTCAGATATCTTTTGGGATTTATAAGGGATTCTAAAAGAGGGGTGTGTAGAGGCAAGGATATTAGTTAAATCTTTTTTGTCTTTGTTGGTCACCAATAATTACTTGGAAAGACCAAGTTTAATTTATTAGTGTAAGATAGGTTATGCCTGACAGGATAGGTCTTATAGCAGGGAATGGCAGATTCCCAATATTGGTTGCAGAAGAGGCAAGAAAGAATGGAATCGAGATTGTCTGCATTGCCATAAAAGGCGAGGCAGATAGAAAACTTAAGCATTGTGTAGATAAGATATACTGGCTTGGGGCGGGTGAGTTACAAAAACTCTTCCAGATTTTTTCTAAGGAAGACATTTCTAAAGTAGTTATGGCTGGTCAGGTAAAACACAGGACAATTTTTAGAAAAGATATAAACATAGATAACCAGATGCAGAGACTATTGGAGGCCTTGAAGGATAAAAGGACAGATTCGCTTATAGGCGGAGTAGCAGACTATATTGAAAATGCAGGCATAAAGGTATTGGATTCAACAATGTTTTTATCCCGGTATCTTCCAGAAAAGGGCTTATTGACACAGAATAAGTTAGATGAGAAGGTGCTAAAGGATATAGAGTTTGGTAAAAATATAGCAGAGTCTATCGCAGGACTTGATATAGGCCAGAGTGTAGTAGTAAAAGACATGGCCTGTCTGGCTGTAGAGGCAATAGAGGGGACAGACGAGGCGATAAAAAGAGGCGCAAGGTATGCTGGTGAAGGTATAGTAGTAGTAAAACTTTCAAAGCCAAAACAAGATATGAGATTCGATGTCCCAACAATAGGGCCTGACACCATAAGGTTATTGAGAAGACTGAGGGCGGCCTGTATCGCTATACAGGCAAAGAAAACCATCATCATAGATATAGATAAAACGATCTCCCTTGCAAATAGATATAATATAGGGGTTGTGGCGATATAAAGTTAAATAGTGCAGGGATGTTTATGATTAAAAAATCTTCCTATGAGGGCTTGCAAAAGAATGTCCGTACATTGAAGACCCCTAAGATAGAGGTCTGGGAGAACCAGTATCCAGACAAGGACTATATTGTGAGCGTCGAATATCCTGAATTTACATCTGTATGCCCAAAGACAGGTCTGCCTGATTTTGCAAATATTGTAATCCAGTATCGACCGGATAGATGGTGTGTAGAATTAAAGTCCTTCAAGATGTACATGTTATTTTATAGAAATATAGGGATATTTCACGAACATGTGATAAATAAAATCCTGGATGATTTTGTAGCAGCATGTAAACCAAGATGGGCTTATATTAAAGGTGAGTTTAATGTGCGAGGTGGGATAAAAACAGTAGTTACTAGAGAATACAATAAGTAGATTTTTTATTATTTAAATTTGGATGTTATAAAAAAGAGAGGTGTACAAATGACAATGGCCATGACAAAAAAAGATGTATTGGAATTGGCAAAGAAGCACAACGTCAGGTTTGTAAAACTTTGGTTTACAGATGTGTTGGGTTTTCAAAAAGGCATTTCTATCACTGTAAGGGAGTTGAAAAAGGCGCTTGAAGATGGTATGGGTTTTGATGGTTCTTCAATAGAGGGTTTTGCGCGTATTGAAGAAAGTGATATGGTGTTGATGCCAGACCCTACTACATTTCAGCTTATACCATGGAGGACTGACCCAGAAGGGGTTTCTGCAAGGATGTTTTGTGATATCCTCAAGCCAGATGGTGAACCATTTGAGGGAGACCCGCGATATGTCCTTAAGAGAAATTTGAAAGAGGCGAAAGAGATGGGCTTTACCTATTATGTAGGCCCTGAACTGGAATATTTTTATTTTGAGAATCCCAATAATACTATCATCCTTGATAAAGGTGGATATTTCGATTTGACACCTTTAGATGTTGCACAGGATATTAGGCGCGAAAGCGTGATTATTTTAGAAAAGATGGGGATAGAGGTGGAATATAGCCACCATGAGGTAGCGACTTCACAGCATGAGATAGACCTTAAATATTGTGAGGCATTGAAGATGGCAGATAATGTTATGACCTATAGGATGGTAGTAAAAGAGGTTGCCCGCCAACATGGTAAATATGCTACATTTATGCCAAAGCCAATATATGGGATAAATGGAAGCGGTATGCATGTACATCAATCCCTTTTTAAAGGCGGGAGGAATGCATTTTTTAGTAAGACCGACAAATCTCACCTTTCTGATATAGCAAAATATTTTATAGCAGGACTCTTAAAACATGTTCGCGAGATAACAACAATAACAAATCAGTGGGTCAATTCATACAAACGGCTTGTTCCAGGATATGAGGCGCCTGTTTACATATGTTGGGCCCAGATGAACCGCTCAGCCCTTATAAGGGTGCCGATGTATAAGCCAGGCAAGGAGTCATCCACTAGGATAGAATTCCGTTCGCCTGACCCTGCATGTAATCCTTATCTGGCGTTTTCTGTTATGTTAAAGGCAGGATTAGAAGGCATAAAGAAGAGATACAGACTTTGTGAGCCTGCAGAGGATAATATCTACAATATGACAGACAAGGAAAGAAAACAGCTCGGCATAGAGTCGCTTCCAGAGGATTTGTATGAGGGAATAAAACTTACAGAGAAAAGTAGACTTGTAAAAGAGGCGCTTGGTGAAAAAGTTTTCGAATTTTTTATAAGAAATAAATATATGGAGTGGGATGAATATAAGGCACAGGTATCAAGATATGAGATAGATAAGTACCTACCTATACTTTGATTTTAAATGTGCAAGGCCATATCCTCTTCTCTTGTTATAATAATAAGTGTATTTGTATATGTCATATTTACTGAATTTCGAGATGGATATAGTCTGGACAATCTGCCTCAATATAAGATATCCAGAGATCTACCATTTAAAGAGGGTGAGAGATTTTTATACGAGATAAGATATAAAGACATCAAGATAGGCGAGGCAGTACTTACCTTTAACGGCGAATCAAGACTCAATGGAAAGAAGGTCTATTTTGTTACCTGTTCAACTACCTTACCAAGCATCAAGGACGCAGAGGACCTCTATGCAGAGACCAATACATTTCTTCCAGTAGAGGTGCATAGGTCTATCAAAAAGAGATTTGGGTTCGATGATAATATTACAGAGATATACGACCAGAGGACTTTCAAGGTCCATATCTCTTCGAAGAGCAAACTCCGTTCCAAAAGTTTTAGCATACAGAAATCCGCCCCAATCCACAATGCGATACTTTTGGTTTATTATTATAGAAGCAAAAAGGATTTTACCAAAGGTGAGAGATCAAAAATAAATTTGCCCACAGTTGAATTTGAGGTTCTATTTGATGGTGTAGAACATATAGCCACACCATTAGGAGAATATGAGGCGTATGTTTTTACAAGCAATCCGCCTAGATTCAAACTCTGGCTTTCAAAAGACACACACAAGATCCCCTTAAAGATACAGACGCCAAACACGCTTGGCTATTCTATGCTAATTAAATCCATTGGTACAAGATAATCTTATGTCAATATAAACTCTTTGCCTTTGACGCAGCCTTTCCACCTTCGTTTAAACAGTTTTACACTTATAACTTCGGTGGACAAGTCGGCTGATACTCCAACACTTATCGGGAGGTTTCATCATGATAGAAAACCCTCACCTTAATCCTCTCCCTTAAAAAGGGAGAGAAAAGGCAATGTAGGCTGGGTTCCTGCCCCTAGCGTCATTGCGAGGGTAGCTTTAATAGCTGACTGACGAAGCGATCTCTCTTTATTAGATTGCTTCATTTGCCTGCTATGTAAGCTAACTTCGCAATGACAAAAATGTAGCATGCCTTATAAATACATAAAAGTATATGTGGATTTTTCTTGACAGAAAGGATTATCATGGTATAATTATGACAAAATTAATCATAATTATAGACATTTGGAATAATAAAAAGGTCTGAAGATGAAGATCAGCTATAAAGGAGACTACGCATTAAAAACACTATTAGAACTTGCAATAAATTATAATAGAGGGGTCCTTTCGATTCAGGAATTAGCAAAAAGAGGGGACATCCCGGAAAAATTTTTAGAGCAGGTATTACTGATGCTTAAAAAGGCCGGATTTGTAGATAGTAAACGTGGAGTGAATGGAGGATATTATTTAGCCAGACCTCCTCAAGAGATTGCAATAGGAGAGGTAGTAAGATTTATAGAAGGACCAATAGAACCGATTACGTGTGTTGGAAAGGATACTTATGAAGGTTGCAGGGATGTAAAGTTTTGTGTATTAAGAGATGTATGGACTCAAGTGTATAATGCCGTCTCCTCTTACATAGATAAGATTACCTTTGCAGAACTCGTGAATAGAGTGAAAGAAAAAAAGAAGATGTACACCTATTCTATTTAAAAACTATTTTATGGAATTTCGAAGTCAACCTGATTTACGGGACATAATTCAATATCTATATGACAAGAGAGGTAGATATGGGTAAGATTTATAATAGTATAATTGAGACCATCGGAGAAACCCCACTTGTTAGACTTAAAAGAATTACAGAAGGTATAAAGGCAGATATACTCTGCAAGCTCGAATCGTTTAATCCAATGGGCAGCATAAAAGATAGGATTGCGTTTTCTATGATTGAGGATGCTGAGAAAAGGGGCCTTTTGAGAAAAGGCTCTACTATTATAGAACCCACAAGCGGAAATACAGGGTTAGGCCTTGCTTTTATTTGCGCCTCGAAAGGATATAAACTTATTATCACAATGCCTGAGACAATGAGTATTGAAAGAAGAAAACTCCTGAAATTTTTCGGGGCAGAGATTGTCCTTACCCCTGGTGAAAAAGGGATGAAAGGCGCTGTTGAAAAAGCAGAAGAACTCTCCAAATCTATCAAGGGTGCTTTTATGCCACAGCAATTTAAGAACCCTGCAAATCCAGATATTCACTCTAAGACCACTGCAGAGGAGATATGGGATGACACCGAAGGCAAAATTGACGTCCTTGTATCAGGGGTTGGGACAGGAGGGACCCTGACTGGTATAGCTCGCGTAATAAAAAAACGAAAGAAAAATTTTAAGGTGATAGCTGTTGAGCCATATGATTCGCCAGTACTTTCAGGCGGAAGTCCTGGGACACATAAGATTCAAGGGATTGGCGCAGGTTTTATTCCAGAGGTGCTGGATAGGTCTTTTATAGACGAGGTTATAACTGTAACAAACGAGGAGGCTATTAGCACAGCAAGGGCCCTTGCACAAAAAGAGGGTATATTGGCAGGTATCTCTAGTGGCGCAGCATTATATGCAGCATTAAAGATAGGAAGGTCGTTGGAGTACAAAGGTAAGATTATTGTAGTTATACTACCGGATACAGGCGAAAGATATCTGAGTACAGAGTTGTTTGATTGATGCTATAGGGGGTGGTGTATGTGTTATGGCTAATGTGCATCTCAATTAAGGATGGATTATTTTTTAAAATCTGTTAAAATAAACTGGAGGAGATATGGCAAAGACAATTAAAGAGATAAATGAAAAGATAAGACGTAGAGAGGCAGTGGTTGTTACTGCTGAGGAGATTATAGACCTTGTAGAAAGGGATGGTCTAAAAAAGACTGCTGAAAGAGTCGATGTGGTAACTACAGGGACATTTGGGCCTATGTGTTCTTCAGGTATATATTTTAATATAGGCCATTCAAAACCAAGGATAAAACTTGGCGGAGGAAAGGTTACATTGAATGACGTCCCTTGTTATGCAGCGTATGCAGCTGTGGATCTGTTTTTAGGCGCGTCTGCCCTGCCAGAGGATGACCCGAGAAATAAGGTGTATCCTGGAGAATTTAAGTATGGCGGAGGCCATGTCATCCAGGAACTTGTTGAACATAAAGATGTGAGGCTTTCTGCCATTGCATATGGCACGGATTGTTATCCGCGTAAAAAACTTGAGACCCTTATAAATATAGATGACCTGAATGAGGCAGTCCTTTTTAATATCAGGAATGCATATCAGAATTATAATTGTGCAGTGAACCTTTCTGGCAGGGTTATTTATACCTATATGGGTATGTTATTGCCAGAACTTGGGAATGCCTACTATTGTTCAGCAGGTCAGCTCTCTCCACTATTGAATGATCCTTATTATAAGACAATCGGTATAGGCACAAGGATTTTTTTAGGCGGAGGGATTGGTTATGTTGTATGGCATGGTACCCAGCATGCACCAGGAGTAAGACGTAAACCAAATGGAGTCCCAGTGGCTCCGGCTGGTACACTTGCAGTCATAGGCGACCTTAAAGAGATGAATTCATCCTATCTGGTAGGGAGTACATTTCAGGGTTATGGGGTGACACTTAGCGTTGGGATAGGTGTTCCTATACCTATACTGGACGAAGAGATCTGCAGATTTACAGCAGTAAAGGATGAAGAGATCTGGACACAGATAATAGATTATAGCGACTCCTATCCAAATTGTAAAGGCGGTAGTCTCGGAGAGGTAAATTATGCCCAGTTAAAAAGGGGTTATATAACTGTAAAAGGCAAAGATGTTCCAACAGGGTCTCTTTCAAGTTATCCTAAGGCAGTGGAGATAGCAGAGACATTAAAAGGCTGGATACAAAAAGGTGAATTTCTTCTCACAGAACCAGTTGCGGCTTTACCTGGTGTGGAATCAGGTGTAACCTTTAAGCCATTAAAGGAGAGACCCTGGACTAGTGAAAGATAAATCCTGCTAGGTAACAACGTCGTAGTATAAGAAGGATGGTTTGTGTGGCTTGGGTACAAAAGTTACAAATTTTTCTGAATTTTGTAACCTTTGCGTTATAGTTTTATAATAGATGTTTAATAGAAAAAGTAAAAAAATCTCGAAAAGAACATTATACCAGGAGGTCATATGCGCGAAAAGGTTGAAAAGGCAATAGAAAAGATAAGACCATTTCTTCAAAGAGACGGCGGCGATATAGAGCTTGTAGAGATAGTAGATGGGGTTGTGAAGGTTAGGCTCATAGGCGCATGTATGGGGTGTCCTATGTCTCAGATAACCCTTCAGGAAGGCGTTGGCAGGGCCTTAAAAAAAGAGGTCCCAGAGATTGTGAGGGTGGAGGCAGTTTATTAATTCTATTCTTAGTTCGCCTTTATGAAAATCCCTGCAGTCAGTATCTCAAGGATATTACTTTACTATAGGGCCATATTGTCGTTGGGCGATGCAGATATTGTCTCATCCCAGGATATCGCAGACCTTACAGGATATAAGGCAGCCCAGGTCAGAAAAGACCTTGCGTATTTTGGCCAATTTGGGAGACCGGGTTCAGGATATAATGTTGGGGTTCTAAAAAATCAGTTAAAAAAAATTCTGGGTGTGGATAGAACCTGGGATGTAGCGCTTGTCGGAGTAGGCAATCTTGGTTCTGCGCTTCTAGCATATAAGGGATTTAAGAAACAAGGTTTTAATATAAGATACGCCTTTGACAATGACCCAAAGAAGATAGGCAAGATCAGACAAGGTCTCAGGATATATAATTTTGAAAAGATAGATGATATCCTTGGGCCAGATAGTGTGGAGATGGCTATCATCGCTGTGCCACAGGATGTTGCACAAGAGGTCCTGGATAAAGTTGTGGGTATCGGTATAAAGGCGATCCTTAATTTTGCGCCTGTGAGATTGAAGGTCCCTGAGGACGCAGTTGTGTTAAATATAGACCTCTCCATGGAATTAGAGAAGCTTACATATTTTTTGCTACAAAAGAGAAAAGCATGAAACCCTTTGTAATATTAGTAGTTTTGGCAGCATACCTCGGGATAATTTTATTCAACCGTAAAATAAATCCTCTCATTTTTGTATTTGTAGGTATTATTATCCTCTTTTTCAGAAATGCAATTACCCTCGAGACTGCTATACGTAGTATAAATCTTAATGTCCTTGGTATCTTTCTTGGCACAATGACGCTATCAGCATTGTTTATATATTCTCGGGTGCCGGAATTTCTTGCAGTAAGATTTGTAGATAAGGCAAGGAATGTAGGTTCAGCACTTTTATATATATGCCTACTTTCAGGGGCAATCTCGAGCTTTACAGAGAATGTAGCCACAGTCATAATAATCGCACCCATTGCCTTTGAGGTAGCAAAGAAATTAGACACAGACCCAACACCATTTCTTATTGGTATAGCAATCTCTTCTAATCTACAGGGTAGTGCAACAATGATAGGGGATTCTCCAAGTATGATACTTGCAATGAGCCATGGAATGAATTTTATGGATTTTTTTTGGATGAAAGGCCGTCCAGGCATAGCATTTGCAGTTGAGATAGGTGCAGTGGCCTCTTTTATTGTACTATATATACTCTTTAGAAAATTGAGACAGCCTACCAAAAAAATAGATAGCGTAAGTATCAAGACGTGGGTTCCGAGTTTCTTAATAATATGTATGATAATCAGTCTGGCCCTGGCGAGTTTTGTAAAGGATAGACCCTATTATACAGTTAGTTATATATGCATCTTTTTTGGGATTGTGGGCATAATATGGTTTGAATTATTTGAGAGGCAGAGGTTTTCCTTTATAAAATATATAGACTGGAGATCATTTTTCTTTCTGATAGGGATTTTTATACTTATAGGCGCGCTTTCTCATGCAGGAGTTATAACCGATATAGCAGATTATATATCCAATCTAACAAAGGGAGATGTATTATTTAGTTTTATATTTATAATAGGTATATCAGTGCTGTTTTCAGCGTTTATTGATAACATCCCTTTTATAACAGGTATGATTCCTGTTGTAAAGATAGTGGCACAGAATTTGGTTGTAAACCAGGAACTGCTTTTATTCGGCCTTTTGATAGGTGCAACATTAGGCGGCAATCTTACACCTATTGGTGCCTCTGCGAATATTGTAGCCATGGGGATGCTGAGAGAACGTGGCTACAAAGTAGATTTTAAAGATTTTCTAAAAATAGGTTTGCCATTTACTATAACAGCTGTTATATCAGCGTCGATATTCCTCTGGGTAGTGTGGAGATAAGACCAGCCAGACGGCCTACCAGACTATATTATGAAAAGAAAATACGATCTTATAATATGTGACCTTGGGAATGTCCTTGTAAATTTTGACCATAATATCGCTGTTAGAAAGATACTGCCATACACCAAGAAGGGCAGGAACGATATATACAATCTATTTTTTGATTCTGACCTTACAAAATTATATGAAGAGGGCAAACTATCATCAGAAGAATTTTTCCATAGAGTAAAAGAGGCATTGGACCTTGAGATAGATAAGGATATATTTTTCCCGATATGGAATGATATATTTTTCCAAACACCTTTAAATAAAGAAATTCATAACTTATTAAAAAAATTCAAACAATATTATAAACTTATTATGATATCAAATCTAAATGAAAGCCATTTTTTGTTCTTAAAGGATAGATTGGATATCTTTGGCATATTTGATAAACTGCTCCTTTCTTATGAAGTGGGATATAGAAAGCCAGCGCCTGAGATTTATCAGAAGGCGATAGATTTTGCGAAGACAGCTCCATCGCGTGCATTTTATATAGACGATAGAAAGGACCTTGTAGAGGCTGCCTCAAGACTCGGGATTAGGAGTATGGTGTTTGATGGCGAGGAGACACTTAGAAAGATTGAAAGAGAGTTGACTCAATGATATTAATTAGCGCCTGTCTTTGTGGTATATGTTGTAGCTGGGATGGTAGGTCCAGATTGAATAAAGATATAGCCCGTCTTATAAAGAAAGGTCTGGGCATACCTGTATGCCCAGAGATACTTGGCGGAAGGTCTGTTCCGCGAACAAGGGCAGAGATTGTAGATGGTGATGGGGCTGATGTTTTAGATGGCAGGGCAAAGGTTATAGATGAATACGGAAAAGATGTTACAGATGAATTTATCAAAGGTGCGTATAAGGCACTTGAGATAGCCAGACGAGTTAAGGCGCATTCTGCTATTTTAAAATCAAAAAGCCCCTCTTGTGGGGTAGGTAGAATTTATGACGGTAGTTTTAAAGGAAGACTTATTAAAGGCGACGGTGTTACTGTAGCGCTTTTTAAAAAGGAAGGGATTAGATGCAGAGCTGTCTAATCATAGATGGCTATAATGCATTAAATAAGATAAAGATTTTTGAGTCTAAAAAGGATATAAACCTTGAGGCAGCTCGTCTATATCTTATCAGGAAATTGCTGGACTTTTTGACATGCAAGAAGACCTTTGACAAGGTCTTTATCGTATTTGATAGTAAGATACAAGATTCTTCTATGAAAAGACACTCTTATGGCAAGATAGAGGTGATATTTTCCGAGGCAAGAAAGGATGCTGATACTACCATTGTAGATATGTTAAGAGACCTTGGCCCAGGTTATAAGATAAGCGTTTCTTCAGACGATAATTTTATTAAAAATCATGCCAAGGTATATGGCGCTACCATAATCTCCGTAAGGGAATTAGAAAATTTAATTATGTTGAAGAAGAAAAGTAGTAGTAGTAAAATAAATGAAAAAGATTTAGATGAGAGCCTTGTCAAAGATATCAATGAAGAATTGAGAAGGTATTGGAGGTTAAAATGACTGATTGCCCTGGCCTGAGACCTGTTTATATAGAGGCATTCGACCTGGATGATGCATGGTTTCAATGCCTTTCGAAGATATTAGAATACGGGCATGTCTATACCATAACAAGAGGTAGCTATGTTGGCCAAAAGAGACTTGAGTTCGATTTTGTTGTGGTAAGGATAAAATGCCCGCAACACCAGATCATACCTATAATGCCAGAGGGCTCTGGTATACCTGCGCCTACAAGTATGGAGTATATCCAGGGTTATCTTTCATATCTATTGACAGGGCAGAAGACAGATACAGAGGATTATACTTATGGCGAGCGTTTGGTAGACGCCAAGGTTAGAGTGAAGGATGTTATAAATGGAAAAGAGATGATGAAAGAGATGCCGCTTGAGGTAAATCAGATAGAAGAGGTCATAAAGATGTATAAGACCCAAGGCCATGGCACAAATCAGGCGATAATGGAGATAGGCATGCCATCAGATATAAAACTTAAAGACCCTCCATGCCTCCGGCTTATAGATACAAGGATACGTTATGGAAAACTGCATTTTTTTCCATATTTCAGGTCGTGGGATTTATGGGGAGGTTTTCCTTCGAACCTTGGAGGCCTGGAACTTGTAAAACAATATATGGCTGAAGAGATAGGCGTGGAGAATGGCGAGATTATTGCTGTAAGTAAGGGTCTTCACCTCTATGATTATTCCTGGGAGTTTGCAAAACAACGTACAGGAAAGATAGACATTAAGATAGAAGATGTCCAAGACTGATGTCATTATAGTTTCGCTACTTTTATCCTGCCATGTTTTATATGGGGAGGAGGGTATGATAATAAAATTGCCACCCCCAAAACAGAAAGGCAATATTACGCTAGAAGAGGCAATATCAAAGAGACGTTCTGAGAGAAATTTAGAATCAAAAACTTTATCACTGGAAACTATAGGCCAGCTTTTATGGGCCTGTCAGGGCATAACTGATTCAAGGAGAAATTTAAGGGCTGCGCCTTCAGCAGGCGCTACATATCCACTGGAGATATATCTTGTAAAAAATGACGGACTTTTTCATTATATCCCAGAAGGGCACAAGTTGGAAAAGATAAAAGACGGAGACCTTAGAGGGGAATTGTGCGATGCCTGCTTGGGTCAGGGTTTTGTAAGAGATGCAGATATAGATTTTGTTATTTGCGCAGATTTTAAAAGGACAACCAGTCGTTATGGAAAACGAGGCGAGATGTATGTATACATAGAGGCAGGCCATGCTGCCCAAAATTTACATCTACAGGCAGTTAGCGAAGGGCTTGGTTCTGTTCCTGTAGGGGCGTTTTCAGAAATAGCTGTAAAAAATGTTTTAGGTCTTTCTCCAGGACTTATTCCAGTATACATTATTCCTGTAGGTCACATCAAAGATTAAAATTAACATGCCAGGTCTCATAGAGACATGGCTTCACACTATCCTTGAGCGAGGCAAGTTCTTATGCATCCCATCCTGATTAGATTAGGTCCTATAACGATATATAGCTATGGGGTTATGGTTGCTGTGGCACTGATTATAGGCACATATCTTGCAAGGATAGAGGCCCTAAGAAAAAATCTAAATATAGATATTTTGTATGATGCGGCGTTTTATGTTGTTCTAATAGGATTGGTAGGTGCTAGGATATATTATTTATTACTCTTTAATCCCCAATTTATCAAAGAGGATTTTTTTGAGATATTTAAAATCTGGCGAGGTGGGCTTAGTATCCATGGTGCCATCATAGGTGGCATTGTAGGGGGATGGATTTTTGCCAGAATTAGACACATCTCTTTTTGGAAACTCGCAGATATAATAAGCCCTTCTCTATTATTGGGTCAGGCAATAGGGAGGGTAGGTTGTTTTTTAAATGGTTGTTGTTTTGGTAAACCAACAGGGTTTAATTTTGGGGTCCACTTTCCAGAAGGCAGCCTTCCTTATATTGAGTATGGAAAGGCCCTGGTCCATCCAACACAATTATATGAATTGGTCCTGGATATAGTAGGCTTTTTTATTCTATGGTCTTTGAGGCGGAAGCTCAGTTTCGAAGGAGGGATTTTCCTTGTCTATCTTATGCTATATAATCTTATAAGGATATTAGTAAGTCCATTTAGAGGAGATAATAATTTTGTGTATATATTTGGTAATCGCATTGAACTGGTTTATATAATTTGCTCAGGCATTTTTATAATAGCACTGGCAATTTTTTTGATCAAGATTGTTGCTAAAAATAGCCGTAGTTGAGGGTTATCTATTTTAGTGGGCACCAGGATGTTAAAAATGCGTAGAAGGATTTTTTTGATAATACTAATCTTTATAATCATAGTCTTTATATCTATAGGCGCTATATACACCAAAAAAGATGATAGAAGCGATGTTGGATATACATTTAATACAAAGGATATTGCTCCAGATATACAGGGTGTGGGCGGACCGATTGAGATGCTTGTCAGGCTTGATAAAAATGGCAATATAGTGGATGTTAAAATCTTGAGCCACAACGAAACCCCTGAATATGCCAAAGGGATTACTGAACCAAGTTTTTTAAACCAGTTTAAAGGAAAGAACGCAGATGATGATTTTATAATTGGAAAAGATGTAGATGCTGTAACAGGCGCCACAATATCCAGTAAAGCAGTTATAGATACATTGAAGACATCCTTACAAAGATATAAGAATATGACTGGACCAAAACCAGAAACTTCATCTGGGATATTGAAAAGATTAGAAAGATTCGGGTTGACCCCTAAAGAGGCAAGATATTATGAGGTGATAGAATGACCAGGGTTAAATGCCTGTTATGTCCGCGTACTTGTGAATTAAAGGAAGGCGAGAGGGGTAATTGCAGGGTCCGTATGAATATAGCTGGAAGGCTTCAGACGCTTGTTTATGGAAGGCCGTGCGCAGTCCATATCGACCCAATAGAAAAGAAACCCCTTTATCATTATCTTCCAGGTTCAAGGTCTTTTTCTATTGCAACTGCAGGTTGTAATCTTCATTGTATGTTCTGTCAGAATTGGGAGATATCCCAGAGAGAACCAGAATACACTACCAATATAGACCTTTCACCAGAAGAGGTTGTCAATCAGGCGCTAAATGCTGGATGCAGGACCATAGCATATACATATTCAGAGCCGATTATCTTTTTTGAATACGCTGCTGATACAGGAAGGCTCGCCCATAAAAATGGACTTTTGAATGTCTGGGTCACAGCTGGGTATATAAATCAAGAGCCTTTGAAAGAGGCAGTCAGTTTTATAGATGCTGCTCACGTAGACCTAAAGGGTATAACAGACACCTATTATAAAAACGTATGTAAGGCTACACTTAAACCAGTTCTGGATACAATAAAGACAATGAAGGATTCAGGGGTGTGGGTGGAGATTATCAATCTAGTAGTCCCAACCTATAATGATACAAAGGATGATTTTTCAAGATTATGCGATTGGATTATTGAAAATGTGGGTGTGGAGACGCCATTACATTTTTCAAGATTCTGGCCCACATACCAATTAAAGAATCTTCCGCCCACACCAGTAGAATCTCTATCGCTTGCAAGGAATATCGCAATGGCAAAGGGCATACATTATGTCTATATAGGCAATGTGCCAGAGCACGAAGGTAATAATACATATTGTCCTATCTGTAAAAAACTTATAATCGGAAGACAGGGATATGTTATCTCAGGGTATAATATCAGGGATGGTAAATGTGGATTCTGTGGCCATCCTATACCAGGTAGATGGGAATAATCCTTATGGATGCGTGAGGAGATAAATATGGGGAATTAACCCTTTAGGGTTTCATCACACAGTAGTGGAGCCTTAAGGCTCCACTACTGTGTGGATAATTTGTGGATAACTTGCAGTTAACCTGTCCCTTGTAAAAAGGGGGTCTTGGATGTTTAATAATAAAATTAGTCGCAGGGAGTTTTTAAAAATAGGGATTCTGGCGATTCTTGCAGTATTAACCTTACCGCTTTTTAAAAATATATTTAATAAAAAAGTTTCTCGCAAGGAGGCCAGATATTATAAGACACTTGCAGGCTAAATGCGTACCAAAACCCGCATCTGGAAAAAGGCCTAAACCAGATGCGGGTTTTGGTTTTATAAAGGGGGTTTTATTATTATGCGTAAATGGATAATTTTTTTGATGCCGATATTCTTATTTTTCTGTATTTCCTGCACAAAATCATCCTCTGAAGAGGTACGAAGACCTGCAGTGGCAGGGGCATTTTATCCAGGCGATAAAGAAGAATTGATAAAGATGATAGACAGCTTTTTATCCAATGCGAAAAATGTAGATATTGATGGAAGGATTATCGCTATAGTTGTTCCGCATGCAGGATATATCTATTCTGGACAGGTTGCAGCATATGGTTTCAAAGAGATACTGGATATGTCTTTCAAGAAGATAATAATTATCTCCCCAAGCCATTATGTAGATTTTGATGGGATGTCTATATATGATAGAGGTGCTTTTGAAACGCCATTAGGTATTGTTAAAATAGATACACAGCTTGCCGAGAGGATTATGAAAAAAAATAAAAGATTTATATTCTACCCTGAGGCTCATCAAAAAGAACATGCCATAGAAGTAGAACTTCCATTCTTACAGAGGATTTACAAGGATTTTGAGTTTGTCCCTATAGTGATGGGTAGGCCAAACTTAGAAGACGCTGCAGTATTAAGCGACGTGCTTTATGAGGAGCTGGATAAAGATACCCTTCTTATAATTAGCGTAGACCTTTCCCATTATCATAGTTATGATGAGGCTGTTCAGCTGGATACAAGCGGGCTTTCTGCCATTGAAAAATTAGATGCAGAGTGGTTCTTAGAACAACTTAAAAGTGGCAAGACAGAGATAGATGCACCTGTGGCTGTACTTGCAACAATAATGCTCGGCAATAGATTTGGCGCAGAGGCAAAGGTCTTGAAATACGCGAATTCAGGCGATGTAACCAAAGACAAAACAAGGGTGGTTGGTTATTCAAGTATTGTTATTTACGTTCCATCCAGTTCAGAAAAAAAGGGGGAATTGATTATGAAAGAGAAATACCTGACTAAAGACGAAAAGGAGAAACTACTTAAGATTGCAAGGCTTTCTATAAACGAGGCAGTTACAGGCAAAAAAGAATCTTACCCAGATGTGACAGAGCAAAACCTTATAGAGAAATGCGGGGCATTTGTAACAATAAAAAAACATGGTGAGTTGAGAGGGTGCATCGGATATATCCAGGCAATAAAACCGCTCTATGAGACTGTCAAAGACGTTGCCCGTTCAGCAGCAGTTAATGATTTCAGATTCAACCCAGTAAGCAAAGACGAACTTAATGAATTGGAATTAGAGATATCAGTGCTAAGCCCTCTTAAAAGGATCTATAATATAGATGAGATTGTCGTCGGTAAACATGGATTATTTATGAAGCGTGGTTTTAATTCAGGGCTTTTATTGCCACAGGTTGCTACAGAATACAATTGGGATAAAGAGACTTTTTTGCAACATACCTGTCTAAAGGCAGGCCTATCACCTGGCGCCTGGAAGGATAAGTCTACAGAGATATATATCTTTTCAGCAGAGGTCTTTAGCGAAAGCGACTGATGTGCAGCAATCCAAGGATAGCTATATTTATGATAGAAAGAATCAAGGTTGTTTCAATGATGCCAACAAGCGGTATCAAAATCAGCCCTACTATTAACCCTCCTATACAAGAGCCTGCGAGGTCAAGGCCATATAAAAATCCTGTTATAGCCCCTGTTTGTTCATAATTTTTAAGACATATCTTAGTTGCAAGCGGAAACTGAAATCCGCCTATAAACCCTGCTATAATTGGTAAAAATACAAATCCTTTCTCAAGTCCTTTAGCAATATCAGGCATTGCGATGCTGACCTTTGAGGTGAGGATAAAGACGATAGGTAGCACCAATGGATAGATGCATATGAGGCGTTGTGTGATTATATATAGATATCTCTCGTCTTTTATTCGATTAAATATTTTATAGATACAAAGACTTCCTAATACAAGCCCTACCATAAATGCTGACAACAAAAGACCTATCTTATAGTAGAGATACCCATATAAGAATTGAAACGCTAATATTGTAATTATCTGAAATGCCATCTCGCTCATACCTGTTGTAAATATTGATAGAGCCACGCCTCTTCTAAAGGGGGCGTGGGTAATTTTTTGTATAAAGTAGATAAGAAGAAACACTATACATATTAGGCCCAAGACACTATAGATATTTATAAACTTTAGATATGGCAAGATATTTATCCCGATATTAAACTGAGTTAGCCATAAGACTATATGATATAGATAACCAATGGGCCTGAAGTCTGTATTGAGCTTTGTTGTAGGAGTGGCTTTTATAATAGACTGTATATATTTTATTCTCAATGGATTCATCTTGAAAGGGATATAATATTCCCTTACAAATTTTGTGCGTATCTGTCTTTCTTTGAGCCTTTTGATGAGTATGTCTGAGTTATATGTAGTGAGGCCTAATTTATCCGAGGCAAGGAATAGAATATTCTCGCCAGGCAATGTCTTTATATCCTGAAATACCATTTTTAATGTATGATATATACAGCTTAGATACATCGCATTTTCTGGGTTTATATAATTTTCAGAGGCGCTCAACGAAAAAGAAAATATCCCATCTGGTAGAAGTAGGCCTTTTATCTCCTTATAAAATTCCAGAGAGTAGAATCTATTAAGCATGGCTGTATAGGGGTCTGGAAGATTCAGGATAATTACATCGTATCCATTGTTATAAGGGGGCGTTTTATTTATAAGCGCCTGCTTCACATATGCCCTTCCATCAATGTGGAAGATATTTACTCTTTTATCTTTTATACTCGGCAGATATCTCTCACCAAGTTCTATTATCATCGGGTCCAGTTCTACATAATCCACGCTTTTTACAGGGTGTTTCAAGATCTCTTTAAGGGAACCGCCAATCCCTCCGCCTATAAGAAGGACCTTTCCAGGTGCAGGGTGTTCAAGCATTGTGTAATGCACACTCTCTTCACTTGTAAGAAAATCCCTTTCTGTAAATACAAGAAGTCCATTTTCATAAAAGCTGAATTGTGAGTCTGTTTTTACAACTGTAATATTTCCATAGATAGAGTCAATACTTTCCACTAAACTAAAAGGTGAGAATTGTATCTTTCTCGTGAATCTATCAAGATATAAAGACCAATTTACCATAAATGATACCAGAATAGATATTAAATAGATAAGTTGTATTATATTCCTATTAAAGAATAAAGAGCTACACAGGCATAAAGAACCTGCAAGAAGCGCATTCTGGAATGGGGATAAGCTCTTGACAAGAAAAAAGCTATACAAAAGTCCACCTATTGAAGCGCCCAGACCTTCTAATAGATATACCCTTCCTACTGCCTTTGAAGAGTCCTGGTCGTTTTGTTTGGAGGCCATCTTTGATATCAATGTGAAGGTAAATCCAAAGATTATACATATAACCGAAAGCGAGACAAATGATATGGTAAACATAGGCGCAAAACCAATGATCTGGCCAGGCGAGATATCCAGGGTTGGCTTTATTGTGCGTATAAATATTATATTTAGTGGAAGGATAATAGATGTGGCAAGCTGGACCCATGAAAGCAATCTCTCTTTAAATTTTAATATATCAACAAATCTTCCTAATATAAGACTCCCTATGGATACCCAGAAAAGCCATATTCCGAGGATTACGCTTAAGGATAGTTCGTTTCCATAAAAAATAATAATAAGCTCTCTAATGATGACTATCTGGGCCATCATAGAGGCAATGCCTAATATTATTGCGCTGAGATTTAGTTTTATCTTCGCGAGCATCAATTTTATAGTTTAACATAATAATATCCCAGCTTCAAACCTTTTATAAATTCCAGCAACACGCAGGAACCCAGCCTTTAGGCTGTTCAAATGCGCGGTGATGAAACCTTTACCCGACTATCTTGCTAAAAAAGAGGTGGTTAATTCCCCATAAGTGTTGGAGTAGCAGCCGACTTGTCCACCGAAGTTATAAGTGTAAAACTATTTAAACGAAGGTGGAGAGGCTGCGATAAAATGTAAAAATAGGTAGATTAAAATGGCGCACCCTTTCGGGTGCTACTCCACTATCAAATGGATTTTTTTATTGGCATGCCATCTTG
>Ga0078972_1003420_pt1 | contig 47666 bp, 39 predicted proteins | sample YelNatPaOPGAMG01_FD_67568 | JGI IMG/M metagenome (GOLD analysis project Ga0078972, IMG submission 67568) | Hot spring thermophilic microbial communities from Obsidian Pool, Yellowstone National Park, USA - OP-RAMG-01 (SPADES assembly) (version 2) | ecosystem: Environmental > Aquatic > Thermal... | reverse complement strand
GAACAGAAGACTCCCGATGAACTCGCGAGGGAGTTATATGAAGTTGTGAAACCCAAGCTCTATTTTGGATATGATAGGTATAGTGATTCATACCTATCTATGCCTATATAGAGTAAAACCCATTGGCTATTCCATTTTTGGATCTGTAGTTGGTTTCACACCAATTTTTGGTTACTATTTGGGATCATTCAATCCATTAAGATTGCCATTTTATTTTATCCTAGGTGCTGTGATTGGAATATTCGCAATATTTTATGTCAAAATATTCTATAAAATTAGATCATTTTTCCAAAAAATGAATATTAATAAATATTTTAAACCAGCAATTGGTGGTCTAATTGTAGGAATTATAGCCCTATTGTTTCCTGAGGTAATGGGTGTTGGATATGGATGGGTTCAGATATTTATATTAAATAAAATGAATATAATACCTTCATTTGGTCTACCATTAATCATTATTCTTTTATTACTTCCATTTTTAAAGGTTCTGGCTACATCATTTTCAATAGGATCAGGGGGTAGTGGTGGTGTTTTTGCACCTGGAATGGTAATAGGTGCATCACTTGGCCTTTTAATGGGAATTCTTTTTAATTTTATAGCCCCTAATATTGTTACATCATATGTACCATTTGTAATTGTTGGTATGCTTTCATTTTTCGGTGCTGCAGGTAAGGCTCCTCTATCTGTAATGATTATGGTGGTAGAAATGACTGGTAGTTTACAGCTATTACCTGCAGCAATGGTTGCTGTTGCAGTTTCGTACATAGTGTCTGGAAATAATACAATCTATAGGTCACAAGTTCCAACAAGAAAGGATTCACCTGCGCACAAGGGAGAGTATAATACTCCTCTTTTATCAACTATAAAAATATCTGACATCCCTTTGAAAGATATAAAGGTGAACTTAAATGATAAAATAAAAAATGCCAAGGATTTAATGGAAGAAAATTCCATGATTTCTATACCAGTTGTCGATGATAAAAACACATATGTAGGTATTTTATATTTTAATGATATTATAAATTTAAATAATGAGGAGGTAAAAAAATATACTAGACCGAGCATAGCTTACATACATATTGATTCTTCTGCTGAAGATGCCTGGGAAATTATGAACCAGTTAAAATCAAGCTGGGCACCTGTGGTAGAGAAGGGAAGATTTTTAGGAGTTGTAACGATGAATGATATTTTAAATGTTTACAAAAAATTATCAAGGAATATTTAAATTGATTAATTTTTGTGTTAATTGTTTCCAAGCATCTTCAAGTGAAGAATTTGAGTCAATGTAAATATAATTTCTTATCTTAGAAAGATGTATGTAAAAATTTCTAACTTCTCTAAGATATTCTATTTTCTCAAAGTATTCTCTTTTTCTCGATTTTATTCTTCCAAGACCAATTTTTGGGTCAACATCCAAATAAATTATTATATCTGGTTCTAGGGAGAATGGCCTATAAATATTATTCATATATTGATAGGCATTTTCATAACCATTCAAAAAATTTTTAAGCACTGCACCCTGGTATGCAAATGTTGAGTCCACATATCTATCACATATCACCACATAACCAGAGGATAATTTTTCTTTTATTATTTTAATATGTTCTACTCTATCAGCCATAAAAATAAATATTCTAGTATAAATATCTAATTCCTTTTCCATAATGGATTTTACATCAAATATTATTTGTGTAGGCTCCTCCGTTAGATAAACATTTTTACCTGATTTTTCAAATTTTTCCTTAAGCATACTTGCAATTGATGTTTTTCCAGATCCATCTATACCCTCAAGGGTAATAAACATAAAAATGATAATGTTTTACCATAAGATTAATTTTATTGCAACCAATTATCTTTTCTATGGATTTTGAACCTGGGGATCTCGTGGAAATAAAAACAAAAAAGGGTGTGTTCAGGGGAATTATGATGCCAAAACATGCTTTTAGTGGTGAGGATATAATTATTTTAAAGCTTGAGAATGGTTACAATATAGGTATAAAAATGGAAGATGATACTGAGATAAGGGTAATTTCTAAAAGGACCTCCAGAGAAACTCATAGGGAAATAAAAAGAAAGGTGGATGGAATAGGAGTTTCAGTTCTTGGCACTGGGGGTACAATTGCAAGTTATGTTGATTATACCACTGGTGCTGTAAAGCCAGCCATTTCTCAGGAGGAATTACTTTTAGCAATTCCGGAGATAGAAGATAAATATAATATAAAAAGTAGAATAATTTTTTCAATACTTAGTGAAAATATGAAGGTGGAACACTGGAAGATAATTGCAAAAGAAACATTCAAGGAATTTGACGAATCAAAGGGGGTAATTATTCCACATGGAACAGATACTATGGCATATACTGCATCTGCCCTTGCTTTTATGCTGCAGAATTTACCATCTCCTGTTATACTAGTTGGTGCCCAGAGATCGAGTGACAGGCCAAGTTCAGATGCATACCTGAATTTAATATCTAGCCTAAAGCTTGTTGATACAGATCTTGGTGAAGTGGTAATTTCAATGCATGGATCAACCTCGGATACATACATACACGTTCATAGAGGGGTAAGGGCTAGAAAGATGCATACAAGCAGGAGGGATGCTTTCAGGAGTATAAATGATAGGCCAATAGCTATAATTGGAAACAATGTTGTATTCACAAATACATACAAAAAAAGATCTGGTCCAGCTGTATTAAGAACAGATATGGATGAAAAAGTTGCCTTAATTTACTACTATCCTAACATGGACCCTGAAATAGTATATGATATAGGCTCAAGGATGCATGGTTTAATAATTGCAGGAACAGGGCTTGGACATGTATCAGAGGATATTATTCCTGTGATAAAGGACTTAAAATCCAAGGGAGTTTTTGTTGGAATTACCTCTCAGTGCCTTTATGGTGCTGTTAATCTAAATGTTTATTCCACGGGTAGGGAGATGATACTTGCTGGAGCAATACCATTGAAGGACATGCTTCCTGAGGTGGCATATGTAAAACTTATGTGGGTTCTTGCCAACCATCCGGGTGAAGAGGAGGAGAGGATGCTTGAAAACATAGTGGGTGAATTCTCTGAGAGGAGGGTGGGGATAGAATATGTTTAAGGCGGGGTTGGAGATACACCAGCAGCTGGATACAAAAAAATTATTTTGTTCTTGTAACTCAAATCTAAGCGATAATGTGTTAGGTGAATTTACAAGGGTGTTGAGACCTGTGCAAAGTGAACTCGGAGAATATGATGCGGCAGCACTAATGGAGTCTATGAAAAAGAGGATGTTCATTTACCAAATAACTGAAAATTCCTGTCTTGTGGAAATGGATGAGGAACCACCGCATGATGTAAACATGGAGGCACTCGAGATAGCTATACTTGTCTCATTAATGTTCAATTGTAAGATTGTGGATGAAGTACATTTTATGAGGAAGATAGTAATTGATGGATCAAATACAACAGGTTTTCAAAGGACTGCACTTATTGGGATGGATGGTTATATAAACACCGAATTTGGAAAATTGAGCATTAAATCCATTTGCCTAGAAGAAGAGGCAGCAAGGAAGATAGATGAACATGAAGGTATTGCCATATATAGGCTTGATAGACTTGGGATACCTTTAATAGAGGTGACCACGGGTCCGGAGTTGAGATCGCCGGAGGAGGTGAAAAGGGCTGCCCAGATTATAGGATATGCATTAAGATCAACAAAGAAGGTAAAAAGGGGCCTTGGATCCATAAGACAGGATCTGAACATTTCAACAGACGGTGAAAGGGTAGAGGTGAAGGGAGTTTCAAGGCTAAATCTCATAGAGAAGATTGCATACTATGAAATGGAAAGGCAGGCAATGCTTATTTCACTTGCAGAGGAGATTAAAAAGAGAAATCCACCCCTTGAAAAAATGGATATAATTGATGTTACTGATATATTTAGGGAGACAAATAGCAAGATAATAAAAAATGGCATAAAAAAGGGTGATAAGGTCTTAGGTATAAGGGTTCCAGGTTTTAAAGGACTTTTAAAGAGTGATAGATACAGGTTTGGAAAGGAACTGGCAGAATTGGTAAGGGTAATTGGTGTTCCAGGGATATTCCATTCTGATGAATTGCCCAACTATGGCATAAATGAAGCTGAGGTAAATGAACTCAAAAAAAGGTTATCTGTTGGGAAGGATGATGCCTTCATAATACTAGTGGCTGATGAGGAAAAAGGGAATAAGGCAATGAAATATATGATTGATAGGATAAGAAACGCCATAAAAGGGGTGAATCCAGAGACTAGGGGACCAAGGGATGATGGTACTACTGAATATCTCAGGCCTTTGCCAGGAAGCGAGAGGATGTATCCTGAGACAGATGTGCCTCCAATAAGGATCACAATGGAAATGATTGAGAAAATAAGATCCATGCTTCCAAAATCCTATGAGGAGGCAATTATTGAAATTTCAAAAAAATATGGGATTTCTAAACAGCAGGCAGAGCAGATAATTGATGAAGAAATGGAGGATTATTTTTCAAGATTTTATTCCATATACCAGGACGGTAATACAGTTTTCAGGATACTTTTCAATATAATACCAGAGATTGAAAAGGAGGGCCTTGATGTTTCAAAGATAGATTATGATGTTCTTGATCAAATTTTCATTGCATTAAGAGAAGGAAGGATATTGAAGGAGGCAGTTCCATATCTTCTCAAAATTTATATTGAGAAAAATTCACTACCCTTTGAAAATTTTAAACCTATGGAATTAAAGGAACTTGAGGAATTTCTTGAAAAAATTGTAAATGAAAATATTGAGAAGATAAAATCAAGAAACTTAGAGGGTGCATTGATGGGGATTGCCATGGAAAAACTTTATGGAAGGGCGGATGGTGAAATGGTAAATTCTATTATAAGAAGAATTGTTGAAGGGAGGGAATTAAAATGAAGTATGTTCCAGATACATCAGTGATTATAAATGGAAAATTTTTTGAACTTATTTCTTCAGGTGGTCATGAGGTGATCATACCTGAAGCAGTTGTTTCAGAGATTGAAGCACAGGCCAATAGGGGTCTGATGATAGGATTTACTGGGCTTAAGGAAATGGAAAAAATTAGGGCACTAGAAAGAGAGGGTAAGATAAATTTAAGATTCTATGGTAAAAGACCTGAAAAATGGCAGATAGAAAAGGCAAAGAGTGGCGAAATTGATGAGATGATAAGACTCACCGCCATTGAAAACAATGCAATCCTTGTTACATCAGATTTTGTTCAGTCTAGTATAGCAAGAATAAAGGGAATTGAAGTAATATATATAGAAACAAAAAAAGGACCTTCAATTAAGATAGAGGATTTCTTTGACAAGGAAACTATGAGTGTACATCTTAAGGTAAACACAGTTCCCATGGCAAAGAAGGGTTCACCTGGAAGATTCAATCTTGTAAAATTATCTGATAATATAATGGATGAAATGGACCTCGAAGATATTGCTATGGACATTGTGGAGAGGGCAAGAAGTGATACAAATTCTTACATAGAGATGGAGATGAAGGGAGTTACTGTTGTACAGCTCAGAGAATATAGGATTGTAATAACAAGGGAACCCTTTTCTGATGGTATTGAGATAACCGCGGTAAAACCAATTGTAAAATTTAGTATAGAACATTATTCAATAGATGATAGGTTGCTTAAAAGGTTAAAGGAGAGTACCAGAGGTATAATAATATCAGGTGCGCCGGGAGCGGGTAAAACCACCTTTGCACAGGCACTTGCTGAAATGTACAGTTCCGAGGGAAAAATTGTCAAAACATTAGAGAGACCAAGGGATCTCCAGGTAAAGGATGAAATAACTCAATACACTGCCCTTGAGGGAAGCATGGAGAAGGCAGGAAATATACTCCTTCTTGTTAGACCTGACTATACAATATTTGATGAGGTAAGGTCCTCTGAGGACTTCCAGGTTTATGCTGATCTCAGGCTTTCTGGTGTGGGGATGGTGGGGGTAGTTCATGCCACAAGACCTGTTGATGCCATACAGAGGCTTATAGGCAGGATAGAACTTGGAATGATACCGCAGGTGGCGGATACATTTATTCATATAGACTCTGGTGAGATAAAGAATGTGTACTATCTTGAATATACTGTTAAGGTTCCCTCTGGAATGAGGGAGGAGGATCTCTCAAGGCCTGTAATAGAGGTAAGGGATTTCTATAAAAATTCACTTGAATATGAGATTTATAGCTTTGGTGAACAGGTGGTAGTAGTACCTGTTAAGGGCGAAAGAGGAAGAATATATGAACTGGCCGAAGAAAAGGCACAGGAGATTTTAAAAAGGCATATTGGGTCAGGATTCAGGCTAGAGATTACTTCCCCCAATAGCATGAACTTATATGTACCTGGATATAAGATACCAGAATTGATAGGAAAAGGTGGGGAAAACATAGATAGACTTGAAAGAGTAATAGGGCTTCACATAAATGTTCTACCTTACACAGGCGGAGAAAAAGAAAAGATTAATTTAATCGTACAGAAAAAAAAGGATTATTTATATCTCATTGTGGAGGGTGAATATGGTGGCAGGGAAGGGGCAATAATTGCAGATGATGATGTTCTATTTTCAGGTGTGCTATCAAGGGATGGTATAATAAAATTAAAACAAAATTCACCACAGGGTAAGGCTGTTCTTCAGGCCCTGGGAGAGGGAAAAAAATTGTACTTTAAACCCTGGTAAACTTCTCAAAATATTTATCCTTGAGCGCATACTGCCGTACCTTTATATCGCTCTCAATCAAAATAAGCTTTGCAAGGTCATCAGGGTATCCTTCAGAATATATTATCTCCTTAATTCCTGCGTTTATTATCATCTTAGAGCAAACAACACAGGGGTGGTTTGTTACGTATATCACAGAGTCCTTTACGCTAACACCATGAACGGCTGCCTGTATTATTGCATTCTGTTCAGCATGGAGACCCCTACAAAGCTCATGCCTTTCACCGGAATTTATTCCCAGATCCTCCCTTATACAACCTGTTACCTCGCAATGTGCAAGGCCGGATGGGGGTCCATTATAACCGGTGGCTATAACATGCTTATCCTTAACAATTACTGCCCCTACCTTCCTCCTCAAACATGTTGATCTTGAGGCTGCAAGATATGCAATCCTCATGAAATACTCATCCCAGTCCGGTCTAGCTTCCATAAAAAAGGAAATGATTACTTATTAAAATTTATTTCCAAATCTGTTTCTCATACTCGTTTAAAAAATCATCTATCTGAACTTTATTTTCCATTGCATAAATTAGCGCAAGTGTCTCTATTGTAAAATATCTATTTTTCTGTCTCATCCTGTTTATGTCGCCTACAATCTCATTCCTTTTTTTGCCTGTGCTCTTCTCTATCCTGTCTATTATTCTCTTGAACAGATCCTCCCCCTTTTCTTCCTTTATTTCAAGATCTGCCTGGGTAAGCTCAAAATCTATTGGTACCTCTATATCCTTCATAGAAAATTGTGGGGTATATGTATCCCCAGATTTTTTAAGCAAATTTAACCTCACGGATACATCAAGGAACTTTTCGACAAATGATGGTTCCATCCACCTGTTTTCAAATGCAATCACCCTAACAAAATCTTCTTTTTTCAACTCCTGCTTTCCTGTTTTCTTTTGAACAAGGAATATTGCCACCTTTAATTTATCTATCATTTTTCCACCAGCCTCCCATCCATTACTCTAAATCTTTTGGGTGCGTCTACCTCAAGATCGGTTATAACAATTTTCCCACCTAAGGATATGAAAATTTTTAATAAATTTTCATCATTACTTTTTAATGCAATATTATCAGTAACTTCAATTATTGAATATAGGAATTTTTCATCCACCTTCCTTCCACCAAGAACTGCTATTTTTGCACCGGTCAAAATTATATCGTAGACATCATCCTTCCATCTTATGTTTGATTCGAACCAGGTATCATAAACCGGAGTAAGTTTCGATAGTAACTTTAGATTAATATCCCTACCCCTGAATGAGTTTGTGTCAACCATATATATTTCCCTTTGCTTGATCTTTTCAATGAATTCCTTTATAGATGCATAACCTTTGATCCCCTTCTTTTCAAGGTAAAATATATCAATTATATTTTGCTCCATCATTTTATATATACATTCTCCATATTTATACTCAGCGATCCCTTCTAGGCCAGAAATCATATAAAAATAATGATAAAACAATGATTGTAAGTGTAATACCAAGGTAAACATAACTCATTGTTGGTATATCATTCGTTTGCCCCACTAAAATCAATTTAATATCCCCAAACCATGGTAACCATCCAGTTGCTATCCCGTATATCATGGATAGAGTTATGGGCCTGGGGGCAATACCCACATTCTGGTCAGCAGCATAGTATGCAATATCCGGATATATGATGTTTGGATCCATTATTCCTGAATTTGCAAGATTATTGTCGCCCATAGTAATAAATCCATCCTCACCAATGAATTTTGATAGGTCTACAACAAGATTTCTATCTGAAAAACCCATGTTCATTATTACCACTTTGTAACCAATTATTTCAAGCCATTTACCTGCTTTACTTTCACCCCTGATATGAAAAATAGGTCCATTCCAGGTGATATAAAATATTGCCCTATGAATAACAGGTATTGTATTAGGCTCAGGATAATATAATATAACATTGCCAAAGTCGCCGTAGGTACTATAGTTTATTTCTCTACCTTCCACGTATGTTATTATTTGGCTTACATTTGTTACCTTCTTTGGTATAATGATATCCCCTGTATTTATTACACCCCATGTAAAATCATTTCCGTGCTGCATACTCGAAGATTCTATTATTGTAAGTGGTGGCCAGATACCTGAGTAGATGTAAAGTCCTAAGAAAATTATTCCTATAATGGATACTGCAATAACTATGCTTTTCAAAGTGTCCTTTAGATTATCTTCTTTATCCATAACATATTTGTAAAACCATATTGTTTTAAAATTTTTTCCATGATTAGCCTAGTAGAATTTTTTTAAAAAATAATTTATTATATTTTCATTCTCTTTAATTACATATGAATATTGTATACCAAAAATTTCATTATTACTTCCTTTATTGAATTATTCTTATTCATCTGATTGAATCCCTAGACTTCCTTTTAATTAATGTACTTTTTCTATTAATTACATCTATAATCCTTTAATTTAGATATGAATCCTTATATTTATGTTTTAAATAATATTTTTGTACTTGCATTTAAATCCATCAATTAGCCCAATGAAGGACTGAAAGGGCCATCAATTGAAGCAATGATCCAGTAAAAATATGGGGAGCAGATGATGGTAAGTAGGATCCTTAAATAGGATTTCTACAAAGCCCCATGATTCGCTAATAAAATTACATTAATAATAAAAAACATGAACAAAAAGATTTTTAAATCCGTATACAAATTCAAAGGAGATGAAAACAATTCCAATAATCTTGGCTGTATCTTTATTAATTATTGTAAATTTTCAATTTTTGCAATTTTATAAAAACATGAACAAAAAGATTTTTAAATCCGTATACAAATTCAAAGGAGATGAAAACAATTCCAATAATCTTGGCTGTATCTTTATTAATTATTGTAAATTTTCAATTTTTGCAATTTTATTCCAATCTACCATTAAATTTAAATGAAAATTCAACATCCTTATTGATAGGATATTCAGGGAATAGTGAAGATCTAATACATTATCTTAATTCATTCAAATTAAATTATTATGAATTAGGTCAATATTTCCTCATAAGCGGCTCAAATGGAGAGATTATTAGTGAAATGAGCTCAAAAATACCTTATTATATTGCAAATAAAATATTTTTTTCTAAACAAGGATTAAAGGTAATTCCTGCCTTATCAAATTCTAATGATCCGTATACAATTAGTGATATAATCTCGGCCTATGGTATACCATTAATTGGATCATGGGGCAAAAATTTTACAGGTGTGGTTCTTGTTCCCTATGGTGACCCAAATTTATTTCAGAACTTGAATAATTTTGATTCAAAATTTAACATAAAAAAAGGGAATATTTCTGTTCAATATTTCCCATCACCTCCAAGGACATTTCCATCCGGCTGGATAGAGGAAACAGATCTTGATGTGGAGGTAATGCATGCTGTTGCTCCAGATGCTAGTATAATTGTATTTGTAACCAAGGATGATAACTCAACAACACTTGAAATGGCATTGAATTATATCATAGAAAATCACCTTGGTGATGTGGTTTCTATGAGTTGGGGAGGACCAGAGGTACAGGTTTATGATCCTTTCTTTCATTCAACAATTTTTAAAGCTGCTGAAAATGGAATTACTCTCGTAGCCGCTACAGGCGATTCAGACATAGTAGAATATCCTGCAAGTGACCCATATGTACTTTCTGTTGGTGGAACTTCACTTTATCTCAACAATGGAAAATATTATTTTGAAAGCATATGGAGCAGTAGTGGTGGTGGGAATAGTACAATATTTAAAAAGCCTATTTGGCAGCAAGGTGATGGATTATATTCATTAAGTGGAAGGGGTGTGCCTGATCTCTCAATAGATGCAGACCCTTCAACGGGCGTTTATATTTATTCTGGAGGATTGGTGGGTATGGGGGGTACAAGCCTCTCCGCCCCATTATTATCAGGGATTATACTTGATTTGGATTCAAAAATTGGTTATCCCCTTGGTTTCTTTACACCTCAGTTGTATTATATGTATGAAAATTCTCATATGAAGTATTTTCATTCAATATTTTTAGGCCATGGTTTTTCATCTGTATGGGAACCGCAGATAGGCCTTGGTAGCCCTATTGTTAATAACTGGACTTTTCAAAAATTAAGATTTTACACGGGTGTTTTTCTAGGGAATTATTCAAATGTTAATTCATTTGGCTTCAAGGTAAGAGGAATTGATAAAATACCGTATCATAATGATGATGTTTTCTCCTTTACTGTAAATATATCAGGTGAATATAATATTTCCATAGGATATATGATTCCTGAAAAAATGTTTTATTATTCTTATGATAATGAAAGAATTTTTCTAACACCGGTCCAAAATAATACTCTCTATTCTTTGAAAATTTATACTACCAATTCTACAATAAAAATAAATGAATTATATTTTAGAATCCCAAGGATACCTTCAAATTTCTCTCTTTATTCATTTGCCATTGTAAAAAGTGGTGAAGGGTTTTATACAAATCTTGGACCTGTAGAATTTAGGGATTTCTACATAGAAATTCAGAATAAAAATTATTATCCATCTAAAATATTAGCAATTAAAGGGAATGGTTGCTATGGAGCATTCGAATTACCCTTTATCTATAATGATTTTGTTATAGGAGATGTGGGAAATTTTTCTGAAGATATATTATGGCCAAGAAATTTTTCATATTTGTCTATGAATAGTCTTGAGGTGAATGAAACAAGCATAGGAACGTTACCCTTTGTTGTCGGTGCTGGTACCACTGAAGATCCATATATAATTACAGGGATAATGGTAAAAGGGACGGTAGGTATATCAATCGATTTGAAAGGTAGTATTTTACTTAATAATATAATTGTTAATGCATTCTATGGAATAATCAGTGAAGAGAGTAATATTATTACAGTAAAAAATTCTAAAATAACTTCTATTATGGGTTTACAACTTGTAAATTCTAAAATCTATATATACAATTCTACGATAATTTCTTTATTTTCCACAGTTACATCATTTTCTACAATATTTGTTAAAAATAGTAAAATTTATTCCCTTATAGCTTTTTCTACATTTTTTGATTATATAAATATTGAAGATTCATGGATAATTTCACCGATTCCATTTGATGATAATTATTTTTTTAATATTTTGAATATTATTTTAATTTTATTAATAATTATCACCATCTTTCTTGTGAAAAAACTTAAGAAAAACTAATTTAAGCAATTGATATTCTCTATTTTACTTATGCCTACTTGAAAAAAGTTTGTAATTAATGTATCCTCTTCCTTTACATAAATTTTTTAAAGTCTATCCCTTATTCAATTGTTTTCTTATTTCAGATAAGTTATACAAAAAGTTAAAAAAAGAATGAAAATATTTAAATATAAGATTGCATTATTATGCAATTGATCACGCTGATGCCCCTCCTCCCCTTTTATTGTATGATCAATTTTTTGTTGGGAACTTTAGGGTTTTATTGGGTAATTTTTTTAATGATATCAAATAATCATTCTAATTCATATTTTGAAATAAATGACTTGTATTTCTTCCATGAAAAAAATCTTTTAAAATCGATAAGTTATTTATGCTAATTTTAAAATATTTTAAATAAAAAATTTCTCAATCCTTAAATTTTATATACATTAATAGTATTTTCATTACTACCCGGCTTAGCTCAGTGGTAGAGCGGCGGACTGTAGTGGGAAAAATTTCCGCCGTGGTTATCCGCATGTCCCCGGTTCGAATCCGGGAGCCGGGATTTTTTAAAATAAAAATTTCCGATCTTTCAATTTATTTTTCATATATTAAATCTTTTTTTTAGATAAGAGTTATGTGGAGCTTTTTAATTATTTGCTTTTTTTGCATTTTGATATTAATTTAATTTTTTCCTTACAATATCCGCTACTATTTTTATTATTTTATTCTTTTTTCATATAAAAGGTTGGTAATTTTTGCATTCATTTTTCACATAACTCTTTATTACTTTGTTCTTGCATTAAAATATATAATATAAATTATATAATTTATGTCAAACCATAACTCATCAGCATCATTAAAAATTTAAAACCTGAATATTCTTTTATTTTTAAGCATATTTAACCCTCTATTAAAATTATGATTTTTCAAAATTTTCTTTATTTAACATACAAATATGTCCTTGAATTATCAACTTAATAATATTATAAAAATTATTTAGTAAAATTTACTGAAAAAAATTAAATAGTGAATAGATATATAAGATATAGATAAGTATGATATATAACATGAATTCTATTTATATATACAATATTCCTGAAAAGCCTGAGTTGAAAAAAGTTTATCTTTTAAAAATTTTCAAGAATCATGTTATAAAGGTATTTCTCAAATTGGTTTAATGATAAATTCAAAGTGGTGATATAATAGATGAATGGATATCTTAAAAAAATTATAGCTTCTAGGGCTCTGCTTAGTTATAGTTATGGTTTTCTTAATGTTTTACTTAGCTTATATTTAAAATCCTTAGGTTTTTCTTTTCTCTCTATTGGTATAATTTTAGGAACTGCAATAATAATTAATGCAATTCTTGCACTTTTTTTGTCTATGATTGCGGATCATTATGGTAGGAGAAATTTTCTAATAATTCTCTTTGTATTTTTTAGTATTTCTGCATTCCTTTTTCTTTATACAAAAAATCTTTTTATCCTTGCGCTACTCTCAGGACTGGGTGGATTTACTGGAACTGGTGGAGGGCCGATAGGTTCTGGTGGACCCTTTGGAGCCATACAGAGCGCAATGATAACAGAATATACAAAGAGAGAGAATTTTTCAAAAATATTGGGGATTGCATCAGCCATAGGCATGATATCTAGTGTTCTTGGATCTTTCACAATAACTGCTGTTGAAATATTTGGTATAAATGTATATTTATTATTTTACATTGCATCGATCCTTGGAATCTTGGCAGCTGGGATTACAGTCTTTATTAAGGATACTGGACTAAGGTCTAAGCATATACTTCCAAAAATTTCATGGAGAAACATTATTAAACTTTCATTACCCACAATACCTTCAGGAATAGGTGCAGGATTAATAAATCCTATATTTTCTCTCTGGTTTTCTTTGAGATTTCATCTTACTCCGGGTCAGATTGGAATTATTTTTGGCATTGCCAATATATTCACCACTATTATGATGCTTTTAATTCCTATGATAATTAAAAAGGAGAGTGAACTTAAGACGATTGTTTGGTCAAGGGTAATTGGTTCAATATCGCTTTTACTTATTGCATTTAGTCCTTTTATGTTATTAACTGCATTATTATATATTTTAAGGAATGGCTTTCAAATGGGGGCAATACCCATTAGACAATCATTCTCAATGGGAATAGTGGATGAGACTGAAAGGGCAACTTCATCTGGCGTCACTTCGTTCACAAGAACTGGTTTTTCATCCCTTTCTCCTCCAATCTCAGGCAATATAATTGCATACAGCATAGAGCTTCCACCATTGCTGAGTGGTCTTATAACCCTACTTGATCCGATATTATATTACTTACTCTTTAAAAATAAAATTTAAAATTTTATTTTCCTTTTATATCATTGATCTTTTTAAAATAATTATAGATCTCTTTTGCATAATCTTTTATTTCCTTTATTTTTTTATTCTCGGGATACCTTCTTATATCAATCCTAGATAGGGGTTCTAAAAATTCTTCCATCAACCTCTTTCTTCTTTTTTCAAATACGTCAATAAAATTAATGTTTGCTGAATATACGTTAGTAGAGTTGAATTTAATTTTTTCAATTAGGTTGTTTTCAACAAGCTCCTTTATACATTTGTATACCATTGGTATGGAATAACCTGTTTTTTCTGCTATTTCACCTACGGTCATTGGTTTATCAGATACTGCCAGAATTGCATAAACCATGCAAGTGGATTCGTTCAGACCTAGGCTTTTCATCAGTTTCTTTATTAATGTAACAATATCTTCCTGATCCAAGGATATCACCCCATTATATCCATATTCATTGCCTTTTTTGCATAGGGTATTAGTCTCTTGAACACAAAGCCATGAGTTTTTGCAAGATCCTTCAACAGATAAAGTGGTCTAAGATAAAATGAGAGATATGCCCTAGATAGCCATTTCAATATCTGTTCAGATGTGAAATTCTTTAATTTCATTACTGGGGAAAGTGTTGTAAACTTCCTCCAGTTTGTAGTGAGAAGAATTTTCTTTTCCACAGCATAATTCCAGAGCCTTGTTCCAGGGTATGGTGTGGCAATTGTAAACTGCGCTACTGTTACCCCCACCTTCTTGGAAAAATTTATTGTCGTCTTTACATCCTTTACTGTATCCTCTGGGAATCCAATTATGAATGATCCCAAGGTGTTTAAACCTGCATTGTTTGCAATACTCACTGATTTTTTAGCCAGGTCAAGTGTTATTCCCTTACCAATAAAATCAAGTATTTTTTGTGAGCCTGATTCTATGCCAAAATATACAGTATGAGCACCTGCCCTTTTCATACTCCTTGCAATATCCTCTGAGAAAAGGTTTACCCTTGCTGATGCGGACCATCTAATATCAAGGCCCTCATCATATATTCTTTTTGTGAGTTCAATAGCCCTTTTCATATTCAGTGTGAATGTATCATCTAAAAATTCAATCTCCCTTTTATTGTATTTATGCCTGAGCTCCTTTAACTCGTTCATTACCCTTTCCACAGAGTGCCCACGCCATTGTTTACCGAATTGAAGGGAGGATGAACAGAATATACAATTATATGGACAGCCCCTAGAGGTCATTATTGTACCAAATTGTACACCGTCTATTTCATACTTATCCATTGGAAGTAGATCCCATGAGGGTTCAGGGATAGTATCAACATCCTTAATTAAGGGCTGAGGAGGATTATCCACTATTACATTTCCATTCCTGTATGCAATCCCAAGAACGTCCTTTTTTTCCTTTTTATTATTCATAACATCCAGTATTCCTGAGAATGCAATTTCACCCTCACCCTTTACAACATAATCAATATTTGAATTCTCTTTTAGTGTAAGCTCTGGAACAAATGTTACATGTGGACCTCCAATTGCAACTATAATATCTTTTGAAATTTCCTTTGTTATATTTGCTACCTGGTATGCATCCGGAATCATAGAGGTGGTGGAGGTAATTCCAACAAGATCAGGTGAATACTGTGATATTATCTTTTTAACCTCATTGAAAGTGTAGTCCTCGGCTAAAGAATCAACTATCTTTGCATCATGCCCCTTTTCCCTTGCTACCGATGCTAAGTAGGCAAGGCCAAGAGGTGGACCTGTCGTGCCTACTATACTTTTTATTGCAGAGTCTGTTGGTGGTGATATTAAAAGAACCTTCATCTTTTACCACCCACAATTGGTGATAAATTTAACTCTTTCAATATGTTATCATAAAATTTATCATTGTATGTACATCCAGGATCTGGTGCAAGATAATCTCCAAAATATCCATAGGCCCTTGCCCTACATCCACCGCACGGATTCCTGAAAACGCAGGATTTGCAATTTTCCTGATATAGATCTCTGTTACGCAGTTCCTGGAGAACTTTTGAATTCTCCCATATATCCTTAAAGCTCTTTTCCCTGATATTACCCACCTTTATAGGCAGAAATACGCATGGTCCCACATCACCATTATCTTCTATGGATGCATATAATCTTCCTGCCCCGCAACCTCCTATGAACTCCGCAAGGCCTATCCCCGTGCTTCCGTAATCAGCAGATGCGAAGTGTGTAGGAGAATAGGTCTTTCCAGTACCGGAAAGGACCCTCTCTATTCCTATCTGGGAGTAGGTAGGGCTTGTGGAAAAAATATCGATCTTCTTTTCCTGCCATCTATCATAAAGGTAATTAAGAAGGTCTTCTCTTTCCTTGGGCGAAAGATCTTGCATTATTATATCCTTCCCTCTTCCTGTTGGAACAAAGTTGAAAACAATGAACTTTTTAACACCAAGGCTAATTGCAAGGTCTATCATCTGAGGTATCTCATTCAAATTATATTTTGTGGCAGTAGTGGCTATTGCAGTATCAAAGGCCCCAGATTGTACTACATTTTTTATTCCCTCAACTGTTCTTTCCCATGCACCTTCAACACCCCTGAACATATCATGTGTTTTAGGTTCAGGTGCATCTAGACTTACCTCAACATATTTTATTCCAATTTTCTTAAGCCTTTCAACATTATTCTTTGTTAAAAGTGTCCCGTTTGTAGCAATTGTTGTATACATTCCCTTACCTGAAGCATACTCCGCCACCTTCCAAAAGTCAGGGCTTATTAATGGCTCGCCCCCTGAAAATGATAGCATGGTAACTCCTGCCTCATCAAGCTGGTCAACAAGATTCAGCTTCTCCTCCAATGTAAGTTCATCACTATGCTTAAAAGGACCTGCGTTTGCATAACAATGGAGGCATTTTAAATTACATTGTTTTGTTATATTCCAGACTATAAGAAGAGGTGCCTCAAATACCTGTGGCCTTGTAATACCATACTTAGCTACTGATCTGAGTGTAACTGCAACCCCCTTCCTTACAAAAGGTTCCTTTAATGCATTCTTTATAACTGATATATCATCAATGCCAAAGGTTTTCATTGCTCTTTTCAATGCTGCCTCAATCGTCTTTACCTCCAATGACTCTGAAATAGATAATGGTTCTTCAACACCCGCAAATACTCCAAGTGCATGCTCGAATTTCTTAGGTGTTGTCATCCTTTTTAATATAAATTTTGCAAATCTATTGTCCACTATCCTTTGAAATTGAGATACAAGACTTGTAGTGTCTATCTTTCCAGTGTATGAAGATACAACATCTCCACCAATCTTTTCATCCATATTATCACCTTCTATTTTTTATCATAATTTTGATAATTATTATACTTAATAAAATTTTCCCCTAAAATACCATTTTTCAAAAAATTAATTAAAGAAAAAATAATTGATTTTATTGGTGTAGGAAATGGGTGTAGACATTTCAGACATTGTTGAGGCAAGGGAAATAGACCTTCAGGATTTGAGGGGAAAGATAATTGCAATAGATGCCTACAATACTCTATATCAATTCCTTAGTATAATAAGGCAACCAGATGGTACTCCATTAATGGACAGAAACGGGAAGATCACCTCTCACCTCTCAGGACTTTTTTACAGGAATGTTAACATAATGGAGATTGGTATAAAGCCAGTATATGTTTTTGATGGGAAGCCACCGGAGCTAAAGGGTAAGACAATACTTGAAAGAATAGAAAGAAAGGAGAGGGCTGAAAGGGAGTGGAAAGAGGCGCTAGAGGCAGGTAACCTTGAAGAGGCAAGAATTTGGTCACAGCAATCCAGCAGGCTAACACCTGAGATGGTTGAACAGTCAAAAAGGTTGCTTGAGCTTATGGGAATACCCTGGGTACAGGCGCCAAGCGAAGGAGAGGCGCAGGCAGCCAAGATGGCAAGGGATGGAAGGGTATATGCCTCTGCATCTCAGGACTTTGACTCCCTATTATTCGGCACTCCTAGACTTGTTAGGAACCTTACAATTACTGGAAAAAGGAAATTACCAAGAAAAAATGTATATAAGGAAATAAAGCCAGAAATAATAGAGCTTGAAAAGGTATTATCGGATCTTTCAATAACGAGGGAGCAGTTGATAGATATAGGAATACTTGTTGGAACAGATTTTAATGAAGGGGTAAAAAATGTGGGCCCTAAAAAGGCGCTAAAGTTGATCAAAACCTATGGCAGGATTGAAGAAATAATTAATAATACAGAAATAAAATTGGATAACTACAATGATATTAGGGAGATATTTTTGAATCCTCCTGTTACAAATGAGTACAGTTTTGAATGGAAGGATCCTAACATAGAGGGTATAATATCTTTTATGTGCGATGAGCATGATTTTTCAAGGGATAGGGTAATGGGGGCGATAGAAAAGTTGAAGGAATTTAGAAAGGTTAGATCACAGAAGAATCTTGAGGAATGGTTTTAAAAATGTTTATATATGGTAATCAAATTATTTCAGGCAATGAATATAGATAGAATAATGAAGAATGTCCAAGAGGTCGTTACACTGGAGGATTTAAAATCACTATCTAGCAGGGGAGTAATAAAAGGATATATAGGCTTTGAGCCTTCAGGCCTTGTACACCTTGGGACTGGGCTCATTTGTGGTAACAAGATAAGGGATCTTTCTGAAGAGAATGTTTCAATGAAGGTACTTCTTGCTGACTGGCATGCCTACATAAACGATAAATTCTCAGGTGATATTGAAAAGATTAGGTTGGCAGCACAGATAATGAAGGAATCTTTTCTTGCTTTGGGTGTACCACAAAGTGTTGAATTTGTTTATGCTGACGATCTCGTTGACACCAAGGATTATTGGTCAATACTTCTAAAGGTAGCAAAAAATACCACCCTAAACAGGGTAAGGAGGGCACTTGACATAATGGGAAGAAAGAGCTCTGATCTTGATCTTGATACATCAAAGATGATATACCCATTTATGCAGGTTACAGACATATTTTTCATGGATCTTGACATTGCCCTAGGAGGCATGGATCAGAGGCATGCACATATGCTTGCAAGGGAGCTCGCACCTAAACTTGGGTTCAAGGTTCCTGTGGCAATTCACACACCCTTACTTACAAGTTTAAAGGGTGGTGACAGGATGGACTTTTCATCAAAGATGAGCAAAAGCAAGGCTGAAAGTGCCATATTTGTAACAGATCCTCCAGAGAAGATTAGGTCAAAGGTAAAGGCTGCATTCTGCCCGGAGGGTGAAGTCAATAATAATCCTGTTCTTGAGATTTACAAATTCATAATATTCCCATATTATATGCAGGAGATCAAAATAGAGAGAAAATTTGGTGGTGATGTTATAGTAAAGGGATATGATGAGCTTGAACTTCTATATTCAAAGAGGGAGATACATCCACTTGACCTTAAGGAAAATCTTTCAAAGATACTTATAGATATACTTAAGCCTGTAAGGGATCATTTCGATAAAAAGAGTGAGCTCATGGAGATAATCCAAAAAATTGCTTGAATAAAAAAGTTTTTTTATTTCCTGCCTTTTTTCTAATTCTATGGAATTTTCAAAAAAGGATTTCAACGAGTGGTATAACGAAGTAGTAGAAAAGTCTGGCCTCGTTGATAAGAGATATCCTGTAAAAGGGATGAACGTCTGGCTCCCCTATGGCTGGGCGATAGCAAGAAGGATTGATGAACTCCTCAGAGAATTGATGTTCTCATTTAACCATGAGGAGGTTTACTTTCCACTTTTAATACCTAAGGATCAATTTGCTAAGGAGGAGGAACACATCAGGGGCTTTGGTGGTGAGGTATTCTGGGTTGAAAAGGGAGGGGACTCTCCCCTTGATATTCCACTTGCGCTTAGACCCACGAGTGAAACTGCCATGTATCCACTTTTTTCACTTTGGATCAGGACACATGGAGATCTTCCACTTAAGATATTTCAGATAGTAAATGTATTCAGGTATGAGACAAAGCAGACAAGGGTATTTCTCAGGGTAAGAGAAATACATTTCTTTGAGGCACATACCTGCCACAGGAGCTATGAGGAGGCTGAGAATCAAATTAAGGAGGATAGGGAGATATGGAAGATTTTTTGTGACAGGCTTGCACTTCCATACATACTCAACAAAAGACCAGACTGGGATAAATTTGCAGGTGCTGATTACACAATAGCTGCAGACACAATAATGCCCTCTGGCAGGCCTCTACAGATAGGGACTATGCACAACTATAGGCAGAATTTTTCCAGGGCTTACAACATAATGTTTCTGGATGAAAATGGAAACAGGGACTATGTTCATCAAACAACCTTTGGTATTAGTGAAAGGGTGATAGGTGCAATAGTTGGTGTTCATGGGGATGATAGGGGTCTAATACTTCCACCCGATATTGCCCCATACCAGGTGGTAATAATACCAATCGTGGGCGAAGACAAGGAAAGGATAATTGAGGAAAGCAAGAGGCTTTTTTTGGAGATTGGAGGAAAATACAGGGTAAAGCTAGACGACAGGGATAATTACACCCCAGGTTACAAGTTTTATGACTGGGAGTTAAGGGGTGTTCCATTGAGGATAGAACTTGGTCCCAGGGATCTGAAGAATAATGTTTTAACAGTGGCCAGAAGGGATACACTGGAAAGAATTACTGTTCCAAGGGATAGATGTATTGAGGAAATAGGAAAGATTCTTCATGATATTCAGGAAAATTTGAAGAAGAGGGCATGGAATAACATGGAAGATTTGGTGGAAAGGGCAGAAAGCCTTGAAGAGATTGCAAAAAGCCAGAAGGTTAATTTAATACACTGGTGCGGAAGCGAGGAATGTGCCAGGAGAATAGATCAGGAAACGGGTAAAAACGTGCTTGGAATACCAATAGAAAGGGATGGAACCCCAGGGAGATGTGCCGTTTGCGGGAAAGAGACAAAAAATATATGCTACGTGGGAAAATCCTACTGAACTCCCTTCTCATTTAATCTTGCAAGTATTACACCCAATATCCCAAAGATAAGAATTGGTGTTACAAATGAAAATAAGCCCACATCAAACCATGCATTGTATTTTATTGCCCAGCCAAGGTAAAATATTATGGCAAGTGTTATGAGCAAGAAACCGAAGATCTCCACTGCTGTATTCTTCCACATTACTGATGATCAAATCAAAATAATATAAAAAGATTTTTACACCCATTGCATTTTTTCATTATGCATATTGGTGTCTGTGGATTCTGCGAAAAAAGGCAATCTATTTACAAAGATTTTGATGTATTGGAATTGCAGAATACCTTCTATGATTTTGTTAGGGAAGAATGGTTGAAAAAATTGAGGGAGGAATCAAAAGACTTTGAATTCACATTAAAGGCTTTGCAAATTATAACCCATAAAAAAGATTCCCCCACATACAGGAGATACAGGTCATCCCTGGGAAATATGGATAACTATGGTAACTTCAGGGATACTGAAGAGGTAAATGAGGCGATGAGAGTTATGCTTTCCTATGCAAGTATTCTTAATTCAAAGGTAATAATTTTCCAAACACCTCCTTCATTTTCAGAAAATGATGAAAACATAAAAAATATCTATGAATTTTTTAAAAGGTACAGGAAAAATAACATTATTTATGGATGGGAAAATAGAGGAAAATGGAATAGTGATACATTAAAGGAGATATTTGAGTCCCTTGGCATTATTCACGTGGTAGATCCATTTTTTTCAGAGAGTATCACAAAGGAGATGAGATATTTTAGACTCCATGGAAAGGGTGGATATTCCTATTCATACACAAATGATGATCTTATGTATCTCAAGGGCAAAGTTAAAAATGGGGATTATATAATGTTCAACAACACAAACATGTGCAATGATGCAAGATCCTTCAGGAAGATGATCCATGAAATCTAGAACACCCGCAAAGGTGATACTGTTTGGAGAACATGCAGTTGTTTATGGTGAGCCTGCAATAGCCATGGCTATAGATCTTTATTCAATTGTGAGTGTAGAAAAATCTGAAAATCTACTCATTGATAATTCACCACCGGATAGAAAATATCATTCTTTCATACTTACTGCCTATGAAAAGTCCGGTTATCCCGATCCTGTTCATATAATGGTGAAGAGTTCATTTTCTCCTTCTTCAGGTTTAGGATCCTCGGCCTCTGTTACAGTGGGAACTGTTTCCACACTTTTAGGCATGCAGGGTAGATGGTCAAAGGAGGTTATTGCAAGAATTTCATTTGAAACTGAATATGCTGTTCAGGGCAGGGCAAGTCCAACAGATACATCCACTGTCACCTCAGGTGGTGCAATAATAATATCCAGGGGAAATGTGGAGAATTTGCTATGGAGTGTTGAGAAGAATGGAATTACTTGGAACATTGGTAAAATTGACATAAAACCAATTGAGCTTATAGTTGCAAACAGTGGTATAAGGGGGTCCACAGCTCATCTCGTTTCCAAGGTGAGCTCTTTTGTTACAAAAAATAAATTTGGTATGGATATAATCAGGGAGATAGGTGAAATATCTAAAAATGCAATAGAACCGCTTATGGACGGCGATATTGAGAAGATAGGTAGCTTGATGGTGAAGAACAATAAGCTTTTGAATATACTTGGTGTTGGTCATGAGGCTACAACAAGGATAATTGATTCTGTTTCATCATTTTCCTATGGTGCAAAGATAACTGGCGCTGGAGGCGGTGGATCCGTAATAATATTACCAAGGGAAAGGGAAAAGGTAATTGAAAGGCTTGAATATTTAAGGATTAAATACTATAATGTAAAAATGGACAGGGAGGGTGTTTCATTTATCAAATGATGGAATCCTTGTCACAGTCACCACCCTGTCCCCCTCCTTTATTTCCATAAGTTTTACACCCGTTGCATTTCTGCTCATCTCAGGTATCTGGGATATGGATATCTGTATTGTCATACCATTTTGACTCTGTATCATTATACTATCCCCCTCCTTTACCTTCAAGGCCCCTGCAAGTAATCCAGTCTTTTCATTTATTTTTTGACCCTTTATGCCTGAGGTACCTCTATGCGTCTTTCTGAACATTGACACTGGTGTTATCTTACCCCTTCCATTCTCCGTCACAGTCAATATAAGTTCATCATCCTTTACAGATGACATTGAGAGTATTGAATCATCCTTCCTTAATTTTATTCCCCTCACACCATAGCTATTCCTTCCCATGTCTCTTAGCTCACTGGATTGAAATCTCACCACCTGGCCCCTCCTTGTATATATAAATATATCTTCATCCTTAACAAGTGTCACATCCTTAATCCTATCATCCAAAAGCCTTATGGCAATTATTCCACTTGATCTAATGTTCCTGAAGTTTTCAAGGTTTGTCTTCTTTACGATACCCTTCTCAGTCAGGAAAACAACATAACCTTCAGATTTATCATCCACCGGAAGTATCCTTTCCACCGTCTCATCCTCTTCAAGTTCAAGGTAATTCCTTATATTCTTACCAACAGCCTTCCTTGTTGTTTGTATTATCCTGTAACATTTTAAAGAATATACCCTGCCTTTGTTTGTAAAAAATAGAAGATTATCCCTGCTGTTTGCAATAAATACCTGCTTTGGAAAATCGCCCTCTCCATACTCTGTTATAACACCCGTGCCACCCCTTCCCTGGGACCTGTATTCCTCCATGGATATCCTTTTTATATATCCATCCCTGGTAAATGTGACTATGAAGTTCTCAGGCGGTATCAGGTCTTCAATTTCCCTTCTACCTAATTCCTCCTTTAAAATTTCAGTCCTCCTTGTATCACCGTACCTTTTCTTAATATCCTGAAGCTCATTCTTCATTATCTCATATACCTTTTCCTCGTGGGAAAGTATGTATCTAAGCTTTTCTATTTCTTCCCTTATTTTCTCCTCTTCCTTGACAATGGATTCCCTTTCAAGCGCTGTTAATCTTTGCAACCTTAAATCAAGTATTGCCTTTGCCTGAATCTCCGAAAGTGAGAAATTTTTAATTAGCCCCTCCTTTGCCTCGTTATAGTCCCTTGATGACCTTATTAATGAAATAACTGCATCAATATTATCAAGGGCAATTATGTACCCCTTCAATATATGTTCCCTCTCCTCGTCTTTCTTAAGATCGAACTCCACCCTTTTTCTAATTACCCTAAACCTGTGTTTTACAAACTCTGCTATTAGGTCCTTCAAACTGAACAACCTGGGAACGTTATCTAAAAGTGCCAGGTTAATAATTCCATATGATATTTCAAGCTGTGTATGTTCAAAAAGCTGGTTTAGTACTATGTCAGGATTTGCATCCTTTTTTAGCTTAATTACTATCCTGATACCCTCCTTATTGCTCTCATCCTTAATGCCCTGTATACCACTGATCCTTTCCTCCTTTACAAGTTCTCCAATCTTTTTCAGGAGCTCGGACTTATTTACCTCAAATGGTATCTCAGTAAATATAATCTCCTTCTCCTGGATCTCGTATCTACCCCTCAACTTGACTGTCCCCTTACCCGTCTTGTATGCCTCAAGAAGACCTGAATAATTGAATAAAATACCGCCGGTGGGAAAATCCGGACCTTTTATTATCTCTATTAGATCATCCACCGTGCAATCCATATTATCTATGTAATATATTATTGCATCTATTGTTTCTGATATGTTATGAGGAGGCATGTTTGTAGCCATACCCACCGCTATTCCCGATGATCCATTTATGAGAAGGTTTGGTACCTTACCAGGCAGGTATATTGGCTCATTCAGTGACCCATCAAAGTTTTGCATCATTGGTACAGTTTCCTTTTCTATGTCCTCAAGCATTTCTTCTGCAATCCTTTCCAATCTTGCCTCGGTATATCTCATTGCTGCAGGCGTATCACCATCTATGCTACCAAAGTTCCCCTGCCCTTGAATGAATGTATATCTGAGGGAGAAGGGCTGTGCCATCCTCACCAGTGCATCATATATAGGTGCCTCACCATGGGGATGGTATTTACCCATCACCTCTCCAACTATCCTCGCACATTTCCTGTATGGCTTATCATGTGTGAGGCCCATCTCATACATTGAATATAGTATCCTTCTCTGCACTGGCTTTAGACCATCCCTTACATCTGGCAATGACCTTCCAACTATAACACTCATTGCATAATCCATGTAGGAGTATTTCATCTCCTCCTCTATTGTCTTAATCTGAGTATTTGCCATTTAATCCACCTCAAATATCAAGGTTCATTACCTCTTTTGCATGCTTCATTATGAAATCCCTTCTTGGCTCAACCTGATCGCCCATGAGCAGTGTAAAAAGCCTGTCCGCCTCCGATGCGGTCTCAATATCTATTCTTAAAAGCCTTCTTGTTTCTGGGTTCATTGTTGTTTCCCATAGCTGCTGCGGGTTCATTTCACCCAGACCCTTGAACCTCTGTACAACGGCATTATTACCAAGCTGCTTTAATACCCTTTCCTTTTCCTCATCGGAATATACATATATTACCTCTGCACCCTTCTGTATCCTGTAGAGAGGTGGCTGTGCTATGTAAATGTGGCCATTTGTTATAAGATCCCTCATATATCTGTAGAAGAATGTTAGAAGAAGTGTCCTAATATGTGCCCCGTCCACATCCGCATCCGTCATAATTATTATCTTACCGTACCTAAGCTTTGAAATATCAAAATCATCCTTAACACCAGTGCCTATTGCAGATATTAGTGCCTTTATCTCATCACTCTTGAATGCCCTTTCCAGATTTGCCTTTTCAACATTTAGTATCTTTCCCCTCAATGGGAGTATTGCCTGAAACTCCCTGTTTCTTGCCTGTTTTGCACTTCCACCTGCACTGTCACCCTCCACTATAAAAATCTCCGTCTTGTCCCTGTCCTCAAGAGAGCAATCTGCAAGCTTTCCTGGAAGATCTAGGGCATCAAGAAGATTCTTCCTCCTTACCATCTCCTTTGCCTTCCTTGCTGCCTCCCTTGCTGCTGCATTATTTATTACCTTTGCAACTATTATCCTTGCAGTGGCAGGATGTTCCTCAAAATACTTTTTGATATGCTTTATTGAAATTGAATTCACTATTCCCTTTACCTCACTGTTTCCAAGCTTTGCCTTGGTCTGACCTTCGAACTGAGGCTCGGGATGCTTAACAAGTATTATTGCGGTAAGACCCTCCCTTATATCATCCCCCGTTATTGTAAGATCCCTTGAAAGGTTATTCTCCTTGGCATAATCATTCACTACCCTGGTAAGTGCCATTCTAAAACCTGCCACGTGTGTTCCTCCATCCTCAGTCTGTATATCATTTACATATGCAAGTAGAGTTTCATAAGGAGCATCTGTATATTGTAATGCCACCTCCACCTTGATGTTCTCTTCCTGGTCCTCATAATATAAAACATCATCATGAATTGCATGGACACCTTCATTAAGAAATTTTACAAATTCGATGAGACCACCATCATATTTGAATTCCTCACTAAGACCATTTCTCAAATCCTTCAGAACTATCCTTAGGCCCTTATTTAGAAATGCAAGGCTCCTGAGTTTACCCTTAACAAGATCATACTTGAAATTTAATGTCTCGAATATCTGTGGATCTGGCCTAAAATAAACATAGGTACCAGTAGGCGAGGAAAGCTCAAGATCCAAACTCTCAGAAAGTATTATTTTTCCTTCCTCTATTCTACCTATCTCCCTTATCTCTGATAGTTTTTTACCCCTTGAGTATTCCTGCATAAATATTTTATTATCCCTTTTTACAACAATCTTCAGGTACTCAGAAAGAAAATTAACAACATGTATGCCTACACCATGTAGGCCTCCGGATACCTTGTAAACTTTTTTATCAAACTTTGCACCTGAGTGTAGTTCAGTGAGCACTATCTCAAGTGCAGGCTTATTGTATAAGGGATGAATGTCAACAGGTATTCCCCTTCCATCATCCTCTACACTCACTCCATCTCCATGAAGCTTAACAATTATGTTTTTGCAAACACCAGCTAATGCCTCATCGATACTATTATCAACCACCTCCATTAGGAGATGATGCAATCCCTTCTCATCAGTACTACCAATATACATTCCAGGCCTTTTTCTTACAGCCTCTATGTCACTAAGTATCTGTATATCCTCAGCCTTATATTCTACACCATTTTCCATAATTTTACCTCTTCTCATTCATAATGATTTGCGTGAATAAAAACTTTTTTATTTTTATTTATTTTTGCAATGAAAATAAGGGTTTCCATTTTATATATTGATCCAAAAATTTTTCTATTCACCTGCCTTTTTCTTTCTTCTATTATTGTTGTGTATGGGAATAACTTTTCCACCTCTTCATTTGTAAAATAATGGGTATAAATTCCATTTCCCCTAAGAAATGAATTTTTTTCAATCTCTATACCCTTCCCATACCTGAAATCTCCAGTGGTGAATGCCTCAAAAACAAGAATTGCATCTTCCTTTGCTACCCTGTATATCTCATATGATGATTTTATTCTATCCTTTTCCTTTATATGTGAAAGTGAATGAGATGCTATAATCACATTAAACAATGAATCCTTGAATGGGAGATTCCTTGCATCGCCAAGGACCCTTTCATAGGTACCTTGAGGTGATTTCCTCAGTGAATTCATAGAAAAATCTAAAAGAATTACCTTGAATCCCCTATCAATGAGAGGCTTAGAAGCCTTTCCAGTACCTGAGCAAAGATCCAGTATAAAGGCATCTTCTTCAATTAATTCTTCAATGTTATAATTCTTTATCACCCTCCATGGATCACCATGCAAGGAATAGAACCTCTCCCAGCTCTTCCTCTGATCATCCTGTGTATGCATACCTTTCCGTTCTTGCATACATCCTCCTCCAGAATAGCCTGTTAAGTGCTACTACAGTTAGCGCCATTATAATTACATATATTATATTGAGAAATACATTTCCTTTAATATAAGTAGCATAATCTATAAGATAACCAATCCCCAGAACTGAATAAACAGTTCCATTTATTAATATATACTCTGAAACTATAAGGGCATTCCAGCCACCACCCCATCCTGTTATGCTTCCAGTTATAAGTGGTGGAAATATGCCTGGAAGCAGGACCTTTTTTATATACTGCCATTTTTTGAATCCAAAAGCCTTTGAAACAGTATCATAATCTGTAGGGAATGATCTTATTCCGGAGAGTACGTTGAAAAGTATGTACCATTGCATTCCAGTCATTATAAGTAATATGGATGCAATGTTAATACCGAATGGCATCCTTATGAATATTAACACAAAGAATGGGAAAAGTGCAGTGGCGGGTATTGATGCAAGTATTTCAAATATTGGTGCAAGTATCTTTTCAGCCCTTTTATTTTCCTTTATGTATATTGCCAGGGGAATTATCCAGGCTAAGGAGAGAAGGTAGGCTATCAGAAGCCTTAAAAATGAGAATAGAAGTGCTAGTGGAACCACGTATATATCCTGAGGTGAAATGTAAAAATTAATTCCTGAAAAGGCTGCCCTTATTGATGCATAAACGATGAATATAAATATTAAGGCTAGTGTAATATAACCAAAATATTTCTTATACTTCCATATGAAGGAAAGGAATCTATATCTCCTTTGTCTAAGTGAGATCCTTTTAAATATATTAATAATAAAATTAAATGATGGAAGATAATCCAGAATCCTAGCAAGGTAGAACCTTTTCTTTATCTGTTCTTCGCTCAGGCTTTCATATTTATATTTTTCAGATACATTGGATAGTGGCCTCCATATAAAAATATCCATGAGAACAATTATTAAAATCAGGGTACCAAGGGCAAGGAGACCGTACGAAAGCCTGCCGCTTTCCACCATCCTCCACATGAATGATCCAAGGCCTGGTAGTGTATAGTTTATATTACCAACGGAGATTATCTCAGCAGCAAAAAGGAAATACCATCCTCCCGCCCAAGACATCATGCTATTATAGACAAGCCTGGGAACCATTGCAGGAAAGTAGAGGTACCTGAATCTTGCCATGCCCTTTAACTGGAATGCATTTGATACATTTTTAAGATCCTCAGGTATTGTATTGATGCTTTCGTAAACACCAAATGCCATGTTCCAGGCCTGGCTTGTAAATATAAGTATTATGGATGCAATCTCTGCACCTATTCCTGATGGCAGATACATTATTAAAATAAATATCACTACGGGGAAAAAACCAAGGATTGGTACGCTTTGAAGTATGTCAAGGATGGGTATTAAAATTCTTTCAGCCTTTTTGTTTGTGGCCGCATAAAGACCGTAAAGTATTGAAAAAATTAATGATATTATATAGGCAAGCAACATTCTTAAGAATGAATATCCTGCATATTCCCACACTGTTAATACGAGTGGGGGTGGGAATATTGCATAGAATGCCACAGTTAAAAGTATTCCCACCTCGATGAATGCATATTTTTTCAAGATAATTTCCATTAAAGTTCTAATGCCATTCAATTTAAAAAATTTTGTTAAAAATATTTAAATATAATCTTTCTTTTTATAAACTAAGATGTACTCTGAATGGCAATCGAACATTGAAAAAATTCTATTGGCTCAGGATGATAGATTTAGAAACATTCTTGAGAAGGGAAAAGTAAGTATTTTGATACATCCTCCCTCTGCAGGAATAGAGAATTTTTTATTAACATTACCAGAAAAAATAAAAAATAGGATTAGTATTGTAGATATGGCTTTATCTGAAGAAAAGGAATTTCCAGATGGTATTATAGAAGGTGGAAAAAACCTTGATACATTTGAAATTAAGGACATTTTAAATTTTGAGGATTTCAGGATCAAGAAGGTTACTGAAGAGTTTCTTGAACAGGTAAGAAAATTTGGGAAAAAAAAGGCATTAATATATGCCCACCAGGCAAATGAAATAAAGGGTTGGGAAAATAATATAAAATATGTATTGGCTAAATGGATGAACATAGAATATATAATTCCAGGTCTTTTAAATTTGAATAATGAAGAACTTAAGGATAAATATGATTCCTTTTTAAAAACATTAAAATTGTTGAGCCTTGATTATGAAAATCTTGGGTTTCATTCAGTATATTTCCATAATTCATTAGATTATCTTGATAAGGATTCAATTTTAGAGTTGAATAAAATATTGAGTTCAACTATGAATAATAAAAATTGCCCGGGCATAGTTACATCTATTCTACTTATTCTCTTTCATAACTATGGAAGCGATTATAATGAAAGAATGCATGATCTTCTGAATTTATGGGAAAATATGCACAATGATCACAGGAAAATAGTTGCCTCACAGATCTCTTTAGAACTTGGAATAAGAATTAATGATGCATACGATTGCCTTAATACACTTGATGGGGAAAAGATAGAATTGATATTGAAAAATGTAGATCCATTTTTCAAGTCATTGGAAAATGAGATAAGGTTTTCACTGAAAAAAATAGATTGTAAAGAGATTGCTAATTACCTTGGAATTGGCCAGATTCCATTGCCTTGTCAGGAAAATGGAGATCTTGGTTCCCATATTTCTCAGGCCCTTGAAAAAATTCAAAAATTATCAATGGAGGGGAGCATTGTAATATCTGGTAGGGACAGACATGAAAATGCCTGCATTGCATTACCATTGTTAAATAGATTATGCCCAGCTGACATTTTCCTCCAGGGTAGGTTTAACGTTATTGGAATGGACTGGTTAATAGGGGATGGAATCCTTCTAGCATTAAATAAGGATATACAGGTGGGTAAAAAGAATTTAATTGTAATAACGGATAATCTTCCAGATGGTGTTTCATTTTTGGAATCTTATGGACCAATAAAGATATATTCAAATAATAATATTTATTATGTTTCCTTTTCCTGGGATAATTATATGAAAGAAATAGTTAAGATTTACCTTAATTTCTTTATTCCAGGAAAATTTGGAGAAAATGAGGTTGAAAAAATTTCCTTGATCTCTAATAATTCACTTTCAAATGCTTATTCCTTGTCATTTTTATATTCTGCACTTTTAAGTTATGGCTATGGAACAGAAGATTCTCTTGGTATTATTTCAAAAAATAATATGAAAGCTTATGTTTCAATGATTTCTGATAAACTCTCCCTAGAACAGATTTTATGCCTATATGAATGCACCTATTATCCTCTTGGGGAGAAATTAATAGATTATTTTAATCTCAACAAAAATATCCTTGAAAAATACCCTTATGGCTATAAGGTTCCTGATGAATTTGCAGGAATGGTTAAAGATTTATTTAATGAAAAATTTGGAGATGAAATTGATAAAAGGTTTTATGAAATTATTGAATACTTAGTTTCTTCAGGATTGCCTGAAAATTTAATTTTGAATATTAAGAATTTTGAACAATTTTCTAAAGTGGATCTTCTATCGTGGCATAATTTTATTTCAAAGGCCCGATATTCTAGGGATTTCATTTATTACATATATAATGTATTTATTAAAAGAAGTGTAATTAATGATGTCATTTCTATAACAACAGTTCATATTCTTGTCAGGGACAAAAATGTACCTGGGATATTTTACACGCCAATAAAACTTGCTTTTGAAACAAGGGATCCATTTTTAATTCCATATATATTTGCGGAGTATGGTAGAGAAAGCATTGAGGGAAAAATTGTTTACTACTTTTTCAATTCATTAATTAATCTTGGATTGTTAGAAAACTTCGAAAAAAGAATGCTGGATTATTTAAATGGTGTTAAACCAAATGGGGAAAATGATTTTATTTATAACTTTATCAATGGATCTTACCTTATTGAAAAAAAGGATTATGAAGGTGCATCAAGGGAATTTAATGCCTGCATAAATAGGAATCATCTTTTTGCATATGCATTTTTAATGAATGCTCTTTCAATTCTAAGAATGGAAGGGAATGTAAATTCAATAGCTAGGAAAAAGGAGTTACTTGAAAGTGCAAAACAAAACATCGATGGCCTGATTTCAATAGATGCTAAAAATTTCCTTTCATATATGCTAAAGGGCTTTGTTTACCAGAGACTATCAAGAATTGAAAAGGATAGGGTAAGAAAATTAAGCAATACAAACCTGGCAAAGAATGAATTTGAAAGGGGCCTGTCAATTAATGGGCAATTTTCACCATTACTTTCTGGGAAAGGGGATTGCATTTTTGATATTGGAATGATGGAAAGGGATAGGGAGAAAAAGAGAAAATACATTGAAGAAGCATTAAATGCATACTCTTCTGCCATAGATTATGATCCGGGCAATGTGAGGGCAATCTATGGTTATGGTAATTGTCTTCTTGAACTCTCAAAATTTGAAAGAAGTATTAATAATAAGAGGGATCTGCTAATAAGGGCATTGGAACAATATGATAAATGCATTTCCTTTATTGAGAGGCCTGAGGCAATAAATGGTAGGGGAAATGCATTATTATCACTGGCAAGAATTGAGACAAATGTAAAAAAGAGACTTGAGCTTCTAAATAGCGCATTAAAAGAGTATGAAAGATCCTCTTTATTAGATCCTAATATGGTTGAGAACTACATTGGCATAGGAAATACATTGCTTGAACTATCTAAAATGAGCGGTGATAGGAAGGATAAGATTGATAAAATAAATAGGGCAATAAAGTACTATGAAACCGGTCTTAACATTGATTCTCTAAATACATTCCTTCATTATGGTAAGGGCGAGGCACTTCTTGAGCTTTCTAGAATAACAGAGGGTGAGAAATCCTTGGAGATCTTAAATGCTTCCCTGAGGGAATATGAAAATTCAATAAAGATAGATGGAGAATTTGTTCATGCCTATAACGGTGCAGGAAATGCATACCTGGAGATGCTGAGGGAGGAAAAAAACAAGGAAAAAAGGGAAAATTATTTAAGAAACTCATTAAAATATTTTGAAAAGGCAATAATGATAGATAAAAATTATCCCCTTGCATACAATGGAAGGTCTGTTTGTTATGCACTTATGGCAAAGGAAGAGAAAAGAAGGAATATAAAAAGGGATTTACTTTTAAAATCGATATCAGATCTTGAAAATGCAATTAGAGAGGATCCATTTTTACCTATGACCTATCATAACTATGGAAATAGACTCCTTGAACTATCGGAACTTGAAGATGATTTAAAAAAGAGGGTAGAGCTTATTGAAAGTTCTATAAAAAAATACGAGGAGGCAATTTCCTTGGATCCTCTTTTCAAATATTCTTACAATGGAATTGGAAATTGTTACTACAAGTTGGCAATGCTTGATAAGGAAAAAAGAAGGCATTTTCTGGAAAAGGCGATTGAATACTATGAAAAGGCCATAGCACTGGATAACGAATATTCTACACCCAAGAAAAATATAGAGATATGCAAGGTATTGTTGAAAAAAATATAATGCATAATATTTAATTAATTCTTGAGAAAAATTTATATATTACTACTCATTTGAGTAATATGGTGATGTGAAATGTTTGGATGGTTTGGAGGAAGAGGAAGAGGCTGGGGAGCCACACTCGGATATTGCCCGTGGACAGGCCTTCCTAGGGGATGGAGATGGTACGGATATCCCTATGGTCAGTACTATCAACCCTGGATCTATGGAAGGCAGGAGAATCCCTATCTAGGATATGGTCAATATTATCAACCCTGGCCATATAGCCAGCAACCAGGCACATATGGGCAGTATGATGAAAAAGAGGCCCTTGAGAATGAATACAAATACCTCCAGGAAAGGCTTGAAGAGGTGAAGAGGAGGCTCGACCAGCTTAAAAAATAATTTTTTTTTGGTAAACCTAAAATATTCATTCATATTACTCTTTTAAAGGTGTTTAAAATGAGGATCTGCCTAGCTACCTCAGGAGCTGGAGGAATAAAAGATTATGTAAGCCCTCAGTTTGGAAGATGTCCAACCTTTACTATTGTTGACATAGAGGAGGGAAATATTAGGAATGTAAATGTAATACAAAACCCTGGAGCTGTCGCAGGAAGTGGCGCAGGAATACAGGCAGCCCAGATTGTCGTGAACAGCGGTTGCCAGGTTGTCATTGCCGGTGCAATAGGCCCAAATTCTTATCAGGTCCTTATGATGGGAAGAGTTGACATGAGGGAATGTCCTCCAGTGCCTGTGGAAGAGGCAATAAGGGCATTTCTTGATGGCAAATTGAGACCTGCCACTGGAATGGGAGGACCTGGCATGGGAAGGGGGATGGGTAGAGGAAGGGGAAGAGGCTGGGGTGGCGGTCCATACTGATCACTATGAGAATTGCTGTTACTGGTGGAAAGGGTGGAACAGGCAAAAGTACAGTGGCAATAAACCTTGCCTGGGAATTATCTAAAAAATTTAACGTGGTACTTGTTGACGCTGATGTGGAATGTCCAAATGACCATATACTCCTTTCAAAAAAACTTGAGAACCCAAGGGAAGAATACATATTCAGGCCAAAATTCAATTATAAAAAATGTATTAGATGTTCACTATGCGTAAAAAATTGCTCCGAGAATGCAATTGTTATGTTCAAGGAGGGTTATCCATTCCTTATGCCCACATTGTGCAGTGGCTGTAAAACCTGTCAGCTTGTTTGTCCTTCTGATGCCATTGAGGATGATAGAAAGCACATAGGGAACACTTATGTCACACCAGTGAATGAAAGACTTACACTTGTAACAGGAATGCTTAAGGAGGGTGAAGAAAGATCTTATCCCCTAGTAATTTCAACAAAAAAAAGGGCAAATGAATTGAATTATGATATAATCATATACGATACATCCGCAGGCACAGGAAATCATGTTGCGGCTGCCATTGAGAATGCACAACTTGCAGTTGTTGTAACAGAACCAACACCCTTGGGACTGCACGATCTTAAGATGATATTGAAACTCCTTGAAAAGGAGGGTAAAAAGGGTTATGCAGTGATAAACAGATATAATATAATTGATGAAATGCCAGAGCTTAATGGAATAGAGGTACTTGAAAAAATACCATTGAGTGAGAGGGTTTTAGAAAGTTATATAAAAGGTAGGCCATTGTCTTCAATCTTTCCCGAGAGTGAAGAATCAAGGATATTTTCTGAAATGGCAAATAAATTGGTGGAATTGATATGGCAGAAATAGTGGTTGCCAGCGGTAAGGGAGGCGTTGGAAAGAGCACGGTTTCATCATCGCTCTCAGTACTTTTGAAGGATAAGAATATAGGGATAGTTGACGCAGATGCCGAGGCACCAAACCTACATATAATTTTTGATTTAAACAAGTGGGATGAGGAGATTGAGTATAAAAATAAGAGCCTTGCTGTAATTGATTATGGAAAATGTGACAATTGTTTGAAATGCGAGGATGCTTGTGTATATGAGGCAATATATCACAATGAAAGGGTAAGAATAAAGGAATACCTATGCGAGGGTTGTGGTGCATGCAAAGTAGTTTGCCCAAGAAAGGCGATAGAAATAAAAAGTGGCCTTCTTTCAGGATGGATAAGGATCTCTTCTACCCCCTACGGGCCTTTTGTTACATCTGAACTTGATGTGGGACAGCCAAACAGTGGAAAACTTGTAACAGAAGAGAAGAACATAGCCAGGGGATGGATAAGAGAGGGTAGGGCGAAAAACCTTATCGTGGATTCTGCTGCAGGTATAGGATGTCAGGTAATAGCATCAATGAGCGGGGCTACACACGCCATTCTTGTTGCAGAGCCAACAGAATCAAGCCTTAGCGATTTATCAAGGGCATATAATCTTGCAGTACATTTTAGGGTAAAACCCTACATAGTGATAAATAAAAGCAATATAAATCCGGGGTTCAACGGAATAAATGTATTTGCAAGGGAGAATGGTTTAGAAATAATAGGTGAAATACCCTATGATAGAGAGGTTCCTAGATCTATGGCCTACAGGAGACCGCTGGTTATATTCTCCCCTAAATCAATTTCCTCAAGGGCCCTGATGGAAATATCAGAGAATGTAAAAAAATTCCTTGACTAATTAAGGAAAAATAAGAGTATTATGGCAACAAGAGGTCCTATGGAAAGTGTGAAAAATGCTAGAAATACGTTTCCCGTGAATGTGATTATCGCACCTATAACTGCAGGAACTATTATGAGGCTTGGCTGTGATACAAGGTTGGCAAGGCCCATGGATGTTGCCTCTCTTCCCTTAGTTATCTCAGATATGTAAGCATCCAGTGGAGTCCTGTAACCAAATGAGATGAAACCGAGAAGGAAGGCCATATAGAATATTATTGATCTGTCGATAAATGGGAAAATTATAAGCATGAAAAAGAAGATTATAAGGAAGGATATTGATATCTCCCTCCTCTTTTTTATTAAATCTGAGATTATTCCAGAGGAAGGTATTGAGATGAGTGCACCAATGGAAAATAGAGCGGATACAATACCTGAATAAACGTAGCTAAGATTGAATTCAATGTGTGATAGTAAAAACAAATATGTAGAGATGCCCCACATTCCCCAGAAACCTGAAAACCTTACAAAGGAGGCAATTATAGATTTTCTGTTAATTGCTCCCTTTACATAAGTATGATTAAACTTTTTTATGAATAGAACGGGAATTGATACAATAATGGCAAATATAGAAATATAGATGTAAATGGTCCTCCAGTCAAGGGTTTGAATATACCCTGGTAGTATAAGATTTGAGATTAGAAGTGATGTTGGACCGGCAGTATTTAAAAAACTTATTGCTGTTGCTCTAAAGTTAGGGTTCCTTTCAGAAACAAGCTTTACAGAACCTATATAAGTGGGTGCTGAAAATACACCCAAGAGGAACATGCTTATAAGGGAGAGCAAATAACTTTCAGAAATAGAGAAAACTATGGTAAATATTGAAAGCATTATGAGTGAAATTGATATTACCTTATAACCATATTTATCCACAAGATTTCCCATGGGAAGGTTAAAAAATGCATAGCCTATATAAAATGAAGATAATAGTATGGATGCATAAAAATAATTTATGTGAAGCGATGTGCTTATCGGTATGATTGTAATGCTGAAAACAAGCCTTATAAATATCTCCGGGAAGGTAATAAGCCAAGCAAATATGACTGCAATTATTCTTGATTCAATATTCACCTGAAAATAAATAAAAAAGGGGTAAATTAATTTTTATGCTGGATAGTAGTGTGCAAAACTTACAAGGTGGTGCAGAAGGGCATTGTAACCGATGAAAAATGCAACAAATGCCGCAACTATTAAAATAATGAATTCAATGTAATAAAGCACCTTAGATGCACCCACTGGCTTTATAATTAGGATCGGAGATAATAATGCCCCAATGCCGGATGAGAGATAAAGTCCGAACGCTGGAAGGAAATTCGCACCCGTTTCTAGTTGATCCACCACCATTGCATATGCTCCAAGAATAACATATATACCAAGTAGGAATGATAAAATTGTCATTAGTGAAGGGTCCTTCCCCTTATAAAACATGAAGGATCCTATGAAAAGTAGAAGACCGAACATTAAAAGAGGATCGCCGAAAAGCATGTTATATCCACCGGGTAATGGCCATGTAAAAGCCATCAGAAAACCACTGATGAAATCGAAAAATCCTATGGCCATCGCAGGCATTGCTAATTTTTCTTTTGCAGCATCAATTTTCCCTAATGCAGCAAATAGGACATAAAGAGCCACAAGTAAAAGTCCCATTCCCAGTCCAATAAGCATTATTGCTAAAGGATCTATAAATCCAGCCATACATTTTTCACCAAAATAAGCAATAAAAATAAATATTTAAAATAAAAAGTTTAAAAATTTAAAATTGCTTTAATTTTTTGAATTCTCCTCTATCCATGCAAGAATTGGGATTATCAGTGATCTTAATTTTTTACCATCCCTAGTGAGCATATATTCCACGGATAATGGCCTGTTCTCACCCATTATTCTTTTTTTTATTAATCCTAATTCCTCAAGCTCACGAAGTCTTATGGACAATAGGTTTGGTCTTGGACACCCAGTTTTTTTCATTATATCGTTGAATTTAACCCTCTTCTGGTTACCAAGTAGAGCAATAATCAAAAGTGTATATTTCTTACCAAGTACATTTAATATTTTTTCAGATGGAAGTATACATATTGTTTTCCCTCTGTAATCCACCATACAGGCAAGCTCATGTTCAATACAATCCTTTTTAAACATATCAATTAAATACTATTATTAGATTTAAACTTAACCATTTTTAACAATTTTTAGGAATTTTTTATCCAAATTTTTAAATAGGATTAAGATGTTAATTATTTGGTGAAAAACAATGAATAAAGGCATTAAGATTTTTATTGCTCTTGCAATTGCTGCTTTTCTTCTAGCAGGTAGTTTCACCATTCCAAACTCCAGGGCTTCTTCCACCAGCACATTTATAGTCGGATGGGGAGGCACAGCCTTAGACAACCTTAATCCATTTACCACCTATGCCCAGGTATCTCTCTGGATTTTAACAAATGTATATGATACCCTATGTGTATTTTCAGCTAACCAGACACAGCTTCTTCCAGACCTTGCCCAGAGCTGGCAGATTTATCCTGGAAATGGTACAGCAGTTGTGCACCTAAATCCTAATGCAAAATGGTCGGATGGTCTCCCGGTAACATCACAGGATGTGAACTATAGCTATTATTTAGCCGCACAGAGCTGGTCCAGGCTATATCCATATGTGAATATGATCACTTCAATATCAACACCTGATGAGAATACTGTAATATTCCATTACCACGGTGCCCTGTTCCAACTTGTTGCACTTAACAATGTATTCATAGTTCCATACCACATATGGAAGAATGTTAATGCATCCACATATTTTGGGTACAACTCTACCTCTTCTCCTCACTTTGTTGGATCTGGCCCATTCTTAATAACAAATTATACACCCAACCAATATGTACAAATTACCAAGAATCCTAACTATTTTAATAAGAATAGGATGCCACATATTGATTCAGTAATATTCCAGTTCTTTACGAGCATGACCACCATGATCTCTGCATTCCAGGCTGGCCAGATAGATGCATTCGGGCCATATGTAGAACCATCACAGGTGGGATTGATAAAGAATGATACAAATGCTGTCCTAGTAATAAGTCCCTCTGTTGAGTATTTCTATCTATCATTCAACGTTTATCCCCATGGGCAGGGCAATCCAACCCTAAGGGATGTAAATGTCAGGCATGCACTTGCCCATGCAATAGATTTACAGAATTTAACACAGCTCATATGGCATGGATATGCTGTTCCCACGGCTACTCAATTCCCGCCAACACATCCATATGCTGATCCATCATTAAAGCCCTATTCATACAATATTACACTTGCAAATCAAATACTGGATTCTCATGGTTATAAAATGGGACCTAATGGCTATAGGGTTTCTCCAAACGGTACTCCACTTAAATATACAATAATAGTACCCAGCAGCATGCCTGAGGAAATAAATGCTGCGAATATAATTGCCACAAACTATTGGTCTAAGATAGGGGTTCAGACAACAGTGCAGGCCATGGATACTGGAACAATGAGCTCCATAATCTGGCCGGACTTCAAGCAGGATATTGACCTATGGGACTGGCTTGTTGGCCCAGCAGATCCTACAATATTAAGTGTTTTCCTTTCTACCCAGACTGAGACTGGAACATCCGATAGTGGATATACTAACCTTAGTTACGATGCACTCTATAACCAGATGGTGAATGCATCAACACTACAGGAGGTAAAGAATATATCATATCAGCTTCAGGTAACATTATACAACGATCTTCCATATCTACCACTATACTGTCCAGAGCCAATACAGTCATACTCCAAGAAATGGACAAACATTTCCACAGATTATCCTGGCGGTCCATTTGGTGGATATGACTGGAGGACATTCCTTACAGTTGAGCCATTATCCTCTGTTCCACAGGGTCAAAATAATACTATGCTCTACATAGGAATAGGAATAATAGTTGTGATAATAATCGCAGCAGTTGCATACATTGCAGTAAGGGGAAAGAAGAAAAAATGAAGGGACTTGCATCATACTTTACAAAGAGGGTAGTGTTCGCAGTTGTTACCATATTCATAATTATTTCCTTTAATTTTTTTCTTTTTCGTATACTTCCAGGCAATCCAATAGAGCTATTATATAGAAATCCCATGCTCACAAAAGCCCAGATAGATGCACTTTATCATCAATTTGGCCTTGACAAGCCTTTATGGGAACAGTTTTTAATTTACATATACAATTCCCTCACTGGAAACCTGGGTATATCATTCTATTATAAACAGCCAGTTACCAATGTTCTTATTCCAGCGCTTGAAAACAGCCTTATTCTACTTGTTCCTGCAACAATACTCTCCATTGCCCTTGGTATAATAACAGGTGTAGTTTCAGCCTGGCATAGGGGTACAAAATTGGATTTTGCACTTCTAGGATCAGCGCTTGCATTCTATACCATGCCCACATTCTGGCTTGGATCAATATTTATAATAGTGGCACTTTACATAGGTGGAATACCAGTCTCAGGTATGTACTCATTGGGTTTAAATTATACAGGCATAATACCTAGGATAATGGATTTACTTTCTCACCTAATGCTTCCACTTATTACTTTGACACTTGTTCTCTATGGTGAATTCACAATAATAATGAGAAATTCCCTCATAGATGTGTTTACCGAAGATTATATTATAACTGCAAAGGCCAAGGGGGCAGATGATAAGAGGATAATATGGGAGCATGCATATCCAAATGCACTCCTACCTATGGTGAGCATAATAGCAATAAACTTTGGCCTTGTAGTTGCAGGAGCGGTTTTGACAGAAACGGTCTTTTCCTGGCCCGGTATAGGGCTTATGATATATGATGCAATAATCTCCAGGGATTATCCAATATTACAGGGGGCATTTTTGATCATCTCCATAACGGTTGTTATTGCAAATCTTATTGCGGATTTTGTTTATAGTTATCTTGATCCGAGGATTAGATACAAATGACAGGTTTATCAGATTTCTGGAAGGTGTTTAAAAGGAACAAGATGGGCCTGACGGGCCTGGGTATAATAATATTCTTCTTTTTGATGGCAGTACTGGCCCCATTCATTTCACCCTACAATCCAAACCAGACCAACCCGAACCTTTTCCTTTCACCACCAAGTAGCCAGCACCTCTTTGGTACAAACGAGATAGGACAGGATCTTTTCTCCAGGAACCTTTATGGTGCACAAATTTCTTTGGAGGTGGGCTTTGCAGCAGCCGCTGTCACTGTTATTGTTGGTCTTTTAATTGGTCTTATAAGCGGATACTTTGGTGGAATTGTTGATGAAATTCTTATGAGGGTAACAGACTTCTTCCTTGTTATACCATCCATAGTTTTTATGATAATAATTTCAGCATTCTTAGGCCCGAGCCTAATTAATGTTATCCTTGTAATAGGTCTTTTGAGCTGGTCACCCACAGCAAGAGTGGTGAGATCCATGGTGCTTTCAATAAGGGAATGGCCATTTGTAGAGGCTGCAAGGGCAAGCAATGCAGGTCATTTCTATATAATGTTCAGGCATATAATGCCAAATGTAATTCCAATTGTTTTTGCAAATGCAACCATGGCAATCTCTAATGCGATATTTTCCCAGGCTGCACTTGTTTTCCTTGGTGTTGGCGATGTCAACGACATTAGCTGGGGGCAGATAATGCATTTTGCCCTATATTCAGGTGCAATAAGTGCAGGTGACTGGTGGTATATAGTTCCTCCTGGCATATTTATAATATTGCTAATACTTGGCTTCATATTGCTTGGATACTCACTGGAGGAGATATTTAATCCTAGACTCAGGAGGGTTTGATCTTGATAGATATAAATGACCTATTTGTTAGGTACAAGACTGAAAATGGTTATGCAAATGCAGTTGACCATATTAATCTTAGAATAGAGAAGGGTATAATATTTGGCCTTGTAGGTGAATCTGGGAGCGGTAAAACAACACTTGGACTAACACTTCTCAGAATTCTACCACCCTCAGCTGAAATTGCCTCAGGCTCTGTTAATATTGATGGTACAAATATACTAAGAATAAATGAAAATGAAATGAGGAAATGGCGTGGAAAGAGAATTTCAATGGTCTTTCAAGGTGCAATGAACTCACTAAATCCTGTTATAAATATAGAGAGGCAGGTTGCGGAACCTCTCATAATACATGAGAATATTGATTGGGAACAGGCACTAAAAATTGCCAGGGAAAAGCTTGCACTTGTAGGTCTCGGAGAAAACACTTGGAAAAGATATCCTCATGAACTTAGCGGTGGAATGAAACAACGCGTTGTTATAGCAATGGCAATAATAACAGACCCTGAGATACTTATAGCCGATGAACCCACCACTGCACTTGATGTTGTAACACAGGACCGCATAATGAAACTTATAAAGTCGTTGCAGAGGGAGTATAATCTTACCACAATACTTATCAGCCATGATCTTCCAATTGTTTCAGAGGTGGCTGATAAAATTGCCATAATGTATGGTGGGAAGTTATCAGAGGTAGGGGAAAATGAACAGATACTAAGAAATGCAAAACATCCATACACATCTGGTTTACTTTCATCAATCCCCGAACCTGGATCTTCAAAGGAAATAAAGGGAATACCCGGTGAACCCATTAGTCTTGTAAATCCACCAAAGGGATGCAGATTTTATAATAGATGCCAGTTTGCAAGTGAAAAATGTAAAAACTACGATTATAGCCCTAAAATTGTTGAGGTAGGGCACGAGGTATATTGTACTCTTTATGGTGAATGATATGAACATTGTTGAGGCAGAAGGTGTTAAAAAATACTTCCCTGTTAAGGGATCAATATTAAGAAGGGAAAAGAGGTTCATAAAGGCCCTTGATGGCGTTTCCTTGAGCATTGAAAAGGGTGAGATATATTCAATTGTTGGTGAAACAGGTAGTGGAAAGACTACCCTGGGTAGGATATTAATCGGTCTTATAACACCAACAGAAGGAAGTGTGAAAATTGATAACATAGACATATTTTCAATTGGAAAAAGTGAAATGAGGGAAATAAGGAAGAGGGTTCAAATAATATTTCAGGATCCATATGGATCTCTTAATCCAAGAATGAGAATAAGGGATATTGTTTCAGAGCCATTGAAATTAAACAGGATGGAATATAGTACAGAAAAAATAGCCAGGGTGATGGAGGATGTGGGTTTAAAGCCAGCATCCGATTTCATGGATAGATACCCGCACCAGCTTTCCGGGGGACAGAGACAGAGAGTAGCTATTGCGAGGGCTCTTGCAATTTCACCTGAGTTCATTGTTGCTGATGAACCTGTCTCTATGCTAGATGTTTCAATAAGGGCAAATTTCCTCAATATGATGAGGGAGATGAATAAAAAGTACAATGTTTCAATGCTTATGATCACACACGATATCTCTGTAGCATCATACATTGGTAGGAGAATTAGCGTTCTTTACCTGGGCAAGGTAGTGGAACAGGGTGAAAATGATGATATTATAAAGAATCCGCTTCACCCATATACCAGGGCCCTGATGGAGGCCATTGCAACACTTGGCAAAAAGGAAAAGGAGCTGCATATAAAGGGAGAAATACCCAACCCCATGGACATTCCAAAGGGATGCAGGTTCCATCCCAGATGCCCTTATGCAATGGATATCTGCAGAGAGGTGGAGCCAGATTTGGTGGAGATATCCAATAAACACTCTGTGGCATGCCACCTATACAGGGGATAAGGATTTTTAATTCATTTTCATATCTTTTTTATTATGGTGCAGGATATTGATTATATTCTTGTGGGATCTTGTCCAAACTGTGGAGGGGATATAAATTCCATAAGGCTAACATCAGGTTCATGCTGCAAAAAATGCATACCCGAGGATATGAAATTTGAAAATCCAATGGATATGATTTTAAATCTACAGAAGAATGGAAATCTCAATGATCTTAAATGGCTGAGGGATAACCTAGAGGAATATTCAACCCTGGAAAAAATGTTCAGGGATCTCCTTGGTACTTCACCTCTTGAGCTTCAGAAATCCTGGATTATAAGGGCGCTTAGGGGTGAGAGCTTTGCAATCATCTCACCTCCTGGAACAGGAAAGAGTACATTTGGAATAATAATGTCCATATATTTTTCAATGAAGATGAAGAAAACACTGGCAATATTACCAACAAGGGTTTTACTGGAACAGGTGGCTGAAAGGATAAGGAATTTCTCTAGTAAGATGGGCTTAAATGTGAGGGTTCTACTCTACCATTCAGGCATAAAGAAGAAGGATGAAATAATTGAAAAGATTAAGAATAATGATTTTGATGTCCTCCTCATTACGGGAAGATTTGCTGTCAAAAATTATTCAACCATTTCAAAAAATAAATTCTCATTTTTCTTCATAGATGATGTTGATATGGCATTGAAATCCTCAAAGAGCATGGAGGCAATACTGAGGATCGTTGGTTTCAGGGATGAGGATTTCAATATTCTAAAGCACAGGGCAGATTACGGAAGTGAGGACATATTCGAGAAAATTCACAAGATAAGAAATGAAAGATTGAATGGGAAGGTGGCAGTCTTTTCATCCGCCACCGCCAGCAGGGCCCTGCCCTCCTTTACCGCATTGATGGGTTTTCGCCCAGGTACACCGCTGGTATTCCTCAGGAATGTTTATGATTCATACTCCCTTGAATTTTCAGATGATTTCCTTCTCAAGGCGATCAAAACACTTGGTCCCGGAACCTTACTTTTCCTCCCCCCAGATATATCATCTGAGAGGGGTGAGGATATTGAAAGGTTCCTAAATGTGAATGGCATCAGGACATCCCTGGTTAAATCAGGAAAGGAAAGGAGCATATCCCTTTTCTCAGAGGGGAAGATTGATGTGCTAATAGGATCGTCATTCCAGTACGGTGTCCTGGTGAGGGGAATTGATATGCCTGAGAAGATAAAAAATGCTGTTTTCTACGGCGTACCAAGGTTCACATTTAAAATGGGTGAAATGATACCCATTACCCTTTTGCCAAGGATGCTTTCAGTACTATCAATAATCAGGGGTGAAAAGGAGCTTTCATCCCTTGCATTAAAAATCAAAAGAAGAATAAAAAGATTGTCTGTGGCAGCAATAAAGAAAATTCAGAGCGTTGAAATGGATGGAGATTTTGAAAAGGCCTACAGGATCTTAAGGGAAGCCATGATGGATAAAAAAACACTGAATGAGATGTCCATGCTTGCAGGCTTTGTTATTGATGATGGCAAGATTATGCTCCCAGATCCCATGACATATATCCAGGGTAGTGGGAGGACCTCCAGGATTTACTCTGGCAAGTTAACAACGGGCATATCACTTGTAATCGTTGACAACGTTTCACTCTTTGAAAATTTCAAGAAGAGGATTGATTTGTTCCTCGAAGATACGAGATGGCTTGAATTCCATCCTGATGATGGTATGATAGGTAAATTGAAAATTATGGATATTATGAAAAAAATGGATGATGAAAGGAGGAAAATCTCTAAAGAAGGTATGCCTGATATTGGAACAAAACTTATGATCGTGGAATCACCCACAAAGGCAAAAACAATCTCAGGATTTTTTTCAAAACCTGCTTACAGGGACCTGGGCGGTCTGATGGTTTACGAGACATTCACAGGCAATTATCTTTTAATCACAGTTGCAACTCAGGGGCATCTCATGGAGCTCACCACAAAACCCCTGGGCCTGCACGGTGTTGGTATAGAATGGAAGGATGGGAAGATAAGGTTTCTGCCATACTATGGAACTATAAAGAGGTGCAAAAATGGGCATCAGTTCGTAGATCCCAAGGATGGTCTTTGCCCCAGATGCGGAACGGAGATTGAGATAGATAAGATGAATGTGATAAAATCCCTACAGAGGCTTGCCCTTGAATCCCAGCAGGTGCTGATATGCACAGACCCTGATACGGAGGGTGAGAAAATAGCGATGGATGTTTTTTCATTACTTAGGCCTTTCAACAGCAACATAAAAAGGGGGGAGTTCCACGAGATAACAAAAAGGGCAGTGATGGAAGCCATCGATTCCCCAAGAGATATTGATTTAAATCTTGTTAAGGCACAGGTGGTAAGAAGGGTGGAGGATAGATGGCTAGGCTTCACACTCTCAGGCATAATACAAAGGGATTTCTGGAGGATATACTGCAAGAAGAAGGGTCTTGATTGCAGTAAGAGGATTCCACTCAGCGCAGGAAGGGTACAGACACCTGTCCTAGGATGGATAATAAGGAATTACCTTGAATATTTGAAAAAGAGGAGGAGATACTGCATTTATAGAGCCGAAGGAATGAATGATCTTTACATATCAGTTGAAGGCGAATGCAGGGAGAGGTATGCGTTGATTAAGGGCATGGTTAAGGAGGAGAGGGATATTCCCATAATACCTCCCTACACAACTGACACTTTTCTTAAGGATGCATCAGCCTTGCTTGGGATGAAATCCTCCATTGCAATGGGTATAGCACAGGAACTATTCGAGAAAGGGTTCATCACCTACCATAGGACCGATAGCACAAGGATTTCCTCTGCTGGTATAAACATTGCAGAGAAATACCTGAGGGAAAAGCTCGGGGATCCTTATAAAGATATATTCTCACCGAGAACCTGGGGCGAAGGAGGGGCACACGAGGCCATAAGACCAACAAGGCCGATAGATTCCAGACAGCTTAGGCTGGCAATTGAGGAGGGGGAGATTGATATAAAATTGGGTAATGAGCACATAAGGATATACGATCTCATATTCAGGAGATTCATTTCATCACAGATATCAGGAATAAAGGGAAATTACATAATATTTGATTTTGAGATTGATGGTGAAGAATACAGGGAGGAGAGAATAATAAAAAGATACGTAAAGGATATTGAAGATAACCTTTCACTTGACTTTATATACCCTCCCCTAAGGATGCAGGATAGCCTGAATATCTCCTTAGAAGATCTTAAGAAGAATAGAATAAGATTAATTCCCTACAGGAATACCTTCAGGAGCGAAATACTCCCCTATACAGAGGGCGATCTTGTTTCAGAGATGAAAAGTAATGGTATAGGAAGACCGAGCACATATGCCACCATAATTGAAACAATAAAGGAGAGGGGTTACGCCATTGAAAAGGGATCCTGGATCATACCTACAGACCTCGGAATTGATGTCTATAGATTCCTCAGCAAGAGATACGGTAATTATGTGAGTGAGGACAGAACAAGGATGCTCATGGAAAGGATGGATAAGGTTGAAAGGGGTGCTGAGGATTACAATGGGGTACTCCATTCTCTTCTTAAAGAGATCATCTCACTGGGAAAATACAACAGACACATAAATTCTTCTTTTTGAACTCTTTTTCATTCCTTTGAGACTAATGAGGATGTTATTCTCAGGAGGATTAATGAAATGTTGAGAGGAAATTAAATCCTTAAAACATTTCCTTCATTTATGTTTTAATATTA
>Ga0078972_1003419_pt1 | contig 47688 bp, 42 predicted proteins | sample YelNatPaOPGAMG01_FD_67568 | JGI IMG/M metagenome (GOLD analysis project Ga0078972, IMG submission 67568) | Hot spring thermophilic microbial communities from Obsidian Pool, Yellowstone National Park, USA - OP-RAMG-01 (SPADES assembly) (version 2) | ecosystem: Environmental > Aquatic > Thermal... | reverse complement strand
CTCTGGTCCCTGAGTATAAAATTTAACAGCTGGGGGATCGTCCAACGGCAGGACTGCAGACTCTGGATCTGCCTATCTAGGTTCGAATCCTAGTCCCCCAGCCAGTTTTTTTAAGGCTTTGTGGGATTTTTGCAGTTTAGGATTGGGCTGGGGGCGCCCCATAAAATTTACGGGATAGGCGGAAAAACCGGGATATAAAGGTAACAGGATCCGGGATTGGCCTGAAGGACCTGACGGATCTGGCAGCAGGATCACCAGTTATCAGGAAAAATCAAGCTGTAAGACCCCACCTCTTGTAAATCTCTTCAGGTTGATAGCCATAGTTTAAATTGGCCCCTAGGCCTTGGTGGCCCAGGCCTTGCCCCTGGAGCCCCAAGCTTGGTAGCCCCACCTTCTCCCTTGGGTCCGGTTTATGGCGGATCACTTGGTCAACGGGCAGCTTTGGCCGGCGGAGGCGCCTTTCAGACGGACCCGAAGTATCTCCTGGGCTTGGGTGGAGAGGCCCAATAAAGGGAGTTCGGCCTCAAGCTGAGTCGAGGTGCCGAAGCCGGCAAGATAGCCGTTCAGGCGGGCCGCCACCGTGGAGTTCACCAGGCCGGACAGAGAGGGGTAGTAACGCCGCATTTCCTCCAGCAATTCCGGGACCTGCCGGAGATAATATTTCTGGTGGTAATCCTCGGCCAAGGTGAAAGAAGTGGCGGGCAAAATGGCAGAGAAGACTGGTTTCCCGGAAGCGGCCGCCAGCCGCGCCCGACTACTTTCCGCTTTACGTCGTTGTTCGTCATTTTCATAGAAAATGACATTCAGATACTGGCGGGACCAAGGTAAGATCCCTAGATTGTGGCTGGCCCAGAAGACCTCCAGCAGTTCATCATAAGAAATCTGTCTGGGATCATAATCCACCTGGACCGTCTCGGTATGATCGCCTAAGTTTTTATAAGTTGGATATGGGTGGCGTCCGCCGGCATATCCCACCCGGGTGCGCACCACCCCCCGCAAGACCCCGAACCGGGCCTCCACCCCCCAAAATCAGCCAAGGCCGAAAGTAAAGGTTTCCACCTGTTTGGGCGTGGCGGTATCCAAAGGGGGTAAAATGTGATAGTTGGCTGGAAATTTCCGGGAGATCGACATTTCTTTCTCCAATTGAGGGAAGTTTAATCTCTGGGCCCGGATCCCTTCTGTTGCGGTCAGGACCAAAGCCAGAACCCCAACCAGGATTCTGGACCAATCATTTAGGTTTTTAAGCCTCATGGCTCCGCCCCTCTACACTCTTTTGTATTAACATAATCATGATAAAAAATTTTGCATGAGACCATGAGGATTTTGGGGGAAGGCCGGGACATCCAAGGGGAAACAGGGGATAGGGCGGGGCTTTGGAAGATGCCGGATGAGATTTTACCCAAGGTCCCTTAGAAGTTCTTCTGTCAGCAGGCGGCGGATTTCCTCCCGAGTGCGCCGATAATCCTCCAGAGTCCCGCCGAAAGGATCGGAAACCGGCCGGTTTACCACCTCCACCGGCCAGTTTCGGGTCAGCCAGGAAGGCACCGGGTGGTAAGAAAGATTGATCAGGCGCCCGAAGTCCTTGAAGGGCAGGTCCTTCAGTCCTTTGGAATACAAGCCCTTGAGGGACACCCCGGTTTCGGCCAGGACCTCCAAGGTAAGGGGGGCGATATAGCCCAAAGGATCGAGGCCGGCAGAGGCCACGGGAACTTTTCCCCCCAGGAGATGGCGGGCCAAGGCCTCCGCCATGATACTGCGGCAGGAGTTCCCCAGACAGACAAATAACAGCCCCCCTGGAATCATACCCTTAATCTCCCCCATACTGTCGGATAGGTCTGATTTTTTGAGATTATTCAGTTTTAAGCCTTCTGAGGCGTTCCTTCCTCCACCTTGACATTTATGGTCTGGTAATGGTGATCCACCAAAAGGGAGGTCAACACGTTGGCTCCTTCCCGGCGGGTGGAGATCACCTCGATGGAATGCGGGATACCGTTTTCATCCGCAAAACTGATGCGCTCCCCGCTTTTAAACCCCCCTCGGCGAAACCAGACCTCCGGAGGCAGGAGCCAGGTTTTGCCGTATTTTTCCTCGAACTGGAAATAGGAAAGGGCGTCAAAGGGGAATTGCAGGTAAAGGGAGAGGTCGGCGTCGGACACCGGACGTCCAAGTTTGTGTTCCAGGTGGTTGCGCTGGGCCTCCAGGTCGGCGTCCCGGGGTTTCACCAAGCCCTCTTCCTCATAGAGGATGTGGTGCCATTTTTTGCCATCATAGCGCTGGTATTCCAGAACTTTCTCCAGGATCCAATCCGGGGGGTCGTAAAAAGGCAAGGGCCCATAGCGTCCCAGAAGAAGGTTCTGCAGGTCCAAGGAGGGCCGTTCATAGCGGCCGTGGAGGAGGTTGCTAACCGCGGTGGTCCAGAGAATCTGGGAGCCAGGGGTTACCGCCCACCAGTTGCCCAATTCCTTTTGCACCCGGGCCATTTCCTGAAAGAGCTCCGGCATGCGGTCCAGGAATCCCAGTTTTTCCGCCTGTTCGTAGGCACTGCCCACGGCACCGCCGGTGAGTTTGTAATGGGACACCGTGGGATCATGGCCCCTGAAGGGGCTCTCGAAGGGCTCATAGATTTTCCGCTCCCGGCGCAGGATGTCGGAACTCTGGAGAAGGGCCTGGATGCTGATGCCGATGGCCTTCTTGCCGTAATCCCTAAGGTTCTGAATCAAGGTAAGGGCTGGGGCCTGGCCGTAAACCGCGCCGTACCCGTGGTCGGCCACATCGCAGATTTTCACCCCGGCCAGGACACAGGCGGTCATGCGGCCGATGTCATTGCCGTCGGTGTTGCAGCCATGATAGTGGAGGATGGTTCCCGGATGGGCCTTCAGTATAGCCTCCACCAGTTGCCCCAGACGTTTGGGGGTGCCCAGGCCGGCGAAGTTTTTGATGGAGATGATGACATCTGGTCCGGTAAATTTAAGAATTTCGCCCACCTTGCTGACATAGTAGTCGTCAGTGTGCTCCTTCCCGGTGGAGAAGCAGATGCTTGGCATAAGCAGGCGTCCGGCTTTCTGCACCTCCTCAAAGACCGGGAGCATGTTGGGTATGTGGTTCAAGAAATCATAGACCCGCCAGACGTCCACATATTTGGCGAATTCCCGGACTGTCAGGCGGATGACATTTTCCGGATAATGGCGATAGCCAAAGAGGTTGGCTCCCCGGCATACGGTCTGGAGCAGGGTCTTGGGCATGGCCTTGCGGACGATGCGAAGGCGCTCAAAGGGATTCACCTGCCGGTACATGAGGTCCATATGGATGGAGGCCCCGCCGCTCACCTCCACGGAGAAAAAGCCGGCCTCGTCCCGATAAGGGGCCACCCTGACTGTGGTCATGGGCATCAGTCGGTTTTTGAAGTCGGACTGGGACACATCCCGTTCGTTGTTGCAGAGATAGTAGCCGTCGGCCTCCCGGAGAACCTTAAGTATCTCCGCCGGCGTCATGTCGGTGGTGATGCGTTCTTTCATTTCCCTCAGCTCCCCCAAGATCAAGTAGGGTTTGACAGTCCGTTACCCAGACAGGCCTGCGCCAGAGACCGGGCAAGTCGGGGACGTTCATTTAAAGGCGTAGGGATTGCGGCCGTGGGCATTGATTTCGGCGATAAGACGGGCAAGTTTGTCCACCATGCGCTCCTCTTCCACATAGTCCAGAAGCTGCGGGTGCTCATCGATATAGTGGGTGCTAAGCCGGCGCATAATAAAGTCCGGGTCGTGGACGATCTGCAGGAAATAGGGGATGGTAGTCTTGACCCCCAGGATCAGAAAGCCCTTGAGGGCCCGGTGCAGGCGGTCCACCGCCTCCTGCCAGGTGAAGCCGGAAACCGTAAGCTTAACCAAGAGGGAATCATAGTAAGGCGGGATTTCGTAGCCCTGGTAGATGGCCCCGTCCAGGCGCACCCCGGGGCCGGCCGAGGGAAAATAGACCTGCACCACCCCAGGGCTGGCCATAAAATTATTTTTGGGGTCCTCGGCGTTGATGCGCACCTGGATGGCATAACCCCGCTCCACCACCTGATCCTGGGAGAAGCTGATGAGCTGTCCCTGGGCGATAAGCAACTGCTCCCTGATGATGTCGATGCCGGTTACCACCTCGGTTACCGTGTGCTCCACCTGAATGCGGGTGTTCACCTCCAGAAAGTAAAAGGAGTGGTCCGGGGCCACTAAAAACTCCACGGTGCCGGCGCTGACATAATTGGCGGCCCGGGCCATGCGGATGGCAGCTTCACAGATTTCCCGGGACAAGGCCGGTGGCAGTCCCGCGGGGGCAATCTCAATGAGTTTCTGATGGCGCCGCTGGATGGAGCAGTTCCTGGTCCCCAGATGCACAATGTTCCCATAATGGTCCGCCAGGATCTGCACCTCCACATGCTGGGGCCGGGGTATTACCTTTTCCAGATAGATGTCCTCATTGCCAAAGGACATGAGGGCTTCGGAGCGGGACAGTTTGAGTCCGGCCAAAAGCTCCTTCTCGGAATTTATCTGGCGGATGCCCCGGCCGCCTCCGCCGGAAACCGCCTTGATCATGAGGGGGTAACCGTGTTCGGCGGCGAAGGCCTGGGCCTGGCGCTCCCCTTCCAGACCCCCAGCCAGGGTGGGGGAGGCGGGAATAACGGGAATGCCCGCCTCCTGGGCGATATGGCGGGCAATGACCTTGCTTCCCATGTTGCGGATGACTTCTGGCGGCGGCCCAATGAAGATGATACCGGCGTCGGCGCAGGCCTGGGGAAATTCTGGGTTCTCGGATAGAAAACCATATCCAGGATGGATGGCCTGGGCTCCCGTATCTTTGGCGGCCTGGATGATTTTGCCGATGTTCAGGTAATCCTTCCGGGGGCCTGGACCGATGCAGGTGGCCTCATCAGCCCGCATAATATGAAAGGCATTTTTATCGGTTTCCTCATAGATGGCCACCACCTTGAGGTCCAGCTCCTGGGCGGAACGCATGATGCGCACCGCAATTTCCCCCCGGTTGGCCACCAAAATCTTGTTAAGCTTCGGGTGGGCCGCCATCTCCATACCCCATGTTTGAGCCAGCCGAACCGGAATTCCTGAAGCCTGGCCCTAAAGACCGGGCTGCGACGCCTGGCAAAATTTCCTCTCCTCCAGCTATTTTAAAGGTTGGCTTGGCATCTGACAAGGAGGCCCGCAATTTCCTGGAGATTATTATTTAAAACCATAGGAAAAGGGAGGATCCAGTTAAGGGCTGCCGGCGGCCATTTGGCCCTCCTATCCGAGGGAACAAGAGCTCCGCTGAAGATAAACCGGGTGATAAAAGACGGGGGGCAGCCCGGGGAGCCACGCCCTGAAAAACTCTCCCTGATTCCGGGCTGCCCCAAGGAGAGCGGGCCAAAAGCCCGGGTGAAGAGGTGTGACTGCCGATTGGCCTGTTGTGATGATATAATAGCAGAAAACGGAAGAATGAAGACAAAAGTCAGCGAAATAACGGTAAAAACCGCCCTGGTCCGCTCCGGGATACCGGGGGTCCAGTTTGTCATCAACCCTTACCTGGGTTGCAGTCATGGCTGTCGCTATTGCTATGCCGGGTTCATGCGGAAATATTCCCGCCATAACCGGGCTTCCCCCTGGGGCAGTTTCGTGGAAGTCAAGGTAAACCTGCCGGAACTTCTCAAGGCCGAAGTGCAGCGCCGCCGTTTTCCGGGCCGGGTGTTATTGGCCAGTGTCTGTGATCCCTATCAACCGGTGGAGGCTCGATACCGCCTGACCCGACGTTGTCTGGAAATTTTGGTGGAACATGGGTGGCAGGTGGAAATCCTCACCCGCTTCCCCTTGGTGGTCCGGGACCTGGAGCTTTTGAAAGAGGCCCTCGGAGTCCGGGTGGGCTTTTCCATTACCACTGACAACGAGGGGGTGCGCCGGACCCTGGAACCTCAGGCTCCGCCCTTGGCCGCCCGGCTGGCCGCCCTGCGGCAGCTTCATGATGCCGGGATTTACACCTGGGTGTTTGTGGCTCCCATCTTGCCCATGCAGCCGGAGCGCCTGGTGAAGGCCGTGGCCCCTTTGATTCACGATCTCAAAGTGGACCCCCTGAATTACCGGGAAAAGATTCAGGAGGTCTTTCGGCAGAAGGGCTGGGAATACTTCCTAAGTGAAGAATATGCCACCCGGACCGCCGCGAGGCTTCTTGGGGAATGGCAGGGCTTCGGCCGCGAGCCGGCAGGGGGGCCGAAGGTTCCCAGCCCCCAAAAACAGCACCAGGAGAGTCCTTGGTGGTCTTGGGATAGCGAGAGAGAGCCATGAAAAATCAGGAACTTGCCAAAATTTTTACGGAGATCTCTGAATACCTGGAGATGGACGGGGTTCCCTTCAAACCTTACGCCTATCAAAAAGCCGCCCTGACTCTCGAGACCCTGAAGGACGATGTGGAGGACCTCTATCGCAAGGGCGGCTTCAAGGCCTTGAAGAGCATACCAGGGGTGGGGGAGAGCATCGCCAAAAAGATCGAAGAGTACCTCACTACGGGCCGCATCGAGTATTACGAGGAATACAAGCGCAAGCTCCCCATTGAGCTTGATGAAATTGTGGGGGTGGAAGGAGTGGGGCCCAAAAAGGCCAAAGCCCTATATGAACAGCTGGGCATCAGGACCCTGGAGGAGCTGGAGGCCGCCGCCCGGGCTCACCGCATCGCCCCTCTTTTTGGGTTCGGGGACAAAACCGAGCAGAACATCTTGCAGGCCATAGAATTCTTGAAGGCCAGCAAAGGCCGCTTCCTTTTGGGGGAGATTCTCCCCCTCGCCCAACGGGTATTGGAGGAACTGCGGCGTCTGCCTGAGGTGGAACGGGCCGACACCGCCGGTTCTTTGAGGCGCATGAAGGAGACCATCGGGGATGTGGATTTCCTGGTCATCTCCAAGAATCCCGCCAGGGTCATGGATTTTTTTGTCAATCAACCGGGGGTGGTCAAAATCTGGGGGCACGGCACCACCAAATCCTCGGTCAGGATGAAGGAAGGCTTCGACATGGACCTCCGGGTGATTCCCCCTGAGAGTTATGGCGCCGCGCTCCAGTATTTCACCGGTTCCAAGGACCATAACATTGCGCTGCGCAAGATCGCCCTGGACCGGGGCTACAAGCTCAGCGAATATGGTCTTTTTGAGGGTTCCCGGCTCATTGCCGCCCAGACCGAGGAAGAGGTCTATGGCAAGCTGGGAATGCCCTGGATCCCCCCGGAGCTACGGGAAAACCGGGGGGAAATCGAGGCGGCCCTGGCGGGGCGACTGCCACAGCTCGTCGGCTATGACGACATCCGGGGAGACCTGCACGTCCACTGCAACTGGGACGGCGGCGCCAACTCCATAGAAGAAATTGTACAGGCTGCCATGGCCCTGGGTTATGATTATGTGGGAATTTCCGACCATACCCAATATCTGCGCATTGAACGTGGTCTTAACGAAGAACGTCTCCTGGCCCGCAACCGGGAGATTGACCGGATTAATGACCGTCTGTCCCGGGAAGGCAGGAATTTCCGGGTCCTCAAGGGGTGTGAGGCCAATATTTTAGCGGACGGCAGCATTGACATCAAAGATGAGATCCTGGCAGAGCTTGACTTTGTCATCGCCGGCATCCACTCCCACTTCCGCATGCCCCGGGAGGAGATGACCCGGCGTCTGTTGACCGCCATGCACAACCCCCATGTGGACATCATTTCCCATCCCACCGGCCGCATCTTAAAACGCCGGGAGGAGTACTCGGTGGTATTCTCGGACCTCCTGCAGGGGGCCAAAGACACGGGCACCATCCTGGAGATCAACTCCTACCCGGAGCGTCTGGATCTGGGGGATGTAAATATCCTGGCTGCCAAACAGGCCGGCATCAAAATGGTCATTAATACCGACAGCCACAACATCAGTCAGCTGCACCTTATGCCTTTCGGCATTTCCCAAGCCCGGCGGGGCTGGGCGGCAAAGGAGGATATCATCAATGCCTGGCCGGTGGAAAAGCTTCTGGGGATGCTGAAAAAGGGCTGAACCGCTATAATAAGCAGGATGACAGGCAAAGTTTATCTGGTGGGGGCCGGCCCCGGAGATGCCGGCCTGATTACCGTCAAGGGGCTGAAGCTCTTGAGCCGGGCCGAGGTGGTGATTTATGACCAGTTGGCCAACCCTGAGCTGTTAAAGGTGGTCCGGCCAGGGGCAGAGCTCATTTTTGTGGGGAAAAAGGCCGGAGCCCACAGCCTCCCCCAGGAGGCCATCAATGAACTCCTGGTGACCAAAGGACAACAGGGTTTCATGGTGGTACGCCTTAAAGGGGGCGACCCCTTTGTCTTCGGCCGGGGAGGGGAGGAGGCCGAGGCCCTGGCCGCCGCCGGGGTGCCTTTCGAGGTGGTGCCCGGGGTTACTTCCGCCATTGCGGTGCCTGCCTATGCCGGCATCCCAGTGACTCACCGGGGACTGGCGTCAGCGGTGACCTTCGTCACCGGTCACGAGGATCCCGGCAAGGAAGAAAGCGCCATCCCCTGGAACTGTCTGGGGAAAAATCCGGGGACTCTCGTTTTTCTCATGGGGGTGAAGAACCTCCCTGAGAACTGCCGCCGTCTCCTCGAGGCCGGACGTGCCCCCCATACACCGGTGGTTCTCATCCAAAACGGCACCCTTCCGGAGCAGCGGACCATCACCGGGACGCTGGAGGACATCGCCGAACAGGCCCGGGTGGCCCAAGTCCGGTCACCGGCCATTCTGGTGGTGGGAGAGGTGGCGAGCTTAAGGGAGCGTCTGTCCTGGTGGGAAAACCGGCCCCTTTTCGGGAAAATCGCGGTGGTCACCCGTACCCGGGAGCAGGCCGGGGTTTTGTCGGAATTATTGGCAGAGGCCGGAGCCCGGGTAGTGGAAATACCCACCTTGGAGCTTGTCCCCCCTGACGACTACAGCCCATTGGACAGAGCCTTGGGGGACTTATCCCGTTACCACTGGCTGGTTTTCACCAGTGCCAATGGGGTGCGGGCCTTCATCTCCCGGCTTTTTCACCGAAATCTGGACGTGCGGGCCTTGGGAGGGGTTAGACTGGCGGCCATCGGGCCCGCCACAGCCGCGGCCCTCAACGATTTCGGCCTCAAGGCCGACCTGGTGCCCCGGCGCTTTGTGGCCGAAGAATTGGCCCAGGCCCTTTTGCCTCAGCTTTCGCCGGGGGCCCGGGTGTTACTGGCCCGCGCCCAGGCGGCCCGGGAGGTGTTGCCGCAAAGTCTGGCCCAAGCGGGGATCCAGGTGGAGGTGGTCCCGGTTTACCAGGCCCGGCCGGTTAAAAACCTTCCGGAAGAGGCCCGGCCATTTTTGGAGCAGAATGCCGTCGATATCCTGACCTTCGCCAGTTCCGGCACGGTGCAGAACTTCGCGGCCCTGGTGGGGAAGGAAAAGTTCCAGGCTCTGGCCCGCTCGGCCGTGGTGGCCGCCATCGGCCCCATCACCGCGGCTGCCTTGAGGGAATACGGTATCAGCCCTCAGGTGCAGCCGGAGGAGTTCACCATTCCGGCCCTGGTTTCCACAATAATTGATTATTTCGCCCAGGGGGGAAGGGAATCTCACGCCTCTTAAAGGGCGGGGGATAAAGAGAAAGCAGGGCTTGCCCCTGGCCAAAAGGAACGGTTTCCACCACCCCACCTTCCCGGGGCACCAGAATTTCTGCACTTGGGAGTTATCCCGGTCCGGGCTTCCCAACCGTGATTGACATCAAAAAATGACCCAACCCCACAAAACCCTGACACCCCGTGTCCCGGTTTCGGACCGCCTGAACTTTCGGCGGGAGCTCAACCCGGCCCAATACCAGGCGGTGACCGCCGGGGAGGGGCCGGTTTTGGTCATTGCCGGGGCGGGAAGCGGCAAGACCCGGACCTTGGTCTATCGCTTGGCTTATCTGGTGGACCGTGGCGTGGCCCCCGAGCGCATACTGCTTCTCACATTCACCCGCAAGGCCGCCCAGGAGATGCTGGCCAGGGCTGCGAACCTGCTTAAGCGGCCGCTCACTTATGTTATGGGCGGCACTTTCCACTCGGTGTGCTACCACTGGCTGCGGCGGTACGGCCGACTCCTGGGCTACCCGGAAGACTTTACCGTGATGGATCGGGACGATCAGGGACACCTGTTGGCTCTGCTCAAGGAGCAGCTGGGCCTGAAGAGCCACCCCGGTCCTTTTCCCCGGAAGGAAACGGTGGCAGATATCCTGAGCGCCGCAGTGAACAAAAACCTCTCGGTGGAGAGCGTACTGGCCCGGGACTACCCTCAGTTTTTGGAACAACGGGATCACCTGTTACGGCTGGCCCAGGCTTACCATCAGGAGAAACAGCGTCTGGGGCTTATGGACTATGACGACCTGCTTCTTTTGGGGCGCCAGCTGCTTCTCTCCCATGAAGAGGTCCGCCGCTCTCTGTCCGACCATTACCGCTATATATTAGTGGACGAATATCAGGACACCAATCATTTGCAGGCCGAGCTGGTGCGGCTGTTGGCTTACACCCACCAGAATGTCATGGCGGTGGGGGACGACTGCCAGTCCATATATTCCTTCCGGGGCGCCAATTTTCGCAACATTATGGATTTTCCCCAGCTGTTCCCCGGGGCCCGCCTCATTAAATTGGAGGAGAACTACCGCTCCACCCAGCCCATTTTGGATCTGGCCAACGCCATCATCGCCCAGGCCCGGGAAAAGTACACCAAATGCCTGTTCAGCCGGCAGCCCGACGGCCAGAGGCCCCGGCTTTACCGGACGGCCAGTGAAAATGAGCAGTCCCGCCTGGTGGTGGCCCAGGTGGAGGATCTGAGGCGTCAGGGCCTTCCCCTTTCCCGGATGGCGGTACTTTTCCGGGCGGCCTACCACTCCTTTGATCTGGAAATCGAGCTGGCCAAACGGGGGCTCCCCTTTATCAAGTTCGGGGGCTTCAAGTTTATGGAAAGTGCTCACATCAAGGACCTTCTGGCTTATCTCCGGGTGGTGGCCAACCCTCGGGACGCCTTGAGCTGGAACCGCCTGCTGCAACTGCTTCCCGGGGTAGGGCGTCAGACCGCAGCCAGATTCAGCCGCCGCCTCACCGGGGACCTCACTTTGAAGGAGGCCGTGGCGGCTCTTCGCCAGGAGCGGCAGGCCGCCCTCCGGGAACTGGCCGACCTTTTGAGCCAGATCGGGCAGGAGGCCCAAACCCTGATGTCCCGGTTGAATTTGGCCTTGAGCCATTATGAGCCCCTCATGCGTCAACGCTTCGACGACTTTCCCAAGCGCCTGAAGGATCTGGAACATCTGATCACTATCACTGCCCGCTATCAGGAACTGGGAAGTTTCCTGAACGACCTGACCCTGGACCCCCCCACCAGCCTGGCGGACTTCACCCGTCCCAGCCACGATTATCTGACACTGTCCACCATTCATTCGGCCAAGGGTCTGGAGTGGGACGCGGTCTTCATCATTTGGGCGGCTGAGGGCCGTTTTCCGGGTTTTTATTCCCTGGATCGGGAGGAGGACGAAGAGGAGGAACGCCGCCTCATGTATGTGGCTGTGACCCGGGCCAAGCGGCATCTGGCCTTGGTGTATCCGGCCGCGGGTTACACCCGCACTCTCGGAATGACCTTAAATTCCCCCTCCCGGTTCATCGCCGGTCTGCCCCGGAATATCCTGGAGCCCTGGCGGGTTACGCCGGAAGAAAATTGACGGGCGTTCCAGCAAGATTCCGGAATACCTGATTCCCGCCTTTAATTCCTAAGGTGGCCGTACCTGATGGGTTTTACAGAAGGGGACCGGATAATGCGGCCCCTGAGCCGGTTTCCAAAATCCTGGAATCAAAAGGATCGTGTCTTAGACCAGTTAAAGTTTATCAGGGGAAAATGCTGAACAACGGTTGAAGGCTTGTCCGGGATTTGGTAAAAAACCCTTGTCCCCGAGACTGCCGGAGTCTTCCCGGAAATCGGGGAAAATTTTGCTAACGGGGGGAGTTGGGGGATGTGTCTTGCCTGGCGCCTATGGATGGCCTTTTTTTTGCTTGCCTGGATTTTCGTGGGTCTGACCCCGGCGGCGGATGAGCCGGTGGCGGTCCCCATCCTGACTTACCACCGGTTCGGCCCGACTCTCGCCGACGGCATGACCGTAACCACCAAGGTGTTTGAGTCGCACCTGAAGTGGCTCAAGGAACATGGTTACAAAGTTATCCCCTTAAGAATCCTGGTGAATTATCTCAGGGGGGAAGGCCCGCCGCCCCCGCCCAAATCGGTGGTGATCACCGCCGATGACGCCCACAAGACGGTGTACACCGAGATGTACCCCCTGGTGCGCCAATACCAGGTGCCCGTGACTCTGTTCATCTATCCGTCGGCGGTCTCCAACGCCTCCTATGCCATGACCTGGGAGCAGTTGCAGGAACTAAAAAAAACCGGGCTCTTTGATATGCAGTCCCATACCTTCTGGCATCCGAATTTCAAAAAGGAGAAGCAAAAGCTCAAACCGGAGGAGTACAGGAAGCTGGTGGATACGCAGCTCAGGAAGTCCAAGGTCTCTTTGGAGAAAAGGTTCGGCACCACCGTGGACCTCTTGGCCTGGCCTTTCGGTATTTACGATGAGGAGCTGGAAAAGGCGGCAGCCGCGGCCGGGTATGTGGCGGCCTTCAGCATTGACCGGCGGCACGCCAGCAAATCGGAAAGGATAATGGCGCAACCCCGCTATCTTATGGTGAACGCTGACGATCTCAAACGTTTTGCTGCCATCATCGAAGGGCGGGCCCAGGAAAAGGGCCATAAGACCTATTAGGGCGACAACTAGCAGAAAAAGGGGGGGAGGGTGATCATCAGGCAACTGACCGGTCTGTTTATGACCACCAGCTTGTTTTTCCTGGTTATGCTGCTGGCGGGACAAGAAGCCTCCTTGGGGGCAGACCCTTCGGCTCCGCCGACCGGGGTCGGGGGCGTCTATGAGGGACGGGTGATCGACGCCCGGGATAAGGAACCCATCCCCGGCGCAGTGGTCACTTTGGGGGATCAGCAGGTCAAAACCGACTACGAGGGGCGTTTTCGGATCACCGGAACCGGAGAGGTGCTGCGCTTTAGGGCCCCGGGTTACAAACGCCGGGACCTGCCGCTCTCCGGGTTGGGCCACCCATCCCCGGATATCACCCTGGAGCCCTTCAAGGTGAAGGCCTTGTATCTTACGCCATACGGGGCTGCCACCAAGCTCAGGGACGCAGCCCTGGAGGCCATCCAGCGGAACAATCTGAACGCCCTGGTCATTGATGTCAAAGGAGACCGGGGTTTTATCCCCTTCAAGGTGGACCTGCCCCTGGCCCATGAAGTGGGGGCCCAGAAAACCATTCTTATTAAGGACATGCCCGCCTTCATCAAAAGTCTCAAGGAGAAAAATCTCTATCTCATTGCCCGGATTGTGGTGTTCAAGGACGACCCGCTGGCTGCGGCCAAACCCCAATGGGCTGTCAAGGGCAAAGGGGGCGGGGTGTTCTACGACCGGGAAAAACTGCGCTGGGTGGATCCCTTCATCCGGGAGGTGTGGGATTACAACATCGCCATTGCCAAGATAGCGGCGGAATTGGGTTTTGACGAAATACAGTTCGATTATGTGCGCTTCCCGGACAATCGGGGCACCGGCTTTTCCCAGCCTGCCACTGAGGAAAGCCGCACCCGCACCACCACCGCCTTTCTGGCCGCGGCTTATCAAGCCTTGAGGCCTTATAATGTCATGGTCGCAGCCGATGTCTTCGGTTACGTCCCCTGGAATGCCAACGACACCGATATCGGGCAGAAGATCGTGCCCATTACCAACACAGTGGACGTTGTTTCTCTTATGGTCTATCCTTCCGGGTATCATCTGGGCATTCCCAATTATCGTAACCCGGTACAGCATCCTTATGAGATTGTGTATCTTACTTTGAAAAAGGCCCAGGAGCGCACCCGAGCCTCTTCTTTGAAGTTTCGCCCCTGGTTGCAGGCCTTCCGGGATTATGCCTTCGGGGGCGGGGATTTCAAGGAAGACCGGATGCGCATCCAGATCAAGGCCGCCGAGGATTTCGGGTCTAACGGCTGGATGTTCTGGAACCCTCGGAATGTCTACCCCACCGGCAGGTTTTATGACGGCAATGGCTGGGTGAAAAAGGTGATACCCAAACCGGAGGAGGAATCTCCAAACGCTGCCGAACCGGCCACACCCCAAAAGACCGGGAACAAGGGGGTGAAGTCCCGTAGAGCCAAGGCTGAACGCCGGGATAGATAATTAATGGGTTCCGGGATTCTGTTCCACTTGGGTTAAACCGCCTCAGCTTTGGAGGCTGGCGATGCAAAGGTTACTATCCCGCAGGGGGGCCAGCCTATCCCTTGGGTGGCTGGCGGGAGTGCTATTGGGCTTCCTGGCCGCCTGCGGTACCGTCCCGCCCCCGCCGCCGTCGGCTCCCCCACCCTTGCCCGCCATAGAGGCACCGGAGCCGGAGAAGCTTCCGCCGCCATTGCCCCTGGCCTTGGAGCCCCGGCGTTTTGCCCGGATAACCCAGGTAGCGAACCGAGAGATTGCCGCCGGTCACCTTCCTGGGGCTGTCATCCTGGTGGGGCATCAGGGCAGGATCGTGTATCGCCAGGCCTTTGGTCACCGCGCCCTCCTGCCCCGGCGGGAACCTATGACCGAGGACACCATCTTTGACCTCGCCTCCCTCACCAAAGTGCTGGCCACCACCACGGCCATTATGCAGCTCAAGGATGACAAGCGCCTGGACCTGGACGCCCCGGCTGCCAGGTACTGGCCGGAATTCGGGAAAAACGGCAAAAAGGGGATCACTATCCGGCAACTGTTGACCCACACCTCGGGTCTTAGGGCCGAGGTCAATTCCCGGGTAAAATGGTGGGGTTACGAGGGAGCCTTGGCGGCTATTGCCGGGGACTTCCCGGTAAGGCCCCCCGGCAGCGCCTTTCATTACAGTGATGTCAATTTCATTGTTTTAGGGGAGATTGTCCGGCGGGTGTCAGGGTTGTCCCTGGAGGTGTACTGTGCCCAAAAGATTTTCCGGCCTATGGGGTTAAAAGACACCTCTTTCCGGCCGCGGGGCGACCGGCAGGGGCGTATTGCCCCCACGGACTTTCAAGGGGACCGCCTGCGTTGGGGGGAGGTTCATGACCCCACGGCCCACCGGATGGGGGGAGTGGCAGGCCACGCCGGGGTCTTCAGCACGGCCGATGACCTGGCCGTCTTCTGCCAGATGCTTCTGGACCGGGGGGTGAGCCGGGGCCAGAGAATCCTGAGCGAGACGGCTGTAACCGAGATGATCAAACCTCATCAGGTGCCAGGCAGTCCCATTTTGCGGGGTCTCGGCTGGGACATCCGATCTCCTCTAAGCCGCCTGTTCAACGAGGCCTTTCCCTTGGGCTCCTTCGGCCACACCGGTTATACTGGGACATCCCTGTGGATTGATCCCAAGTCCAGGACTTTCCTGATTATTCTCACTAACCGGGTTCATCCCCATGGCCGGGGACAGGTGAAAACCCTCAGGGCCCAGACCGCCCAAGTGGTGGCTCAGGCTTTGGGTCTGGGGCCTCCGGCCGGGGCCCTCGCTGCTCTGGACCCGGAACTTGATCTTCTGGGGTCCGGGGCCGGCCTAGACGATGGCCCAGAGCGGGTGTTGCCGGGCCTCGAGGTCTTGGCTGAGCAGGAATTTGCCCCGCTGAGAGGCAAAAATGTGGGGCTGATCACCAACCACACGGGCCTGGATGGCCAGGGCCGTTCTGCCATTGAGCTTCTGCGGTGGGCTCCGGGAGTGCGGCTCAAGGCCATCTTCTCCCCGGAACACGGCCTGGGGGGGAATCTGGATCAAAAGGTCCCTTCCGGACGGGATCCGGCCACCGGACTGCCGGTGTACAGCCTTTATGGCGAGGTGAAAAAGCCCACCCCCCGGATGTTGGCCGGGCTGGATGCCTTGATATACGACATTCAGGATGTGGGGGTGCGCTATTACACCTATATAACCACCATGGCCTATGCCATGGAGGCGGCCGCCGCCGCCAGCCTGGAATTTTATGTGCTGGACCGCCCCGACCCCATTACTGGCGCCATGGTTCAGGGCCCCCTTCTGGAACCTGGTCTCCGTTCTTTCATCGGTTATTACCCGTTGCCGGTGCGCTATGGAATGACACCGGGGGAACTGGCCCGGTTTTTCAACCAGGAGGCCAGAATCGGAGTGAAACTTCGGGTGGTGCCGATGAAGGGCTACCGCCGGGAGCTGTGGTTTGACCAGACCGGCCTTCCCTGGATCAACCCCTCCCCAAACCTGAGGTCCCTTAATCAGGCGCTCCTTTATGCCGGGGTGGGCTTGGTGGAGTCCGCCAATGTCAGCGTGGGCCGGGGCACTCCCTGGCCCTTTGAGGTAGTGGGGGCCCCCTGGATTTCCTCAGTGCGGCTGACGGAGTATTTGAGGAGGCGCAACTTAAAGGGCATTGCCTTGGAGCCCGTGAGCTTCGTGCCCCAGAGCGGGCTTTTTCGGGGACAGCGCTGTGAAGGGGTGCGCCTTCGGGTGATGTCCCGGGATGACCTTGACGCCCCGGCCCTTGGCGTGGAGCTGGCTGCGGCGCTTTACCGTCTCTATCCCAGCAACTTTCAGGTGGATCGGACTCTTTATATGCTGGGCTCCCGGGAGGTCCTGCAGGCCATCAAAAACGGGGTGGATCCCCAGGTTATCCGCCAAAGGTGGCAGCCTGCCCTGGAGGCCTTCCGGCGGGTGCGCCAAAAGTATTTGCTCTATTGAGTCGGGCGGAGCCAGGCAGGGGGAATTAACAGGGGAGGGAGTTCTTCTGTCAGAGTCCCGCCTGAGGGGAATCCCGGAGATTTAGGCCTTCTTTATGAAATGCACCTTTCCTCTGGCCCTGACCTTCCTGACGGTCATTCCCTGGCCCCGGTTGGGTGAGGTGACTCCCCAGGACCTGGCCCGGTCCCTCTTCTGGTTTCCCTGGGTGGGGCTTATTCTGGGCCTGCTTTATTTTGGACTGGGATTGATAATCCTGGAAGTGTTTGCGCCTCCAGCGGGTGCCGGGCTGCTTTTGACCCTGACCGTGGTTCTCACCCGGGGATTGCACCTGGACGGTCTGGCAGATACCCTGGACGGCCTGGGGGGTGGCAGGACCAGGGAAGCCCGGCTGGCCATCATGAAGGATTCCCGCCTGGGGGCCTTCGGGGCATTGGGTTTGATTCTGGTACTGCTGCTTAAATACACTTTTCTGGTGGCCCTTCTGGAACAGGGTCTTTGGCGGGGGCTGGTGACCGTCCCGGTGGTCAGCCGCTGGGGCTTGGTGCTCCTTGCCTCCTTGTCTCCATATGCCCGAAGGGAGGGAGGACTGGGTCAGGCCATGACCGAGGGGGCCACTTTCCCCCGCACCGCGGGGACTACAGCCTGTACGCTGGTTCTGGTCCTGGTGCTGGGTGGCGGCGGTGCTGCCGCCGCAGTCATCTTCCTGTCGGCCTTGGCGGTATGGGGCCTGGGCCATGGTTTTCAGAAAGCCCTGGGGGGGGTGACCGGCGATGTCTTTGGGGCCACCCACGAGGTTCTGGAACTTTTAGGTCTGGCTTGCATCCTGATTTTTCCGGAATTTTGGAAAGGTATTCCTTTTTCCCGCTACTTCTGATAACATTTAATTATGTTTAAAAATCTTTCTTCCCAGCCCCATCCCTGGTCCGGCCTCTGAGGCCGGTCTTCCCCTTTGGTCTCACCGGGTCCCATTTCCAGAAGCCCCTTAATTAACTTAGGAAATTTGATTTTTGGCAGGTCGGTTTCTGTAATTCCCGGATGGGCAGGACTTCTTAAATTGGCACAGTTATTAATCTCTTGAGAGCATGTCTTCTTTAAAGGAGGGGGGAGAAATTATGCTGGAATTTTATGGGGAATATCACACCCGTCTGAAGGAATATCAAGAGCGGCTCAAGGCCCTTCGAGGCTTTCTTTGAGCTGGAAAAGAAAGAGGCCCGTCTGGCGGAACTCGACCGGATCATGGGGGAGCCCGGCTTCTGGGAAGACGCCCGGAAGGCCGCTGAAGTCCAGAAGGAGAGAACCCGCCTGATGAATGCCCTGGAGGACTATGAGCGGCGGGCCCGGCAACTGGAGGACCTGGAAGTCCTCCTGGAGCTGGCCCGGGAAGAGGATGATGTTCAGGCCTTCAAAGAAGTGGCCGAGGGACTTAAAGACCTGGACCGTGACTTTAGGGAATGGCAGCTTAAGCTCCTCATGGGAGAGGAAGAAGACCAAAACAATGCCATAATCACCATCCACGCCGGGGCTGGGGGGACCGAGGCCCAAGACTGGGCCGCCATGCTCCTCCGTATGTACCTGCGCTATGCCGAGCGCAAGGGTTATCGCACCGAGACCATTGACCTTCTGGAAGGAGACGAGGCGGGGATCAAGTCGGTGACCTTCTCAGTAAACGGCCCCTACGCCTATGGCCACCTCAAAAGCGAAACCGGGATTCATCGGCTGGTGCGGATTTCCCCCTTTGATGCCAGCGGCCGTCGCCACACCTCTTTTGCTGCGGTTCAGGTGCTTCCCGAGGTGGACGACCGTATCCATATTGAGATCCTGGACAAGGACCTGAGGGTGGATACCTTCAGGGCCAGCGGGCCCGGCGGCCAGCATGTCAACAAGACCAGCTCCGCCGTGCGGCTTACCCATATTCCCACCGGCATTGTGGTGGTAAGTCAGAGTGAGCGCTCCCAGCACCGGAACCGGGAGCTGGCTATGAAGGTACTCAGGGCCCGTCTCTATGAGCTGGAGCGGCGGAAGCGGGAGGAAAAGAAGCAGGAGATCCAGGAATCTCAAAAGGAAATCGCCTGGGGCAGCCAAATCCGCTCGTATGTCCTGCAACCCTACCGCCTGGTCAAAGACCACCGGACCAGGCATGAGGAAGGCAATGTGGAGCAGGTGCTGGACGGGGAACTGGATGGCTTCGTGGAAGCTTATCTGCTTAAACCCGATGAGGGCCATCAAGATTCTGATTAAAGGGCGGAGAGGCCCGGGCGCCAAGGGGCAGCTCCTTTCCTTCTTCTTTATCATCCCGGGCCCCTCTCAAAGGCCCGGGGATAGATGCAGATGGGGAACAATAAGCTGTTGACTCCCCCCTGACAGGTTGATACAGTTTTACAGGAGAACTCAGGAATTTTCCCACCAGCGGCGGGGAAATCATATCAGCCCCAAGTGGTTGTGGTTATTGATTATCAGGCCGGGAACCTCACCAGTGTGGTGCGCAGTCTCCGGGCGTTGGGAGCGGAGGCCACGGTGGTGGAGGAACCCGAAGGGGTGTTAAGTGCCCGGCGGATTATCTTTCCGGGGGTGGGCGCCGCAGGGGAGGCCATGGCCACTCTGAAGCGGCGGGGACTGGACCGGGCCCTGCGGGAGGCCTTCTCCCGGGGGATTCCCCTTTTCGGCATTTGTCTGGGAGCCCAAATTATCCTGGATCACAGCGAAGAGAACGACACCCCCTGTCTGGGTCTGCTTTCCGGCCGCACCCGGGCCCTTCCCCCCTCACCGGGCCTCAAGATCCCCCACATGGGGTGGAACCGGGTGAACTTCAGGGGGGGCCATCCCGTTTTTGCCGATCTGCCCCTTAATGCCGAATATTATTTTGTGCACAGCTATTATCCGGAACCCGCCAAGGCCGAAGCTGTACTGGGGGTCACCGAACACGGCGTGAGCTTCCCCAGTGCCATAGGCTGGCGCAACCTGGTGGCCACGCAGTTCCACCCGGAAAAGAGCGGCCGCTTCGGCCTTCGGATCCTGGCCAATTTTTTGGCCTGGGACGGCCACCATGCTGAGTAAGCGCATCATCCCCTGCCTTGATGTCAGGGACGGCCTGACCACCAAAGGGATCAAGTTCAGGAACAACATAGACATCGGTGATCCGGTGGCCATGGCCCGCCAATATTATGAGGACGGGGCTGATGAGATCGTCTTTTACGATATCACCGCCTCCAGCGATCGGCGGAACATCATGATAGAGGTGGTACGGCGGGTAGCCCGGGAAATCTTCATCCCCTTTTCGGTGGGGGGCGGCATCCGGACCCTGGACGACATGCGGGAGGTGCTCCTGGCCGGGGCCGAAAAGGTGAGCGTCAACACCGCGGCGGTGCTGAACCCCCAAATCATCCGGGAGGGAGCCAGGGCCTTCGGCAGCCAGTGCATTGTCCTGGGCATGGACGTCAAACGGGTGACGCCTTCCCCCAAGATCCCGTCGGGCTATGAAATTGTTATCCACGGGGGCCGGACCCCCATGGGCCTGGATGCCCTTTGGTGGGCCCGGGAGGGGGAACGCCTGGGGGCCGGGGAGATCTGTCTCAACTCCATTGATGCCGACGGCACTCAGGAAGGCTATGAATTAACCCTGACCCGCCTGATTTCCGAGGCGGTTTCCATCCCGGTCATCGCTTCCGGGGGGGCCGGCCGTCCGGAACATCTGGCGGAGGTGCTGACCGCGGGCAAGGCGGATGCTGCCCTCATTGCCTCCATGATACATTACGGTACCTACACCATCCAGGAGATCAAGGAATATCTTAACCACCAGGGGATTCCCGTCCGCCTCATCTGGTGATGCCGGGGTTTCCGTTGAGGAGCCATGAGCGAGGAACAGGAACTCGATTTCGCGGAATACGAAGGGGAAACCCTGGAGATCCTGGAGCCGGAGGTGGAAGAGTTTCCGGAGGAGGAGACCACCCTCCCCGTCCCTTCGGAGCTGGATCCCCTGCAACGGTATCTCCGGGAGGCCAACCGCTTCGCCCTCTTGACTCCCGAAGAGGAAAAACAGCTGGCCATCGCCTTCAAGGAGAAGGGAGACCGGGAAGCGGCCTACAAACTAATCACCAGCAATCTCAGGCTGGTCATCAAGATCGCCCTGGAGTTCCAGAAATACTGGATGAAAAACCTGCTGGACCTCATCCAGGAGGGGAATATCGGATTGATGCAGGCTATCCAGAAATTTGACCCCTACCGGGGCATCAAACTGTCTTATTATGCCAGTTTCTGGATAAAGGCCTATATTTTGAAGTTCATCATGGACAACTGGAAGCTGGTGAAGATCGGCACCACCCAGACCCAGCGCAAATTGTTTTATAATTTAAAACGGGAAAAGGAAAAACTCCGGGCTTTGGGCTTTGAGCCGGGTCCCAAGCTCCTTTCCGATGTCCTGCATGTCAAGGAGGAGGAAGTGGTGGAAATGGAGCAGCGCCTGGGCGGCTGGGAACTGTCCCTGGACGCCCCCCTGAAGGAAGGCTCGGAGGAGTTTCACAAGAATTTTCTACCCGCCACCGAACCCCAGGTGGAGGAAATTCTGGCGGATGCCGAATTAAAGGAAATATTCCGCCGGAAACTGGCGGAGATCCGCCCGACCTTGAGCGACAAGGAGCTGGACATCCTGGATTCCCGGCTCCTGGCAGAGAAGCCCCTGACGCTGCAGGAAATCGGTGCCCGGCATGGGGTCTCCCGGGAGCGGGTGCGTCAGATCGAGGAGCGGCTCATCAAGAAACTGAGACATGTTCTTCAAAGTGAAATCCCTGACTGGGAAGAGCATCAGGGTGTTATTTTGGAGTAAGGGAAACCTGGCGACTCAAAATGCCAAATAAGTTGCCCCCGTCATCTCGGCGGATCAGACCCTTAAGACGGCTGGGGCCGACGGTCCTCCTGATGCTGCTGGCCAGCCTCAGTCTGGGGGGCTGCCAAACCCTCCCCCCCGCAAGCCCGTTGACCCCTGGGCCGGAAAAAACCCTTCAGGAGGAGTCCAACCGGGCTCTGGCCTTTTATCACTACCTCAAGGCCCAGAATTTTCTTTTGAAGGAAGAGGTCCCGGCCGCCATCCAGGAGTATAAGGAAGCTGTGCGGCATGACCCCAACTCGGTGGAGCTTCAGATTGAGCTGGCCGGGCTGTACCAACGCCAGGGGGAAACCGCCAAGGCCTTGGAACATGTGGAAAAGGCCCTGAAACTGGATCCCAAAAACCAGGAAGCCCATTTCCTTCTGGCCGGGCTCCATGTGGGCTTGAACCAGCTCCGTGAGGCCACCGAGGAATACGAGCGCATCCTCCGGATGGATCCTGAGAACCGGGAGGCCCGACTGTTTTTGGCGGCCCTTTACGCCCAGCAGCGGCGTTTCCCCAAGGCCATCCGTACCATTCAGGAGATACTGCGGCGCCAACCTGAACTGGTGGTGGGACATTATTACATTGGACGGTTTTACATGGAAATGGATCTGGTGGCCAAGGCCAAAAAAGAGTTCATGAAAGTGTTGGCCAAAGATCCTGAATTTGTCCCGGCCCTGTTCGACCTGGCGGTGGCACTGGAGCGGGAGAAACAATATTCCCGGGCCTTGAACTTGTATCGCCGGATCCTTCGCCAACAGCCCCAGAACTCCCGGGTCTGGGCCAACATCGGACGGATTTACCTGATCACCGGCAAGCTGGAGGAAGCCCTCAGGGCCTTTAATAAGCTGAAGTCCCTGGAGAAAAATGACGCCGGTGCCATTCTCCAGGTGGGGCTCATCTTTCTGGAACAGAAATTCTGTGACGACGCCATTCAGGAATTCCGCCGGCTTCTCGACTCCCCCCGCTATCGCAACCAGGCCCGGTACTATCTGGGGGCCGCCTGGGAGGAAAAAGGGGATCGAAGGCTGGCGGCCCAGGAGTACGAACGGGTGGAGCGCACCTCGGACCATTTCATCCCGGCCCGTCTGCGTCTGGCTTATTTGTATTTTCAGGACCAGAAGAAAGACAAGGCCCGGCAGATTTTAAACGAGGTCAAGACCCTAGCTCCCGAGCGGGAGGAAATTTACCTAACCATTTCCTTTTTTTATGAAGAGGAGGGCTTGTGGCATCGGGCCATCGCCGCCTTGGAGGAGGGGCTCAGTCAGGCCCCCAAGTCCGCCGAAATTTACTCCCGACTGGCACTTTTGTATGACAAACAAAAGAAACGCAAGGAAAGTATCGAGCTTATCAAACAGGCCTTGAAACTGGACCCTGACAACCCTGATATCCAGAACTTCCTCGGTTATATTTACGCCGAGGAGGGAATCAACCTGGACGAGGCCGAACGTCTGGTCCGGGCGGCCTTGGAGAGCAAACCCGAAAGCGGTCACATCATCGACAGTTTGGGCTGGATCCACTATAAAAAGGGACAATATGACAAGGCTGTGGTGGAACTGGAGCGGGCTCACCGGAAACTCCCCACCGACGCCACCGTGGCGGAACATCTGGGGGATGTGTACCTAAAACTTAACCGCCTGCGGGACGCCCTCCAGATGTACAAGAAGGCCTTATTTTTGGAAAATCCAGATCTCCCCCGCCTGAAGCAAAAGATTGAGGACCTGCAGCGTCGCCTGCCAGAGCAGGTGTTATGAACCGGATCCTGGTACTCCTGATGCTGTCGGCCGCCATCCTGGCGGGGTGCAAGGCCCTGCCCCCCCGGGTGCCGGTGCTCCCGGAACGTTCGGCCGGGGAAGTCTATTCCCTCCTTAAGTCCCGGCAGCCCGATGTCACCACTTTTCAGATTCGGGGGCGCCTGACCTTGATTTCGCCCAAGCAGAACGCCACCGGCAACGCCATTCTAAAAGCCAAGTTGCCTGAAAGTCTCAGGGTGGACCTCAAAGACCCCTTGGGACGGGCGGTCCTTAGTTTTGCCACCGATGGTCAGACCATGGAACTGCTCTTTCCCCGGGAGGGCAAGCTCTTCCGGGGGGCCGCCACCCCCACCAACCTGGCGGCCTTTATCCCTCCCGGAGTGAGTCTTTCCCAGGCTTTGAGTTTACTGGCCGGAAAAGTGCCCCTGAGCCCGGCTCCCCCCGAAAAGTTGACGGTTGACTCCCGGGAGGGAAATTATCTTTTGGAGTGGCTGAAGGGGGACGGTTCCCCCCGGGAGCGTCTCACCGTTGCCGGCCATGACCTCAGACCTTGCCGTGAGGAGTGGTATGGGGATCAGGGGCGGCTGATTTTCGCCGCAGAATTGGAGGGATTCGACCCTCAAGGGAGCGGTCCCGCCAAGCGTCTCAGGCTGCTCACCCAGGATCCCCTAGTGGAACTTCGCCTGGCCTACCAGGAATTCACCCCCAACATCTCCTTAACCCCCCAGGACCTTCAGGTGCCCCGGCCCCCCGGGGTGAGGGAATTTCCTTTGAAGCCATGAGATTTGTGGCTGATTCCTCTCTCGGACGATTGGCCAAATGGCTCCGCCTCCTGGGCTTTGACACGGTGGTCCAGGCCTTGCCTTCCACTCCGGCTCGGTTGCCCCCTCCGGTTTCGGGTACGGTTTACCTTACCCGTAGGGCTGCCTGGCAGGGCTCCCTCCGGGAGGACGTGCTGGTCCTGAAAAACAACGACCCGGAAAGACAACTGGCGGAATTGGGGCAGCGGTTTGCTCTTCACCGGCAGTCAGGGAGAGCCTTCAGCCGGTGTGCAGAATGCAACGAACCCCTGCTCCCCCTGGACCGGGGTACTGCTCTGGAATTGGTGTCGGACCATGTATTTTTCACTCAGGAGCAGTTTTTCCAGTGTCCTGCATGCCGAAGGGTTTATTGGCCGGGGAGCCATCTGAACCGCATTATCACCAAGATCAAGGAGATGTTCCCGGACCGGGGAAGGCTGCTATTGCCACCCGGAAATTTCCGGAAAGGAGTGCCATATGGCCACTGAAAAGCCCCGCGCTGGAGGCCAGCTAATCCATACGGTCCTGCGGTTTTTGAAAATCTTTACCCTGAACTCCTGGCGGCGCCTGCTTATGCTGGGGCATTACACCTTGATTTGCTTTCACCAGCAACGCTTCCGCCGGGCCTGCCGGATTTTGGGGCAACGGGTGATCCACTCCCTGGAGGAGGGGGAGGTGAACCCCATGCTGGCCGGGGAGGTAAAGGACAGCCTGGCCCGGGCTCAAGAGGTCAAAAAGACCAAGGACCGGCATTATCAGGCCATTTTTGCCTTGCGGGAAAAGATCCGGGCCACCAGGGCTGAAATGGCTCCCTCTCCGCCCCCGGAGTCCGAGACCCCTCCAAGAGAAGCGGGTCCGGAAGCGGCCCCGGGAAATGAGGTGAAATCGGACTAAAGGGAAAACCGGTGTAGGAGCCCGTCCCCCGGGGACCCTCAGGTGCCGCAATCCGCCGGGCTTCCCTGAAGTTTTTCCAGGGCATGGGGGAGGGCGGGCAATACGGCCTCAAGGCTCTCCTTCGCCCCTTTTAGGCTGCCTGGGAGGTTGATGATCAGGGTCTGACCCCGGATGACCGCCACACCCCGGGAGAGCATGGCATGAGGAGTCTGGGCCAGGCCGGCGGCCCGCATGGCCTCCGGAATGCCCGGCACCAGACGCTCGGCCACCGCCAAAGTGGCCTCCGGCGTAAGGTCCCGGGGGGAGAGGCCAGTCCCCCCGGTGGTCAGAATCAGATCCAGCTTGTCGTTATCACTCCAGGTCACCAGGACCGCCACCACCTCCTCGTGGACGTCCGGGACTACCTGGTAGCAGCTGACCTCAAAGCCCTGGGCCTTCAGGAGTTCCATGAGGGCGGGTGCGGCGGTGTCCTGACGCTCGCCGGCGGCACCCTTGTCACTCACTGTGAGCAGACCCACCCGGAACATCCAGCACCTCGATGGCATCCCCGGGCCGCACCAGCCCGCCCTTGACCACCTGGGCAAAGACCCCTTCCCGGGGCATGATGCAGTCTCCTACCAGGTCCCGGATGGCGCAGCCTTTGTGGCAGGCCTTGCCGATCTGGGTAATGACCAGCTCCGCTTCAGGTCCCACCCTAAGGCGCGTCCCTAAAGGGAGGGCCTCCACCGCCAGCCCCTGAGTGGTGATATTTTCGGCGAAATCCCCGGGGTTAACCGTCGCGCCTTGGGCCCGCATCTTTTCGATACTTTCCAAGGCCAAAAGGCTCACCTGACGCCGGCCCCCCTCGGCGTGGGCATCGCCCTCCAAGCCCTGGCCCACCTTAAGCAAGGCTTCCGCCACATTGTGCTTTACGACGCCCTTCCGGTGGCTTACGGACACAGCCACCACCCGGCCTGGCATGGGGGTCTTAGATATGCTCATGTGAAAATGTTGGATAGAGAGGGCCGAGAGTCCGAACTTTCGGGCCCAGGCCCCCCAAGAGAATAACACCTAACGAAACCTGACTTTCACTCCTTCTCTCGGGCCGCCTGGGCCTCGGCGATAATTTTCTCGGCCAGGTGGGGGGGGACTTCCTCGTAATGGGAAAATTCCATGTCAAAGGTGCCCCGCCCCCCGGTTTTGCTGATCAAATCCGGGGCATAAAGGAGCACTTCCGCCATGGGCACATGGGCCGTGATGACCTGGAGACGGCCCTGGGCCTCCACTCCCAGCACCCGGCCCCGGCGGGCATTTAAGTCCCCGATGATGTCCCCCATGTTCTCCTCAGGAACGGTGACCGTCATCTTCATGATGGGCTCCAACAGGGTGGGATTGGCTTGCTGCATGCCCTTCTTGAAGCCCATGGAGCCCGCGATCTTAAAGGCCATGTCGGAGGAGTCCACTTCGTGAAACGAGCCGTCGTACAGGCGCACCCGGACATCCACCACGGGATACCCCGCCAGCACCCCTTCCTGCATGGCCTCCACAATGCCTTTTTCCACCGATGGGATATAATTTTTGGGGATAACCCCGCCCACGATGGCGTCGATGAACTCAAAACCGGCACCCCGAGGCAGTGGTTCCAGTTCCAGCCAGGTGTCCCCGTATTGGCCCCGACCACCGGACTGGCGCTTGTATTTTCCCTGGACCTTGACAGTTCCCTTGATGGTTTCCCGGTACGGCACCTTGGGCTGCTTCAGGTTGACTTCCACATTGAATTTGCGCTTCAGTTTTTCCACGGTGGCCTCGATGTGCACCGTTCCCACGCCGGAGAGCAGGATTTCCTTGGTTTCCGGATTGCGGGTGAGTTTGAGGGAATTGTCCTCCTCCAAGAGCTTCTGGATAGAGGAAAAGACCTTGTCCTCTTCTCCTTTGACCTTGGGTTCCACCGCCAGGGTGATCATGGCCTTGGCCGGCGCCGGCGGGGGCAGGAGCACCGGTTTGGCCTCGGTGGCCAGGGTGTCTCCGGTGACGGTTTCCTTGAGTTTGGCCACTGCGGCGATGGCTCCGGGCCCCACTTCGCTTACCGCCTTCTGGCCTTTGCCCTCCGGCAAGAACAATTGTCCGTAGCGTTCCATCACCGAACGGTTGACATTGAAGACCGTGGAATCGGACTTCATGGTGCCGGAATACACCCGGAATATGGAAAGCCGGCCGGCATAAGGGTCGGCCACCGTTTTGAATACCTGGGCGGCCAGGGGACCGTCGGGGTCAGGAGACAGGGATACCTCCTCTTTGGTGACGGGATTCACCCCTTTAATCTCACCCCGGTCCTCCGGGCTGGGGAGGTAAAAATTGATGGCATCAAGCAGCGGCAAAATGGCCACATTGGCCAAGGCGGCCCCGAAAAGCACCGGCACAAAGTGACCCCTCAAGGTGCCAAGGCGCAGACCCTGATAAATCTCCTCCGGGGACAGGTCCCCCTCCTCGAGGAATTTTTCGATGAGGGCATCATCGCTTTCGGCGGCAAAGTTAAGGAGCTCTCCCCGGGCCTGCTCCACCTCCTCTTTCAGGTCTTCTGGTATAGGTCCGGCTTCGACCTTGGGGCCGCCGCCGATGTAGGCCTTGAGACCCACCAAGTCCACCACCCCTCTAAATTGGGCCTCCTGGCCGATGGGTAGCTGAAGGGGGACCACCTTGGTTTCCAGGATTTCCTGAATTCCCCGGAGCACCTGGGCGAAGTCCGCCCGTTCCCGGTCCATCTTATTAATGAAGATCAGGCGGGGAAGGCCATAGTGGTTGGCGGTCTGCCACACCTTTTCGGTGCCCACCTTGACACCGTCCACGGCGTCCACCACCACCACTGCGGCATCCACCACGTGGAGCACCGCTCGGGTGTCGGCCAGAAAGTTATCATCCCCGGGGGTGTCGGCCAAGTAAATCTGGTGTTTTTTCCAGGTGTAGTGATGAAAAGCGGAGGAGATGGTGATTTTGCGTTTGATCTCTTCGGGTTCGAAATCCAGAATGGAGGTGCCGTCGTCCACCTTGCCCAGGCGGTTGGTGGCCCCGGTGTTGAAGAGCAGGGCCTCGGCCAGCGAGGTCTTGCCGCAGCCGCTGTGACCGATAAAGGCCAGGTTGCGAATCTGTGCTGCTTTCCCGGACATCAAAATCTCCTTCCTTGAGGGTTACCTCCCGCCCTCAGGCTAGCGGCCTAGGCCGGAACCTTTTTTCTCTATCAGATTTCCCAAAATTTATCAAAGGGGTTTTCATCAGGTCTCGTCCTTATCAAACCCAAAGTGAGCCCAAAGGCTTATAGGTCTCCGGTTTTCTCCGGGCTTTTAGGTTTTCGGTGACGGCCGGGCTGATTGACAAGCCCAGGGATTACCGTTAAGTATAAACGGGAATGAAGGTCAAGGGGGAAAGGTGTGTTGAAACTGGTCGGTTTTGACTGCGATGGAGTCCTGTTCGACTCCAGACAGGCCAACATCGCCTTCTACAACTCCATCCTGGAGCACTTCGGCCTTCCCCCTATGGGGCCGGAGGCGGTGGACTATGTCCATTCCCACACCTTTCGGAGCTCCCTGGAATATCTCTTCCAGGGACGGCATGATCTTAAAGAGGTTTTTAATTACTGCCGCACCCTGGATTACCGGACCTTCATCCCCTTGATGGTGGAGGAGCCCCATCTGCGGGAGTTCTTGCGGTTCCTCCGCCCCCGGTTCTTCACGGCTTTGGCCACCAACCGGACCACCACCACACATGCGGTGCTGCGCTACCATGGCTTGGACGATATGTTCGACTTGGTGGTGTCGGCCCTGGACGTGAAGCGCCCCAAACCCCACCCGGAGTCCTTTTGGCGAATCCTGGAGCATTTCGGTCTGAAGCCGGCGGAGGCCATCTACATCGGCGATTCCAAGGTGGACGAGGAGTTTGCCCGAAACGCCGGCGTGGCCTTGGTGGCTTACCGCAATCCCAACTTGGCTGCCGATTATTACCTGGATTCCTTTGCCGCGGCTTTTTCCCTTATTGAGAAGCTCGCCTGAGAGGGACTTGGGGCAAAGCGGCTCAGGGGGCCCCTGGTCCTTTCCGTTTTCCCGGTATTACAGGCCCGTCATCAGCCGGTCAAATTCCTCCACGGTCACCGCCGGGGAAGTGGTAAAGGAAATGCCGGTGGCTTTGGCCAAGGCCACAGAGAACTGCATGGCCGACTCCGGCCCCGGCATATCCACGAGAAACAAAAGGTCGTGTTCCCCCAGGAGGGCGTACATGGCGGTGATTTTTCCCTGGAATTTTTCCGCCAGTTTCCTGGTCTGTTCCGTGCGGGCGGCGCTGATCTGTTTGATGGCCTCCAGGGAATATTTGCCAAACATCGCAAAGGTTGGCATAAATCTCTCCTCCCTTCCCAAAGAAAATGACCCCTTTCTTCCTTAAATGGTAGGATAGCAGAATATTTTCCCCTGGTCAAGGAAATTCCCTGAAATCTGAAATAGTTATCCAATACAGGCATCGTTGTGGGTTTATGTTGCCATTATTTGGTTGACTCCAGGAAAATTGGAGAAATAATATTTAAATTTAATTTCCACTAAAAGGAAAGTCCCGGTAGCGGTGATAGGGGGGTGCCCCCACTTTTTAACAGAAACTTTTAAACCGCCGGATTTTTTGCCGGGATGTGAAGTCCAGGAGGAGCCCATGAAAAAATATCAATGTCAGGTTTGCGGTTATATCTATGATCCGGCCGAAGGCGATCCGGAGGGCAAGATTCCCCCTAACACGCCCTTCGAGAACCTGCCGGCCGACTGGGTCTGTCCCATCTGTGGTGCCGCCAAAGACCAGTTCTCGCCTCTGGCTTAGGACTTTTTGGGTCTTCCGATAAAAGTCTCAATTCAATACAGGTTTTTAACCTTATGAGCCTTGGGGATAAGAAGCCGGAAGACACCCCGGCCAAGGAGGGCCCACGGAGAAAGTCCCGCCTAAGGGACTACACTGAATCATTGATCATCGCCCTTATCCTGGCTTTGGTGATCCGGGCCTTAGTGGTCCAGGCCTTTTCCATCCCTTCCAGTTCCATGGAGCCTACCCTTTTAGTGGGGGATTATCTGTTGGTAAACAAGTTTGCCTATGGCATACGCAATCCCTTCACCAACCGGGTATGGATCCCCATAGGGAAGCCAAAGCGGGGTGATGTGGTGGTGTTCATCTACCCCCAGGATCCCAGCAAAGACTATATCAAACGGGTGGTGGGACTGCCGGGGGACCGGATTCAGATCATCAATAAAAAATTGTATATCAACGGGGAGCTGACCCAGATTCCGCCCCCCTCCCAGGATCCCCAGGCCCCTCGGGCCATTTACGTGGAGCCGGAAATCACCCCCACCGAACGGGACAATTTCGGGCCGGTGGTGGTGCCGGATAATTCCTATTTCGTTATGGGCGACAACCGGGACCGGAGTTACGATAGCCGCTTCTGGGGATTTGTCCCCCTGGAGGCGTTGCGGGGTCGGGCTTTCATTATTTACTTCTCCTGGGGGGGCGCGGGACAGCCCCGGGAAACCCTGATTCCCTCCCTTTTCCAGGCCCTAAAACATCTGGTCACCCATCTAACCTGGGACAGCGATACCTTCCATGTGCGGTGGCAACGAATCGGCAAACTCATTTACTGAGTCCCTCTGCTAGAGGCCACTCATCCGGCATCCCAACCGGCGGGGGCGGGCCCCTTTCCTGCAGGAATTTGCCCTACCGGGATTTTAACTCAGCGGGGACCGAACCAGGCACAAGACGCATGAGACGAGAAATTCCAGAAAATAACGGCCGGTTACGGCAAATCCCCTGGCTGGAAAGATATAGGCGTGGTTCATGGTGCCTGATTGGCTTGCTGCTGCTTCTCTTGCTGGCGGGCTGCTCTCCTTATTCGGGAAAACCCCTGGTGGTGTTCGCTTCCCCCCTTTCCCTTAAGGTTAACCAGGTGGTGGAAGCCCTGAAAGCCGGCCTGGCCCCCCGGGAACTAGAGGTTCTGTATGCTCCTGAGTTTGGCCCGGAGGGGGAGGGGGTGCTGGCGCAACTTAGAAAGAAGAACCCAGGGCTGATTATCGCCTTGGGGAGCCCCGCCCTTCTGAGATTGGCAGCCCTGGAGAAGCGCACCCCGGTGGTGTTCGGCATGGTGGCCAATCCGTATATACTGGGGGTGGCTCACGATCCCCAGCACCCGGAAATACATCAGAAAAATATCACCGGCCTGACTTCCCCGCCTCCGGTGAAAGCGGCCCTGGAGCAGGGAGCCAAACTATTTGGGCCTTGTCCCTGGGGATTGCTTTATGACCCCGGAGAAGGTATGGCGGCGGAATTGGCCCAGCTATTTGTGAGTCTGGCCCCCAAATTCGGCCTGATACCCCTGTTGGAGACCTCCACTGAGGCCCAGGGTGATCTGGCGGCCATGTCCCGGCTGCAAAAACGGGGGGCCCGGGTTTTGTATCTCCCCCCCACTGCCACGGCGGCGCGCTATGCTCCTCTGGCCATGAGCTGGGGCCGGGCAGGCCGGGTTCTGGTGGTGAGCAGCCTGCCTCAGGATGAGCCCCGGGGGGCTGTCTTAAGGGTTACCCTGGACTACCAGGCCTTAGGACAGGAGATTGCAGTCCTGGTACGCAAGGTGTTGGCCGGGGAAAAACCGGAGTTCCTGCCCATCCGGGAAAGCAGCCCCCTGAAAATCGTGGTGGACGAGGCCTTATGGCGCCACTGGCAGGCTTATCCCCTGCCCCCACGGGGGGCCTCCCGGGAGAAAGGTGGGCTAGGGGCATTTCCCCCAAAATTCAACCTCGAGGAGTTTCCGTCATGACCCGGGCCGAACCCCTGAACCTGAGCGGTTGGCAGCCGGCCATTGATATAGTGCCTTATCGCCTGGAAAACGGACTGCACCTCCTGGTGGTTCCCGATGAGTCCCTGCCGGTTGTCTCCCTGCAACTGCATTATCAGGTGGGCTCCCGCAATGAACTTCCAGGCATCACCGGCATCAGTCACCTTTTTGAACATCTGATGTTCCGGGGCACCAAGGAGTTGGGGCCTGAGGAATTTGCCCGCCTCCTGCAGGCCAAGGGTGGGGAGATCAACGCCTTCACCACCAAAGACCACACCTCTTATTTCGAAAATCTGCCCAAGGAGCACCTGGAACTCGCCTTAAGCCTGGAAGTGGACCGGCTGGCCAATTTGAAGCTCGACGAGGAAAACTTCCAGACTGAAAAAGAGGTGGTGATAAGTGAGAGAAAGCTTAGAAGTGTGGACAGCCCCTTCGGCTTGGTGGAAGAGCAACTTTATTCCCTGGCCTACACCCAGCACCCGTATCAGTGGCCGGTGATCGGCCGGGCCCAGGATCTTAGGCGCCTCACTCTGGCGGACTGCCTGGCCTACTACCGCACCTATTACCATCCCGGCAACCTGACGGTGGTGATTGCCGGGGATGTACGCCCGGAAGAGGCCCGGGAGCTGGTGGAGAAACACTTTGGCAGCCTCAAGAGTCCGGGTTCTCCGGCCCCTCTGGAAGTGCGGGAACCTCCCCAGCGAGGGGAACGCCGGTCGGTGTTCAAGAAGGTGTCCCAGGTGGAGGCCTTTTTTGCCGGCTTTCATGTGGTGGGCCTGGATCATCCGGACATCTACCCCCTCACCCTGTTGGCGGTGGTGCTGTCCGGAGGGCGGGCCAGCCGGCTCTATCAGGAATTCGTCCGGCCGGGCCGGGCTGCTGATTTGGAAGCCTATCTGGCGCCCCCCCCCTGGTCGGCCCGAGACCCTGATCTTTTCCTGATCCGGGCCGTGGCCGCTCCCGGCACCGACTTGGCCGGTTTGGAAGCTGACCTGTGGTCCTCCTTGGAGCGCCTGAAAACGGAAGGCCTCCAAGAGGCGGAATTGGCCCGGGCCAAAAAAATCCTCAAAGCCCAGACCGTGCAGGGTCTGGCCCAGAACTTTTACCGGGGCCTGATGGTGGGTCTTTTCTACCTCAAAACCGGGGACGCGCAGCGCATCAACGGCCTTTTGCAGTACTATGAGCAGGTGACCAGGGATGACCTCATTCGGGTGGCCCGAAATTATTTGCGGGAAGACAACCGCAGCGTGGTCATTTTAAAACCCGTTTCCGCAGAGGAGAGCCTGGCCCTGGGAGAGCTGGCCTGAGAAGCCCTCTGGCCTCTTCTTTTTTTAAGGATTTTTTATGGCTGAATATATTCCTCCACTTTACCAGGAAACCCTGGCCAACGGCCTGAACCTGTTGGGAGTGGAATACTCCCGGGTTCCCTGGGTGAGTCTTACTTTCATGGTAAAACGGGGGGCGGAGTGCGATCCCCCTGACAAAGCGGGGGTGGCGGACTGGACCGCGGAGTTTCTCACCCTGGGTACCGCCAGACGGTCCCAGCGCCAGCTGGCCGAAGACGTGGAGGCTTTGGGAGCCCGCCTTAAAGCCCGGGCTGGCTGGGATGCCACCTATATCTCACTGGAAGGCCTGGCCGAAGACTTTACGGCCCTCATGACCCTGTTGGCTGAGGTGGTGCAAACCCCCCGCTTTCCGGAGGAGGAATTCCCCCTGCTTCGGGAAAGGCGACGGGCGGAGCTGGCCCAGGTTCTGGACGACCCCCGGGAGCTGGCCACCCGTTATTTTCAGCGGCTGTTTTTTCAAGGCGCGCCTTACGGCCACGCAGTGCGGGGGGAGCCGGAGAGTCTGGAGGCCATCACCCTGGTTGACCTCGTGGCGCATTACGGCCGGGAATACACTCCAGAGGCGGCCACCCTGGTGGTGGTGGGAATGGTGCCCCGGGAGCAGGTGGTCCAGGAGGCCGGCCGGACCTGGGGAGGCTGGAGAGGCGGGGGCCCGGCGAGCCCCACTTATACCGCCGCCCCTTCCCGGACCTGTCCCCCCGGCCTTTATCTGTTGGATCGGCCGGAGCTTGCCCAAAGCGAAATTCGCCTGGGTCATTTGGGGGTTCCCCGCCAGCACTCGGATTTTTTCCCCCTGCGACTGGTGAACTACATTTTGGGGGAAGGGGGTTTTTCCTCCCGTCTGATGCTCCGGATCCGCTCAGAGCTGGGCCTGACTTACGGCATCCGGAGCCGCTTCCATTTTCGCCGGGCTCCGGGGCCCTTCACCGTAGCCACCTTTACTCCGGCCGAGAACACCGGCCGGGTGGTGCGGGAAATCCAGGCGGTTATGCAGGAAGTTAAGGAAAACGGCGTCACCCTCCAGGAGCTGACCGAGGCCCAAAGCTATTATGTGGGGCATTTCCCCTTGAGCCTGGAGACTCCCTGGGCCTTGGCCCGTCAGATAGCTACCATTGACCTTCATGAGCTGGGATGGGATTATCTTTGCCGCTATTGTGAACAAATAAAGGGGGTCACCTTGGGGGCCGCGGCCCAAGCGGCAAAAGCCCACCTGCAACCAGAGGCCCTGGTGACCCTGGTGGTGGGGCCAGCCGCCAAAATCAGTCAGGACTTGGGGGAATTGGCGCCGGTGATCCAGGTGGGGGAAATTTAACGGCCATTTTTTAGTTGACAAATGTGTTTCGATGGTATGAGATAAGACCGATATTGTGAAAAAAAGGATAAGCCCCTTGGGGACCATTTAAGACAGGGAGGAAGTTTTCATGCACAAAACCCCGCTATTGGATCAATTGGAATCCGGCCCGTGGCCCAGCTTTGTGAAGGATTTGAAACGGGTCGCGGCCCGGAAGCCGCAAACTGCGGATTTGCTGGGGGTGCTGGAGCGGTCGTACAAAGACAAGATCACCCACTGGAAACACGGCGGCATTGTGGGCGTCTTGGGTTATGGCTCCGGCATCATCGGCCGTTACACTGACTTACCCGAAGAATTTCCCGGTTGTGAACATTTCCACACCATCCGCGTCAACCACCCCTCAGGGTGGTTTTATACCACCAAGGCCCTCAGAGAATTATGTGACATCTGGGATGAACATGGTAGCAGTATCCTAAACATGCATGGCTCCACCGGGGACATCATTTTCCTCGGCACCAGGACAGAGGAATTGGAACCCACCTTTGCCAAACTGACTGAAAAAGGCTGGGATCTGGGCGGTTCCGGGTCCGCCTTCCGTAGCCCTTCCTGTTGTTTGGGTCCGGCGCGCTGCGAATGGGCCATGTATGACACCCTGGAAGCCTGCTACGAGCTCACCCAGCATATGCAGTTCGATCTGCACCGCCCATCTTACCCCTATAAACTGAAATTAAAATGTTCCGGTTGCCCCAATGATTGTGTGGCCGCGGTGGCCCGGGCGGACTGCTCCGTCATCGGTGTGTGGAAGGATGACATCCGCATAGACCAGGCCGCGGTGCAGGCCTATGCCGCCGGGGAGATCAAACCCAGGGGCGGGGCCACCCCGTATGACAAACTGGATATCCAGGCCGACATCGTGGACCTCTGTCCCACCGGGTGCATGAGCTGGGATGGGAAAAAGCTGACCATTGACAACAAGAACTGCAACCATTGCATGCATTGCATCAACTTGATGCCTCAGGCCCTGCGGCCTGGAACCGAGCGGGGCGCTGCCTTCCTTTTGGGCTCCCATGCCCCCATTCTCGAGGGGGCCCAGATGAGCTGGGTCATTATACCCTTCATGGAGATGGAAGCCCCCTTTGATAACTTGAAAGAGGTTATCGAAGGCATCGCCGAATGGTGGTCGGAGCATGGCAAAAACCGGGAGCGGGTGGGGGAACTTATCATGCGTCTTGGGATGCGCTCCCTCCTGGAAGCCCTGAATCTGCCGCCAGCGCCGCAACAGGTCCGAATCCCCCGGGCCAACCCCTTCTTCTTCTGGCAACAGTCTGACTTTGAGGCCGAGGCCAAAGGGCGGAAATACTACACTCGTGAAGGCTTTGACGTGGATTAATTTCTAAGTGCGCCATTGTTCTCAAGGAGGAAAAAGCACCATGAGCGAACGCAAAACAGATATCGGCCCCCCACATTACAAACAGTTCTTGCCGCCGGTCATTCAGAAAAATTACGGCAAGTGGAAATATCATGAGATTGTGGAACCTGGGGTACTTCTTCATGTAGCCGAATCCGGGGACAAGTTGTATTCCGTGCGGGTAGGCTCCGGGAGGCTGGTGACCACCGACTTTGTCCGGGAGGCCTGCGATCTCGCGGATAAATACAGCAACGGTTATTTCCGCTTCACCAGCCGCCACAATATGGAGTTTTTCCTGGACGATTTGGGGAAACTGCCGGCCTTGAAGGCGGATCTTAAGGCCAAGGGCTGGCCCATCGGCGGCACCGGCCATAGCGTTACCAGCATCGTCCATACCCAGGGCTGGGTCCACTGCCACACCCCGGCCATTGACGCCTCGGGGATTGTCAAGGCGGTAATGGACGATTTGTTCGAGTACTTCGGCAAGCACTCGCTACCGGCCCAGGTGCGCATTGCCTTGGCGTGTTGCTTGAACATGTGCGGCGCGGTGCACTGCTCGGACATCGCCATCTGCGGGGTGCATCGCACTCCCCCCAAGGTGATGCATGACAAGCTGCGCCATTTGTGTGAAATCCCCACCACCATCGCTTCCTGTCCCACCGGCGCCATCCGGCCGCATCCGGACAAGAGCCTGAAGAGTGTCATTGTCAATGAAGAACGCTGCATGTACTGCGGCAACTGCTACACCATGTGCCCGGCAATGCCCTGCTTTGACACCGAGAAAGGTGGCGCGGCCATTCTGGTGGGCGGCAAGGTTTCCAACTCCAAAACGCCCCCGGCCTTCTCCCGTTTGGCCATTCCCTATATTCCCAACAATCCTCCCCGCTGGCCGGAAGTGGTGGGGGCGGTGCGCAAGATCCTGACCAAGTACGCGGAAGGCGCCAACAAATGGGAACGGGTAGGGGAATGGATTGAGCGCATCGGCTGGGAAAAATTCTTCGAAGTGTGTGATATCCCCTTCACCTATCAACATATTGACGACTATAAGTTTCAGGCATATGATACTTATAGAACGTCCATGCATTTTAAATTCTAAACAGGTGGCACAAAAATGGCATTACCAAAGGCAGAGCTTGTAGAGTTCATCTACAAGATGGTGGAAGCGGCCGCGGGCAAGAAAAAACTCAAGGCCAAAGACCTTGAGAAAGAGGTGCTCAAGGCCCATCCGGATCAAAACAAAAACGACATCAAGTTTGCCATCAAAGAGCTTATTGACAGCGGTCGTTGTGTGTACACCTACTTCGGCGGCAGCTTTGTGGAGTTGCCGCATGAAGAAGGCGCCGCCAAGAAGCTGTAATGTCCCGGCCCTGTCCCAGACTGTTACTGACGGCTCTCCGGGGCGGGGCCGGTAAAACCACCCTAACTTTGGGACTCCTGGCTGCCTGGCGGGCCCAGGGGCGGAGGGTGATCCCTTTTAAAAAGGGGCCCGATTATATTGACCCCGCCTGGCATGCCTTGGCGGCCGGCAGTCCCAGTCACAACCTGGACCCCTACCTTATGGAGGGGGACCAGATCCTGGCTTTGGTGCAACGTCAGGCCCAGGCCGCGGATCTCCTTCTCATCGAAGGTAACCGCGGCCTTTTTGATGGCCTGGACGTGCAAGGCACTTACAGCACCGCCGAGCTGGCCAAACTTTTGATGGCGCCGGTGGTCATGGTGCTGGATTGCACCATGAGCACCCGTACAGTTGCGGCCTTGGTGCTGGGTTGCCAGCATTTTGACCCCCAGGTGAAATTAGTGGGGGTCATCCTGAACCAGGTGGCCCGTCCCCGGCACGAAGCCATCCTTCGGGCCAGCATCGAACAATACTGCGGCATACCGGTTCTGGGCGCGGTTCCCCGTCTCAAATGTGCGGTGTTTCCGGAGCGCCACATGGGCCTGGTGCCCCCCCCGGAACACCGGGCAGCCAGGCAGGCCCTCAAGGCGGCCCAGGACTTGGCGGAGCGGTACCTGGACCTTCCGGGATTGTGGGCCGTGGCCTGTAAGTCCCCACCATTGCCGGAAGGCTCCCGGCCCTTGTTCCCTGGACCAGAAATCTTAGGGCCGGTGACCCTGGGCATCATTCGGGACTCGGCCTTTCAGTTTTACTATCCGGAAAATCTTGAGGCTCTGGAGAAGGCGGGGGCCCGCCTGGTGTTTTTGAGCGCCCTTTCCGATTCGGCGCTGCCCCCACACCTGGACGGTCTTTACATCGGGGGGGGCTTTCCGGAAACCAATGCCCCCGCCTTGGCCGGGAACAGCTCGTTTCGCCACTCTCTCCGCCAGGCCGCCGAGAACGGGTTACCCATATACGCCGAGTGCGGCGGCCTAATGTATCTGGGGCGTACCTTATATACGGTGGACGGTCAGGCCTTCCCCATGGTGGGCCTGCTACCTTATGATTTCCACATGAGCAAAAGCCCTCAGGGCCATGGTTATACCACCCTGGAGGTAGTGGCCCCTAATCCCTTCTTCGCCCTGGGGACCCGTCTCAAAGGCCATGAATTTCATTACTCCCGGATTCAGCCGGAGCCCGGTCCGAATGCGGTAATGGCCTTTAGCCTGGGTCGCGGAACCGGGGTTGGCAATCAGCGCGACGGCTTTGTCTATAAAAGGACTCTGGCCGCCTTCACGCACCTCCACGCCTTGGGAACTCCGGAGTGGGCCTTGGGATTGGTGCGACAGGCCTGGGAATATCAGCGCCAACGGCTGGCCTCTTTAAATCGGGAGATTTTACCAAAAGAGGCGGCCCCTGGCGGGGAGACAAGAAAGGTGCCCCGGGGGATGAATTTTTCTTGACATTGGGGGTGGGTTCGAATATAGGAAAATCTGATTTTTGTGAAAAAAAGGATAATCCTTTTCCCTCAGGTTGCCAGCACTTTTTGGCCATACCAGCGGGCATATCCTGCCTCGGGTAGCCGGCTTAATTCAGTGTACTTCGGCCCGGGGGTTTTTTTCCGGCGAGACCTCAGCGAAGGGCTTGTGCGTGACCTATTTCAAAAGGAGGTGAAGCTTTATGGCTTGGCGGGTGGAAGTGGACCATGATAAATGCACCGGTGACGAGGAATGCGTCAACGTCTGTCCGGTGGGCGTCTTTGAAATGCAGGAAGGCAAGGCAGTGCCGGTGAATGAGGAGGAATGCCTGGGATGCGAGAGTTGCATCGAGGTGTGTCCTTCCGGGGCCATCACCGTTACCGAAGTGTGACCGCATTTCCATTTGACAAATAAAAATCCCGGTCATCCTGGCCGGGATTTTTTTTGGGGAAAGCCCTGCCTCAGCTCCCTTTCTCAATCCTGGCTCATTTCCTCCCGGCAGGTCTGGCATTGTTTCAGGGGGGCCAGTTCCTCGGGGGACAGGTCCCGCACCTCCAGCACCCTCACCCGATAATACAAATCTTCGTCGGCTAAGGGGTGATTCAGGTCCAATACCACGGTATCTTCCCGTACCTCCTTGATGGTCAGAGGGTATTCCGGCGGAAAGGGCAGGATTGAGGGCAGGACCTTCTGCCCGGGTTTCAGCTCCACCTCGGAGGAGAAGCGTTTCCGGCTTAATACCCGGAGATTCTGGGGGTCATAAGACCCGAAGGCTTCCTGGGCCGGCACCACGAATTCCACCTCCCCGTCCTCCGGAGACAGGCCCCACAGGCGGCGCTCCAGACCCGGGAGAACCTCCCCCACCCCGGCCACAAACACCAACCTGGCCGGTTCCTCGGCCGACCCCCGGATATAAGTGCCATCCTTCAGGCGCAGACGGTATTCCACGCAGACATACTTATCCTGGGAAATGACGGACATGCCTTTCTCCTTGGGTTTTTCGTGATATAATAAAAAAGTTAAGGTTAGGTCAAAAAGCCCGACCCCCTGGGCTTGGGCTTGGTTGTAGTTATCACCTGCTGGGGGAGTTCTGTCAAGGGATCATGATCCGAAAGGCCAAGCTCCAGGAGGTTCCGGAAATTTACCGGCTTCTCACGGACTATTCCCACAAGTGGAATATCCTTCCCCGCTCTCTGGCGGAGTTGTATAGTTTTGTCCGGGATTTCTTTGTGTATCGGGAGGATCTCGGCCCTTTGCTGGGCATCGCTGCTCTCCATGTCTTCTGGGAGGATCTGGGGGAAATCCGCTCCCTACTGGTGGTGCCCTCCCATCAGGGCCAAGGTATCGGCAGCCGCCTGGTTGGCAGTTGTCTGGCTGAAGCCCGGGAGCTGGGGCTGCGTCAGGTGTTTGTGTTGACCGATAAGGTGGATTTTTTTCGGCGCTTCGGTTTTGAAGTATTACCCCGGGAGAAACTCCACCCCCGGATCTGGGCTGACTGTGTGCATTGCCTGAAATTCCCTGATTGCGATGAGACTCCCATGATGCTGGAGCTCACAGAAATATCTGACGAGAAGACCCCCTGAGGTGTTAGGGGATGAACATGGCCGATTGGTCAACCCTCACCATCACGAACCTGTTAGGAAATGCCAAGCCTTTATATCTGCGCGATATCACCGGTGGAAACCTGGCTGGTATCCCTTCTGCCAGGGAACAGTGGGTGAAGGTGTGATCTGAACCGACTCCCAATTTCTGAAACCGTTTACCGCTCACAATAATGACATCATGTTTGGCATTCTTTTGAAAAAAATCTTTGGCAGCAAAAACGACCGGGAGCTCCGGCGAATGGCGCCCTTGGTGGATAAGATCAACACCCTGGAGCCGGAGCTTAGGAAATTAAGTGACGCCGAGCTGGCCGCCAAAACCCCTTACTTCAAGGAGCGCTTGGACCGGGGCGAGCCCCTGGACGACCTTCTGCCTGAGGCCTTCGCAGTGGTGCGGGAGGCGTCCCGCCGGGTTCTGGGGCTGCGTCCCTTTGATGTGCAGCTCCTCGGGGGTATCGTGCTGCACGAAGGCAAGATTGCCGAGATGAAAACGGGGGAAGGGAAAACCCTGGTGGCCGTGCTCCCTGCTTACCTCAACGCCCTCACCGGCGAAGGCGTCCACATCGTCACGGTGAATGACTATCTGGCCCGCCGGGACACCCAGTGGATGGGGGGAATCTATCGCTTTCTGGGCCTTACGGTGGGCACCATCGTCCATGGCCTAACCGATGCCGAGCGACGTCAGGCCTACGCCGCGGATGTCACCTACGGCACCAACAACGAGTTCGGGTTCGACTACCTCCGGGACAATATGAAATTCTCCCTGGAGGACATGGTCCAGCGGGACTTCAATTACGCCATTGTGGATGAGGTGGACTCCATTCTCATTGACGAAGCCCGGACTCCTCTGATCATTTCCGGTCCGGCTGAGGAGTCCACCAACCTTTACTATATTTTAAACCGGGTGGCTCTCCAGCTCAAACGGGACGTGCATTTCACCGTGGACGAAAAGGCCAGGAATATCCTCATCACTGAAGAGGGTATCGCCCGGGCCGAAAAGCTCTTGAATATCGACAATCTTTACGACCCCCGGCACATCGAGGTGCTCCATCACCTAAACCAGGCCCTTAAGGCCCACCACCTCTTCAAACGGGACGATGAATACATCGTCAAGGACGGTCAGGTGATTATTGTGGACGAGTTCACCGGCCGCCTGATGCCGGGACGGCGCTACTCCGACGGTCTCCATCAAGCCCTGGAGGCCAAAGAGGGGGTGCGCATTGAAAATGAAAACCAGACCCTGGCCACCATCACCTTCCAAAATTACTTCCGCATGTACAAAAAACTGGCCGGCATGACCGGCACCGCCGACACCGAGGCGGAAGAGTTCAAAAAAATCTACAATCTCGATGTGGTGGTCATCCCCACCCACAAGAAGATGATCCGGGTGGACTATCCGGATGTCATCTACAAGACAGAAGAAGAAAAATTCCGGGCCGTGGTGGAGGAAATCAAGGATTGCCATCGCCGGGGCCAACCGGTTCTGGTGGGCACCACCTCCATTGAAAAGTCCGAGTACTTAAGTAAGCTTCTGAAGCGGGAAGGCATCAAGCACGAGGTGTTAAACGCCAAACACCACGAACGGGAGGCTCAAATCGTGGCCCAGGCCGGTCAGTTGGGGACGGTCACCATTGCCACCAATATGGCCGGCCGGGGAACCGACATCGTCCTGGGACCCGGAGTGGTGGAACGGGGCGGGCTGCATATCCTGGGCACCGAACGCCATGAGGCCCGGCGTATCGACAACCAGCTCCGGGGCCGGGCCGGCCGGCAGGGGGACCCGGGCAGCTCCCGCTTTTATCTCTCTCTGGAAGATGACCTCCTGCGCATTTTCGGCTCCGACCGTATCAAGGGGCTCATGGGCAGACTGGGCATGGACGACGGCCAGCCCATTGAGCACCGCATGGTGAGTAACGCCATCGAGAAGGCCCAAAAACGGGTGGAGTCCCACAATTTTGAAATCCGCAAGCACCTCCTCGAGTACGACAACGTCATGAACCGGCAGCGGGAGGTGATTTACGCCCAGCGTCGCCAGATCCTGGCCGGGGAGACTCTTAAGGAAGACCTCCTGGACATGGCTGCTGAACTGGTGGAGGAGATGGTGGCCCAATATACCCTGGACCCGAGAACCGGCGACCTGGATTTAAAAGGCCTGGAAGACGCCTTCCGGCGGCAGTTCGGCTTCTCCGTGTCCCTCGTGGGCTGGGAGAATGGCGACCTGGAAGAATTTCTCTTTCAAAAGGTGAAGGAGCGCTACGAAGCCAAGGCCCGGGAGATCGGTCCCGAGCTCTGGGAGCACTTGCAGCAGATGGTTATGCTACAGATTGTGGACAATCACTGGAAAGACCACCTGCTCTCCATGGACCACCTCCGGGACGGCATTGGCCTTCGGGGTTATGCCCAACGGGATCCCCTAAGGGAGTACCAGAAGGAAGGCTATGAGCTGTTCATGGACCTGGTGCACCGCATCAAGGCGGACACGGTGGGGACCCTTTTTCACCTGCAGGTCCGGCCCCATCAGGAGGTCCCGGAGGAAGCCCGGCCTGGGGCCCAGCCCCTGTTTTTCAGCCACGGCGACGGGGCCGGCTCCTCTACCATAAGCCAGCGATCTCAGAGAAAGGTGGGCCGCAACGACCCCTGCCCTTGCGGCAGCGGCAAAAAATACAAAAAGTGCTGCGGCAGATAAATCTTAAGGCAGGATCAGGGGGTGCCTGCCTCTTTCCCCCCTTGAGGCCCACAGCCTCACATCCCCTTCCAACCGGAGGTTGTCCCATGGATGTCCCGGGCTTTAGGGCCGCAGGCGTGGCGGCCGGGATAAAAAAACCGGGGGTTCTGGATTTGGCCTTGATGGTGGCCGACCGGCCTGCAACCACGGCCGGCGTCTTTACCCGAAACCGGGTCAAGGCCGCCCCGGTGTTACTCTGCCAGAGGCGGCTGCGCCAGGGTATGGCCCAGGCCATCCTGGTGAACAGCGGCAATGCCAATTGTTGCACCGGCCCCCAGGGACAGCTGGACGCGGAGGAACTCACCCGGGAGGTGGCCCGGCTACTTCAGATTTCCCCGGGGCTGGTTTTGCCCGCCTCCACCGGGGTCATCGGCCAGCCCCTGCCGGTGGCCAAGATTAAGGCGGCTCTTCCAGAGCTGGTGGGCCGTTTGCGGCCGGACGGGCTCACGGAAGCTGCCAGGGCCATCCTGACCACCGATACCCGGCCCAAGACCGCTTTTTTGCAGGAAGAACTGGGAGGCCGCAAAATCACCCTGGCCGGGATGGCCAAAGGTGCCGGCATGATTCACCCTCAGATGGCTACCCTTCTGGGGTTTGTCTTCACGGATGCCGCCATCTCCGGCCCGGTCCTGAAACAGCTCCTCAAACAGGCGGTGGACCGGAGTTTCAATCGCATCACCGTGGACGGTGACACCTCCACCAACGACACCGTGCTGATTATGGCCAGCGGTCAGGCCGGCAACCCGTTGATGGCTGACTGGAGCGCGGCCGCGTCCTTCGGGGGACTGTTGGCTCGGCTTCTTGAGGATCTGGCCAGGCAAATTTTGGCAGACGGAGAAGGAGTGACCCGGGTTTTCCGGGTGGTGGTGGAAGGGGCGGCCACGGCCCGGGAGGCCCGACTGGCCGCGGTCACGGTGGCCACCTCTCCTTTGGTCAAAACCGCCATGGCCGGAGCCGATGTGAACTGGGGACGCATCATGGCGGCCCTGGGGCGCTCTGGGGCCAGTTTTGACCCGGAGCGGGTGGCCATCAGTTTCGGGCCGCACCTGGTGGTGGAAGAGGGTCGGGGCCGGGGCGAAGCCGCCGAGGCTGCGGCTCGGGAGGTGATTTTGACCGGCCCCTTCACAATCACCATCAGACTCGGGGCCGGCGCCTTTTCAGACTATTGGGAAACCTGCGATCTGACTGAGAATTATGTCCGCATTAACGCCAGTTACCGAAGTTGACCCCAAGTTCCGGGGCGCCGGGGTAACCCGGGACCGTTTCTGAAGTCACCAGGAACCGGCAAGCCCAGGACAGTCGGCTTTTTCGAGACGGCCCCCTTAATTTTGGAGTGGAGCCCTTCTCCCGCCGGGGCCACCAAGCCCTTTTCCGAAAATTCCAGGGTTTTCTGGGCGGCTCCCCTAAATTAGAATTCTCCCTGGGCCTGGGGGGTGGCCAAGGGCGGGATAGTTTCGCTTTTTCCCGGTTTTTCCAGGTGTTCCCGGGAATTATGGTTCCCCACCATGGCTTGCAAAACCAGGACAAATTCCTTCAGCTGTTCTGACTGGGCTTGAAGTTCAGCTACCGCACTGGCGGTTTCCTCGGCATTGGCGGCATTCTGCTGCACCACCCGGTCGATTTCCTGCATGGCCAGATTCAATTGGTCGATACCTTGAGCCTGCTCTTTGCTGGCCACCGCGATCTCGGACACCAGGCTGTTGACCTTTTTGGCCGATTCCCCCATATCATAAAACTTGGCGAGGGTTTCCTGGACCTGGGTGGTACCTAGTTCAATCTGGTGGGTGGTCTCCCCGATAAGGTCATCCGTGGCCTTGGCGGCTTCTGCGGCCCGGAGGGCCAAGGCCCGTACCTCATCGGCCACCACCGCAAAGCCGGCACCGGCCTGTCCGGCCCGGGCGGCCTCCACCGCGGCATTCAGGGCCAACAGATTTGTCTGAAAGGCGATTTCATCAATATTTTTGATGATTTTCTTAATATTTTCTCCGGCCTTGCCAATGTTTTCCATGAATTCCTTAGTAGCCCTGAGGGACTTGTGCACGATCTTGGTCTTCTCATGGGTCTCCAGCATTACCCGGTTGCATTCCTCGGCATTGATGGAGTTCTTTTTCACCGTGTTGGCCAGCTCCTCCAAGGAGGCGGCCGTCTGCTGGAGAGAGGCGGCCTGCTCAGAGGCCCCTGAAGCCAGAGACTGGCTGGCGCTGGAAATCTGCAACGAAGCCGCGGCCACCTCCCCGGTGAAATTCCCCAAAGAATCGCTCATCCGGGTCAGGGGCCTGACCACGGAAAAGCTGAGAACTATCCCGAGAGCCAGACAAAGCAGGGCCCCGAGCCCCACAACGGCCAGGGATTTGTATTTCAGGCGGCTCATCTGCTCCTGTACGGCCTTTTCCTCGAGACGGAGCTCATTTCCCACCTGACTCTGGATCTCCCCCAGGATTTTTCGGACTTCTCCCAGGTACTTGACGGTTTCCCCAGTAAAATATTTAAATACCTGGCCGCGATTTTCCTCACCTTTGCCCAAATGCCTTTCCAATTCCCCCACCGTGCCGTGCAGTTTCCGGTGGGGCTCCTCCAATTGCCCGAGCAAAGACGCGAGTTTGGGATGGCGGCTCTGGAGGTTTTTGCGCTCCTCACTGTAATACCATTGCCCCAGACTGCATTTGTGAGGGTCCCTTTCCACCGTTAACCGGGTGGTCTTCTCATCCATCAGGGAGGTATTCAGGTTTAACGCCCAGGCGAGATGTTTGATTTCTAAATCATGGATTAAATCAAGTAGTTTGTTCAAGTTATGCTGTTCGGTAAATATATCCGTATAGGACATAAAGAAGAATATGCCAAAGCCGCTTAAAACCAAGGCCAGAATGATGAAACTGCCGACAATTTTTACCTTAAGAGTTAATTTGGCCAGCATGATTATCCCCTATGATAACGAATATTATTGGGTGCCTCCCGGCACGGTCTTTATCCGGGACCGGAAAAGCCCCGATTTCAGTTGATCCGAAGGCTGCCAGTAAAATGGGGATTAACCGGGGACGGATTCTCCTTGCCACTCGGTCGGGTCTTCAGGTCATCCCCAAAGGTGGAGAAATCCGACCGGAAATCTCTCCCTTTCATCAAGGGTCTGGGTTCTTTATTATTTTCGGGAAGCCCTTGGGAAAACTTAAAGGTGAAGGGAAAATTTTTTCGATTTTTCCCGAGGGTTGCCGATGAATCCGGAAAATGTGTTTAAGGGCAAGCGGGTTGATAATTGCCCTTTTCCCCGGGATGGATAAGGAGGGGCGTGGCCCGGGACTGATGGTCCTTTCTCCTCCAGCCACTGGCCTTACTCATTACGGCATAAAGAAGGCCATCAGCGAAGGATTTGCCAGCCTCACAGGAGCTGCGGGCGGCGGAGCCTCCATTTGGCGGTCTCCACCACCGGAATCAATCCCAGGCTCAGGGCGGCGGCCAGCAACCAATCCTCCCAGGTCAAGGATCCGGTGTGAAAGAGCGCCGCCAAAGGCGGCCACTGGATGACCACCACCATACAGGCCCCGGACAGAAGGACGCTGAGCACCAGCCAGGGGTTCCGGCAAAGACCCACGGTTTTCAAGGAGTGCAACTCGGAGCGGCAGTTGAAGGCATTCACCAGCTCCGCCATAATCAGGGTGGCAAAGACCATGGTCCGGGCCTGGCGGAGGATCAGACCAGGATCCCCCAAACGGTGGGGATCGAAAAGAACATAGCAGGCAAAGAGAGCCAGTAGGGCCAAGCCGAGATAAAGGGAGATCACTATCACCAAAACCACCAGCGACCGGCTGAAGACCTTTTCCCCTGGTGGCCGGGGGGGCCGTGCCATTATATCCGGAGCCTTGGGGTCAACCCCCAGGGCCAAGGCTGGAAGCCCGTCGGTGGTAAGGTTGACCCAAAGAATCTGGAGAGCCAGAAGCGGCAAGGGCAGGCCCAGGAAAACCGCCCCGGTCAGCACCAGGATTTCCGAAAGGTTGCAGCTCAACAAATAAATCAGATATTTCTTGATATTGTCAAAAATGGCCCGACCTTCCTCCACGGCAGCCACCAGGGTGGCGAAATTGTCGTCCGCCAGGATGATATCTGCCGTCTCCTTGGTGACCTCGGTTCCGGTCAAGCCCATAGCCACTCCGATGTCCGCCATTTTCAGGGCCGGGGCGTCGTTCACCCCGTCTCCGGTCATGGCCACCACCTCCCCTTGGCTCTTAAGGAGCTGCACCAGTCTCAGCTTGTGTTCCGGAGAGACCCGGGCCACCACCGAGACCTCTCTCAGGGCGGCCAGAAGTTCGAGGTCGCTTAAATGGTTGAGCTCTGGGCCGCATAGCACTGCGGAGCGGGCCCCGGAAGGCAGTAATCCCAGTTCCTGGGCGATGGCCTGGGCGGTATCCGGGTGGTCGCCGGTCACCATGATGACCCGGATACCGGCCTCCCGGCAGCGACGCACCGCCTCCCGGGCCTCTGGGCGGGGGGGGGGCCCGCGACCCCCCCCCCCCCCCCCCATCACGGCTTTTTCTTCTGGGTCTCGGGGCCGGGGGGGGGGGGGGCGGCAA
>Ga0078972_1003417_pt1 | contig 47703 bp, 60 predicted proteins | sample YelNatPaOPGAMG01_FD_67568 | JGI IMG/M metagenome (GOLD analysis project Ga0078972, IMG submission 67568) | Hot spring thermophilic microbial communities from Obsidian Pool, Yellowstone National Park, USA - OP-RAMG-01 (SPADES assembly) (version 2) | ecosystem: Environmental > Aquatic > Thermal... | reverse complement strand
GGGAAGCGGAGGCGTGGGAGGGGTGGTGATGGGCAGGACGAAGATTGAGTGGGCGGATGCGGTATGGAATCCGGTGCGGGGGTGTTGGCGGGTGAGCGAGGGTTGCCGGAACTGCTATGCGGAGCGGATGGCGGCGCGGTTCTGGTCTGAAAGTGGATTGGCGGAATTTACGAGGAGCGGGCCGCGGTGGACGGGCAGGGCGGAGTTGGTGGAGCGCAATCTGCTGGAGCCGCTCGGATGGCGCAAGCCGCGGCGGGTGTTTGTGGATTCGATGGGGGATTTGTTTTATGGGCGGGTGCGGCGGCAGTGGATTGAGCAGGTGTTTGGGGTGATGGCGCTGGCGCGGCAGCACGTGTTTATGGTGCTGACCAAGCGGCCGCTGCGCATGCGGATGCTTTTGGCAGACCAAGACGCCATGCGGCAAGGGGTCGAGAATGCGGCGCGGCGGCTGGGGCGCTGGCGGGGGTTTGTGGCATTGGAGGCATGGCCGCTGCCCAATGTGTGGTTGGGGGTGAGCGTGGAGGACCAGCGCACGGCGGATGAGCGGATACCGGACCTGCTTGCGACGCCGGCGGCGCTGCGGTTTGTGAGCTGCGAGCCGTTGTTGGGGCCGATGGATTTGAGGCCGTGGTTGGGTGAGCACAGGCGGCAGCGGTTGGACTGGGTGATTGTGGGCGGGGAGACGGGGCCGGGAGCTAGGCCGATGCATCCGTGGTGGGCGCGGGCCATCTGCAATCAGGCTGTGGCGGCGGGCACGCCATTCTTTTTCAAGCAGTGGGGGGAGTGGCTGCCGGAAGGGCAGTTTGGCGCGGATGGCGACACGCCCACCCAGGCGACGACGGGATGCTCATCAGGTCGGTTGAGGGAGATGGGAGGGATGCGGTTCTACCGGGTTGGCCGGCGCAACGCCGGGCGGCTGCTGGATGGACGGACGTGGGACCAGATGCCCGACCAGGAGCGCTCGGACGACGAGGGATGAGGTGCGGCAATGGTGACGCTGCCTTTGATGATTGAGCACTGGCTGGCGCAGCATGGCGCCGACGGGCTCTACTGGCTGTCGGATGGTTTATGGCTGCCAGCGGATGAGCTGCATGCGTGCAGCCGATTGCCCCAGGATTGCGTGGCCGCTCGGGAGAAGGTGTGCCCGCGGTGCGGATGCAGGTATCCGGCCCCGCTGGAGGCGCAGTACATGGCGTCCATGCCGCGGGTGTGGCTGCGGCGTAGAGCGAGCGGGGGAGATCTTGATCCGCGCTACGAGCTGGTGGACGCGGACCCGACGGTGTACGGCTGCCCGAAGTGCGCTTTGGGGAGCCGCTTAGCAGGAAGGGAGAGACGGGAGACATGGATCAAGCGGACAATTTGAAGCGGCTTCGGCAGGAATGGTTGAGGGAAACGCGCCGCGAGTTGACGCAGTTGGCTTCGCGGATGCTGGAGCTCCGCGACCGGGAGCAGAAGCTGCTCCAGCAACTGAAAGAGTCGGAAGCAAAGGCTGCCGAGCAGGAGCAGGAGCAGAAGATTGAGATGGAACAGATGATGAGCGCCGCGCGGGCGCTGACTTCCGCGGCGCATGAGGTTCTGGCCGAGTTTGGCAACGCGTTGGACGTCCGGCCGCTGCCTCTGGACTACGGAGCCTGCGGCCGGAAGATCTGCGGGCAGATTGCCGCTGCCCGCTGGGAGCTGCTCTGGGCCACGGAGGAAGGCTTGCCCAAAGACGTGGAGTGCGCTGGAGACCGGCTGGCGCTTCTGGCCAGGCCTGCGGCGGTGCTGTTGCGGGACGTTTCAGCGGTGGGGCAGTTGATTGACGCAGCCGATGCGTGGAGACGCATGCGGTCCAAGAAAGAAGGATAGCCGCATGGATGTTCCGGACAGCATGGCGGATGAGATCTGCAAAAAACAGCGCGCGGCATGGGCAAGAAGAGGCATGATCGGATCGTTCAGAATTGCAAAGCGAACATCCGACGAAGAAGGACAGGGAAAAGGAGAAGCAATGGAAGAGCAAGACGTAGATCGAAAACAGATGGTGTCTGTCAGGCTGGTGGATGTTCCGCAGGCCAGGCACGCGCTCACGGAAGCCGGACGCTTGCTGGAGAAATTGGCGCCAGAAGATCCAGATGCCCGAGAGTGGCTCCGGAAGCTGCCAGCGGTGATGGAGGGCCTGCCGCAGCGTTACAATGTCGGCGACCTGGTGGAGTACGACATGGACGGAGAGACGATTCCGGGGGTGATCGTGGCCAACGTGGTCTGCCACGAGCAGTACGTGGTAGGCAAGGGCGACGACCGCAAGAAGATCGAAGGCAGCATGTGGATGATGCACGCCGACCGGCTTCGTCCTCGGCAACAGCAAGCCAAATGAGCAGCAGCAAGGAATCGACATACATCGTGCCGGGCCAGGAGCCGTACCTGGCGCCAGGAGTGCGAGGCTACACGGTCGAGCAGAACGGGGAACTCTATGTCCCGCTGATTATTGCCGACCGGCCTGGATCAGGGGATGTCGGGCGGTACTTGGACTCGCTGCCACGCGATCGCACGGTCAAGTTTCCCAACGTGTTGAGCGAGCGGCTGGAGCAGATGCTGCTGCGCCGCGGGTTTCGGCACGGAGTCGAGTACTCCGAGGAGTGGGGTGCCGTGCCAATCTTGGTTCGGCGCCCGGAAAAGGAGAAAGAATGATTGCAGAGGTTAAGGGCAGGGCGGAGGAGTGCTGTATTCTCTCCGGCCAGATTCGCACTCTGGTTGAGTCGCTGAATGAGATTTGCGACAAGCGCTCGGAAGGCGTGCTGACGGTGGAGTCGTTCATGTCTGCGACGTCCGGGATCTGCCAGGTGCTGGCGGAGCTCTCCGGGCACATGGAGGCTGAACTTCACGACCTGCTGAGAGCGATTCAGGCAGAGGACGGCGCCAGCAAATCTGCGGCCGCATGGCCCGTGGCTCAAAGCGCAGCCAAGCGCCCGGCCGATTCCAAAAGATAAGGAGCAGCCATGAGGGAAGAGCAAGAGACGGCCGGCCAGTTGGTGGTTCGCCGCAGCCGTGATTGCTGTTGTGGTCCTCTATCTGCTCGGCTGAGCCTGAGGTGGATTCTGCCGCTGCCGCCATGCAACCAATAAGGCGCTGGTGGGTAACTCAAGGCGACGCTCGGGAAGTGCTCCAGAGGCTGAAGGACCACTGCGTGGACTGCATCATCACCAGCCCTCCGTACTGGGGACTGAGGAACTACGGCGACCCAGACCGGGAGTTGGGCGCGGAAGAGCGTCTGGAGCAGTATCTGGACGGCCTCGTGGGGATCATGGAGGAATGCCGGCGCGTGCTCAAGCGCAGTGGAACCTGCTGGCTGGTTCTGGGCGACCGGTACAGCAGCGGCAGGCGCGCAAGCTACGCCCGAAAACAGAAAGGCAAAGGGACGCCGATGGACGACGTGCCCAGAAGGAATCCCGACTCCTTGCCCGGGAAGAGCCTCGTCGGCCTGCCCTGGCGCGCAGCCTTCCGGATGCAGGAAGCGGGCTGGATTTTGCGGGCGGAGATTGTCTGGAATAAAGTCAATTGCCTGCCTGAGAGCGTCAAGGACCGGCCGACGCGCAGCCACGAAACCATCTTCCTGTTCGCCAAGAGTCCACGTTACTATTATGGGTGGGAGGACATGTTGGAGCCGCTGACCTGTAAGCCTGGGGAGAAATACCCTTACCGGTGCAAGATCCTTGGACGAGGCCAGCAGCATTGGTCCAAGGTCCGCGGCCGAGACCGCGACAAGAGCGGCGGATTTCCGCCCAGCCGGTTGCGCAGCGGCAACCTGGAACGCAAGATTGGCGGAGAGGACCGGGCTCAGAGCCATCGCGGATATTCGATCCCGTGGGAATCGCCCGGTTTCCGCAATGGCCGGGATGTCTGGGACATCGCAGTCAAGCCAACGCCCTATGGACACCCGGCGCCTTTCCCGGAGGAATTGGCCCGCAAGATGGTGCTCGGCGGCTGCCCGCCGGGCGGGCTGGTGCTGGACCCGTTTTGCGGCGTCTCCACCACCGGAGTTGCCGCATTGACCTTGGGGCGAGACTATTTCGGCGTTGATCTGCACGAGAAGTGGGTTGCAGTCAGCCGAAAAAGGATTCGGCAAGAGCTGGGTCTGTTCTCGGAAGAAAGTGCGGAGATATTAAGTGAGATACAGGTGGAAACAGGGAGATGAGATCCGCCTGCGCGGGCTCGGCGTCAAGGCGGAGGATGCGGAGCTTCAACAGATTGCCCTGGCGCCGGGTCAGGCTGGCCAAGGCGGCCGGTCCGAGATGGTGACCGTCAACCGGGCCTGGGCGGAGTCGGTCTTCAAGCGCATGGAAGAGCTCTCCGGAGAACTGGAGACGCTCCGGGCCAGGCTGATGCTGTGGAGGACTTCATGCTTGATCCTTGCCGTGGCCATGGGGTGGATGCTGTGGAACCGCTGAATGGCCTGGCTCCACGGGACCAAGAGGAGCCGATGCGCTACTGGAAGTTCTATGCGGCTGCGCTCCGCGATCGCCGCCACCTAACGATCGTCTGGATCGTGCCGGTTTTGTTTTACGGATACGGCTGCGCCGTGTTCGATACCACTGTCAATTGAGGAGGTAGCCATGGAGAAGAAAAGCAAGACGTTTCACAAAGGAGCCAGAACCGAAAGGAAGGCCGTGCTCTCCTATCTCAGGAGGCTGGCGCGGAAGTACGAAGGGCAGCCGGGCGGGGAGATTGCTTCCGAGGCTGTAGCCTGGATGCAGAAGCGCGTGGAGCGCTACCGCAAGCTCGAAGGAGGATTGTAGTGGGCCGAGAGCGCTCCTTGGAATTGGGGACGAGCTGGCCTGAAACAATGAGGTCAACTGCGTCGCGTCGCATCGGCCGCTTCCCGGAGGCGGACCACGAGTACATCTGCCGCATCTGTGGGCAGCCCGGCAAGGGGCCATGGAATGCGCGAGTTCATCCTGGCCGCTGCCGGGATGAGTGGCAGAAGATTCTAGACCAGCGCAAGAGGGCCAGGAAGCGGAATGGAAGAAAGAGGTGAGGGCTTTGTCAGCGTAAAAATCGAACGAGAAAGCGGGCTGGTTGTCCTGGAGATCGGCTTGGCGGGGTCGAGCGAGAAGCCGACGGCCGTTCGTCTCCAGGCGGAGACTGCCGCCCGGCTGGCCTGCGCCATCCGGGATGCCGCCAACGAGATCCTGCAAGCCGACGGAGTTCAGTACGTCATCCCGGCGGCAGGGGGAAGACCCAAGCCGCCGTTGGTCATAAGGCCAAGGAGAAAGCAACAAGATGACAATCAAGACGGAAATTGATCCGGAAACCGCCAGCATCTGGACGCTTCACCTGGAGATCCCCGCTCATGAGCTGGCCACCGCCGAATTCAACGAGTACGACCGGCAGATCATTGAGAACGCTGGCGCCCGGAACAAGATCAGCGATGTCCTGCTCGCGGCAACTCTGATGGCGATCCGGATCGAGCAGGTCATCGAGCGCTACCAGAACTGCTCCGAAGAGGAACAGTAGGGTTGTCCGATCGCCGGCAGTGTAGTAGCATTGAATCGAGCCAACATGGGCCTCCTGTTTGATGAGAAGAAGTTGGCCGATAACCTGGTGGAGCAGGTTCGCACAAAGCTGTTGCCGGACCTGCTCCGGCAATTAACGTCAGAGATCACCGTGGCCGGGCGTTTTGGCTCGACCGATTGGTATCTGGTGATCCGGGTAAAGCCGCCGGACGACAAGCCTTGATGGGGGGTGGCAATAGAATGATTGTTCTCAGATTTTTGGCGGCAGTTTCTCTGGTTCTGTTGGTTCTGCCAAGTTCGCTGCGGGCTGAGCCTCCCGGCCAGTGGTTTGGCGCCGGAGTGCAGTTCAATCAGTACGCCAGTCCGCAGGTGAACGGAGTGCTGGCCTACGCCAAGAAGGTGGCAGGCAACGAGAAGCCCACCTACTCCTACACCGCAGTCAACTTTCTGTCGGTGCAGAAGAAGCCCTTTCGGGTGATGACCACCACCGAAACCGGGATCGCGCAGTGGGTGACGCGATTCCGGAAGATGGACTTCTTCGCCCTGGGCACCGCCGGTCTGGCTGCCTCCGGTTCCGGCGGTGGCACCAACACCGGCTACTCTGTTTCCGGAGGGATCATCGGCCAGACAGCTATCCGCAAAGGCGTGACCATCGGGCCGTACTACCGGGTCACTAAGAGCAGCCTGAGCGAGGTTCAGCATGCAGTCGGGCTGATGATCGGGCTGAGGGACTGATGCTCACCAAGGAGCAACTCGACTTTCTGAAGGGCATTGCGCTGGCGGCGGTGGCATCGGAGGCCGAAACCGACGTTCCGGCTGAACTGACCACGGCTCAGGCTATCCTGGAGACCGGATGGGGAAGGTACATGCCTCCGGACTCCAACAACCTGTTCGGGATCAAGGATACGGACAGATATCCGGGCGCCTCCTATGCCATGACCACCGAGTGGATCAAGGGCTCACCGACCAAGATTCAGGCGGCGTTTGAGAAGTATCCCAGCCTGCAAGCCTGCATCTCAGACCACGCTCGACTGATCTCATCGGCCGGAGTCTACGCTCCGCACTATCAGGTTTACAAGGCCGACAGGGATTCTCGCGGATACCTGTGGGGGATAGCGGCGCACTACGCCACCGACCCGGGCTATGCCCGCAAGGTGTGGCGAATCATGCAGATGGAGGAGCTTCAGCGGGAAATTCAGCTGGCTCGGTCGCTGTACCGCTCCCAGACGTCCGAGATTCGGACGTAGCGGGCAGGTTCAGGTACATTCGAGCCATCTCCTCCACTGCTCGGCTGATGTTTCCGTAGCCGGCGTTCTTCAGCGCGTCCCGGACATCCGGCTTAACTCGCGCTGAAATGACCACTCGCCGCTGCTCGTCGCTGAGTCGTGGCATCTCAACTAAGATTCTACTCAGCACCCATTGCCAGCGTCAACGTATACGGGTACAATGGGGTTGTCCAGATGGCGCTAGATACTGCAACTGCCCTGGTGGTCTCCGCCGTGGCCGCCGGGGTTTACCTCCTCTCCTGGGGCCTGCGTTCCGCAATCCGCGGGCTTCAGGAGCACTCCTCAGCCATGAAGGGGGTAGCCGCGGAGGCGGCCGCGCTCAGGGCCGAAATGGCACGCAACCGAGAGACCCTGGAGCGGGCCGCCTCCATTTTTTCCGGAGAATGCGCAGAACTGCGCAATGGACTGGAGACCTGGCGCGAGCAGACCGATAGGATTGTCAGAGTGGGCGAGGAATGTGTCCGCACTGGGCACATGTTGCAGGTCATCCGCCGCGAGCAGGAGAAGTATCCGTTCGGTCGCCCTGTAAGCGCCGGAGTTCCTGCGCAGAACAGCCCGGACATGGCGGATCTGGAGTACCGCATCCAGCAGACCATGAAGGAGCACGGCGTAACCCGACACGAGGCCATGATGATGTTGAACCCGGCCAATCAGTGGTCTCCGTGGGACGGGTTCGGGGAGTGGGACCAGCGATGATGCTCACACGAGAACAGTTTGTGAAGATCGCAGCACGCTGCCTGGAAAGGAACCGCAGCGCTGCTCCGGCGCAGCAGGCGGAACTTCTGGCTCAAGAGATCGAGCGGACCGTGGAACTGCTCAGGGACCTGGCGGCCGCTCCGCCGTCTCCCCAGACCGATCAGCAGCAGGAGGATCAACAATCGCCCTGGCCCGCGCCGAATCCGGCCTCGGTCAGCGTGAGCAAAGAGCCGGAGCCAGCTATTCTCCTGCCCGCCGGCGAGCAGGCCGCGGAGGCAGAAACTGAAGCCAAGGAGAGCATCTTGGCGCCGGATGACGCTCAGGAAAGCGAATCCGTTTCTCGCCTGCCCGAGTCTCCCGTCATAAGGCGCTCGGAGGCCGAGTCTCTGATCAAGAAGCACAGATCTGGTGCCAAGTCCTCTGCGCATCCTTCGCTCACGGTGGAGGAGCTGAACCTACTGGTGCAGGAACGCACTCCTCCGATGATCTCGGTTCAGGTTCAGTTGCCGGGAGGAGAAACAAAGGTCAATGTGACCATGAACCGGAATGTGCTTTCGGCCCATGCCGAGGGCTGCGTCAAGCTAGTGTACTACCACCCCAAGGCGCCAAGGGACCTCTATGTGGAGGAGGTCATCAGCATCGAGGATATCCCAGTGGATCTGGCCGCCGTCTTGGAGCGGCTCAAGAAGCATGCGGAGATTGTATTGAAGCCCTCCGACGGACCGATCCGTTCCTTTGCCCCGCAATTTCCCGATGGCCCGGTCATCGGAGGGGAGGTCGGCGTCAGCAGCGCGGACCTTGCGAACGTGCGGGCCATTTGGGAGAGCCTGAAGTAAACCGCTGCTCCCACAGGAAATTATTGCCGCATCCGCCTTCTGTGGGATACACTCGCAGTAGGAACGAGCCCGGACTCTGCCAGTACTGGAACTAGAGCAGGGTAGACGGGAAGTTCCGGAGGTAGGAGGAGGCGGAATGGCATTTCTCTCACAGACCGTAACGTTGACGGGAACGGCGGTTCGAGCCACGACCGAGCCGACGTTCCTGTCCAGCCTCAGGATCGAAAGCGAGGCTGGAAACGGAATCGTATACTTCGGGGACTCAGGCGTAAGCAACACCGACTACGCCGGAAGCATCAAGGCCGGAGCTTCGGATCCTGCGGCCGTTTTCCTAGGCCCCTATGTCGCCGCTCCCATCCCGCTGCATCAGCTCTATTTTCTCGGGACCAGCAGCCAGAAGATCCACTTGTTTGGGACGGTGCTGTGATGCAGGGGCATAACCCAGTGGAAACCATTGTCGTCATCCGGGACTGGATCATGCCGGTGGTCGGCTTGCTTGGCATAGGAGGCGGGGCGGTGGCGCTATATTTCAGGGCAACCCTTGCTGAAACCATCATCAACCGGCTGAACGGCAGGTACGTCAACACCAATGTCTACCAGACGAACAACGTCCGGATGGACGACCGGCTGGCTCGCTTGGAAGACCGTCTCTGTACATTGGAAGCGAAGGTCGATCACGGGTTTGAGAACCTGAGGGCTCAGGTGGCTCATGGCTTCTCGAAGGAGTAAGGCGCCGCAAACCGCAAAGCCCAAACCGCCGGCGCCGGACGTGGCGGCCAAGACGGAAGCGTCCAACGGCGGCTATCAACTGCCCGAGTACCTGCGCAGCAGCCGGGTTCTCAAGCGGCGCCGGATCTCCAAGAAAGACCTGCCCAACTTCAAGGAGCAGATGCTGCTGCTGCACGCTCCCGAAGCCCTGCGGAGCGCCTTTCAGAGCCTGTGCATCATGGCGCAGAAGGAAGATCTCGGAGCGATCCGGCTGCTGTTCGAGATCTTTGGCTACATCGAGAAAAAGAGCGGCATCACCGTTACCCAGCAGATTCTCAATGCCCAGATGGCCAGCTCCGATCCGGGCGCTGGATTCGATCAGTTTGTCCGGTCGGTGCACGAGGCCCGCAACGGAGCGCCGTTGCTGAATCCCGCCGGCGCACCCGGTTTGCTCGCCGCTTCGATTGGCCAAGGAGCAACAGCCGAGGAAAAGAATGAGTGATCGTTTCGGGCGCGACCCAGGGACCGAGGAGCTGATCGAGTACTACAATCAGCCCGAGCGCTGCTCCTGGGTGCTGCTGAGCGCGAAGGAAAAGAGGTTCCTGCAAGAGGAGATCCTCCGCTGCATGAACTCTTTCGAGTACTGCGCCCGGAACTACTTCTGGATCTCCACCAAGGACATGCGGGATGTTCCGCTGAGGCTGATGGACACCCAGGAGTTGGTCCTGGAGGCTGTCAATCGCCTCAAAACTAAGGGACGCGGCGTGCGGCTCCTGATCATCAAGGCCCGCCAACTCTATGTCTCCACGTTCGTGGAAGCCTACGTGGCGTGGTGCTGCATGTTCCAGCCCAACGCCAACGCCTTGGTCCTTTCCTACGACACGCCCCACGCCGCGTCATTGTTCAGCATCATCCTGCACATCTACGACCGCCTTCCCTGGTGGCTCCGGCCCATGATCGGACCTCGCAAGTACATGGAGGAGCTGCACTTGATTAATCCGGATCCGGAGCTAAGGGCCATCGACCCGGGGTTGAATACCCGCATCGTGGTGCAGAGCGCTGGCCGCTACACCGGCGTCGCTGAGGGCTACCGGATCAACTTTGCGCACATCTCCGAGCTGGGCTCGATGGATGAGGGCAAGGCCCGAAGTCTGATCTTCGGAGATCTGCGCTGGGCGCTGCCGGACGATCCCACCACTTTCGCTGTCATCGAAAGCCGCGTCAAGCGCTCCGCCAGGTTTTTGGAGCGGCTATGGGAGAGCCAGGTCCGCTTGGGCGACGTGGCAACTTGGTTTCCGCTCTTCCTGCCCATCTACTTCGACAAGAGCCACTTCATCCCGCCGGAGGATGGCTGGCGCCCGGAAGAGCCGGAACTGGCGGTTAAGGAGCGGGCGGCCGAAGAATGGTGCGTGTGCTCCAACTGCCAGCAAATCCGGCCGACCAACTTCGGCGGCCAGTCCATGCGCGGGGCTGCCTGTTCGGACTGCCAGGTCGGAACCTACCAGCCATACGATTTGAAGGACGGACAGATGCGCTGGCTCTGGCAACAGCGCAAGAACGCGGAGGCCATCGGAGAGTCCGCTCTGATGGACATGCGGCAGTCACTGGCTACCAGCCCGCAGGAGGCGTTCCAGTACGTCACGGAGACGCTGTTCTCGAAGGCCGCCATGGACCGGGTGGCGAGCAACATCCGGGAGCCTTTGGCCGTGGGCTTCATGGATTCCCAGGGCGTCTTCCATGCGCCTCGGAGACACTCCGGAGCCGAGTCCGCGATCTGCTGGGCGAGAGGCTGCGCCCGCAACCACGCTGGCGAGCCGGATCGCTTCCTGAGGGTCTGGGAGATGCCGATGGAAGGAGCCAAGTACTCGGTGGGCGTGGACGTAGCCTCGGGGCAAGGCCGCGGACACGATTACTCGGTAATCTGGGTCAATCGGCTGGGCATCCCGCCCAATCCGGACGTCCAGGTGGCCTGCTTCCGCAGCGATTCCACCCGGCCGACCGATCTAGCGCTGGTGGCCAACGCCATCGGACGTTGGTACAATAACGCCCTTTTGACGGTCGATTACACCAACTTCCAGACCGTGGGAGACCAGCTGCGCCACTATCTCAACTACCCGAACCTCTACCAGTGGAAGAACCTGGACAGCGCCAACGTTCTCACGCCCCGCTACCACTGGGTCTTCAACTCGCGCAACAAAGAGGACGCCTGGATTCAGCTGGACGCTTGGCTCGCCGATGGCTCCCTGATCGTGCGCGACGAGATCTTCGCCTGGGAGATGCGCCACTTTGCCCGCAACGAGGACGGTTCCATCGGCTGCCCAGAGCGGAAACGACAGCAGAGTTGGGACGGCTCCGGCGAGGAGGAGTACGTCCACGACGACACGGTTACCGCCTGCCAGCTGGCGCTCCTGGGCGCGCACCAAATGGACCGCAGAGTGCCAGGAGTTCAGGTCTCCACGGACGCCTTCGGCCTGAAGGCTACCGGTCCTTGGGTGGCCTGCTGCTTGAAGTGCGGCTTGGTCTGGCACCGCGAGCAGTACAATGCCGCAGAGCGCTGTCCGCTGGAGGGGTGCAAGAGCATCATGGTCAAATGGCGCCATGAGAGCTGGGACAAGCCGGAGAATCCGATCCGGTTCGAGGACATGGACCAAAGCACGCCGTCCAATCCCAGCGGATTTTACCCCAGCGTGCAGGAGCTGACATTTTAGGAGGAAGCATGAAGAAGAAATACGTATTTGAGGTCGAACTCGACGACGCCGCCGTGCAGAAGATCGGCGCCTCTGGCGTCAGCGACACCGTAGCTGGAGTTGTTCAGGAGCTTTCCCGAGGCGGGATGCTCCTTCCAGCCGAGGTGGTCAAAAGGATTCAGAGAGCCGCTGGAGACCCATCCCCGATGGAGATCGCCGAGAAGGTCGAGAGAGGCTGCGGAAAGCGTGGAGACGCGTTGCTGGTGGAGTTCAGCCCTGATCCGTCGTGGACGGCCTATCTTCAGGAGGTGGCCAGCCGCAACGGAATCAGCATCCAGCAGCATTTGCGAGCCATCTTCGACTGGGCATTCAGTCAGGGCTGGTTTGGCATGGTGGCCCCTGAGCCGCATAAGATCCTGCTGACCGAGGCCCAGTACCGCAGAATCGGACAGATGCTGGGCAAGGAGGAATTCACCGGCCAGGATCTGATGGACTTCCTGGACGGGGAGATTGGCCTGGGCGGCTTGGACAGCGACGAGGACGTAGTGTCATCGGTTCTGGAGAAGTAGTATGCCGGTGTATGAGTTCTACTGCGAGCGCTGCCAGCGCATCGAAGAGCGCTTCTTCCACCGCTGGCAGGAGCAGGCGCCTCCGTGTCCGTTGTGTTCGAACCCGCGAGTGCTGCTGGCTTCCCGCTTCGCGGTCGTATTCACCGGGCCGATCACGGCCAGGTACAACCTCAAAGAGCGGGAAGGCGCCGAGCAGGAGGGAGTGTGGATGTACCGCAAGAAGACCTCCCTCAGCGGCCAGCCGGAGCCGGTCTACATTGAGACGTTCTCCGAGCTCAAGGAGTTCTGCCGGCAGGAGGGCCTATACGGGCCAGGAGAGGTGCCCATCAATGCCACCATCAGCCCGGACGGAAGAAAGATTTCCAGCGCCGGGATGCCGGGCCAGTGGGCCAGCTTCTCTCCGGAGGTCTTGCCGGAGAGGACTACGGCCCCTCCTCCGGACCTGGACTCCGCTAAGCCGCTGGTCGAAGTTCATGACCGCCGGTTTGACGATCCTAGGAACAGGCCGACAATTATCCCCTTGCCGGAGGACAAGCAACAGGAGGTACTGGAGACCGGAAGTGTTCCGGAGGAGGTTGTGGTTCCGTGATTAAGGTGCTGGTCTTGAGTTCCGTGACAGCCTGCTTGGCCTTTCTGGTCAGTTCCAGCGAGCTGCTCTACGGAGTGCGGGCGGCAGCCAGCCGAGCCATCCCCTGGGCAGGGAAACTGCTCATGTGTGGCTACTGCTCCGGCCACTGGATTGGAGCCGCGCTCGTCATCCTCTGCCGCCCGCAACTGTTTCCCGAGCACGGGCTGCTCGGCTATGTCCTGAGCTGGCTGGCCTTGAGCTGGTTTGCTGGTGCTCAGTGGGCCGGGCTGGTGCTGATATTGCGGCTGAACGACGCCATAGAGTGAGACGTCCGAGAGTCGGACGTGAAGGGAAGGAAAACCGATGGCAGCCAACGTGGTGGAACTGGTGCCAAGGGCACCGATCGTTTTCAATACCAAGAGCGAGAGCATGGACGCGCCCTCCGGATACCATGAATCGGTGCGCAGATGGGTGGCGGCCGCCCGCCAAGAGGCGATGGAGACCGCCAAACTCAACCCGGAGTATCCCTACATCCAGGCGTACATCGACATGCTGGAGGGGCGCTACTGGCCCAAGAGTCGTCCCAGCTATCGCTCCAAGTTCTTTGACAACGCCATGGCCGTCGCCCGTCAGGACGCTCTGTGCGCACTGACCGACATCCGGCCGGCCCCGGAGATCACCTCCGTGGATCGCAATCCGCAGTACATGCGCCAGGCCGAGATCGCCAAGAAGGTCATTGCCTACGAGTGGGCGGAGCAGGACCTGGACTTGCGGCTGGAGGAGGCCATTGACCACGCTTTGCTGAGCGTCGGCTACTGGAAAATCGGCGCCAGCATGCCAGGCCGGATGCACGTGGTGGCCTGCGGACTGGACGCGGTTCTTCCCATTCAGCCGGGCCGCGACATCCAGGAGAGCAGCGCCGTGCTCTACCGGGTCTACAAGCCCTTGCATCGCGTCAAGGCCACCTACGGAGCCACGGCCAGCAACCTGGACCGGGAACTGAGCGTCGGAACCTTCTCGGCGACGCCCCCTAACTATTCGCCGCAGGGCAATGTGCCGGAGTACGGCTTCAGCGCCATGAACCCAACGCAGCGCGCCGGCCTTGGCCCTCGCGGTTGGGCACTGGCGCCGCAGCGGGGCAGCTCCTTCCCGGTTGTTCTGGTCGAGGAGTACTGGATTGACGACCCGACTATCAATGAGACTGGCCGGGAGATCTTGGTCAAAGATCCTCGCCTGAGCCTGGATGAGCACAACTACTGGTATCGGGTTCCGCCCGGGCAGCGCATCTTCCCGCGCAAGCGGCTGATCGTGGTGGCCGGGGACACTATCCTCTACGACGGGCCAAGCCCTTACTGGAGCGGTAAATTCCCGTTTGCGCAGCTCATCCTCAATCCGGCGGTATGGCGGCCAGGCGGCATCTCGATCTACCGCAACCTGGTTCCGCTGGCCATTGCCAGGAACGAACTGGGCGCCGGCATGATGGACTTGAGCCGGCGAGCCATCGAGCCGCAGTTCGCCTTTGTGGACGGAGCCGTTGATGACACGTCATTCCGCAACTTCTACCAGGACATGCCCGGCGCGAAGCTGAAGTTCAACCCGAACGCCAATCCGGCCGTCCATGCTCAGTATCTCCAGCCTCCGCCGTTGCCGGGCTATGTCGGCCAGTTCTGGGACAAGGTGGACCAGGCATTCCAGCGCCATGCCGGTACGCTGGATCTCGCCGGGATGACTCGGAAGAATCAGATCCCCGGCGGGGACACCATCGAGCAGTTCCGGGACACGGCACAGACCAGCTTCCGGCTTCAATCCCGGCACATCGAGCCGTTCATCCGGGAGGCCGGAGAACAGTTTGTCAGCAACATCTTCCAGTTCTACACCCGCAAGCAGCGGATGCGAATCCTCGGCGCGGATGGGATTACCCTGGAGGATTTCGACTACGATCCTGGCACCATGGTCCCCTGGACCGTGCCCAAGGAAGAGCATTGGCAACGGTTCAAGGTCAACATTGCGGCTGGTTCGATGCACGGCGGCAAGCGCGACCGCGACAAGCAGGTGGCCATTTCGCTCTACCGCCTGAACGCGATCTCTAGACGCAAGCTGTTGCAAATCTTGGAGTTCCCGGACATTGACGAGATCCTGGAGCAGGTGGCGGAGGAGCGCGAGGAACTGATGCCAAAGGCCATCGGGAAGGGAGAGGTGCCGAGGTTGACCCGAGGGCAGAGGACGGGCAACCCCTATTGAGAACAGAGTGCAGATGGGACACATTCTATTTCTGTACCTTGACGACCTGAAGCTGCGGTTGGCGCGGCTGCTTTACGGGATGGCATGCCGGCTGAGCGGAACCAGCCTCGCGCTGCCGTCCTCAACAGACGCCTACGGGGACTTTTACCGCCTGCAAGCGGCTCGAATGGAAAGGATCGCCAGGGACTGGCAGCTTCGGTATAAGGCGTTGCGCAGAGGGCAGACAACCGTTTCCAGGAAGATAGAGGTGTAGGATGGCGGTGGAGTTCGACAGCGGTCTGTTTCCCCTGGGATGGATCACCACGACGCCGGGAAACCCCGTGGACTTCTTCGCCAACTACCCCCAGCTGCGCAGCCAGAACTTCACCTGCAATCAGTTCATCATCCAGGCGGGATCGGACAACCTCGGCCGGATCTACATTGGCAACCAACGCCTGAACACCGCCACAGGAGAAGGGCTGATCGTGGTTCTGGCCAATCCGTGCGACATCATTGCATTCTCCACCATCGCCGGAAATGTCTATCGCCTGTCCGACTATCGGATGGACGTGGAAACCGCAGGTGATGGGGTACTGGTAACGGTCTACATTCGCTGAGAGATGGCCAGCACCTATTGGAGCTTCGGCGGGGCGGGCAGAGGTCCAACCGGGCCAACCGGGTATACCGGACCGTCCGGCGGCCCGATCGGTCCCACGGGCTACACTGGCTTTACCGGATACACCGGCGCCACCGGCTGGACGGGTTTCACTGGGCCGCAAGGCGAAGTAGGGCAACAGGGCCCGACTGGCCCCACCGGATTCACTGGCCCAAGAGGGGAAACCGGGTTCACTGGCTACACGGGGGCGCAAGGGGCAACCGGAGCCACCGGCTACACCGGATATACCGGCCCAGAAGGCGCCCCATCGCAGGTTACCGGACCAACGGGAGCGACCGGATACACTGGGCCGCAGGGCCTGGTAGGCGGAACTGGCCCGACGGGTTACACGGGACCTCGTGGAGAGACCGGCCCCACCGGCTACACGGGATACACCGGAGCCCAAGGTGAGGTCGGTCCCGTTGGCCCCACTGGATTCACGGGCTACACCGGGCCGCAGGGCAACGTCGGAGAGGTCGGACCAGTCGGCCCAACCGGCCCCACGGGTTTCACAGGCTACACCGGTCCGGAAGGGGCGGCTGCGGCTACCGGATCAACCGGTTACACGGGCTACACCGGTGCAACCGGCTACACTGGCCCGCAAGGACAGACGGGAGAACAGGGCCCGGAAGGCCCCACCGGCCCAACAGGTTACACCGGATACACCGGACCACAGGGCGCCGTCGGCCCAACTGGGCCCACCGGATACACCGGGCAGCAGGGACCGCAGGGGGGTCAAGGAATCCCAGGACCAACCGGACCTACTGGTTACACCGGGCCACAAGGGAGCATTGGCCCGACTGGACCAACCGGGTACACCGGCTTCACAGGGCCAGAGGGGCCAGTCGGAGGGATTGGGCCGACCGGAGCGACTGGGTTTACAGGTTACACCGGCCCGCAGGGCAACATCGGGCCAATTGGGCCCACTGGAGCAACCGGCTTCACCGGCTATACCGGACCGCAGGGAGAGGTGGGGCCGCTCGGGCCGACGGGTGCCACTGGGTACACGGGTTTCACCGGCCCTACCGGGCAGCAAGGGCCGATAGGTTCAACTGGTCCAACCGGTTATACCGGATATACCGGTCCGCAGGGTCAGGTCGGCGAGCAAGGCCCCGTAGGCCCAACCGGCCCAACCGGATTTACTGGCTATACTGGTCCCCAGGGTGACAAAGGGGACACCGGAGAGGTGGGACCAACGGGTCCGACCGGCTACACCGGTCCAGTTGGCCCGACCGGGTACACTGGCTACACCGGTCCGGAAGGACAGCAGGGACCGGCTGGCGCCACCGGACCGACTGGCTTTACCGGGTACACTGGACCTCAAGGCCAAGCGGCCGACCAGGGGGCAACCGGGCCTACCGGCTACACCGGGCCGCAGGGGGACACTGGGCCCACTGGATATACAGGGCCGCAAGGAGAGCAGGGGCCGGTTGGCCCCGCCGGACCAACGGGGCCGACCGGGTATACCGGGCCGCAGGGGCCAGTAGGCAGCACCGGCGCCACCGGCTTCACGGGATATACCGGGCCGCGAGGAGAGACAGGCCCGACCGGGTTCACAGGCTACACTGGACCGCAGGGCGACGTCGGGGCGCAGGGCTTAATCGGTCCGACGGGCTACACCGGCTACACCGGACCGCAGGGGCCAATTGGTCCTACCGGATACACCGGCCCAGGGAACTTCACTGGCTTCACGGGCTACACCGGGTACAGCGGATACACAGGTTTCACCGGGGAGACCGGGCCTCAGGGCGAAACCGGTCCGACTGGCTACACAGGGTACACCGGACCGCAGGGAATCGCTGGGGCCACCGGACCGACCGGATTCACTGGCCCAATCGGCCCGACCGGCTGGACCGGTCCGCTGGGCCCAACCGGGCCTACCGGACCGACTGGATTCACTGGATTTACCGGCTACACTGGTTTCACTGGTTACACCGGAAGGTCGCTGGCCCTCTACAGCTACTCGTTCACTTCGCAGACCACCGTGACCATTACGGCCGCGATGCACGGAATCAACTCTCCGAACCTCATTGTGCAGGTCTGGGACTCGTCTTCTCCGTCCCAGCTGATCCTGCCCGGGCTGATCACCCTGGACACCAGCACCTACGAAGTGGTGATCACCTTCGGCGCTCCTCAATCCGGAAGAGTGGTGATATGCGGATAGCAACTTTGATCCTCGGATTTCTGATTGTCGTCGGCGCAGCGCTGGCCCAGACCGCCGTCAACGGCTACTTCATCTTTGTGGGAGTCGGCGAGCCGCCCGCGCCAGCCTCCGGCCGCACGGCGGTCTACGTGGATTCCTCGACAGGGAAGCTGTGCTTCAAGGCCAGCTCCGGAGCCAAAAATTGCGTCGGAGACATCCCTGGGGCGGTTACGTCGGTTTCCGGAACCGCCAACGAGATCTCCAGCACCGGCGGGACCACGCCGATCATCGGGATCGACAACATCTTCCGGATCACCGGCAAGACCGCCACTGCGCCTGTCAAGACCGGCACCACCCTGCCAGCGACCTGCCAGGTCGGAGATCTGTTCTTCAAGACCGACAGCCGGGAAGGGGAGAACCTCTACGGCTGCACCAGCGCCAACACCTGGTCCTTGCAGGCTGTCACCCGCGTCATCAACTACACGCTGTTCGATCCGTCCAACGATCTCCTGCCGAGCATGGATATCCCGTCAATCTTTGTCAATCTCGGATCGCGCATCCGGCTGCTGGAGGTCTACTGCGAGATCGACGCCGGGTCGGCCTCCATCAACCTTCAACGGAACGATGGCTCTCCGGCGAACATTCTTAGCAGCAACCTGAACTGCTCTCCGGCCGGCGGATCGACAAACAGCTTTGTGGCCGGAGAGAACCTGATCGACAACGGCCACCGGATTGACCACGTGACCGTTTCAGTGAGCGGCGCCAGGAGGATGAACATTGCCATCCGCTACCAGTGGTACTGATCGCCTGATGTCCAGGCGGGAGTGGCTGGCGCTTCTGGCGGCGGCCGCCGACAGGTTGTTTGCTCAGCAAGATGTTCAAGATGCCGAGGAAGTCCTGGACCCGCACGTCGTCTGGGTGGTGCAGCGCGGCGACCGGACGCAGGCTCGGGTTCGGCTGTACGTTGCCCTGGTGCGGCGCTCGGCGGTCGTGACCTGGGGATTGCCAAAGCCTGGAGAAATCGTTGCCGACCCTCGGATCGTGCGAAGGAGATTGTGGACCACCCGCTCAGTGGACATGGGCAGGAGGATGACCTTTGAGGAAGCCATTCAGGCCATCAATGAAGACATACGGTGGGCCAACGCCAACCGCGCAACCCCGTTCCCGCAGGAAAGAGTGGTTGAGGCTCGTCCGAGCGGACCAGAACTGGAGAGCGTTCGATAGCAGCTGGTTTGCGGCCAATCAGAGCCGCCTTGTGGGCTGGCTCAATGGCCGCCTCGGCCTGCTGCTGCGGCGCAAACTCGGGATTCGCGGCCGCGGGCTGGTGACTGAAGTCGGAACACATCACGTCCTGCTCGAAGAGTCCGGCCGCTTGGAAGGAGAATTCTACTCTGGACCGGTGATCGCCCAGCGTATCTATTTCGGGCTGCTGCCGCTGTGGTGGAGCATGCATCTGTGGGACCTCATGGTCCCATCGCGTTGGGGGCCAAGACTCAGCTTCGGTTACGACGTCCTGACCGCCTATCCTGATCGGGGCAGCGGGCTTACCACCATGGACGGAGTTGTCCTGCGGAGCGTTAGCTCGGAAACCTTCTCTGCGATCCGTTCAGGGGCGGGAAGCGGCGCCGGGACAGGCGGTGGCTACGACAGCGTATACCTGCACTCTTCCGCCATCAGGTCCAACGAGTTCAGCTATCTGTACAGGGGCGTCCTGACTTTCGACACCAGCCCCATGGGGTCCGGGGCAGTGGTTTCCAGCGCCTACCTTGGCCTCCGGCTGTTCAATAAGTTCTCCTACCTTGGACCGACGCCGCTTCACGTGGTGCAGGCTTCCCCGGCGGTCAACAACAACCTAGTCGCGGCGGACTATGGCTCGCTGGGCAGCACCTCGGCGGGGAACCTGCCGTTCGAGTTCTGGGTTCCAGATGTCTACAACAACATCAACCTGAACGCCTACGGCCTGACCTTAATCGACCCGGCCGGGATCAGCAAGCTCGGCCTGAGACTGGAGTGGGATCAGGCCGGAGCCTTCACCGGAACCTGGGTGGCCGGAACATACACCGGATACTGGTATTGGACCGCGGATGTCTATGATCCGGGCTACGCCCCGAAACTGGTCGTGACATTCAGTCGGCCGTCCCGGCCGATGGTAATCGTGGTAGATTCGTGATTCATATGGCTCAAGCTCCGAAATTCAGCGTGGTGCTCATCGGAAAGAATGAGGCCAAGACCTTGCCTCGCTTGATGCGATCCCTGCGGGAGTTCCTGGAGCGCGGCGGAGAGGTCGTGCTCTGCGACACGGGCTCCACCGACGGCACCCCCGAGGTGGCTCGGCAGCTGGGCTGCAAGGTCACAGAGGCCGGCGACCGCTTTGTCATCACCATTGACGCCGAGACCGCCGAGGCGCTCAACCGGGAGTTTGTGGTGGAGGACGAGCCTCCGGTGGTGGCGACGGGGGATCGCTTTTTCTGCTACTCGGATGCTCGCAACTTTGCGGCCTCGCTGGCCTCGAACGACGTGGTGTCCATGCCGGACTGCGACGAGGAATACACCGCGCTCGACATCGACGCAGTGAACCGCTACATCGAAGAGGGTTACGGTCAGTTGGAGTTCCTGTTCGTCTATGCCCATGACGAGATGGGCCGGCCAGCCATTCAGTTCCTCCAGTGCAAGATGTACGATCGAAGGCTGCTGCGCTGGAACCCTCAATGCGTGATCCACGAAGTGCTGGAGCCGGTTGACCGGAATGTTGCAGTCCGTCGCGTTCAGCTCCCGGAGAACGTTTTGAAGATCGAGCATTGGCAGGACCTCACCAAGCCTCGCTCGCACTATCTGCCAGGCTTGTGCTGGGAGGTATGGAAGCATCCGGACAACGACCGTAACGCCCACTACCTCGGCCGGGAGCTGTTCTACACCAAGCGGCCGAAGAGCGCCATTCAGATGCTGCTGCGGCACATCGCCATGGACCGCTGGCCGGCGGAGAAGGCCCAGTCGATGATCTATGTCGGAGACTGCCACGGCATGCTGAACCGCCCCAATGAGCAGGTGGAGTGGTACATGCGGGCCTACCACACCGACCCCACGCGCCGCGAGGCGCTGATGCGCCTGGCGGGGTTCTACCGCTGGAGCAACAAGCCGATAGCGGCAGCCGCCTTCGCAGCTGCGGCGCTGGAGGTGCCATGGCACGCCTTCTACGCCAACCGAGTCGAGGAGTACCGCGATCTGCCCCATGAGATACGCTACTGGGGGCGAGGCTGGATCGGGAACGTCAGCGGCGCCCGAGAGGACCTGCTGAAGTGTCTGGAGTACAAGCCGTTCAGTCCCAAGTACCTGAGCGACACCCGTTACTACTTCGAGTACCACGAGCCCGGCATTGAAGGCTGGATGAGGTTCGAAGAGCTGCTGTGGTTGTATCGCACTGCCCAGACCATGGCTTCAGTAGCGGAGATCGGCAGTTGGAAGGGACGCTCCACCCATGCGCTCTGCTCCGGCTGCAAGCGCGGCATGGTGACCGCGGTGGACCACTTCCGGGGCTCGCCAGGCGAGGAACAGGCTCACGCTGAGGCCAAGCAGGAGGGCGACCCCATCTACCGTCAGTTCCTGGCCAACATGCGCAGGTTTGACAACCTTCTGGTCATCCGGGGGGACTCCGTCGAGGCCGCCGAGAAGGTCCCGGACCGGTCTTTCGATCTGGTCTTCATCGACGCCAGCCACCGCTACGAAGACGTCAAGCGGGACATCGAAGCCTGGCTGCCCAAAGCGCGGATTATGATCGCCGGGCACGACTTTGCGCCCGAATGGCCCGGCGTGCGCCGAGCCGTGACCGAACGGTTCGGACTCGTGGGCAGGCATCACACCATCTGGTGGAAGTACGTTGCTGAGCCCATGGTCAGCATCATCATCCCAACCCTTGGGCGGGAAGAGCAGCTCCAACACCTGATCCAGAGGATCGAGGAGAACGCCGGATGGCCGCTCTACGAGGTCCTGGTGATGAACGACGACTGGCCGCCCAACCGGAAGGGAGTCCCGCGCCTAGTGAAAGAGGGCGTACAAAAGGCACGAGGCGAACTCCTGATGTACCTGGGCACCGACTGCGATCCTCAGCCGGAGTTCCTGCGCGAGGCGGTCTATGCCATGCTGCGCCATTTCCCGGACTACCTCGGGCTGGTCGGCCTCAATGACGGCATCTACACCGGCGGAGAGAACGCCACGCATTGGCTGGCCGGCAGGCCGCTGGTGGACCTGCTCGGCGGCGAGCTCTTCCACTTGGGCTACAACCACGTCGGCTGCGACGACGAACTGACCGGCCGCTGCCGGTCCATGGGCCGCTACGTCTGGTGCGAGCGAGCCAGGGTCCACCACCATCACTGCTCAATCGGGGCGGAGATGGACGAGACCTACCGGCTTGGGTGGGACCCGGAGAAGGTGCAGCAAGACCGCGAGCTCCTTCGGCGCCGGTCCCAGATCTATGGCTTCCCGATCTACTGGAACATCAAGCCCAGGAAGATCCCGCGCCGGGCGTTCTCGATTTGGTTCAGCGAGGACGGCTCAATGCCGGACCTGATCCAGAAGTGCCTGAGGAGCCAGCAGGAGAACCTGCGGGAGTGGGAATGGCGGCTCATCACCCGGGAGAACCTTCAGTGCCAGGACGAGTACGTCCAGAAAGCATTGGAGGCCCGGGATTGGGTTAAGGCGGCTGATTACGTCCGGATCTGGGAGCTGCTGAATCAGGGCGGGGTCTACCTGGATGCCGATCAGGAACTCTACGCCGAGATCCCCCCGGAATTTCTGTGGAACCGGATGTTCTGCACCCGGGAGAGCAACGGCTTTTACGCCAACAGCGTGATCGGCGCCGAGGCTGGGCATCCGAGTCTCGGACGTATCCTAGAGCGGATGAGGACGGAGTATCGCGGGGACGACGGAGTGGTGTTCGAGGCTGGAATGTTCATCTTCACCGAGGAGGTGGACCGGGCGAAGTTCGACCCAGCCAACGAGATCACGGTCCTGCCGACGGAGGTGTTCATGCCGTTCGATCACATGACGGGCAGGGTGACGCGGACCTCCAGGACCATCGGCTTCCACCACTTTTACAGGTCTTGGGTGAGGACGTAAAACGGATGGGATGCTGCATGGGACGCAAAGCCTGCACCGGTAAGCGCAGTTATCCGAACTACGAAGTGGCAAAGCTGGCGGCGGACATGGCGTCCCGCAACAGCGGCGGCTACCACTACCGAGCGTACTTCTGCTCAGACTGTAAGAGATATCACATCGCCAACCAACGAGAGGAGCCAAAAGGTGAAGGGAAACCAAAGAGTCATTGACGCCCTGAATCGGGCCATTGTCGGAGAGCAGCAGGCGTTTCAGCAGTACTACGTGAACTCGAAGATCCTCCTGAGGATCGGCCTGTCCAAGGCCGCCCAGTCGTGGCATCAGGAATCCATGGAGGAGATCGAGCACATGGGCAAGCTCATGGAGCGCGTTCTGTTCCTGGAGGGGGAGCCAGCGTCAGGGGAGGAAACCGAGGTCGTCCTGGACACGGCGCTCCCAGATCAGATTGAGCGAGCGCTCGCCTTGGAACAAAAGGCCGTCCAGACCTACTCCGATCTGGTCGATATCGCCGAGTCCGTTGGGGACTATGGCACACGAGACTTGGCGACGGAGATCTTGCAGGACGAAGAGCGCCATGTTCAGCACCTGGAACAGCATCAGGCGCTCATTCAGATGATGGGCCTGGAGAACTACCTATCAACTCAAGTCTGAGCGCAGTCAACGCGTAAACGAGTCAAATCTCACCCAGTGTGTCAAGAAAATCGCGTAAACGTGTGAAAATCAAAACTTTCTATTGACTCGCCTTATTTTCATGGCGTATCGTACAAATGAAGGTGGAGATTTCTCCGCCTTCGGAGGAAAACGATGGCAGACATCGAGATGATTGGCACCCAGCAGAACATGGGCAAGATGGGGGTTGAGCCGCACCAACAACCGGGCGCCGGAGGCGAGATCGACATGGTTGGCACGCAGGTGGACGCCAAGCTGACGCCGCAAAGCCCGGTGCAGAAGATGGGCTCCGATGCTGGTATTGACATGATCGGAACTCAGGTCAAAGTCGGCAAGAACCCGATAACGCCCTACGATAGCAAAACCCCGTAAGGAGACACAGTGGCGACCACTCCTCCAGCGCCTATCCTCCCTCCGCAGATTGCGCAGCAGATCGCTTCCGCGGCCAGCCCGGCCGGCGTCGTCGGCCCGGGCGGTCCAGCAAGCATCCCCAACTTCGCCATGTTGGGCCGTCCCGGCCAGCCAGGGCTGATGGACCCCATCAGCGCCTTGGAGGCCAAAGTGGCGGAGCTGGAGCAGTGGGCTGGAGAAGTGAGCCGCCTGCTGAATCAAGTTCAGCCGAGCCTGGTGGCGCTGTTGACCCCCATCGCTCAGGCAGGATTGGCATTACGTGCAGAGCTGGCCCAAATGCGTGATCGCAGCCAAGCCGGCCCGAAGGTTTCCGGAACCAACGTGGCGCCGCCGCCCGGAGTCTACGCTGGTCCGCCGGTAGGATAGAACGACAGGGAGAAAGAAGATGGGAATCTTTGAAGAAATCCTCGCAAAAGCCGAAGACAGCGACCGGGCCGTACTGGAAAAGTACCCGGAGCTGAAGCAATCTATGGAGAAACTGGAGAATGCGGCTGTGGACTACGCCAAGTGGTACGCAGCCAACTGGGACGAAGAGCACGGGATGACCCGCGGGGAGTGGGCCGCCAGGCAGCAATTGCAGGAATTGCAGGCTAGGCTGGAGGCACTGGAGGCGAATCCAGGCTCCATGAGCGACGAGCATGCCTCAAGCCTGCTGGAGGACGCGCGGCGGGCTGGACTGCTCTCCCATGCGGAAGTGCAGAAGATTCTGGACGAGCGCTTGAAGCAGTACCAGGAGCAGACCAATCAGGTTCTGAGCGGGATGCAGGCGTTTTACGGGCAGGTCTACGGCCTGGGCTTCAAGCACAAAGACGAGTTTGGCGAGCCGCTGGATCCGAACGAACTGTGGAATTACATGGTTCGGACCGGGGTTCGGGACCCGAAGGTGGCGTATGAGCAGATGGTGGCGCCCAAACGCGCGGAAATTCAGGCCAAGCAGCAGGAGCAGCTGCTGAAGGAGGCCGAAGAGCGCGGGGCGCAGCGGGCTCGTCAGGAGCTGGCGATGGGCGGGCAAAACGCCCTGCCTACGGACACTTCGGGCGGGATTATTGGGGTTACCCATATGCCGGTGCCCCAGGGTGAAATCCCTCAAGACCTGCAAGAGCGGGCCAAGGGGATGAATTTGCGAGACCCGGCATTGGCCTCCTTAGGCGTGGAAGCACTGCGCCGGGGGGTGCTGCCGACGCAGTAGACGCTAAAGGAGACAAGGAGGAGGGAGAATGGCACTACCCCTTCAAGGCATCAATGCCTATACCCACAATTTCATTCAGCCGAAATTGCGGGATACGGTGTACTTCGAGAGCCCGGTCTTTGTCCGGCTCTCCACTCGGCGCAGGGACCAGTTCCGCGGCGGACTATTGGTCCAGCAGCCCATCATGGTCGGAAAGCTGGCCGGCGGCGCAGTGGGACCCGGCGAGGGCGCTCCGCCTGACGTGCGCGTGACCGAGACGGCGTTGCAAACTCCGATGAAGCTGTACTTGGTCAATGTTCCGCTCATCGGCTTCAATGCCATAAGCAACGACGGCGAGGCGGCGGTCTTCAAGGAGGTCAACGCCAAATTCGCCAACGCAACGGCGTATATGGCGGAGCTGCTGGCGACGGACATGTACCTGCCGTCCAGCACCGGAGGCCGCAGCCGGAACTTGGTCGGCTTCGAGGAGTGGATCGACGACGGGAATACCTTCCCCACCATTGGAGGGATCACCCGCGCGGACATCGCTCCTGCGGGAACCATTCGTGGGATGAACGCCTACACCGCTTCCCTCACCAATTTCAGTCTGATGGCGCTCAATCGGGCCATCACACAGAGCTGGAACGGCAGTCGGCGCGTGGACCTGATCGTGGCCACGAGAAACGGTTGGGACCTGCTGTGGAACAGCCTCCAGCCGATGCAGCAGAACGTGGACCGCGAATCTGATGTAGCGCGCGCGGGCTTCATCGCGGTGCGGTTCAACGGCGCCGAGGTGGTCGTCGATCCCTACGCGCCGACAGGGACCGCTGGCCGCATGTGGGGGATCAACTCCGAGGCTGTGGAGTGGTTCTTCAGCGTGAAGCCGGAGTTCAACTTCGGGTTCACCGGGTTCAAGGGCACCCAGCACGGCATCGACGCGGCCGGGCAGTTCCTCTGCGCAACCACGCTGACCGTGCCGCTGGCGCGTCTGTGCTTCAAGATCACCAGCTCCACGCTGTTCTGATCGGAGCCTGATGGAGGATAAGAGATGATTCAGACTCAATTACTGGCGGCTCTAGGTACCGGGCCGATCATTAAGCGGTTCACCATCACCAAGGATGACTTCACCGCTGCATCCACCTCGCAGGACATCACGCTGATGACCCTGCCGAAGGGTTCGATCGTGCAGTGGGTGCGAGTCAAGCACGCTCAGGCCGTTGCCGGCGGGACCATCAGCGCGGCCACCGTCAGCGTGGGCTCGGCGGCTGGAAGCGCCACATCGTTCACCGCTGCCTTCAACGTCTACCAGTCGGTGGCCGATGGCACGTTCCAGATTTCCTCGTCCAACCCGAAGGCGATCACCTACGCCGAAGACACGATGTATGCCCAGATCGTCACCACCGGCGGAAACGTGAATGCCGCGACGGCGGGCGTGATCCACATCGACGTGTGCTACTGGCACATCACCGTACCGGCGGATCGTCTGTAGTCAACAAAAGGAGGATGGCGAATGGCGATTCATCCGTACAGTAAGCAGCGCTATCCCGGGGGACCATACCGGGAGTATTTCGGGGACGGGCCTCCGACGCTGTCCACCGACGGCACGTACCAGCGGGGGGATATTGTGTGGAACACGGCCCCTTCCGGCGCCAACGACATCGGTTGGGTCTGTGTCGCATCGGGCTCGCCTGGAACCTGGACCGGCTTTGGTCAGGGGCTCCCTGGCCCAACCGGCTACACGGGCTACACGGGCTACACGGGCTACACCGGAGCGTAAGCGCAGCGGTTTTTCTGAGCGCAGGCACAGCTCAAGTCTCTCGGTTGCGGGGAGAACTCGCCCAGCGGGGTGCTTCACGGCGGCGGCCCCCGCTGGGCGCTTTTTGTTGGAGGCGGCATGTCTCAGTTCCGAGATGATCTGGGGACGATGATCGGCGAGATCAAGAACCAGCGTCCGAATGTCGGGCCCGAGCAGATCAAGCGCTGGATCAACTGGCGCATCCGCCAGGCGCTGGATGCCAGGACCTACTGGACCGACCTGATCCGGGAGGGCATCCTTGCGATTCCGGAGCCGTACACCACCGGAACCATCAGCCTCACCAGCGGCAGCCGGACGGTGACCGGCTCCGGAACCCTCTGGCCAGTTTCGGACGCGGTGAACACCACCTTGTCTCAGGCGGTCTCGGACATCGGCTACGTGGAGGCTTTCCCGAGCTCGATGGCGGGCATCACCGAGAACTCCATCCTGTACATAGGGAAGGCCGCTGAAACCTACGAGGCGGTCCCGGTGGTGGAACTGCGCAAGAGCAGCTTCATCGGAAAGTTCGAGTCCCCACACTCGACGGGCTCGACCGTTACCCAGTCCTCCCTGGCCGGGCGGCAGTTGCGGATTTCGGATCAGTACCCGGTCTTCACCGTGCGCGCGGTGGTCTCTTCGACCGAGTTGCTTCTGACGCAGCCTTGGGGCGGAGCCTCGGTTTCGGACGTCTCCTACCGGATTCTGAGCATGTATGTCACGTTGGCCCCGGACCTGAAGGCGATCCTGGCCATGAAGGACGATCAGACCGGCTTCCCGGTGCGCCTCCACGTTCCGGTGGAGGAAGCCAACTACCGGGACCCGCGCAGAACCTTTGTGGGCGGCAATCCCTACTACAGCCTGATCGACTACGGCCCAAATGAGCAGGGGAACATGCTCTATGAGATCTGGCCAGCGCCGCTGTCGGTTCGGCAGTTCAGCTACCGCTACTACCAGCAGTGGCCTGATCTGGAGCAGGAGACCGACCGGCCGCCGTGGTTCATCAACCCCAGCGTCTTTGTCTACGGAGCGCTGGCGGACGCCTTCCGGTTCCGGCAAGGACCAAAGGACCCTTACTACAATCCAGCCCTGGCGGATCATTACGAACTGCGGTTCCGGGAAGGGCTGGAGCAGGCCAAGAACGCCGACGAGGCGAAGTACCTGAATGCGCTGAGAACCCCGTGGTGGCGCGGCATGCTGCCGGGCAATGCCGATACCTGGCAGCTGCATGATCCGCGGGTGATGGCATGGGATTTCGGCACGGATCTGTTCTGACGTCCGAACCTCGGACGTCAAAGGAAGGAGCAACGGATGCACGACTCAGGAGAGTACGGATACCCGGTGAAGCCCTACTGCCCGGGCAAGAACTCGCTTCAGGAGATGAGCGAGGCGCTGGACCGGGAGCAGCTCCGGGAGGAGCGGCGGAGGCAGATGGGCGGTATCGCGCCGATGGAAGATTGGGAGCAGCGGCAGGCAGACCTAGAGGCTATCTACAAAGGGCAAGGCATTCTGGAGCGGGAGCGGGCTTACTACAGGCCCGATGATTTCTTCAAGGAGGAATGAGTCATGGCTGGAAAGAATCTCTGGATTCAAGCCGCGGTTGCCCGCATGAAGCGCCGCGGGACACTGGGCAAGTTCGGAGCGGCGACCCCGAGCAAGATCGCTGCGGCCAAGCGCGCCGGAGGGGTCCTGGCCAAGCGGGCGATATTCGCCGAGAATATGAAGCGGATTGCGCAGCGCAGGGCAAACCGCCGCGTCAGCCGGCGCGCCTAAAGGAGGCCCATGCCCACCCGAACTCTGGCGGAAATGCGGGATTCGGTTTGGGCGGCGCTGGACGGCAACAGCACGTTCTATCCGGCGACTGAGGTGGACGCCGCCATCAACGAGCAGATCCGTGTCGCCAACCTGATGCTCGGCTTCTACCAGGACTCCGTAGAGATTACCACAGTCGCAAACCAGTACATCTACGAGCTGCCTGCGCCGATGCTGGTCCCGCTGGCGGTCAGTCTCGCGCAGCGGCAATTGAGCCGCAGCAGCCTGGCGGCGCTGGCCAAGCGGCGCCGGAGCTGGATGCAGGAGACCACCGCCAACTACGGCCCGGTCTCGACGTGGATGCCCATCGGAGTTCGCTATCTGGCGATCCATCCAGCCGACGCAGCAGGCGGCCGGACGCTGCTGGTGGAAGGGATTTGCGATCCGCCGAAAGCCGCCCTGGATAACGATGTGCTTCAGATGCCGGGGGAGCTTACGGACGCCATCCGGGCGATGGCGGCTCACGTGTTGCAGCTGAAGGAAGGCGGGAAGGTCTTCGCGGATTCGGCTGCGGCCTACCAGGAATTCCTGCACCAGAGCAAGTTCCTGTCCATCTGGCGCGACTGGAAGCGTCCGCGGTTCTACCTGGAGCAGCAGCAGCCGAGCGAGGGAGGATGATTTGTCCACCGTCCGCGACATCTACAACGAAGTCTGCTCGGTGCTGCTGGAGCCCAACGGCCTGGCGCTCGGGTTGTACACCGAGACCCAGTTCCTGCTGGACTTCCGGGAAGTGATTGCGGATTTTCACCAGGAGTCCGGAATCATCAAGCGGGCCATTCCGCTCAGCGTAACCGCAGGGCAGAACCAAGTGGCGCTTCCGGATTACGTGCTCAGGGTTGAGGAGGTGTTCTACCGGGGCAGGTACCTGCACTACATCCCGTCATTCGAGCTGGACAACCTGGTGAGGAAGTGGCGTTCCGAGAGCAGCTCCCCTCGGTACTGGCACGAAGACCGCGTGGAGCTGAAGCATATCGGGCTGTTCCCTACTCCGTCCGAGAGCATCGCCAACGCGCTGCTGGTAGTGGCGACGACGGACACGGGCATCGGCTCGTACACCTTGGACACGCAGCTGACCGGATTTCCGGACAGTTTTTTGCCGTACCTGAAGTACGGGGTACTGGCGACGGTGTTTGGCAGGGACGGGGAAACGCGGGACACGCTGCGCCAGCAGTACTGTCAGAGCCGGTTTCAGGAGGGATGCTCGCTGGCGCAGGCGATCTCTTTGGAGGGCCTCGGCGAAGAGGCCCCGGTGGAGGAATAGCAATGAACGAAGTGTTTGGTTCTCAGGTAGGAGCGGCCGGATTGGCCGTGTTTCTCATCGAATGGCTAAAGTCGCACCCCTCATTTAAGTGGATCACCGCCACGACCGACCGGCTCAACCGATTTCTTTCGGCGCTGCTGGCGGCTTTGGCGACTGTGGGCATCGCGGCGCAGTTCGATGCCCAGCAGGGGGTTCTCGTTGTCAGCGGGCTGCACTTGAGCTCCATCCTGACACTGCTGTGGAACTTTGTGGTCCAGTGGGTGCTGCAAGAAACCATCTACAAGGGAGCGGTAAAGAAGTAAGCCGATGGCGCTGAACGAGCCACAGCCGTACCGGGATCTGGTCTATCCCTTCGGCAATGCCGGGGAGATCCAGAAGATCGACCCGGCCATGCTCTCTCCCGGTCAGTATCTCCGGCTGGTGAACCTGGTTGCATGGCAGGAGGGGGCGCTGCGCAGCCGCAACGGTTACGCCGTGCTGACGCCAGGAGGGCTCACGGGCGAGACCGGCCCGCTGGTGTACATTGACGGCCTGTGGGAGCTCTTCACCGGGGCTTACGATCCGAACTTCAACTACCTCTACGTGAGCTCCGGCGGCTATCTCTATCGGCTGGCTGGCTCGCCTCCGCAGATTGTTCCGAGCAGCGGTTCCGGGGAGATCTACGCGGCCAAGCTGGGCCCGGTGCTGCTGCGGCCAAGCGGAGTGGCCTACAAGAAGGGCTACACCGGCCGCCCCTACTTCTACCTTGCCTGTCCCGGCGGCATGTTCAAGGACCAGCTTAAGGACACGCCGTCCAAGGACTACGAGGTCATGAGCAAGTGGGGGCTGGACCGGCCGCCATGGCCCGCTCAGGCGGTGGGATGGCCCGGCGGGAACCTAAAGAGTCTTTACGCTCCCTACACTTACGTCTACACCCTGCGCAACCCGATCACCGGGCACGAGAGCAATCCCAGCCCGCTGATGCTGGAGCGCTTCGGCGTGGAGACCGACCCGGAGCAGGGCGGCAACATCGAGGTCTGGTGCCGTCCACAAAGCCCGAGCGAGTTGGGCTACGACCGGATCGACCCGCAGACCGGCGGCATGTGGGACGTGGTTCTCTACCGCGCCGGAGGCTCCTTCAGCGACGGCCTGTACCGGCGCCTCACCATCTTGAACAGCGCCCACGCCACTCCGGACGGCTACTGCTACCACGTAGACAACACGCCCGATGCGGACATTGCGGCGAATCCGATTGCGGAGTTCGACAACGACCCGCCCGTATCCGCAATGCTGCCCACGCCGTTCGTGGCGGAGATTGCGGAAGTCGGGGTGATTATCGGTCCGGCGCCGGGCAGCCCGATCTTTGGGCAGGTCGAGGTCACCATCTCGGTGGCTACGGGCCTAAATCAGGGCGACCCGCTCAGCCGCGCGCTTTCTCCGGGGACGACGATCCTGGTGGGGCAAGGCACGGACCACGAAGAGATCTGCGTGGTGCAGCATATCTCCAGCGAGAGCGAGCCTTATCGGTTCGTGACGGTCTTCCAGGTGGAGCACCAGGCGCTGGAGAGGGTGCAGACGGTCCGCAGAGCCAACACGCCTTGCCGCTACGCCGCTGTGGCCTTCAACTCGGTCTTCCTGGCCGGAGATGAGCTCAATCCTAACGTCCTCTACAAGAGCAAGCCCAACCGCCCGGAGAGCTTTCCGGCCGTGGTGAACGAGGTGGACGGCAGTCCGGGCTCCATTGAGGTTGGAACGCCGTCCAACCCCATCATGAATATCACGGAGTTCGGCGGGGTGCTGCTGTGCCTGAACAAGGCCAAGATCTATGCGGTCACGGTCTACAATGGCGTAATGCAGGCGCCGGTGGAAACGCCGGCGCAGCGCGGGCTGTTCGCGCCCTGGGGTTGGTGCAAGGCGGACAACGAGCTCTACTACGTTTCACACGATGGCGTCTACGCCTTCTCAGGCGGGCTTGCGGTCAAGAAGTCGGAGGCCATCGACCACATCTTCCGCGGCGAGTACGCCAACGGATTCTACCCCATCTCCTTTGACCCCAACCCCGGCCCGAACGGCATCAGCGATCTGGAGACGGTCCTGATGTGGTACAGCCGGGACGACGTCTTCCTAGCCTACCGGGATACGGGCGGAGTGCTGCGGCGCCTGCGCTACAGCACCCGGCAAGACCGCTGGTCCTCGGAAGACGTCGAAGTGGACGCGGTGCTCACCCAGGCGGAAACCGGAAAGGTGATCTTCGCCAACCGGAACCAGTCTGGGCTGGCGCTGCTGAACCAGGACAACATCCCGGTCACTGCCTCGCAGCTCTACACCACGGACGCCTGCACTCTGGCCAATCAGGGCGGCGGGAGCGCGATTGCGGCCAGCCTCCGCACCGGCTGGATGTACATGGGCCAGCCGGCCATGCAGAAGCAGTTCGGGGACATGGTGCTGGAGCTGGAGAATCCGGAGACCGAAGTCATCGTCGATGTCTACTACGACTTCAGCAATACGGCCGAGGAGAGGTTCACGCTGGAGCCTCAGCCCGACCGCGGCCGCTACCGCGTTCCCTTGCCGCTGAATTGCGGCCTGGGCAAAGAGGCGTGGGCCATCAATGTGGAGATCCAGGCCACTGGCAAGCGCCCGGTGGCTTTTCACACTCTGACGTTCCACTTCCTGTTCCTGGAGGAGATTCAGCGCGGCCGGGCCAGCGATTGGGACAACCTGGGCTACCCGCACGACAAGCGGCTGACGCAGCTTTCGCTGGAGTACGATTCGGTCGGGCACGAGGTGCAGCTGAACCTGGACGTGACCTACGGCGTCATGGGGACACAGCGGGCGCTCGGCGTGCGTCAATTCACGCTGCTGAGCGAGGCCAGCAGTGGCTCCACCGGGCCGCTGCGCTCGCGGACCACCTTTCCGATTGATCTGGACCAGCCGGTGAAGCTGGTCCGGCTGCGACCTACGGCCACCTACACCGACTTTAAGACCTGGGTCTATCACTTCGACTACATTCAGTACCCTCCGGACCGGGTTCTGTTCACCGAATGGGACGACCTCGGCTATCCCTGCGAGAAGATGCTGCGGGAACTGATCCTAGAGATCGACACTGGCGGGGTAGTCTGCACGGTGGAGATTCAGGCGGACGGAATCCCCAAGCGGAGGTTCCAGGTCAAGACCAACTGGAATAACCGGCACCACATCATCACGCTGAACGAGCCTGGCCAGGAAGAGCTGATTGGCAAGCAGTTCCGGCTGGTGCTGATTCCTGGGACCAACGGCAAGTCACAGCTGTTCAAGCAACAGTTCACGGCGGTTCGCCTGCCCTGTCTGCAAACCTTCTGGTCGAGCTACGAGCAGACCTTTGGCTACAACGGGTTCAAATTCATCAAGCAGATCTGGCTCCAGTACGACAGTTGCGCGCCTCTGTTGTTGAAGGTCTACACCGACGACCGGCAGAAGCTGCTGGAGACGGAGTTGCCGCAGCACGCCCGGCGGAGCGTTGAGCGGGTGTACCTGCCTGCCGCTTCCTCGGCTGGAGTTCTGAACAAGAGCCGCGTCTACTCGTTCGAGCTGGTCAGCATGGATCCGTGCTGCGGTTTCCGGCTATACGGCGATTCCAGCCGGGTGGAGTGGATGCCTATCGGGGCCGACATGCGCCAGGGCTATCAGCAGTTCGGGCTGCTGAGCGAGCAGGAACGGACGGTGATGACGTAGCATGATTCGAAGAGGCGAGGAGTAGAAATGGCGGACGAGAGAGCCGAGAACATCCGGCCGCAACGGCCCATCGTGGATCCGCGCCGCTTGTCCGCTGCTGCGGTCAGCCAAGGGGAGGTAGCCGGAGGGCAGCGCAAGGCGGACATCCCGCAGCTCACGGAGCAGGATGTCCGGCCGGAATCTCTGGCGTTCAAGATCAATCAGGTGCTTCAGGTCCTAGCTTCTCAGGTGGCGCAGGTGCAAGGCCGGAGCGGACCGTTCCGGTTCGAAGTCGGGCCGCTGGTCTTCTCCGGCCGGGTCACCTTCGAGGACAGCGCGGAGTTTGATCAAAGCGTGGAGATGGCCGGGCACTCGGACGCCACCGGCAACCCGATCCCCGTTCGGTACACCCTGGGTTTGCCGGTGTACGCCAACAATGATGCGGCCAAGGCCGGGGGGCTGCTGGCCGGCCACCTGTACCGCACGGAGGAAGGCGTGGTGAGGATCGTTTACTGAGGGGAGTCATGGACGCGGTAAAGAATTTCGCCAAGGCATACGTTCTCGGGACCTATCCCGCTTACGCGACCAGCATCACGCTCTACTCCGGGCACGGGTCGCGCCTGCCGACTCCCCCGTTCAACGCCACCTGGTGGAACTCGACGGACTATCCCGATCCGGCCGACGATCCGAACGCTGAGATCGTGCGGGTGACCGCCATTGTCGGCGACACGCTGACCATTGCCCGCGGACAAGAGGGCACGGCGCCAACCTCCAAGTCCGTTGCGGGCAAGCTATACGTCTTGATGGCCGGGGTCACCGCCAAGACCATCGCGGACCTGCTTACGGAGGCAGCTGGTCCAATCGGTCCAACCGGCCCGACTGGCTATACGGGGCCGCCTGGGGCGACCGGCGCCACTGGAGCGACCGGCTACACCGGTCCTTACGGCCACACGGGGTTCACGGGGTACACCGGGCCGCGGGGCGTGACCGGCTTCACTGGTTACACAGGCTTCACTGGATACACTGGGCCGAATATCACCGGCTACACTGGCTACACGGGCTTCACCGGTCCGACGGGTTTCACGGGGTACACCGGCCCCGAAGGCGCGGCCGCCGCCACCGGATCGACCGGCTACACCGGCTACACGGGACCCACTGGCCCGACCGGGCCCACAGGATTCACTGGATACACCGGTTACACGGGCGACACCGGACCCGCTGGCCCCACGGGCCCGACCGGATTCACAGGCCCAACGGGACCAACCGGCTTCACTGGCTACACGGGACCCGAGGGCTCAGCAGCCGCCACTGGAGCCACGGGTTACACCGGACCGACGGGCTTCACGGGCTACACTGGACCGGAGGGATCAGCCTCTGCCACTGGAGCCACGGGCTACACCGGGTACACAGGCGGGACCGGATACACCGGATACACCGGGTACATCGGGCCGCGAGGCTACACCGGCTACACCGGGGAGACTGGGCCGACCGGTCCAACGGGCTACACCGGTCCAGGCAACTTCACCGGCTACACCGGCTACACCGGACCGACGGGCTTCACGGGTTACACGGGCCCGACTGGGACAACCGGCTACACGGGCTACACCGGCCCCGGGAACTTCACCGGGTACACCGGGTACACTGGCTTCACGGGATACACTGGCCCGCAGGTTACGGGCTACACCGGCTATACGGGGCCAACCGGTCCGACGGGCTTCACGGGTTATACCGGGCCTCAGGTGACCGGTTACACCGGCTACACTGGAGCGACCGGCTACACCGGTCCGAGCCCGGGGCGGAGTTTTGGCGCCACCTTCGACGGAGGCGGTTCGGTTCTCTCCTCCGGCCGGACGGTCTATCTTCGGATGCCCTGGGCCTCTACCCTGGTCGCCTGGAGCATTCTGGCCGACTCCGGAACCTGCACCATAAAGATCTGGAAGGTGGCTTCCGGCAGCAGTCTGCCCACTGCGGCGAACTCCATCAACAGCAACGGGGTATCGCTGTCCTCCGGCCAGGCCATCCGCAGCACGGACCTGAGCGACTTTTCGACCACCTCCATCGCCGCCAACGACATCATCGGGGTGAACCTGTTCGCCGTTAGCGGCGCGACCTATGTGACCTTCACCATGGAGTGCGTCTGATGGCGGTCTTGATCAGCCGAGCATCTGGAAACTTCACGGACTCTTCAACTTGGGCGCTGGTGGACCCGGTGTCTTACCTGGACAGCGAGGCCGGAACCACCAGCATCGGCACCAGCAACGTGGACAGCTCGACCTGGAGCTACTCCTCCAGCCCGCCCACGGTGGACGGGGTGGCAATCAAGGTGTCCAGCCGCTCGTCGAGCCCGGGCAGCAACACCTTCACTGTCGCGCTGCGGGACGCCACGGCAGGAGTCAATGTGGCCTCGGTGACGGTGAACGTCAGCGACCTGGACAATGCCTGGGGCTGGCAATTCTTCAAGTTCTCCTCCGCGGTTACGCTGGAGACCGGCAAGAACTACCTGGTCCGCTTGGTGGCCAGCGCCAGCTCCATGGTCACGGTCTACCGGAACGCCACTACCAACAATCACACTCGAATGCTGCGCACGACCACCCAGCAGGCGCCCGCAGCCAACGACCAGCTGCACGTGCTGCACGAGCGCACCGGAGCCGGGAGCCGCACGGATTTCACCGTGACCATGAACAACACCGACAGTGGGACCAGTTTCGGCCCGACGGTGAGCGGCGGTCCGCCGCATGGCATGACCGTGAACCAGGGCTGCACGCTGGCTTTTGGGACGGACGCCTCGACCAACTACTACCTGAAGATCAAGGGCATGATTGGGGTGGCCTTATCCGGAACCCTCAACATCGGAACATCCGACGCTCGGATGCCATCCAGCAGCACCGCCACCCTGCATTTCGATTCTGTGGCGGCTGGGGATAGCGGGCTTGACTCCTCGGGCACGGTCAACATCTATGGCGCCGTCAAGAACTCCACGCGGGTCCTGTTGACCGCGGACGCTTCTGTCGGGGCGACCACCATCACCGTAGAGAGCACGGACGGCTGGGCCGCCAACGACAGCATTGCGATCGCTCCAACCGGGCGCACGGCCAGTGAATACGAACGCCGGACCGTGAGCTCCATTGTGTCCGGCACGCAAGCCCAGCTCTCCTCGGGGCTGACCTACGCCCACAGCGGAACGTCCCCGACTCAGGCGGAGGTCATAAACCTAACCCGCAACGTCGTGGTGCGCGGCAACTCAACCTCGTTGACCGGATACGTGTACTCCAGGGGCGCTGGGTCGCGCTTCAACGCCAGCTATGCGGAGTTCTACTACCTGGGAGCCAACGCCACCGGCAAGCACGGAGTGCAGATCGACAGCGCGAACTCTCCGTACATCGGCTACTGCTCAGTTCATGACACCGGGCAAGCAAACTACTGCTACGGCATCGAAATCACAAGCACGGCGGTCGGCGCGACGGTGGAATACAACGTGGTCTACCTATCCTACTACCAGGCCGTGATCGTTTCCGGAGGCTCGGATGCCACCTATGTCCTACGCGGCAACTGGTGCATTGGAATCACCAACGGGTACGGAATTAGCATGGTTAATCCACGGGGTACCGTCACTGACAATCGGGTGAGCGGAGCTAGTAATGGCACCTACGGATATGGATTCGCAATCAGCGGAGCCGTGACAGGCACATTCAGCGGCAATGTTGCCCACTCGAACACAGTGAACGGCCTGGTAGTGGAGACCACTCAAACCGCTCCCTTGACCATCTCCAACTGCAAGTTCTGGAGGAACAACGGGTCCGGAGTGCGCCCGACCGGCGCAACACAGTACGAGCCGATCGTGCTCGACAGCGTGGAGATGTTCGGGAACTTAAGCCAGAACGTGTTCCTTAACAATCCTGCCTATGACCTGCGCTTGGTTTCCTGCTCGCTCAACGGCGACACGTCATTCTCCACGACCAACGGCATTGCTTTCTACAGCGATGATACGCGCACTCGGATCACCCTGGTCAACTGCTCCTTCAGCCAGGTTTCCGGCATCAAGACTGCCCACACTTACGATATCGCCTTTCATAGCACCGCCGGAGACAGACAGGCGATCTGGGTGTACGCCTACAACTGCTTGTTCGGCGCGGCAAACGTCCTGTCGAACTTGGCCAATCTCAACCGCGCCTTCGGCATGTGGAGCGGCCTGTACAGCACGAAGCACAACCAAACGGCCGGAGATCACCGCCGCTTTCTGCCCATTGGGACGGCGCAGACCGAAACGACCATCTACAAGAGCGCTCCGCCCTCTGAGCGGTTGAGCCCCACTTCGGCCAGCATCAAGCTGGAAAGCGGCGGTTACCGCCGGGCGGTCAGCAGCGGCCAAGCGCTCAATGTGCAAGTATGGGTGCGAAAAAGCGCCAGCTACAACGGGGCCGCGCCGCGCCTGAGAGTGCGAGCCAATCCGGCCATCGGCATCTCCGGTGATTCCACGCTGGCGACCTTCTCGGGCGCAGCGGACGCATGGATTCTGTTGTCGGCAACCAGCCCGACGGCCACGGGCGACGACGGCGTGATGGAGTTCTACGTGGACTGCGATGGCACCGCCGGCTCGGTCTACGTGGACGACTGGTCAGCGGAGGTGGCAAGCTAGATGGGCGACACGCGGAAGTACTGGCAGGACGGCAAGCCGCTGGAGTTGATCGAGATCGACGGCAGCGAGCGCTGGTGGATGGACGGCGTCCCGCAATTGGGCGCTGAAGCGGGCGCGGGCTCGGAGGCGGTTCGGAACTGGCCGGCATTGGGCGCTCACGCCGGAGCGGGGTGGTGCACGCCGTGAGCTACGGATCAGCCGGGTACGGCGGCGCGGAGTATGGAGGATGGCTGGGCGGGCGCGTGGCCGAGGCGCCGCCATCGGCCCACGTGCAGTCTCAGTTCGTCGTTGGATCCGAGGATCGGACGTTGATCATCCGCAGGCAGAACGACCCGGTGGTCAATTATGAGGACAGGAGGATTATCGCCATGCCCAGCGCGATAGTGGAGCTGCGGACGTTCGTCAAAGACCCGGAAGCCTACAAGCCCTACTCGGTGGACTGGTCGGAGCTGCTGGAAGCCGAGGAGACGATCACCAGCTCGGGCTGGTCCGCCTCAGGACTGTCAGCCACCGGCGGGCAGATCAACGGCGCGGTTTGCACGGTCAGGCTGGGCGGCGGGACGCTGGGGCAGATCTACCTGGTCGAGAACTCGATCCAAACCAGTCTCGGCAGGCGCTACACGCGCGGTTTTCTGGTGATGATCGAAAGGACGTAGCATGGATTGCCTGGCCCGGTTCCACAAGCATCCAAGCGACCAACTGTTGCTGCGCATTGACTGGCGGCCGTGGCTCAACGGGCAGAGCATCATCAGCTCCAACTGGGAGAACATCGGGCTAGGTTTATCCTCGCCCGGATATGGCTCCGGGCTGACTTGGGTCACGGTGTCCGGCGGCGTCAACGGCGGGTTGTACGAGGTCAAGAACCGGATCACCACCTCGGCGGGCAACATCGACGTGCGCCGGGTGAGGATCGTGGTTCTATCTCTGGCCTCCTACGACCCCGAGCAGGTAGGATGGAGAGGAGAGGCTCTGGACTGATGCGGATGCGGATCAAGTTCAATCGCAGCCTGACGGTGGAGCACGGAGACAGCTCTGGGCTGACCATCTCCACCGCTTTTTACGACCTGGGCGCGCGCGAGAAGCGGACCGGCCGGTGCGGCGATTGGCCGGGGCTGATTCTGGCCGGGGCGGCGGCGCTGGGCGGCTGGATGGCGCTTGGCCCCAAGGCGCTCTGCGGCCTGGTCGGGATCATTTCGGCGGCGGGGATCAACAACCTGGCGGCGGCATTCGCCGGGATTTCGGCCACCCCTATTGAGTCCTATCGCTGGCATGCCGCCGGCGCCGGAACGGCTCCAGAAAGCGCGGCAGACGTGGATCTGGAGCTCCCGCTGCCGGTGGCGCGAGGCGAAGGCACGCAGCAAGTGGAGGCCGGGATCTCGTATGTAACCACGGGCGTGGTGATGTTCGCGGACACCTACACGGTTACGGAGTGGGGGCTGTTCCCAAGCGCCAGCGGCGGCCCGCTGTGGGACCGGGCGCTGATTGATCCGGTGCCGGTGGTGAGCGGCCATTGGGTGCGCTTTACTTACCGGCTGACATTCGAGAGGGCTTAAGGGATGAGCTGGCTGTTCATGGACTCCTTCGACGCCTACAACACCAAGGACGATCTTGCCCAGCGGTGGGACCTGTGGCCAGGCACCATAGGCATTGTTAGTGGCCGCGCAGGCGGGAACGCCGTGAACGACTGGACGGCGAAATACCTGCCTGTTTCTACGGTGTACGTGGTGGGCGCGGCGATCCGATGTCAGATGGGCAACCTTATAACGGTCGGGTTCCCAACAAGCCCTCCGCTCTTCTGGTCACTGCAACTCGCGGTGTCAGCGACGGATGAAGGCAGGCTGTACGTAACCGACGGAACCCTTTCCTCAGAACCGAGCGACGCCTTGCTTACATCTGGAGAATGGTACTACGTGGAATTCCGTGCGACCAACTTCGGCATGGGCGGCATGTCCGGAGAGGTTCGGATCAACGGAGAGCACGTCTACACAGGCACCATCCTCCGTGGCGGGACGTGGCCCATGGGCTTCGGTTGCGCGCTGATTTGGGGGACGCACGACGACGTGTACGCCTATGGAGGGGTGAACTTCCTCGGCGACATGCGGCAAGCGATCCTGCGCCCGGACGGCTCCGGCTCTTCCAGCCAATGGCTGCCGTCGGACGGCTCATCCCCGACGTACCAGATGGTGGACGATGAAACTCTGAACACGCAGGACTACGCCTACGCGGAAAACCTTGAGGACTTGGACCTGTGGACGCTTCCGGACGTGCCGTTTAACGCGGAAATCCGCGGGGTTAAGCTGCGGCTGGTGGCAAGCGCCCGGATGGGGGAGACATCGAAGATCGTCCCCGCGGTGCTGGCCTCAGGCGAGGTATGCGAAGGTCCGCCGATTGACCTTGATCAGAACTGGGCGACCTACGACTGGGACTTGGCGCTCAATCCGGCGACCGGCTACCCGTTCGGGGCATGGGAGGTCAACGAGATGCAAATCGGTGCTAGGAGGGCAGTCTGATGGCATTGCTGTTCTTGGATACCTTTGACCACATCGTATCGACGCTGAAGTGGAATAGTGCCACCGGGCTCGATTGGTACTACAAGATTCCCGGGCGGACCGGTTACTGCCGCAACTTAAATTTTAGCGAAACTTACAGCTGGAGGATCGCTCCAACGGTCAGAAGCACCATAGCTGTTGGTGCTGCCATCAAGCCGGGCGGTTATATTCCTGGCTGTAGCGGTTTTGGGGTTGGAAATACCAGATGCATGAACGGCTTCTGGGGTATCGGTGCATCACTCACTGTTAATGTAACGGAGGAGGGAAGGCTGTTTCTGAAATTCTCCAGCGCAGGTATTGACACCACTACTCCGTCAACTCCGCCGGTGGTCACGGCTGGCGAATGGTATTTCATAGAGGTCTGGGCCAGACTTTATTCCGTAGTTGGCCTTAATAGCGAAACGGCGATGGTGGACGCCAAACTGAGGGTAAACGAGGAGCTTCTCATCGACACTACCTTGAGCGGTTATACGAAGACGGGCGGTGGTCTCTTTTTCCCTGGGGAGAACGGATGGGCTCAGATCACCAGCCCGGCAGGTGGTTACGTCGACGACCTCTACGTGACGGACGGAGAATTTCTCGGGGACGTGCGCATCTACCGCATCCGGCCCAGCGGTCCAGGCGACGAGATGCAGTGGGGCGTGGTGGGCGCCTCCTCCGGATGGCAGGCCGTGCGCAATGAGGACTTCGAGTGGGCAGGGATGGGAAATAAAGGCAACACGCTTAATGACAGCTACGTCCGGGCATACTCGACCGACATCGGAAAATCGTTCCTCGTGAACATGGAGGACATTAACCCGCTCGGTCCGATTCGCGGCGTGCAGGCCAACTTCGTCAACTGCAAGACCGAGGCCGGCACCGCTGCTTTCAGCCCGCGGTACAAAATCTCCGGGCAGTACTATGACTCGCCAATAACGATCTACCCCAGCTGGGGCAGCTGGTACGACCGGGTGGAGCCCTTCCGGAAGAACCCCGTTACCGGCCAGGACTGGACCATTGAAGACGTGAATACCATGCAGGTAGGAGCCAAGCGCGTGCTGTGAACGACCCTCTGGTGTACCAAGCCTGGGTGGAGATCGGGACGGCGCTGCCGGGCATCGTCCAGATCACGGAAGTGAACTTAGAGGTCGCCGTACTCCCGCAGAACTACGTCCAGGTCACCGAGGTCACCGGCGAAGTCGCGGTTGACCCTTGTAACTACATCCAGATCACCGAGGTCTGTGTCGAGGTGGCGTTTGGGCCGCCTATCATTCACGACGTGGCCATCGAGCGCTCACTGCTGTTGGCCCGCAGTTTCCCGCGTGCTCCTGGGCCGCCCGGCCCTTGCGACCCCAGGGAGCCCGAAGACCTGCCGGCGCCTGGCAAGCCAGTGCCGCTGGAGTGCTTCTATGTGGCCGTGTTGAACCCCCGGGACAGCTACCAGGTAGGGCTGGACTGGTCCAACTGGCTGGGCTCCGACACCATCGCCAGCGCCGAGTGGTCCGGGGAGGCGGGAATCGTGATCGGCTCCACGCAAAACGACAACTGGACCGCCAGCGCCATGATCTCCGTTCCGGGCGTAGCTGATGGCACGGATCTGCTGCTGGCCTGCCGAATTACGACCGCCTCTGGGGCCACGGACGTGCGCCGCATCAAAGTCTCCGTGCGCCAGCAAGATGTGCCCACCGCATCCGCCGCCAGCTGGTGGAGGGTCTGACCCGGTGCGCGGCAAGCCCCGCCGTTCAGGGCGGGGAAGGATAGCGCGGACGGCGTAGCCGTCCTCTGGTTTTGTCTCAGTGTGATGTCTGCTGCTGCTTGATGTACTGGCGCACGATAGAAATCGGCGCACCACCGCAGGATGAGGCGAAGTAAGACGGAGACCACAGCACGCCTTTCCAATAGCGCCTTTGGATGTCGGGCCGCTCCTTACGCAGCAGACGGCTGGACACGCCTTTGAGGCTGTTCACAAGATTGGAGACGGCAACCTTGGGCGGGTACTCCACCAAGAGGTGGACATGATCGTCCTCGCCGTCCATCTCAATCAGTTGCGCCTCGAAGCCAGCGCAGACCTTGGCGAAGATCGTTCTCAGCCAGTTGATGGCGTCGCCATCGAACACGTCGCGACGGTATTTCGCCACAAAGACCAAATGGACGTGCATCTTGAAAACACAGTGCCGTCCATGTCGAATATCGTTGTCATCGCCCATAGACCAATAGTATAATTGAGCCAATGCAGCGGCTCCAGGCCTTCAAATTCGAACTCATGCCCAACGGCCAGCAGGCGCGGCAAATGCGCCGTTTCGCTGGCTCGTGCCGGTTCGTCTACAACAAGGCATTGGCGTTGCAGAAGGAGCGCTACGAGCGTGGCGAGAAGAAGCTCGGCTATGCCGGGCTGTGCAAGCTGCTTACCGAGTGGCGCAATAGCGCGGAAATGGCCTGGCTGGCTGATGCACCGATTCACCCGCTGCAACAGACGCTCAAAGACTTGGAGCGCGCCTACAGCAACTTCTTCGCCAAACGTGCCGACTTCCCTTGCTTCAAGAAGAAGTGTCGGTCGGACAGCTTCCGTTATCCCGACCCGAAGCAGATAAAGCTCGACCAAGCCAACGGCCGCTTGTTTCTGCCCAAGCTCGGCTGGCTGCGTGTCCGCTTCAGCCGGGTGGTGCTAGGTACGGTGAAGAACGTTACCGTGAGCCAGTCCTGCGGCAAGTGGTTCGTTTCCATTCAGACCGAGCGAGAAGTTGAGCAGCCCATCCCCCAGGGTGGCGCGGTCGGCATCGACATGGGTATTGCCCGCTTCGTTACGCTCTCGGACGGCACGTTCTACGCTCCTCTCAACAGTTTCAAGCGGCACGAGGATCGGCTGCGCAAAGCGCAGCGGGCCATGAGCCGCAAGCAAAAGTTCAGCAACAACTGGAAGAAGGCGAAAGCCCGCGTCCAGCGTATCCATTCCCGGATCGCCAACGCCCGCCGCGACTACCTGCATAAGATTTCGACCGCGATCAGCCAAAACCACGCGATGGTGTGTATCGAGGACTTGCAGGTGCGCAGTATGTCCAAGTCGGCGCCAGGCACGGCAGATGCGCCGGGAAGAAACGTTCGGGCCAAGTCCGGCCTGAACAAATCCATCCTCGATCAAGGCTGGTTCGAGTTCCGCCGGCAACTGGAGTACAAGTTGGTATGGAACGGTGGCTATCTCATTGCCGTGCCACCGCAGAACACGAGCCGCACCTGCCCGTGCTGCGGCCATATCTCGGCGGACAACCGCCAGACGCAAGCCAAGTTCGAGTGCGTGGAATGTGGCTTCGACGAAAACGCCGATGTGATTGGCGCGATCAATATCCTCTCTCGCGGGATGCGAATGTTGCGAGACGAAGGGACGGACACGACCGACGCTTCGGTCGGGATGCGGGCAGGCTGTCTGCCCGTGTCAGCCCGGATGGCCTGTGAATCGAACCGCACTGGCGGTCGGAAGCAGGAACCCACCGAGACGACTACGCATGGAGTAATCCCTGCGTAGCGTGGTAGGAATCTCCGGCCTTCAGGCCGGGGAGGATGTCAAATAATTTTCCACTATCGTTTACGTTTTCAATGGGTTAGGATGCTATTGAGATGACGGCCGCCACCATTGCTGCTCAAACCGGAACCAGGATCTCGCTCCAGGTAGGCGTCTCTGAAGATGCGCTGGCGCTGGCCTACCTGCTGCTCAAGCAGGCGGATCTGCTGGAGGAGGTCTTCCCTGGGGACGAGATAGGAATCCTGGATTTTATCGGAATCTCCAAGAAAGTCATAACGTTAGGGGCATACGAAGAGACTGAGATCGGCTCCGCGCTATTGGGCATCGGCTGGCTGGAGCGCGATGGACATCGAGGCATGTGCGGCATGGCCTTCCTGCCAGCGGCGCAACGTGAGCGGTGGCGCCTGTCTAAGTGCTTGGAAGCAAGCCGCCTAATGCTTGATTGGGCATTTGAGCAGCCGGGCCTGGAGGTGCTCTACGGCAAGGTGCCGGTAGCGCACCGCAGGGCGGTAATTTTCGCAAAACTCGTTGGTTTTCAACAGATTGGGCCTCTTCCGCTGTATCAATCCTGGCGCGGCGTCATGTGCGACAGCTGGATGATGGCCCTGACCAAGGACCGGTGGAGATCTTTGAAGCGACGTCCGAGATTCGGACGTGAACAGGAGAGGTAGGTAGATGGGGGGACCAGACACCAAATCCATCCGTCAGACTGCGACGGAGGTCAAGCAGGCAACGCTGCCCATCACAGGCACGGCCAATGACGCCAGGGCTGCCTGGCAGGACTGGTCAAAGTGGAGCGGAAAGATGTCCGGCCTAGCGGACATCGCCCACGAAGGCTGGTTCGGCCCGACCATGGCGCGAGCCGGAGGGAGTCTGCAAGAACTGGTCGCTGGCTCGGCCCCGGAGATTGCTCAGATCCGGCAGAGCAGCCAGCAGCAGAAGGAGGCGTTGAACCTGATGCCTTCGACTTCCGGAGACACGTTCCTTCGGGAGTGGCTGGACCGGCAGACGCGGGCGCAGATCTCCGGGCAGCTGGCCGGAGCGCGGGAGCGGGCGCTGGCTGGGCTGGCAGGCGCCGAGCAAGCGTACCTGGGGCAAGCGCTCTCCGGCGGCGGCTTGGCGCAAAATTACCTGAACTTGGCTCAGGCTGGCTACGGGAACACGGCTGCGCTGATTGCCGGGAGCGGAAGGTTGCAGGCCGAAGCGGCTCAGGCCGAGGCGCAGCGGCAGGCCAACAAGCTGAAGTTCTGGGGCGACATGGGCAGGACCGCAGCGGGGCTGAACTGGTTTGCGTAGCGACAGGGATGAGGTGATGGACAATGGCGCAACAGCAGACGCTAGCTGATGTATTCGCCCCTCCGGGGCAGGACCGCAGGCCCGCAGGCGGGGGGCTGCTGGGCTCTCTGATTGCCCCCAAGCCTCCGGTGGCCATCCCGCTGGATCTGATCGAGCCGGTTGCCGGCCAGCCGTACCCAGGATGGTCCCCCACGGGCGTAGCCGTTGGCTCCGTAGCCCTCGAATTCCTGAAGGGACTGCGCCAGGCCAAGGTGGCCAGGTCCCTGGAGCAGGAGCAGGACGCGCAGCGGTCGATGGAGACCTATGTCGCCGCTGCGACCCAGAGGCTCCAGGATCCTGATCTCACCCCGGAGGCGCGGCAGCAGGCCGAGGCGCAGATGATGATGACGTTGGCGCAACATGCCAACCGCGAGCTCAAGGACACGCCGCGCAAAGGCATCGGCGGCGCCATCCGTGGAATTCTGAGTCAACTGTCAGGCGGCGAGATTCCGACGCGCGAGCCAGTCAACTTCCGCGAAGCGACGGGGCAGCTGTTGGTCTGGACTGACCCGGATCTGAACCCTCAAGGCAGGCAGAGCTACTGGATTCAGAAGGCTGACGAGCAACTGAACCAGGAGATTCAGCAGCTCCGGGAGAGGTTTGGCGGATACGTTCCTCCGGAGGCGGTGACACAGAAGGCCGCAGAGGTCGCAGCGCAGCTTGGACTCACCCAGAAAGCTCCAGACAAGGTTGGGACTTGGTTCAATCTGGTGCAGCTGCGCTCGCAGGGGATGACCCCACAGGAGGAGATGAAGTGGCTGATCTTCAAGGACATCGCGCAGGGACTTCGCGGCGGCGAACCGGCGGCAGGAAGCGCCGCTGCGGCCGGGCAGCCCGCTCCTCTTCCGGTGGTCGCCCCGCCCCAGGAGCAGCAAGCTCCGCAGGCGCAGCAGCAGACGCAGGCCGAGGGATGGCCAGCAGGCGCAGCACAACCGGCTGCCGCAGGTCCGAGCCCGTCTCGAACCTCTCCGCAGTCGGCGCCTCCGGCTCCCGTGGCGACCAGCGGCCCTCCCCAGGCGGCGGTTCCTTCCGGCGCCATCCAGGCGCTGATGGCGGCCACGTCTCCCGAAGCCAGCCTGGCCTCTGTGCCGCCTCCGCCAACCGTAGCCGCGCCTGCCGCTACTGCACAGGCTCCGGCCGCTCCGCCGATCGCTCTCGCTTCGACTGGAGCAGCCCCTGCTGTCGCGGCCCGCGCGGGCTCTCCGCCGGTCCTGAGCTCGCTGCCGCAAAGCATTCAGCGGGCGGTTGCGGATCCGGTCAAACGGCCCTTTGTCTACGAAGCCATGGGGCTGAAGCTCCCGCCGCCCACGGTTGTGATGAATCCGAGCAATCCGGATGAGTACGCCTACGCGTCATTTGATCCGCTGCGGAACGTGTGGGTCGATCCCAGCAGCTGGCAGCCGCTCCCAGCACATCAGCAACGATGGCTTCCCAAGGACCAACTGCCGCCGGGCACCGGGACGGAGAGGTACCAGTGGAAGGAATGGGCGGACGCCAACGGGGTGCAGCGGTACGGCGTGTTTGACAATCGCACCGGAGAATTCAAGATCGCGCCATTCGTCGGCGGGTCACTCAGCCCGGACAAGTGGCGGCAATTGGAGTTCGGCCTGAATGTGCTGAACAACGCGCAGGCCGATTTCGACAGGAAGGTGGCGCAGGCCGACCGTGACCTGGCGCAGCAGATCGCCAGGATTCAGGAGGACTTCGCCAGCGGAGTTTACACCAAGGCGCTTGCGGATGCAAGGACCACGACGGGCGCCGGTCCGATCTACGACGACACTGGAAAGCAGATCGTTACGCCTGACCAGATGCGCGACTGGATGATCCGAAAGGCGGTCGCGGCCAGGCAACAGCAGGTAGAAAACTTCAAGCAGCACCTGGAGAACCAGCTGAAAGACCGCGTGTACCCGATCCTGAAAGCGGCCGGATGGGAGGATCT
>Ga0078972_1002567_pt1 | contig 47708 bp, 47 predicted proteins | sample YelNatPaOPGAMG01_FD_67568 | JGI IMG/M metagenome (GOLD analysis project Ga0078972, IMG submission 67568) | Hot spring thermophilic microbial communities from Obsidian Pool, Yellowstone National Park, USA - OP-RAMG-01 (SPADES assembly) (version 2) | ecosystem: Environmental > Aquatic > Thermal... | reverse complement strand
CGACGGAAGTCGGCGTATAAGAGATGGCAACATCTTTTTTACGGCGTTGGCAACCTTAACTGTATTGGCGCCGGAACGTTTCTGGATTATCACCATAGAAGCACGCTCATTTTCCTTGCGGGCAATCATCAGCGGCTCGGCAAAGTCATCTTTTACCTCGGCAATATCACCCAGATAAACCGGCCTGCCTTGAAAATTTCCGATAAGTGTTTGGGAAATCTCCGTCGGGTCTTTAAATTCCGCAGGTAACCTGAGGAAAAACGACTGCTTGCCAATGTTAATATCTCCTGCCGGCACCATCAGATTGTGTGCGGCCAGCGCCTGAACAACCTGAGTCAGCCCTACCCCATAAGCACTCAGTCGGTTTTTGTTTACATTCACCCGGATTTGCCTATCCAGACCGCCAACTACCATAACATTACCAATACCTTCTATCCTTTTTAACGGCTCAGCGATTTCATCTTTTAACAACTGGTTAAGCCGTCCATAATTCTGATGGCCGGAAGCGGACATAAACATCACCGGCATCATTGAAGTGTCAAATTTAAGAATGGTCGGCCGGTCAACTCCGTCGGGCAAAAATCTTTTGGCAAAATCCAGACGGTCACGCACATCGTTAGCTGCGCCGTCCAGATTCGTTCCCCAGTCAAAACGCAACTGCACGATAGAATAATTTTCAACAGAGGTAGAATTAATCTCTTTTAAATTCGGAACAATTCCGACCTGCGACTCAATAATTTTGGTGACTTTTTCTTCCACATCCTGAGGGCCGGCGCCCTGATAACGGGTGGTAATTGTCAAAGCCGGATAGGTTATATCCGGAAGCATATCCAGCGGCAGTTTGAATAGCGCTACAATACTCAGGACAATTATCCCTAAGTACAAAACTGTCGCTGCAACAGGTTTTTTTACACTAAATTCCGGAAAGTTCATTTTTCACCTCCGACTACTTCTACAGGGGTCCCTTCTTTTAGATTATACTGCCCAACAGTCACAACTATCTCTTGCTCTTTAACACCGGATAGAATTTCTACTTCATCAATCAACTCAAGTCCTATTTTTACTTTTCTTTCATGTGCAATGTTATTTTCATCTACGACAAAAATTGTATTTGCTCCGTCGGGGTTATATATTACCGCTTTACGAGGAATAACTATTGAACCTACATGCGCCTTTACAAAAATTTCAACTTTAGCAAACATACCTGGTTTCAATTTTTTTTCCGGGTTTTCAGCAACTGCTTCAACTGTTAATGTTCTGGTTAAGGCGTCTAAGACCTGACTTAATCTGATAACTTTTCCATAAAATTTTAGATTCGGATATGTATCTACAAAAAATTCTACTTTTTGCCCAACAGAAATTTTACTAATGTCTTTTTCAGAAATCTGTCCTACTATTTTGACTTTATCTATTGTTGCAACTTCAGCAAGTGGCCTTGAAGGAGAAACTGTCTCTCCTTCACTGGCAAAATATCTTGTAATTATTCCTGAAAATGGTGCTTTAACTTCAGCAGGGACATATTCTAATGCTGGTTCATCGCGGTCAATTGTAGCAATTGTTTCATCGTTATCTACTTCTGTTCCAACATCCTTTATTCTGGTTTTTAATTTACCAGGAACTTTTGGAAAAACCTGTGCTTCATAATATCCACGGATGTCGCCAGTTAATTCTACTTTTTCCCAGAGATTTTTCCTAATGGCCTTTGTTACTTCTACAGGCAGAGTTGTTTCTTTATTATTATTTTTTTTCTGCGGAGTTTGACTGCATCCTGTAAGAGTTAGTCCTGTTGCTAATAAAATAACCAAAAACTTTTTCATTCTAGTTCCTCCTGTTTGAAGTCGTTACAATTGTAGTTGCACGCCCTTGGCGTGCTATGTAGTTGCCCGATTTATCGGGCTAAAAAATGTTCTCTATAAAGGCCGTTCAATAAATTTAGCAACTACAAAATAATATGGGATGGTGCAATTACAATCACACAAATGTAGCGGCGGAATTGACTGGTCTGCAAAAAATAAGTTGCATAGTAATGCGACCGCTACATCTCAAAATAGTAAAACTTAATGTTTCTTATTAAAAGAACTTTCTGTATCTGCACCTATATCTTTAATCAATTCTACCTGTGCTATTTTATAATCATACAATGCCTGATAATAATTTACTTCTGCTTGAGTTAATGCAAGTTGAGTATCTCTAACTTCTATATCAGAAAGCAATCCAAGACGATATCTTTCCTGTGCAATTTTTAAATTTTCTTTTGCTGTGCTGACATTTTCTTTTTGTGCTAAAATTCTTTTTTCTGACTCTAATAAATTGAGGTACGCTTTTTCTACTTCAAGTTTAATTGCTTCTTCAATCTGACTTTTTGCTATTTTTGTCTGTTCTTCCATTGATTTAGCACTTTTTATTTTGCCATAATTAGAAATCCCAAATCCATCAAGTATTGGAAAGTTTAAGACAGCCATTCCACTCCACACACCTGTCCACTCGTCAGTAAAATAATATGGTTTCTGATAGTCATAATTTCCTACAATAGAAATATTTGGCAGATTTTCTGCAATTGCAAGATTCAAAAGTGTCTTACTTATTTTTTTCTGATATTCTAATTGAATAATCTCAGGTCGATTCTTAATTGCCTGCTGAATATAGTGTTCTAAACTCTGGACTTCCATTTCTTCAATTTCAAGAGTTCCTTTAATTGGCCTGCCTTCAATTCCCTTCTGATTTATTAAATTGAAAAGAAACTTTTTTGCTAACTCTAAATTATTTTTTGCTTTTATCAAATTTGTCTCAGTATTTACTAACTGAACTTTTACTTTTGAAACATCATAACTTGAAACTTTCCCTTCTCTGTAAAGTGCCTGAGTTACATCAAAATGTTTTTGCATCACATCTTTTGCTTCTTCTGATATTTCAACAAATTTTTCAGCAAGAATAACATTATAAAACGCCTTTTTTACATTAAAGATTAGATTTTCTTTTATTCTTCTGTAATCTTCTTTTGCTATTTCATAATTATAAGATGACTGACGAAAAGCATTAAATATTTTCCCTCCTGTAAAAATTGGCTGAGTTAAACTTACCCGCGAACTTATTGTTTCTTTCCCACCAAATTCAACAGGGCTGGATTTATAACCGACAATTACAAAACCTTTAGCAGGAGCATAATAAGAAAGTTCTGGTGCTGCCATTTCAATTTTAGGCACATCTGAAAGTTTTGTATATGAACCTGTAAGAGATAAAGATGGAAAAAATTTGCCAAATGTCTGAATTCTTGTATATCTTACTGTATTCAATTTTTGACTTGCTATTTTTAATTCCTGATTATTTTTCAGTGCTAATTGAATACAATCTTCAATTGTCAAAGGACTTTCTTCCGAATGAGAAATTTTAGAAATCAAGAAACATGACAATAAAACTATTGCAAGAAAAATTATCATGATTTTTTTGAAATCCGTTTTTTTATCCATGTTGTTTTTTCTCCATTCCAACTCCGTTTAGAAATATCTCCAGAATGGTTGGCATTTGAGCAATTAAATCTTTTTTAGTTTTAAATTTCACATTTTTCAGAACAGTTGATTTAACCATATCTATCAATATGAAAGAAATAAGAATTGGGTCAATTTTTTTAATTAACTTCTCTTTTATGCCCTGCCCAATAATTTCAGATATGGAATAAATTATTTTTTCATACTTTTTCATTATTTTCTGAGCATGAACCATCCTCAGTGTTTTTTCCATATGACGAAATTCTCTATCTATCATTATAAATAAATCTATGTTCTTCTGACAGAACTCAAGTTGATTTTTTATAACCATTTTTATTTTCTCTATTGCATTACAAGATATATTTTTTATTTTTTCTATATCCAGAAGACTCTGCTCAAAAATATTTTCAAAAAATGAGCAAAAGAGTTCTTCTTTACTTTTGAAATAAAGATAAATTGTTCCTTTTGCAATTCCTGCTTCTCTGGCAATGTCTTCCATCTGCGTCAGGAAAAAACCTTTTTTAACAAAAACTTTTGTTGATGCCTGTAAAATTTCATTCCTTTTTTCAGTTAAAAAACTTTTCCTGTCTCTATTCATTTACACAAACTCCTTAGTTTATTAAAATGACTGACCAGTCAGTCATTTTAGCAAAATAACAATGAACTTGTCAAGGGGGACGAAAAATTATTCGTATCTCAAAGCATCAATTGGATTAAGTTGAGATGCTTTTCTGGCAGGCCATATACCAAAAACAAGTCCAATTAAGACGGAAAATGTAAATGATAGCAAAACAGATGGCAATGAAATTTTTGTTGACCAGCCGGCAAATTTTGAAAGAGATAGAGAAACCACTGAACCAAAAAGAATTCCTATTATCCCACCAAGAACGCATATTACAATTGATTCAAGGACAAACTGAAATAATATATCTTTATTGTTTGCGCCAATTGCTTTTCTTAAACCAATTTCACGAGTCCTCTCAGTCACAGAAACAAGCATAATATTCATAATTCCTATTCCGCCGACAAGTAAACTTATAAATGCAATTGAACCTAACAGATATGAAAATGTTCTTACAGTTGCAGTAATTGTCTCCTGAACATCAGCCATATTTCTGATATCCACTACATCACCTTTTGATTTTGGTAAACGATGAAGTTCTATAATCATATTCTTGATTTTATCACTAACCTCATCCATAAGTTCAGAAGATGAGACCTGAACATCCATAAAATCAATATAGTCCCTGCCAAGCAATCGGTACATAGCAGTATTCAGTGGAATTACAATTCTGTCATCTTCATCACGCCAGCCCGTAGAACCCTTTACAGGTAAAATTCCTATAACCTGAAAATCTATCCTTTTTATTTTTATAAATTCACCAATAGGATTTTTTCCTCCAAAAAGTTCTCTGGCAACTGTGTTTCCTATAACAGCAACTTTTGCTCTTGTAATTCTTTCTCTTTCAGTAAAAAATCTTCCAACCGCAGGAATAGCGTTTCTCATATATGGATAGTCCTCTGTTGTTCCTTCAATACGAGTATTCCAATTTTTGTTTTTATAGACAACCTGGCCTCTGCCTGTTACATAAGGAGCGACTTTTTCTACTCCAGGAATTTTACTTTTTATTCTGTAGAAATCCTCCATTGTAAGTTGTATAACAGAACCTGTGTCAAGCGAGACACCTCCAAGCCGTGGCGATGTTGCTCTTACAACTAAAATATTTGAACCAAGAGATGCTATTCTTTTTTTTACATCTTCTCTGGCACCTGTGCCAAGTGCAAGCATTGCTATTACAGAAGAAACTCCAATTAAGACACCAAGTATGGAAAGAAGAGAACGGGTCTTATTTGAAACAAGTGACCTCATTGCCTGAACAAAATAATCTTTAATTCTTAAGAAATTGAAAGGATTTTCAGAAATTTTTTGTACAAAAATCTCTGGTTTTGTTTCACCTGTAACTTTTTTATTTTTTTCTACAATTTCATCAGAAATAATTTTTCCATCCTGAAATTTTATTATTCTTTTTGCCGCCTGGGCTAAATCTGGCTCATGTGTAGCCATTACAATTGTAATTCCTGAATTGTTAAGTTCTCTAAGAATCTCTATTATTTCTTTTGCTGATGCACTGTCAAGGTTTCCTGTTGGCTCGTCAGCAAGAATTACAAGTGGATTGTTAATCAGGGCGCGGGCAATAGCAACTCTCTGCTGTTGTCCACCTGAAAGTTCATTTGGTTTATGACTAACTCTTTCTCCAAGCCCAACTCTTTTTAATAACTGAAATGCTTCTTCCTGCTTATGTTTAATATTTACATTGTTACTGGAATAAACAACTGGCAACAAAACATTTTCCTTCGCAGACATTCGGGACAAAAGATTAAAATTCTGAAAAACAAAACCAAGAAATTTATTTCTTAAAACAGCAAGTTCATCGTCAGAAAGTTTAGAAACTTCTTTTCCTGCAAGAAAATAAGTTCCGCTGGTTGGTTTGTCTAAAAGCCCAAGGATATGCAACAAAGTTGATTTTCCACTGCCTGAGTGGCCCATTATTGCAACGAATTCACCTTGCGAGATATTCAGAGAAACACCACGAAGGGCAGGAACATCAACTTTTCCAATATAATATGTTTTATGTATATCTTTAAGTTCTATGAGTTTCATAATTTTTAATTAAATCCGGCTCGGTCCCCCTTTGAAAAAGGGGGGAAAATGATTAAAGAATTGTTTCTACCTTGGGCCAACGGGGATACCCATCATCTGTCTTTGTGCTGAGATTGAACGTCTTTCCTTCTTACCATCTTTAACTGGAATTAAAATTGTCTCATCTTCTGTAATACCTGAAACAATTTCAATTTTACTGCCATTGCTGATACCCGTTTCAATTCTTCTACGCTCTGGCTTTTTGTTTTCAGTTTCTACCATCACAAATTTTTTGTCATCCTTTTCAATAATTGCTTCAACAGGCAAAAGCAAAACATCATTTTTCTGGTTAGCTACAACTTCAACTGTTGCAGTCATACCTGAACGAAAGTCCAGAGGTGTTTTAATTGGCAGTATTTTTATTTTGTATACAGTAACATTGTTTATAATTTCTGACTCATAAGCAATATGCTCAACTATACCGGTAAATTTATTTTCAGGATAGGCATCTAAAAACATATTTACTTTTTGTCCAAGTTTTATATAACTTAAATCTGTCTCGTCAACATTTGCTTCAACAATAAGTTTGTCTGCCATAACAAGTATGACATCATTTAAAGAGACGACCTGTCCTGGCTCTTTATTTCTTACAATAATGAAACCATCAAGAGGTGAAATTATTGGCGTTGGTTTATAGGTGTCTTCCCATTTTTTAAGTTCTTCTTCGCCTTTGGCTCTGGCAATATCTAAAAGTGCTGCTCTTTCAGTTGAACTCATCCAGGCAAGAATTTCGCCTTTTTTTACTTTCTGGCCTTCCACAACTAAAATGCTTTCAATACGGCCTGCGACCTGCGGTTTTATTTCAAGGCGATTTCTTGGCTGAACCATTCCTGTTAAACGAAATTCTACTGCAATAGAACCTCGCTCGGGCTGTATTTTTTGATAAACAACTTTTTTGTTTTTTCTTAAAAAAAGAAATCCACTGACACCAAGTATCAACACAACTACAGTAAAAATAAGCATCTTCTTCATTGAGTAGTTTCTCCTTTTGGAGTTGGTAATGTCAAACTAATAAATCCCCCTCTTGTCCCCCTTTTTCAAAGGGGGAAGAAGGGGGATTTCATTTTATTCCACCCATCCTAAAATATTTTTAAAATTTATTTCAGAAATTGCTGCATCTTTTTTTGCATTCAACAATGATTTTTTAGAATTTATAAAATTTTCTTCAACATTATACCAGTTATAATATGACTCAAGCCCATTTATATATTTTTCTGAAGTTATTTTTGACTGTTTTTCTGAAGCAGTCAGATATTTTTCTCTTACTTTCAAATTTTCTACTGAATCTAAAAAACTGTTATACGCTGTCTCTATATTTAAAAAAACCTGCTGCTTTGTACTTCTTAATGTCTCTTCATAAATTATTTTATTTGTTTTTGCAATTTTTAAGTCGTAAATGTTTTTTCCGCCAGGGAAAAATGGATATGATAAACTTAAACCTGCAGACCATCTTTCATTTTCCGGTGGCCAATTTTCTCCTGACTTTGAACTACTACCAGATAGTGAAATTTCAGGATAAAATTCGCTTCTTGCTGAAGTTATTTCCAATTCTGATTTTTTCAGATTGTATTCTGCAATAAGATATTCTGGTGTATTTTCAACCAATTCTTTGAATGATTTTGACATTTCTATTGATTTATCAAATGAAAAACTGCCAGTTACAACTATAACATCAAAATTGTCTCTACCTATTTCTTTGATAAGTTGTAAAGATGCTGTTCTTAAATTTCTTTTTGCTCTGGCAAGTTCATACTCTGCCTGAAGTTTATCTGCTTCTACTCTAAGTAAAGAACCTTTATCTTCTCTGCCCGCCTCGTATTTGAACTGAACAAGTTTAAGGTTCTGTTCTCTTCTTTTAAGTATTTCTTCTGATAATTTCACCATCTCTTGAGCCCAGAGTAATTCTACAAAACTTTTCTTGAGCCTGTAAATTAAATCTGAAAGTGTTCTTTTGTATTTTAACTCATAAATTTTTAGTTCTAAATCTTTAGCCCTGGTGTTACTTAAATCACTGAAACCAGAAAAAATAGAAAGTCGGCCAGAAATACCATAAGAGTAATCTCTTGATGAAGACAAACCAGGAGTTCCTGACTCATTAACCCCTGCAGAAAAAGAAACCTGAGGTAAGAAATTGGAAAATGACCTGTAATAATTTAATCTTGCCTGTTTTATTGACTCCTCTGCTTTAAGCAGTTCAGGATTTTTTCTTTTTGCTTCAGACAGAACATCTTCCCAGGTCAATGTCTCTGCTTGGGCAGAAACAGATTTAATTAAAACAAGAAACAGAAATGTCACAAAAATATATCTATATATTGTTTTCATTCTTCTGGCTCAGGTGGGAATGGAGGCCTTTTTTCACCGTGCCATTTAAATCCTTCATGCTTTTTGATTTTCCTTCTTTGTAGCCGGAATTCTTTCTTGAACTCTCGGAACTTTTCCAGTTGCTCTGGGGTAAGCAGTTTTTCTATCTTTTGATCTGTCTCTTTTCTAATAGCAAGAGTTCTTTCCATCATCTTCTTTCTTTCTTCTTCAATTTTTTGCCAGCCCTCTTTCATAATCTTAGAAATTTTTTCTTTTTGTTCTTCTGTCAAATTTAATTTCTCAGAAAGTTTCTCAAGATGTTTCTCGTGCCACTTTCCTGGCTCAATTGGAGGCATTTTCTTTTCATACTGGAATTTTTCCGGTGGCTGTTCAACTTTTTCTTCAGCACTTAAGTAACTAAAACCTGTAAAAAATAAAACAAACAAAACTAAAAACTTAAACAAACTTTTCATTTTAAACCTCCCTTTCCAAATTTAATTCACCATAATAAATTTCCAGCAGTGTTTTATCAAAGTCATCTTCTATTTTCTGGTCTGTTAACAGAGTAGAAACCGAACCATTTGGTTCTTTATGAAAAAATCTGCCTATATTCAAAATTCCAAGTATTAACAAAAATAAGATTAAAATTGCCGGGGTCAATTTTTTAACCAGCTGCCCAAAAACTTGCAACCCTGACTTACTTTCTCTCTCTTTCATCCGGGCAAATAACCTTGTCTCAAAAAATTCTATGGGTTTTTTCTGCTCCATCAAAAGAAAAAGATTTTTTATCTTTCTCAAATTCTCAAATTCCCGACTACAGGCAGGGCACACCTTAATATGTCCTAACAATTTTTTTTCTTCTTCTTTTGTAACTTCACCGTCAATATAAGCAGAAAGCAATATCTTAAATTTATTACAGGACATTTTTTAGTTTCTCCTTAAGTTTTTGTCTTGCCCTGAATAACAAAATTTTTACTCTGTTTACAGAAACATTCATAACATCTGAGATTTCCTTATAAGATAGATTATCTATTTCTCTTAATGTCAAAACAATGCGAAATTTTTCTGGCAACAGGTCAATTGTTTTTCTTACAATTTCTTCTATCTCTTTTTTTCTTAATTCATCAATAACATCTATTGCCTCGTCTGAAATTACATTTTTCAACTTAAAGGTCTCTTCCTCGTTAAGTTCTGATTCATAAGACAAAAATTTATTTTTTCTTTTTCTGATTTCATCTATGCATTTATTGACTGTTATTCTATACAACCATGTAGAAAAAGATGACTGACCTTTAAATTTGCCAATTGTATCGTAAACTTTAATAAAGACATCCTGCATTATATCATCTGCATCCTGAATGTTTCCCATAACTGAATAAATAGTATTAAATACATTCATTTTGTATTTTTTTACAATTTCCTCAAATGCTTGCGGGTCACCTTTTTTGATTTTATCAAGCAGTTCAAAATCTTCTGCCATTTTATTTTTAATTCCATTCTAAAATATTAGACGAACCAAGTTTATAAATGTTACACATGATTATTTATTTTTGCAAAACAATGTTTGAGATTGTATCCTAATCGTGTTCTGGGAAATTTCATTTTGTGGTGGCAAAAATAATCTTTGAAATATTTTAGCAGAGATAACGCTCTGCAGCTACATCTCAGGGATTGTAATAAAGTCCCGATATTTACTCTGATGATAAATCATTGAATTGCTGATGAGATGAGTTCATAAATGAATGTATTATCTTTAAATCCTTTGATTTTATCTGAACCGGGTCCTGTGCCTATAAGAATTACAGGGCAGGCGGTGTGGTCTTTACTTGCCCAAAAAATTCCTTTTAATTCTTTAAGGTCATCAACAGTTGCATATTCACCATTGATTTTGCCTAAAGCAACTCCACCTGTGTCATGGTCTGCTGTTATCAAAAGCAGTGTCTCCTCTTTGATTTTTTTTGTTTCAATAAAATCTTTTACAACTCCAACTGTCTGGTCAAACTCAATCATGTCTTTTATTAAATTTTCAGGATTGTTTTCATGGCAGGCGTGGTCTATTCTTCCACCTTCAATAAGCAATAAAAAACCATCTTTATTTTTTGAAAGAATTTCAAGCGCAGTTTTTGTCATTTCCATTAATGAGGGTTCCTGTTTTTTCCTTCTGCCAGCAAAACTTAAATCTAATTCTGAAAAAAGTCCAAGGACGAAATCTGAATTTTTTGAATCAATTTTCAAAAGTTCTTCTCTTGAAAAAACAACATTATATCCAAGCCCTTTTGCTTTTTGAATATTAAAATTATTTCTACCTCCACCAAAAATGATATTTATTTTTTTCTCAATTTGCTGATTTGCTATTTTTTGTTTGTTCTGCCTTGACAGGGTATGTACAGAAAAACCTGCAGGCGTTGCATCTGTAACATCTGTAGTTGTAACAATTCCTACTGATTTCCCAAGTAATTGTGCTTTCTCAAGAACATTTTCTGCCGGCTTATTGTTTTCATCAACTCCAACTCTTCCATTTACAGTTTTTATTCCACAGAAAAGAGATGTAGCAGCGGCAGCAGAGTCAGTTACTAAATTTGAACCGGAAAGTGTATAAAGAATAGCAATAGAACTATCATCAGCAACTCTTTCAATATTCAAGAATGGAGTTTCCTCAACATATCTTGAATAGTATTTTGTCAGACCAATAACTGCAGGTCCCATACCATCTCCAATCATTACAATTATATTTTTTGCTCTTGCAAAAAGTAATACATTTCCTGAAAAAATCCAGAAACTGATAAAAATTGAAAGAAAAATTTTAAGATTACGAGTGTTTTTATTTTTTTTCATAATACATTTTACCTTTCTTCAATATCCTCACTATATACTGCACATTGATTCTCGCTTTCCCAAACTATAACTTCGTACACAATTAAATCCAACTTCTGAATTCTTTTCCTGATTTCATAAAAAATATACTTCGCAATATTTTCAGCAGTAGGATTTATCTTATTAAAGGGCCTAACCTTATTTAAATATTTATGATCTAATTCTTGAAGGATATCATCAAGATTCTTTTTCAAAATCTTAAAATCGCATAACATTCCTATCTTGTCAAGTTTTTCTCCCTGAACTACAAGTTCAACTTTATAATTATGGCCATGCAGTTCTTCACATTTACCTCTGTAACCTCTTAAATTATGTGCTGAAGAAAAATGGTCAATAATTTTTAACTTAAACATCGCATCTCTCTATGTCAATTTTTTCTACCTTTGAAATATCCTTTTCAAGAAACATACTTCCCATTGTCTTAAATTTTTCTGGAGCATCACTTACATAAAATTTATACAAAGGTCTATTAGATTTCTCTGAAGAAAGGCCTAAAGAATTCAATAACTTCTTCACATCTTCAGCACAAGAATTTGCTGAATCTACCAACTGAACATTATCTCCAATAACTCTTTTTATAACATTTTTTATAAGTGGATAATGAGTACAACCAAGGATTAAGGTATCTATTCTATTTTTTTTAAGAGGAAATAAATATTTTTTTGCTATATCTTCAACTATTTTTTCATTTGGACTACCATCAACCCATCCCTCCTCAACAAGTGGGACAAAAAGAGGACAGGCAACAGAAAAAATCTCAATATTCTTATTTAATTTTCTAATTGCAATTTCATAAGCTTTACTTCTTATTGTTCCTTCTGTTCCTATAACTCCGATTCTCCCTTTTTTTGTAATATAAACTGCTTTTTTTGCAGCCGGTTCTATTACACCTAAAACTGGCAGAGAAGTTTTCCTTCTCAAACTTTCTAAAGCATAACTTGATGCTGTATTACAGGCAACAACTATCATCTTAACTTTCTTACCAATCAAAAAATTTAATATCTGGAGAGAAAATTTCTTAACTACATCTTCTGATTTTGAACCATAAGGAACGTGGGCAGTGTCTCCAAAATAAACTATTGATTCATTTGGAATTTGTCTAATTATTTCTTTAACAACTGTTAAACCGCCAACACCAGAGTCAAAAACACCTATTGGTAAAGATGGGTTTTTCATGTCTTTCTCTTATTCAGATATTGGGATATCCCTGAATAAATTGAGTCAGCAATCTGTTCTTGAAATCTTCTTGAACGAAGTTTTGCCTCTTCTTCTTTGTTAGATATGAATGCGCATTCAACAAGAACTGCGGGCATCTGTGCACCCCTTAAAACATAAAAACCTGCCTGTTTTATACCACGGTTTTCTATTTTTGTTCTTTTTGTAACTTCTTTTGTAATAAAGGAACTCAATTCAGACGCTTCATTCATAAATTCATTGACTACCATTGACCACAATAATTCTTGAAGTTTTTCCCTTTTTTTCGTAGGAAGGCCTTCAAGTTTAATTACAGAATTTTCCAGTGCCTGGGTAGCCATAGCGCCCGGGTCACTTGCAGTTTCAGAAAGAAAATATATTTCAAAACCACCTGTGTTTTTTTTGATACTTGCATTGCAGTGAATAGATATAAAAAGGTCTGCGTTTTTTTCATTTGCAAAATTAGTTCTATCTACAAGGGGAATAAAAACATCGCTATCTCTTGTAAGATAAACAGTGTAGCCGCTTTCTTCAAGTAAAGAAGCCAGTTTTTTTGCTATTGTAAGATTTATATCTTTTTCTTTTGTTCCGTTTGGACCTATTGCACCCGGGTCTTCGCCACCATGGCCAGGGTCTATAACTATAATTTTTTTCTTTTCTTCTGGCTGTTTCATAGATTGTGGTTTCATAGATAAAAATATTTCTCTCGTAGTTGATGGCTCAAGTGTCGTCAATTTTGTTATTTCAGTCAAACCTGTTAAAGCAATAGGTGTCTCACACATTTCCTTCTCTTCAGTTGAGATTTGAGAAATTTTCAATATCAACCGTAATGGATTCTCTTTCAAAAAACTTTCTACATTCAGGTCTTCTGAGTCAAGTGTTATTTTGCATTTTGTCAGACGATTATCCTGAATAACTTCAATCTTTTTTATATATCCATCTTCAAGTTCAATTTTCTCTGGAATGGCTTTCCCACGGAAAAAAGTAACAACATAGTTTCTTTTAGAAATTTTTTGAACATCATAGGGAATCTTCTCTGCAAGTTCTATACTTAATAATGTATTTCCATTTTCCAGATAAAATCTTGGACTATAAATATTTATTATACTGTCAAAGAAAAAGACTTTTTTTTCATGGTCAACAGAAATCTTATAACCTGAAATGTTAGAAAATTTCTCTGATAAAAAAAAATCCAATGGAATATATAACTGTTCAGATATCAATTTTGTTGAATATGGCAGAGTTAACTTTTTTGAATCAATTATTACATCTTTTGATTTAAAGAAAAAACATATTTTATGATTGGAAAGCGAAAGAATTACTTTACCAGAGACATTATACCAGGTCAATCTTCCAGAACAGACATTTGCCACATCTTTAAGTAAAGCGTAATAAACTGACTTAAATTCTTCAACTTTTATATAATTTTTAATTTTGTCGTCCTGAATGACCTGGTATTTCTGGGCAGAACTAACTGTTGTTGCACAAAAAAATAGTAAAAATCCAAAATGGAAAATTCGCACGATTTTTATTATACCTTAAAAGTACAATTTTTTCAAGTTTATTCTCTGTATGTATTCAGTTTTAGAACTGCCTAATTTTACTATAACCAACCAAATAAGGTTGAATTCCTTTTCCAAGTAAACTCTGAAGATAGCCAGTTTTTCTTATTCTGAAAATATTTTCTTTTGAACAAACACAAATATAACCTTTTAAAACCTTCCTGCCATCTGATTCATCAAACAAAATTTTCTCATAAAACCCTCTATGCTCTATAATTTCTTCTTTAAGTTTATTTTCCTCATTTTTTATGATTCCAAAAGAAATAGCAGAAACCCCAAAAAAATCGCCTGCGTTCATATTGAAACTCCCTTTGTATTCAACATTATTACCTGACATATTGAGTGCAGCTATTTCTGCCTGACGAACTGCATTTGGCCACATAGCGTTTACTCTGTACTTACTATAGACAAAATCATATGTTTCTGCTACATCGCCCGCGGCGAATATATCAGACAGATTTGTTTGCATTCTGCTATCAGTAATTATTCCGCGATTTATTTTTAATTTTGTTTTTGAAAACATTTCTATGTTTGGTTTAACACCTTTCCCTACAACTACAATATCAGCGGGTAAAAATTTACCATCTGAAAGTTTAACGGCTTGTAGATTTTGTTGTTTTTTATAACGGTTAGTTTTTCCAGTCAAATTTGAACCAATTATTTCAACTACATCTGTATTAAATTTTACATTTATTCCTTTTTCCTTCGCCTTAGATAAAATAATTTTTGAACCTACCTCATCAAGCATTTGAGAAAGCAAACGGTCTGAACTTACAACAATAGTGATTTTAAGATTTTTTTTCTCGGAAAGGGCTGATGCAATTTTACAATTTACAAGACCTCCGCCTACAAGAACTATATTTTTTGCTGTTTTTAATTTTTCTATTATATTCTCGGCATCATCAAGGGTCCTAAAACCAAAAACATTTGGCAAGTCAATTCCAGGAATATCTGGAAATTTTGGAGAAGCACCTGTTGCAACAAGAAGTTTTTTGTATGACATATAAAAATATTTAACCCGGCCGGTAGATGACTCTCTTTTTTTTATAAGAACTTTATGTTTATCAGGAAAAACTTCTTCTGCAGTGCAGTTGTATAGAATATTTATTCTGTTTGACTTGTAGAAATTTTTAGGTCTTAAAAAAAGTGCTGACTTAGGAATCTTCCCTGCAATATAATCTGTGAGTAAAACTTTTGAGTAAACAGGATATTTTTCGTCTGAAATTATTGTAATTTTTCCTGATGGATCAACCGACCTGAGTGTCTCGGCTGCTTTAATTCCTGCAATGCTATTTCCAATTATCAAATACATATAAGGATATACCCGTATTTATTCCATACCTTAACTACAACAATATTTTACAAAGTTGAAACTTTTTTTTCAATGAATTTTAATCACCAATCAGGTCTTACCTCTGGCTGAAATCTTTTTTGATTAGAGAGATTATTCAAGATAAGAATTATTTGCGATTTAGTGTTTTAACATTGACCGGATTTTTGGATTGGAGATATGTTTTATATATTTATCTTTCAAGGATAAAGCATTGAGTATTTAATATTTTGTTGCATAGTAATGCAACTGCTACATTGTTATTCTGTCGCATAAAGGTAACTGTTACATGGAATTTTTAGGACAGCCACTAAAATATTGAGTTGCAATCCTTGATTTATAATTCTGGCAACAAATAAGGCAGGTAATTCAATTAAGATTTCAACTATTTTACTATTTCAAATTTTTCAGGAGAGATATAATCGCCAAATTTTTTCTGCGAATCAATTAATCTTTCTTTCTGTGCATCCAAGACATCAAAAATTTCTTGCGGTACATTTTCTTCTTGTTGCCAGAATTTTTTTATCCTTTCAATTTTTGATAAATTTTCTGGAACTCTTATAGTAAACTGGTTTATATAATTTTCTTCTGTATAATCTTTGTTTAACAATGTTTTGAACAATGGCACTAAATCTTCATATAATGGAATAAGCCCCGTGGGTGTTTCTCTTGCTTTTACATCTTTGTGAACTCTCAATTCCATCCATTTAACCCATATATGTTTATCACGACGAGTATTCAAAAATTTACCTGTCTTAAGGTCACGCAAAAAGTAATTTACGCCAAAGATTATTGGTGCTTCAGAGAGATTTTTGCCAAATTCAATATAATTTTTTACATAAGTCCCAAGTGGTATTGAAATAAAATCTTGTATGCTCATTATGTTTATTTCATGTTTTCCTTCCTCGCCTATAATTGCAAAAGTTGTCTCTGTCTCTAATCCTGCGCCATATGCAACAACTCCGTGTAGCCAGTCAAAACTCTGTTGAACAGGAACATATCCTCTATAATCTCTTCCACCAAACATTATACCTGAAAGATCTACCCCTGAAGGATTTTCAAGTTGCTCATCACAGTTTGATAGTGCTTTTAATGAAACTGTGTATCTTGCATTTTTGTGTGCAGGAGGTATTTCTTCACCCTTTTCATCTTTTTTCCCTTTATACCAGAAACCACTGAAATTTCTTCCTTCATTAGGAATTTCACAACCCATTCCAAGCCACCAGGGTTTCCCATCTTTTATTAATACATTGCTAAATATTACTTCCCCGGGTGAAGTTAAAACACCCCAGATTAAAGGATCGTCCTGTGGATTTACATCCTGAATTATGCCAAATATACCTTTTTCAACATTAACAGCATAACATTTTCCATTGATATTTCTCACATACGCCAAGTCATCTGCTAAAATTGTTTCACCAGGCAACATCGCAGTTGATGTTTTACCGCATGCTGATGGAAATGCTCCTGCAAAATATGTTTTTCTGTTGTTAGGACCTTTTACTCCAATTAACATAAAGTGTTCAGCAAGCCATCCTTCTTTGTGTGCTTTTCTTATTGCAAGTCGTAAAGCAAGTTTTTTGAAACCAATAGAGTTTCCTGCATATTGTGTGTTCACACTATAAACAGTGTTTGTGATATAGTCAATATAAATCCTTTTCTTATCATAATTTTTACTAACCATATTTTCATCCAGTTCACCAGAAGAATGTAATGTCTTAAATATTTCAACACTGTCATCTAATTTCAAAAACATCTCATAACCTTCTCTATAAAGCAAGTCAACTGAATGCGCAACATACCAACTATCAGTGCATTCCATACATGGTATTGAAAATATAGAATTCGCAGGACCTAAAGTCAAAAATCTCACAATCATAGTTCTACCTGACATTGAATTTTTAAGTAAACCCAAGATTTCATTAAGTCCTTCTTCACGGCCAATTTGATTTAACTTCTTTGAAAGGTTGTCTCCTTCAGGGACTAAAAATTTGGTAACACCTCTGTCTCTACCCTGGTCATTTATACCATCAAAATGGAATGTATGTCCTGGTGTAAGCAAAGCCGCTGATTCTTCCCCTGAAACAATTGCCATATTTCTTATATGTGCAATTTCTTCAGGCGTGTCTGAACAGATAAATACATCCTTTGGGCGGCATATTTCTATGGCAGAAAGAATAAATCTATGAACTTCTTGATTCTTTATTTTCTCAAGTTTTTTTAATTCCTGCTCCTTCAAATAAGTTTTAAGTTTTTGCAAATGCTCTTCCATATCTCCTCCTTTTACTTTTGTGCTATATGATAATAAAAATTATACAATAAGTCAAACAATTAATCTCCGACAACAAAAGACCAAAAATTGTAATAATCTAAATCCCACATTATAATATTTTTTCAACAAAGAACTTTATACGGTTCAAACCTTCAACAATATTTTCTATAGATGTTGCGTAAGAAAGACGAACAAAATTATCATCGCCAAAAACAATTCCTGGCACTACTGCAACTTTAGCCTCAGTAAGAAGCAAATCTGCTAAAACTAAAGAATCTTTAATAGTTTTACCATCAAAACTTTTGCCAATTATCTTAGAGACATTTATCCAGCAATAAAATGCACCATCTGGTTTTATTGTAGAAATACCATTTATAGAATTTACCGTATCAACCATGAAATCCCGTCGTTTTTTAAACTCAGAAACCATATTTTCTAATTCTTGTTGTGGACCTTTTAACGCTTCAACTGCTGCACATTGTGCGATTGAAGTAGGATTTGAAGTAGAGTGGTCCTGTAAATTAGACATTGCTTGAATAATCTCTTTGGGACCCGCAGCATAGCCAATTCTCCAGCCAGTCATTGAGTGTGATTTTGATACACCATTAACTACAATAGTCAAATTTTTTATTTTTTCATCAAATGACGCTATGCTCATATGTTTTATATTTTCATAAACGAGTTTTTCATAAATTTCATCTGAGATACAATAAATGTTATGTTCCATTATAACTTTCGCAATTTCTCTTAATTCGGATTCCGTATAAACCATTCCTGTAGGATTAGAAGGCGAGTTGAGAATAAAAAGTTTCGTTTTAGGAGTTATGGCATTTTTCAACTGTTCCGGCGTAATCTTAAAACAATTCTGCTCAGTTGTATTAATAATTATAGGTTTGCCACCAGCAAAGTTTATCATTTCAGGATAACTTACCCAGTAAGGTGAAGGAAGTATTACTTCATCTTCATCATCACATAAAGTCATAATTGCATTAAAAATTGAGTGCTTTGCTCCACAGGAAACAAGAATTTCATCTGGGGAATATTCAATATTGTTATCTTTCATAAACTTTTCGCAAATAGTTTTCTTAAGTTCTATAATTCCTGATGTCGGGGTATATTTTGTAAAACCCTTGTCTAAAGCATTCTTTGCTGCATTTTTTATAAATTCTAGTGTATCAAAGTCAGGTTCTCCAGCACCAAAACTTATAACATTAATACCCTCTGATTGCATTTTCTTTGCTTTTGCTGTAATACCTAAAGTTGGCGATGGATTAATTTTTTTTGCTCTTGATGAAATACTCATTTTGTCCCCCTTTAATTGATAAACTGGAATAAAAATTTCCGTTTGTTGACAATTACATAAAAACTTTTTACCATTACATCAGGAAACAATTTTTCTAATTGTAATTTAATCTTTCTTATATCCTCAATTTGTCTCTTTGATAATAAATTACTATTTAAATCTTTATGACATTGTTTGTAATACCCACAATCTGAATGTGAAAAAATAATGATATTAGAAATATTGTGTTTGTCCACCAAAAGTTTTAATCTGTCAACCAAGCATTTTTCTTTGTTTATAATAAAAACAGGACCACCGGGAACAGCCATCAAATCATAATTTTTTACACGAAGACATCTATGTAGAAACTCCAATGTTGCTTTGATAAATCTTTCATCACTACAGAAAATCACTAAATTGCCACTAAAATTATCTGAAAATTTTTTGTTTGAAACAAATATTTTTATAAGTTTGATGTTTTTTTTATCCATAAAGCTGCATCATACAAATTTTCTGCAATGTAGTTTGGTTTTACTGTTAATTCTTTTATATGCTTTTTGCCATGGCCAGATAAAAGATAAATTGTCTTTGCCTTTGATTCAAAACCCATTTCTATATCATGTGGATGGTCACCTATTGTATAAGAATTTTCAATGTCAATATTATATTTCTGTTTAGCAATTTCTATAAAATATGTTTTTGGTTTTCTACAAATACAATTCTCTTCTTTTAGATGAGGGCAATAAAAAACTTTTTTTATTTCAACATTATTGTCAGATAAAATTTTTAAATATTCTTTATTGAATTTCAAAAATTCTTCTTCGGTAAAAATTTTTTTGTTTATCCCTGTTTGGTTAGTTACAATTATCAGCAAAAATCCTAAATCTTGTAAAATTTTCAATGCTTCTAAACTTTTGGGTATAAACTTTAATTTATCTAAAGAACAAAAATCTCCGACATCTTCATTTATTGTACCATCTCTATCTAAAAAAATTACTTTATTCATTGAAAAAGATTCTTCTCCTCTTCTGAGTTTATTTTTTAGGACATCTCTTAGTTTTAAAAAATTTATCCTTCTTATTCTATTCATTTTCACTATCGCATCTTTACGGTGTCAATGTCAAAATCTTTCTTGCCTGTTCAGGATACTTTGCAATAAATCTTAATTCATCATCCGTCAAAGGTTTTTGCGTGTGAACATTTGCATACCGTGTTAATTCAAGTATTGTTGTTGCTTCTTCTTCTGTTTTGAATTCTATTTCTAATTTACCTAAAACATTCCTGAATCCTTTTATTCCTGAATATTCACCAACAACGATCTGTCTACCTGTTTCTATTATCTCTGGTTCTCCACGTCCAAGTTCCTCATAATGATAAAGTTCATAATTATGCCAATCTTTAATCACACCATCAGCATGTATTCCTGACTCATGAGCAAAAGCGTTTGGGCTTACACCTGGCTGTGTTATTGCGATAGGCACACCAAATGCATAACTTGCAAATTTTGTAATTTTTGATGATTTAGTTAAATCAACACGTTCATCAAGAATATATTTGCCAGCAAAACCACTTGATTTTTTTATCGCAAGAATACAACCAACTAAATCAGCATTACCACATCTTTCACCAATACCATTTATAGTGGTATTTATATAAGCGTCAACTCCAGCATCAATAGCAGCTTTAGCACCCATAACTGAACAGGCAATAGCCATACCTAAATCATTATGACAATGCAATTCAATAGGTATCTTTACTGCTTGTGCTAACTTAAAAATACGTTCGTATATAGTGTCTGGAGAATCGTAGCCCAAAGTATCACAATATCTTATTCTATCAGCCCCATTTTCTTTTGCTGCAAGTGCAAATTCTATTAAATATTCCATTCTTGTTCTTGATGCATCTTCAGCATTTACTCCAACAGTTTCAGCGCCTGACTGTTTGGCAACTTTCAACGCATCAACCATCTCCTTTATTACTAATTTATGGTCAAGTTTGCCTTGAAATTTATAAGTTATCATTTGGTCTGATGTGGATATTGATATATTTATATGCTTTAGTTTTGGTACATTTTTAAATGCTGTTTCTACATCTTTTACTATGGCACGTAACCAACCACTTAATCTGATTGGTTTAAGTAATCCTAATTCCTGTAGTTCTAAATTAGCATTGAGATAATTTATTTCATGTCTTGTAACAGGAAAACCAAATTCTGATTGAAAAATACCCATCTCATTGAGATAAATATTTATCAGAGTTTTCTCAAGTTTTGCTAATCCAAGTCTTGCAGTTTGTACTCCGTCACGATTCGTTACATCAATAATATAAATTTTTGGCATCTTTTACCCCCTTTTAGCAAAGCTGACACTCTGCAGATACAAAATGAACAATTTTTTTCTCATGACTGAACTGTTATGTTCATATTCTAATTAGAACACCTATCAATTTCTTTTATGGTTTTTCTTCATCTGGCTGCGATGAAATAGATTCTGTAGAAATACTTACCACTGTAGAACTACTCACCACTGACTTATAGTATTTGTCTGTGTGCTCTTTATCTTTAAGCGCATCACGAGTATAGGTCCCATTTGGGTCCCATAATGTCCATTCTGGTATATCGTTATCATAAGCAGCTTGAATTTGATCTAAAACTTCTTTTGCAGTATATTTATATCCAAGTGAAAAGTCCTGTAAATATGGTCTAAGTTTTTTGGGTTCAACACCCTTGAGAATAGCATCTCTTAAACTTCTGTACACTGTTTTGTAAGGTTCACGATTTGGGTCTTTAAGCCCATATTCACCTTTAGCATAATGTGAAGGATAAACCATAGGACAAACAAAATCAACATGTTTTGACATTTCTATTATATTCTGTCCTATACCCATATCGTGTCCAACAGAGGTTGTAAGACCAAACACATCTATAGAAATATTTACTCCATACTTCATTTTAAATCTTTGATTTGCTTCTGAAAGAAAATCACAGATAACTTTAGTTGCAGTAATTGAGCTATGTTGTTGACTGTATCTACATTTACTAGTATCACCATCAGCAGGAAAACGGATATAATCAAACTGTATTTCTTCAAAACCATACTCAATACATTTCTCTGCAATTTCAAAATTATATTCCCACGCTTCCTTCTGGTAGGGGTCGAGCCATGTCATACCTCTATAACTTGTCCAGAGTGTTCCATCCGGATTTTTTACAGCTAGTGAAGTTTTCTTTCTGGGTAATATATTATCACTGAAAACTGATATTCGTGCAACCGTATATATATTCAGTGTTTTTAGAGTTTGTAGAAAATCTTTAATGTCAGGTATCGCCGGTTGATATGCATCAATTTCTATTGCAGGTTTTACTCCCGGGATATAAACTTCACCGCCAAATTCCTTAACTGCAATCACGACTGTATTTAGTTCTGTTTCCTGAAATAATTTTAGAATTTCTTGACGCTTTTTTTTTGAACCAGCAACCCAAGCAGGAAGATGTATTGCACGAACATATTTTGGCTTATTTGGTCTTATAACATTAGAAATTAAAGTTGAATTATCTGTTTTATTATTTTCCTTATATTTGTTAATTATAAATATGCCCATTACAATAAAAACCATTATTACAGATATTACTGCTATTTTTATTATTTTTCTAATCAATTCCATATACCTGGTATTTCATATCCACAAAATTTACACTTTTTGTCTACTATGTTATTTTCTAAGACTTGAAAATGTAAACGATGAATTAATCTCCTTCTACACTTAGGGCAGAAAGTTGAATTATATTTATGCCCTGGAACATTTCCTATTGTCACATAGTTTAATCCTGCTGTCTTTGCAATTTCGTATGCTTTCTCTAATGTTTCTACAGGAGTAGATGGCAAATTAGTCAATTTGTAAGCAGGTGAGAATCTTGAAAAATGTAAAGGCACATCTTGACCTAAGTTTTGTTTAATCCATTCACACATCCTTTTAATATCTTCTGGATTATCATTTATAGATGGAACACTAAATTTACAATTTCAAGCCATACATTCTCTTCTTTAATAATTTTCAATGTTTTTAAGACAGGTTCCAACTCAGCAAAAGAATTCTTATATGCTTTTTCAGTAAATCCTTTCAAATCAATTGTTACAGCATTAGTGTATTTTAAGAGTTTTCTTAATGGCTGTGGGTTTATAGAGCCATTAGAATGCCAGAGTATTTTTAAACCTTTTTTCTTGGCTAAGACAGCTATATCATAGATATATTCATAAAACACTATTGGGTCATTATAAGTAAAAGATATTGTTGGAATTTTTTGCTTTATAGCAAGTTCAACAACCTTTTCAGGTGGCAAATAAAATGTTTTTAAATCACCAGGACTTGCTTGCGAAAGATGCCAGTTGTGACAATGTTGACATTTAAAATTACATCCTGCTGTACCAATACAAAGTATTTCTGTTCCTGGCAACATATGATATTGAGGCTCTTTTTCAATAGGGTCAATATGAACTGCGGAAGGTAATGAGTGAACCAAATTATAAAGTGTACCTTTGCGATTTTCTCTCACACGGCATAATCCCCTTTTCCCATCTGGGATAACACATTTACGAAAACAAAGTTGACATTGAACGCTATTTTTTTGTAGTTTCTGATAAAACATTGCCTCTTTTTTAACTTCTGGAGTAGCCATTGTTAAAGAATCTTTTTTATCTTTTTTGGACAGCCCAGATAATTTAACATTAGACCATAGAAAAATCGTAATAGAAAATAAAACTACTACAAAAAGAAACTTTTTATTCATCAATTTTAGTTTTTTTAGTTTATAAACTATGTTAAAAAAGAGGTAAATTTTCTATCTCACAAGTAAAAATTTAATTAAATCCAACAAGTTTATTGAAATTTTTTATTTAATGTTTTTCACTAAGTATTTTTCAAATATATTTTTTATTTTTACTGGTGGTTCAATTATAAAAACAACACAAGTAAATATAGCAACAACCACTGTAGGTACTACTATTGTTAATGGCTCAACATCTGGATAAACTAACTTCTGAATATAGTGAACTATAAATGACTCACTATACTTTAACTTATTAGCATATTTTGTATAAAGAATATTTTCAAGGATGGTCAAAGGACAATATTTTCCTAAGATTGCTAAACATCCAACATAAACTATGCCAAAAAGATGAAGCGTTCTGAAAAACCACCAATCAAAAAATGATTTATTTCTGATAAAAAAAACATTAAGAAATGTAATAATAAACCCAACTAACATAAAAACTATCCAGAAAAAATGTAAAACTAAAATTATATCTGCTAATATTTTATAAATCATATAATTTTTTCTTTTGCTGCTTTTCTCAAACGGTCCATTATTGTTAAGCCAAGACCATTCGAACTAATTCCTTCAACAATAATTACATCAACTTTTTCTCTGTCAAAATCTCTAAGAATAGAAAAAAGATTGTTTGCACATGCTCTTAAGTTATTTATTGAACCCATTGTCTTAATTTCAAATCCGTTAAATTTATTTCTACTTTCAGAAGTAACTAAAATTCCTATTTTCTTCCCTTGTTCTTTCAATCTTAATGCTAACCTTTTCATTTTATCTATCTGACCATTGTTTCTTTCTACAAGTATAAGTTTTGCTTTAGGAGAATAATGATGTTTTAACATACCGGGGCTATGAAGAATACTTGAATAAGTACTGGCAAATTTTACTCTTCCGATTAATCTTTCTATTTCTTCTATTGTAATTCCACCAGGTCTTAGAATTCTAAATGGTCTATGAGCTATATCTATTACTGTTGACTCTAAGCCTATATCTGTTCTTCCACCATCAAGAATTATGTCTACTTTTCCATCCAGGTCTTCAATTACATGTTGTGCACAGGTCGGAGAAGGCCTTCCAAAAAGGTTAGCGCTAGGAGCAGATACAGGAGTTTTAGCAAATTTTATTAAACTTAAAGCAATCTGATTTTTTGGCATCCTTATAGCTACTGTATCCAATCCAGCGGTTACTATATCTGGAACTATGTTAGATTTTTTCATAACTAAAGTAAGCGGGCCTGGCCAGAATTTATTAATTAATTTTGCAACTTCTTCAGGAAATTCTCTGACCAAACTAAATAAATCTTTTCTGTCACTTATATGAATAATTAAAGGGTCGGTAAAGGGTCTTCTTTTTATTTCAAATATTTTGGATACTGCATCAGGATTTAGAGCATCGGCCCCCAACCCGTAAACCGTCTCCGTAGGAAAAGCAACCAATTTACCTTCTCTAATTGATTGAGCAGCAATTTTTATTTTTCTTGAATCTGGTTTTTGAGGATTGACTTTGAAAACTACACTATTTTTCATCTTTTTTTTAATTTGTTTTCTAAATTTTCAGCAAGTTTAAAAACTATCACCATTTCACTTGTTTCAGTATCAACATCAGAATGAACATTTATTACCTTTATGTCTGTTATGTCTCTAATTATTTCACTTAGTTGAGGTTTAATGGTCTCGATCAATTTTTCCTTTAATTCTTTTATTGATTTCATTCCTTCCGGAGTTTTCGTTAGTTTCTTTTCAGCAGGAAAAAGTACATTCTTAACTAATACAAATACAGTATTATCATCAATTGTAACATTTATATTTTCACTGCCTTCTCCTATCTGTTCATTTAAAAATTTACCTAATCTTTTAATAATTAAAAATTCTATCTCCTCACTTGTTTTATTCATATCAAGAATTTCTCCTTTTCTCTTATTATATACAAAATAAAAAAACCAACACCTTTTGTTTGATAACTAAAAAGTGTTGGTCTACTATTCACCAACCTTATTCGCTATATTGAATAAGGTCCTTGCTTAGTCTACCAGCAAAATTTCTATTACGAGAAAGTTGAAAAAAATTTTTTATGGTTGATTGCCCGCCTAAAAACATTCACGCGGACAAAACCAAAGTAAGCCAATATTTTGGCTGATAATTCGGTAAATGCAAGCCTGATAAACAGGCAACTAAATCTTTTCCAAAAATCTTACTACATAAATTTTATCAATAATATTTTTTTTGTCAAGTTTTCTGATGTTATCTTCTAAGTTCTTATCCAAAGTAAAAACAATAATTCTCTCTCCGGTTTTAGTACTAATGTCAGTGTACATACTAATTACTTTACATCCTGTTATTTTCTGAATGTACTCTTCTAATACATCTCTAGAACCTTCCAATAATCTCATTCTTGTTTGTTTAATTAACAACTTACCTTCAGGTTCTTTTGCTAATTTTTTTTCAGCAGCAGTTAAAACTCCTTTTAATCTAACAAAAATAATATCTTTGAAAATAAAAGTTTTTGTCTCCTCTGGGCCACGGCCCATATGCTCCATTTCAAACTTAACTATAGATTCACTTATTTCTGCTTCAATTTGTCCTTTTGTCTTTTTGTTGAACATATTTATTTTTTGAACAAATAAAGATATTCTTGCTTTCGAAGGACATCAAAAGGATTTCATGTAGGATATAAGTTAATAGAGCATCTCTGAAAAAAAGATAAAACTAAGAATGTGGTGTTGTCAAATTTCTAAAAATGCTTTTTATCTCAAAGTCCCTTTGAATATTGCCTTATCGCCGAGTTCTTCTTCTATTCTGAGCAATTGATTATACTTACATAATCTTTCTGATCTTGCAGGTGCTCCTGTTTTAAGTTGACCTGCGTTTGTTGCAACAGAAACATCAGCAAGGAATGAATCTTCTGTCTCACCTGACCTGTGTGAAAAAACACAAGTATAATTGTTTTTCTTTGCCAGTTCAACTGTCTCTAATGTTTCTGTCAATGTGCCTATTTGATTCAGTTTTATCAATATTGAATTTGCAATTCCTTTTTCAATTCCCTGTTTTAATATTTTTGGGTTAGTTACAAATATGTCATCTCCTGTGAGTTGTATTTTTTTTGATAATTTATCTGTAAGAATTTTCCATCCGTCCCAGTCGTTTTCTGCAAGACCATCTTCTATTGATATTATTGGATATTTTGAAATTAAATCAGAATAATATTCAACCATTTCTTCTGAAGAAAGTTTTCTGTTATCTGCTTTCAAGACATATTTCCCATCGTGATAAAATTCACTTGCTGCAGGGTCCAAAACAAGTGCTATATCTTTTCCGGGTTTGTATCCTGCTTTTTCAATTGCAGTGATAATAACCTGAATTGCTTCTTCATTGCTGGACAAGTTAGGGGCAAACCCACCTTCATCGCCCACAGCAGTATTAAGACCTTTACTTTTCAAAACGGATTTCAGTGTATGATATACTTCGCTGGCATATCTAAGTGCTTCTCTAAATGAAGGTGCTCCTATTGGTGCAATCATAAATTCCTGAATATCAACATTGTTATCAGCGTGTTTTCCACCATTTAAAATATTAAAGAAAGGTATCGGCAATCTCCTTGCCTCTTCTCCACCAATATATTTATAAATTGGCAATTTTTCGTTTTGAGCAGATGCTTTTGCTACAGCAATCGAAACACCAAGAATTGCATTTGCACCTAATTTTGCTTTGTTTTCTGTGCCGTCAAGTTCAATCATAATTTTATCAATCTCTTTTTGTTTTTTGGGATCCATACCTTTGATTTTTGGCCCAATTATCTGATTTACATTACTGACTGCTTTAAGAACACCTTTTCCTAAATATCTTTTTTTGTCTCCATCTCTTAGTTCAACTGCTTCTCTTGTTCCTGTTGATGCACCTGATGGAACTGCTGCTCGTCCTATAATACCGTTGTCAAGAATAACATCAACCTCAACTGTAGGATTACCTCTTGAGTCAAGAATTTCTCTTGCTTTAACTTCTTTAATCTTTGCCATTTCACACCTCCTAAATACCTTCTTTTCCTGTCATTTTTTCTATTGCTCTAATCCAGGAATCTTTTTCTTTCCCATAACCTTTATCTGAAAATCTATAATCGTGCTTTCTCTGAAATTCAGACAATTCTTTAACTAACGAGTTAATTTTTTCTATTTCAATTTCGCATAATTCTACAATAATATTTTTATTTTTGCAATACTTTACTATTGATAAAAAATGTGGCAGACAAAGTCCAAATGAAGATCTGAAACTAGAATTGAATTCTCTGTCATTAAAATATTCTATAAAAGATGAAACAAATATTTTTTCTGCATCTTTTTTTTCTTTACAAATCAGGCAATCCAATTTCATATCAAGTTTTTTGTTGATAGATTTTTTAATTTTATCTTTAATTGTATTAAACAAATCTTCGTAAATTATACTTAATCCAAGGCCATCTCCAAATTTCTGTAATTGCCAGGAATGAAGATTACAAAATCCTAAACCTTCTCTAATTTTTTTACGAACTACACTATCATTGACATTTTCATACAAGAGGTTTTCCATAAATTTATGAATTCTTCTTTTAACTAAAAAACAGACAGGACAACCTTTTCCCTTAAACGCATCCAGAAAATCAAAATAAGTGCTGTGTTTTTCCATAGGCAGGTGTAAGTAATAGTTTAATTTTCAAAAATTGAATTTTCTCAAAAAATCTGTAATTTTTTCAATGTGCTCTTTTTCGTTTTCACGAATACCTTTAAGAGTTATTTTAAAATCTCTGTCAGTAATATTCTCTATAAGATTTGTGTAGGTTTGATAAGATTTAACTTCACGGTCAAGATGATTTTTTAATGAATCTCTTATTGATTTTGGTACAGAAATATTTTTGTATTTCCAGACGGGTTTTCCACCAAGATACAAAATTTTCTGAGATATTATATCAGCGTGTCTTAATTCGTCTAAACTAAAATCTTTGTATATCTTTGAAAGTTTTTCGCCACCTTTTATTTTTTTCTCAAAAAGCCCTGCTTCATTATAATAGAGAAATACATCTGTATATTCGGTTTCAAGAATTTGTTGTAATGTTTCTAAAAGATTATTTTTGTCCATTGATTTTTTTCTTAATTCGTGTGACCTATTTTAGTGGGCAATATTTTGCAGAAAAATCAATCTAACCGCCACAATAGATTTTCGGTTTGTTAGCACGCTAAGAGCGTGCGACTACATTTTGGCACGGCAAGGCCGTGCAACTACATTTAATCGGCGGCCACATTTTGCGGAATAGTAATTCCACCGCTACATTTTTTTCAAGATAATCTCAGCACATTTTTTTCCTGAAAGAAGCATCCCGCCGAAAATAGGGCCCATTCTTGGTCCGCCAAAAACAGCATTTGCTGACATACCTACTGCATATACATTCGGATATATTTCTTTTGTATTCTCAACAACAGTTTTCTCTCCAACTTCAGCCCACATTGGTTTTTCTCCAATTAAATCACCGGTAGGAGTAAGAAGTTTTTTCCCAATTTTTCTAACAATTATTTTAGCTACTTCTGCTTGATGGCCTGTTGCATCAACAATAAATTTTGATTTTATAGTCAATGGGTCAACATGTAATCCAGCCATCTCAACTGCTGTCCAGTTTAACACTAGACCATTGATTTTTTCTTCTCTAATCATCACATCCTCAACACTTATTAGATTAAATATTTTTGTTCCTGCTTTTATTGCACTGCTACACAATGTAGTAACTGTTTCTATAGAATCAGAAACAAAATATCCTTTTTGATATTCAATTGTTTTTATCCCAAGTTCATCTAAAATTTTTTTTGATTCTTCCTGGAAAACACATTTATTGTACATCATACCGCCAGCCCACATACCACCACCAATAGACAATTTTCTTTCAAAAATAACTACCTTTAATTTTTCTTTTGATAGGTAGTAGCCACAAGTTAAACCTGCAGGACCTCCACCAACAATTGAAACATCTACTTCCATAAATTCAAGCAATTCTTTAGTCCATGTATCAATAATTGCTTTTGATATAGTTACATCATTCAGTTCCATTTTTTCACCACCTTACTTTTTTTTGATTACAAGTCCAAGTTGTTTTGCAAGAGCATATAGTATTTGTTCTGCGTTACAAAATTTGAGACGAAGAAGTGTTTCACCTATTTTTTCTTTTATACCTATCTTTCCCTGTTCTTCAAGTGCTTTTTCAAGTTGTTCCTGAGTAATTACACCTGATTCAACAAGAACCTGACCAAGAAATTTCTGTGATTTAATATCTTCAAGAATTGTCTTTTCAACAGAGTTTTGAACTGTCTGAAAACTGCCAAAATCAAAACCAAGTTTGTAAACTTTTCCTTCTTCGTCAATGCCTTCTATTCTTACAACCTCACCCAATCTTTTGTTTTCATATTCTTCAATTATTATTCTTAAAAGTTGTTCAAGTGATGTAAATCTTCTGGCGGTTCTATCATAAAAAACGACTTCACCTGATGCAAATTTTACTGTTGGCTTCATAAAAAACAAGTGTTATAAAAATATTCTGACCAACATAATTCTCAATCCTACATTATCCAGGTTCATATGAAATTTTAACTCAGGCATTGTACCGCCACAATAGGTTCTTGGTTGTCAGTTGTCGGTTGTCAGGACGACTTTCCTTTCGGAAAAAACTCCAATTTATTTTGGAGTAATCTAATCCTCTAATCTTCTAATCTTCAATCTTCTAATCTTGAATCGTTTTAATCTTTTTTCAAGTTACATGTAGGGCAAACCTTTAGGTTTGCTTTTTGCATGGCTAAAGCCATGCCCTACATTTAGCACGCTAAGAGCGTGCAACTACATTATATTGGCAGCCAGGGACGTGCCTGCCTGAAACATTTGCAGGCGCGCAGCTACATTTTGGCACGGCAAGGCCGTGCAACTACATTTATCGGCGGCCACATTTTGCGGAATAGTAATTCTGCCGTTACTCTTTTGTGCGTCGGTCAGTCGCGTCGTTTTTTTGTGCGATTGTAATCGCACCGCCACATAAATCCCTCCTGACCTTCCTTTACAAAAGGGAGGAAATGTAAGGAAGGCACCGCAAGGCGGTGCAACTACATCTATAAAAATTTATTTCAAAAATGGAAAAATATTTGCGATTACACTATGCAAATTTTCAATTGCCAGTCCAAAAACAAGCGAAACAACTGCCATAAGTTTAAGTAATATATTCAAAGAAGGGCCTGATGTATCTTTACATGGGTCACCAACTGTATCACATGTAACTGTTGATTTATGAACTTCTGAACCTTTTCCACCAAAATTTCCCTCTTCAACATATTTTTTTGCGTTATCCCATGCTCCTCCAACATTTGCTAAAAATATTGCAAGAGGAACGCCAGTAACAAGAGAACCTACAAGAAATCCACCAAGTGTTTCTTTACCAAAAATTATACCTACAATTATTGGTAAAATAACAGCAGAAATTCCAGGCCCTATCATTTCTTTTAGTGCCCCGCGTGTTGTAATATCAACGCATCTTGCAGAATCAGGTGGAACTTTTCCTTCCATAAGTCCTGGGATTTCTCTCCATTGCCGACGAACTTCCTCAACAACACTGTATGCAGCTCTTCCTACAGCCCTTAGTGTTGAAGAACAAAAAACAAATGGTATTATACCGCCAATGAAAACACCTGCAATTACTTTTGCATCAAGAACATTCAGTATTCTTATGTCACCAAGAGAAAGACCAACTGTTTCAGCATAAGCAGTAAAAAGTGCAAGTGCAGTAAGAGCAGCAGAACCAATAGCAAAACCCTTTCCAACAGCAGCGGTAGTATTTCCAACAGCATCAAGACGCTCTGCTCTTCGTCTAACTTCACTGCCCATTTTCGCCATTTCTGCTATTCCTGCTGAGTTATCTGCTATAGGACCATAAGCATCAATAGCAACTGTTGTTCCTGTTAGTGCAAGCATTCCAATTGCAGAAAGTGCTATACCAAAAATTCCACTGAATCTATAAGCAATTACTGTGGCTAATCCTATAACAACTAAAGGTAAAGCGGTTGATTTCATTGCCTGTGCCATACCTTCAATAAAGCAGGTCGCAGTACCTGTTTGTGCTTTTTCTGCAATACCCTGAACAATTTTGCCTGAAGTATAGTACTGTGCAACAAAACCTACAAACATTCCTGCAATAAGTCCTGAAAGGACTGACCAGAAATGGTAAATATTTCCATACCAGATTTTAGTCAAAAGAAATGCTCCTATTGCAAACAAAATTACTGAGGATATCATACTTTTATTCAATGTAATCTGAGGGTCTTCTTCTTTTTTTGTCTTAACAAAAAACACACCAACAACTGAACTTAAAATTCCCCAACTGGCAAGAAGTAAAACAAGCATAACTCCTTTAATATCAATAACAGGATTTGGCGCCACTGCAATTACAAGACCTGAAACGATTGCACCAACATATGACTCATATAAATCTGCGCCCATGCCTGCAACATCTCCAACATTGTCACCCACATTGTCAGCAATAACAGCAGGATTTCTTGGGTCGTCTTCAGGAATTCCTGCTTCAATCTTACCCACTAAATCAGCACCAACGTCTGCTGCTTTTGTATAAATTCCACCTCCGACCCTTGCAAAAAGAGCAACACTTGAGGCACCCATTGAAAAACCAACTATAAGTTTGGTCGCTTCAATTATTTGACTCACCAGATCAGGTTGATGTCCACGTGCAAGTAAAATAAAAACAATATACATCACGCTTAAACCAAGCAATCCCAAAGATGCAACTGAAATTCCCATAACAGCGCCACCTGGAAATGCAACAGAAAGTGCATCATTAAATGATTTTGATGCTGCCTGAGCGGTTCTTGCATTTGACTTTGTTGCAATTGTCATACCAATGTACCCTGCGGTTATTGAACACAAAGCTCCGACAACAAATGCTACTGCTGTTTTTTTAGCAATCGCAAAGAAAATAATTATCGCTATAACAAAAACAAAATATGCAATGGTTGTATATTCCCTTTTTAAGAAAGCCATTGCCCCGCGATGAATCAACTCAGAAATTTCCTTCATTTTTTCTGTGCCTTCATCCATTGACAAAACTTTTCTAGCAAGATACCACACAAACAACAAACCAAACACACTTACAACAATTGAAACAACAATTGAACTTAAACTACCTGGTAGCATAAATTTTTACCTCCTCTTCATTTAGATTTAATTTTCTCCTTAATTGAACTTGCTATTTTAGATATGCAATCATCAATTTCATCAGCCAATATCTTCTTTTTTAAGATACTACTTACAACAACTTTTCCTGTCTCAACATCAACAAATCTAACAGATATTTCATCAAAAACAAGATTATCTTCAATCTTTATACCAACAATCTGACGTTTAGGTACTAAAACATGCATTCTTCTACCAATAGGTCTTCGTAATATTGGTCTGTGTCTTGCTACAACAGTTTTATTTTCTTCCTTTCTACAATGAAAACCTCCAAGAACAATCATATCTACACCTGCTATTTTCCCAATTTGATGAACTGTCTCAGTATCAATTAGACCTGTGGTGCTGATTTTTTGTTCCTCAAGAATCTTATCAAGTTGAGACCTTTCAATCACATCAAAACCAATATCCATTACTTCTACAATAAAACTGTCAGCCAGTGCTTCTCCAACTTTTGGCATCGGACCATTGAATGGAATTACAGCAACATTTTTATATTTCTTAGAAGAAATTATATCTTTTTTAACAACAGTCTTTATAGATGAAGAGCATCCTGCCAAAATAAACAATACAAGAATGCCACTTATAAATCTCTTTAACATTTAACTCCTCCTAAACTAGGTTTAACATTTTATTTATAGACGACATTGCCATTTTTCTTATTCTTTCTGGAACTTTTATTTCCGGCTTCAAATCTTCAAGTGCCCAGAGAACTTTTTCAAGTGTAATTGTTTTCATTGTGGGACAGAAAGCAAGTTCACTTGCAGGAATAAATTCCTTTTCCGGGTTTTCTTTTTTCAGGCGATGTATAATTCCTATTTCAGTTCCAACAATAAATTTTTTTGAATTTGTTTCTTTTGCATATTTTATCATACCGCTTGTAGATAAAACTGCATCTGCAAGTTCAATAACTTCAATTCTGCATTCAGGATGAACCATAACTTTTGCATCAGGATTGTTTCTTTTTGCTTTTTCTATATCTTCCGTTGAAATTTTTTCATGAAAAGGACAATAGCCATTCCAGTGAATAATTTTTTTATCTGTCTTTCTTTGAACATATTCTGATAAATGTCTATCAGGTATAAAAATTATTTCATCTTCTTTTATCGAATTTATTACCTTCACAGCATTTGCTGATGTACAGGCAATATCTGACTCTGCTTTAACACTTGCTGGAGTATTTACATAACAGACAACAGGTCTACCCGGAAATTTTTTCTTAAGTTTTTTAACATCTTCTGGTGTTATCATATCAGCAAGCGGACAACCTGCATTTTTATCAGGCAAAATTACCTTTTTATCAGGACAAATAATTGATGCTGTTTCTGCCATAAAAAGAACGCCGCAAAATATAATAACTTCTGCATCAGTTTTTTCTGCACATCTTGACAGTTCTAAAGAATCACCAACAAAATCAGCAATATCCTGCACTTCAGGTAATTGATAGTTATGCGCAAGTATTACTGCTTTCCTTTTTTTCTTTAATTCAAAAATTTTTTCACTCAGAGTTCTTGCTGTGCTTCTGGTTTTCATCTCCAAAAAATTCCTGTTCTATTTCTTTCTTTTTCTTCTCAAGATATTCATCTATCTGTGATGTCACTCCTTCAAGTGATTCAAGTTTTTTCAGTCGCTCCTCCATCTTCTCTAATTCTTTCATAATGAAATTAAACCCATCTGCTATTGGGTCAGGCAATTTGCCATGTTCAAGTTGACTTAACTCTTCAGGTGAGAAACCAAGCCCAACCCTACCTGGCACACCTACAACAGAAGCATTTGCAGGAACATCCTTTAATACAACTGAACCGGCACCAATTCTTGCATTGTCTCCAATTTTGATGGGTCCAAGGACAATTGCTCCTGCTCCAACAACAACATTGTTTCCGAGAGTCGGATGTCTTTTGCCCTTTTTTAGACTTGTTCCACCAAGAACAGCACCCTGATACATAAGACAGTTATCACCTATTTCTGTTGTTTCTCCTATTACTACACCCATTCCATGGTCAATAAAAAATTTTCTACCTATTTTTGCTCCAGGATGAATTTCAATACCAGTAAAATGTCTTGAAATATGAGATAAAATTCTTGCCAGAGTAAAAAGTTTTTTATTATAGAACCAGTGCGCTATTCTGTGAAACCATATAGCATGAAGTCCAGGATAACAGAGAATTACTTCAAGAACATTTTTTGCAGCAGGGTCTTTTTCAAAAACTGTCTGGATGTCTTCTCTAATTCGTTTTATCATATTTTGAATTTTACATAATTTTATTAAAAAAAGCAATAGCAATTCTCTAAACAACAGCCAATTTTACTTGATTGTAATCGCATTTTTTTATATAATGAATTTTGTTCAATCAGATTTCAATCTTTAACTCAAGAAATAACCACAAAAACTAAATCCCAAAATGAAAATAGTTGTCATAAGTGATACTCATGGAAATTTAGAAGGTTTAAGAATTTTGTCAAAAAAAATAAAAGGTATAACTGATACTATTATTCATTTAGGCGACGATTCACCTGATACTGAAATTCTTGAAAATGATGGTTTTAATGTCATTAAAGTTCCTGGGGTATATGAAAGTATTTATACACTGCCAGATACAAAAAGAAGAATTATCCAGGAATTCTGCGGAAAAAAATTTTTAATCACGCATACGCGTTCAAGACACAGCAACGATTTGCCTTCTGATATTTCGCCTGAAAAACTCTCAGAAAACGCTGATGTTATTTTATTCGGAACACGCATATTCCTGTTATTGAAATAGACAAGGATGGCAAACTATGGATAAATCCTGGACATCTAAAAGAAAACGACAAAAGAGGTTATCCACCAAGTTATGCTGTTATTGATATTGAACCTAAGAAAATTGAAATAAAAATTTATAATTTTTTAACAGATGAAAAAATTATTGAAAAAACCATATCTTGTTGAAGAATTTAGTGGTATAAGATATTCTCAAAAGGATTTAAGTAAACTTATATGTCCTCCATACGATGTTATTTCTTTGGAAGAGAAAAAAAATTTAGAAAATTTATCACCTTATAATTTTGTAAGAATAGAACTGCCAGAAAATGCAAAAAAAGCAAAAATGTTTTTGAACTTATGGGAAAACAAAAAAATTCTTGTAAAGGAGAAAAATCCTTCGTTCTATGTATATCAGCAGGAATTTTCCATATCAAAAAAGAAATTTACAAGAACTGGATTTTTTTCTGCACTAAAACTTGACCCACAAAGAATTTACAAACATGAAAAAATAACCCTTAAGCCAATCCAGCAGAGATTTGAACTCTTAAGAGAAACAAAAACATGCACAAGTCCAATATTCTGTCTATTTAGCGATAGAAAAAATAAAATAGAAAAACTTTTATTAAAAATTACATTAAAAAAACCTGAACTTGAATTTACAGACAGGGAAAATATAAAACATAGGTTATGGATTTCAAGTGATGAAAAAATTAACCTGAACTTAAAAGAGAATCTTGAAAAATCAGATATAGTTATTGCAGATGGACATCACAGGTTTCATACATCTTTATTATACAAAGAAAAGTTCCCATCAGCAGACAGAATTCTTGCATATCTTTGCTCTATTGAAGACAAAGGAGTTGTTATACTTCCAACACACAGAGTCGTAAAGAATAGGCCTGAAATAAAACTAAAAATAGAAAAATATTTTAATCTCTCAAAATGGGATGGAAAATCAAAACCACAAATTGTTTGTTACTTTAATGGAGAATTCAATGTACTAAAACCTAAAAATATTTCCTATCCGAAAAAATTTCTCAAAAATAAACTTCTGTTAAGCATCCCAGCCATAATTTTACATAAAATTATTCTTGACGAAGTTAACCCCGAAGATATTTTTTATACTAAAAATATTGACGAAGCAGTAAAAGAAGCCCAGAGAATAAATGGATATGCATTTTTACTTGAACCTGCTCCAATAAAATCTATTTTTGCATTATCTAAAAAAGGCGAAATAATGCCACCAAAGACAACTTATTTCTATCCAAAGGTTCCAGCGGGAATTGTTTTTTATTCACATGAATGATATTCTTAAATTAGAAGAACTGATAAAACTCGGAGAAGAAAACAAAAACAAAAAAAATTATGACCAGGCAATTCACTATTATAACAGGGGACTTCGCCTTGTTCCAGATGACATCAAAATAAACACTGAACTCGCGGAATTATATACATTAAAAGCAGAAGAAAATACGCCTGAAAATAAATTTTATTATCAACTCGCTATGGAGCATTTTAGAAAAATTCTCAAAACAAATCCGTCAGATGAAGAACTCCACAAAAAACTAATTTTACTTGCAAAAAAAACAAACACTCTTGACGAACTTGCAGTTGAATATAATGAAAAACTAAAAAAAACAACAGATGTTTCCTTAAAATACATATATGAAGATTGCCTAAAAAGAATTTATGATATGACCCTTTTAGACAAAAATATTTCTATTCCTAAAATTAAAGATGTTTATTACGAACCAAGTCTTCCAGTTAAAATTATTTTTGATTTTTTGCTTTTACCTATGAGTTTATCTCTACTTGCTCTATCAATTTTTCATACAAAATTCAGGCCATTATTTACAGAGTCAATAATTCTTTTAGTTTTCTACTTCGCATATAGAATAGTGATAATAACTGCTAAAAAATAAAATGAAAAGAAAAAAACTTCAAAAAGAAGAATTTTATCATTTAATAAATCATGGACCATGCGTTCTTATTACATCTGGTTCTCTAATCAAAAAAGAAATAAATGTTGCACCAATAGCGTGGATTACTCCTCTGAATGATGAGCCACCTCTTGTAATAGTTTGCATTGCAAGTTCTCATTATACATCTTTTCTTATAAACAAATACAAAGAATTTGTGATAAATGTAGTCAGCGGAAAACTTCTGAAAGCAATTAAGATATGTGGTTCTATCTCTGGAAAACAAGTAGATAAATTTCAAAAAGCAAAACTGACACCTCAAAAAAGCAGATTTGTTAAAACACCTTTCTTGAAAGAATCCATTGGACATATTGAATGCAAGGTCTTTAAAGTTTCAGAATACAGTGGAGTAAATCTTTATATCGGCAAAGTCCTTCACTGCGAAGTTCTACAAAACTTATATGACAAATATCTTATCACAGAAAAAGCAAAAACACCTCACCATGTCGGTGGAAATTTATTTTTCTTAAGTGGAAAAAGAAAAAAATACTATTGACAAAACTTTTAAAAAAAATTATTATAATAAGGCAAAATGATTCTACAGACGCCTTATTACTTAATTCATGAAAAGAAATTGCTGAAAAATCTTGAAAAAATAAAATATGTTAGAGAAAACTCTAAAGCAAAAGTTCTACTTGCATTGAAGTGTTTTTCAACCTGGTGTGTCTTTGACATTATGAAAAAATATCTGGATGGAACAACAAGCAGTTCTCTATATGAAACTCGGCTCGGATATGAAAAATTTGGTAAAGAAACGCACGCCTATTGTGTTGCCTTTTCAAAAGATGATATTGAGCAAATAAAAAAATATGCAGATACTATTATTTTCAATTCAGTATCACAACTAAAAAACTTTTATAAACAGGTTCGCTCATTAAAAATTGGTTTAAGAATAAATCCTCTTGTCAGTTATTCAGATTATGATTTAGCAGACCCTGCCAGAAAATATTCTCGCCTTGGAATTACTGAAAAAAAAACCTTAACTGAAATTCTACCTTTAATAAGTGGAGTAATGTTTCATTTTAATTGTGAAAATGACAACTTTGAAAATCTCTCTTCTAATTTAGATTTAATTGAAAAAAAATTTGGTGATATATTTGAAAAATTAGAATGGGTAAGTTTAGGCGGCGGAATTTATTTTACAAAGGAAAATTATCCAATTGAAAAATTTTGCAAAAGATTAAAAGATTTCAGTGAAAAATATAAAGTTCAGGTATATTTAGAACCTGGAGAAACAGTAATAACTCAGTCAGCAGAACTTGTCACAAAAATTCTTGACATTGTTCACAATGAAATTGACATCGCTATTGTAGATGCTTCAACAGAAGCACACATGCTTGACTTGTTGATTTATAGAACTCCTGCAAAAATAAAATCTTCACAAAATGGAAAATATAAATACATAGTTGCAGGACGCTCATGCCTGGCTGGAGATATTTTTGGAACTTATTATTTTGATTCACCTCTGAAAATTGGAAAAATTATAAAGATTCAGGATGCTGCTGGCTATACTATGGTGAAAAAAAATTGGTTCAATGGACTTCAGATGCCTTCAATAGTTGTCAAAAAATTAGATGGTTCTATTAAGGTAATTCGCAGGTTTAATTATAACGATTATAAAAACAGTTTATCTTAAAAAGAAAGGAGGCCTTTGGATATGAAACAAAATGTTTTAATTATTGGCGCAGGTGGAGTTGGACATGTAGTTGCACATAAATGTGCACAAAACAATGACATTTTAGGTGATATCTGTATTGCCTCCCGGAAAAAAGAAAAATGTGACAAAATTATTGAAAGTATTCACAGAAAAAATAATATAAAGGATAAAAGTAAAAAAATTTATTCACGGCAGATAGATGCAATGAATATTCCTGAAACAGTAAAACTTATACAGGAAACAAATTCGCAAATAGTAATAAATGTTGGAACCGCATATATAAATATGTCTGTTCTTGAAGCATGTATTCAGGCAGGTGCTGTTTATATGGATACTGCAATTCATGAAGAACCAGACAAAGTTTGTGAAAATCCACCATGGTATGCAAATTACGAATGGAAAAGAAAAGACCGCTGTACAGAAAGAGGTATTACCGCAATACTTGGTGTTGGTTTTGACCCGGGAGTAGTAAATGCATATTGTGCCTATGCAGTAAAACATCTTTTTGATAAAATTGACACAATTGACATAATGGATGTAAATGCAGGAGACCATGGAAAATATTTTGCTACAAATTTTGATCCTGAAATAAATTTCAGAGAATTTACAAAGGTCTGGACATGGATTGATAGAAAATGGGTCTGCGAAAAAGTTCATTCAATAAAAAGAGAATTTGATTTTCCTGTCATAGGAAAACACACAGTATATCTAACAGGCCACGATGAACTACATTCTCTATCAAAAAATATTGATGCAAATAGTATCAGATTCTGGATGGCATTCAGCGACCATTATATAAATGTTTTTACTGTTTTGACTAAACTCGGGCTTACTTCTGAAAAACCCGTAAAAACAGCAGAGGGCTTGGAAGTTGTTCCACTAAAAGTTCTTAAAGCTGTTTTGCCTGATCCCCTTTCACTGGCGCCAAATTATACTGGAAAGACATGCATTGGAAACTTAATCGTCGGAGAAAAAGATGGTAAAGAAAGAAAAGTTTTTATCTACAATATATGCGACCATCAGGAATGTTATAAAGAAGTAGAAGCTCAGGCAATATGCTATACTGCAGGCGTGCCACCTGTAGCGGCTGCTATACTTGTAGCAAAAGGAATCTGGGATGTTAAAACAATGGTAAATGTAGAAGAACTTGATCCTGATCCATTTCTTGAACTACTGGCTAAAATGGGTCTGCCAACACAGATAAGAGAAGAAAAATGAGAAAATATTCAAAAACACCTTTATTTGACACTCTTCTTGAACATGCAAAAAGGAAAGTAATTTCTTTTCACACACCTGGTCACAAGAATGGAAGAAGTATAGACAAAAAATTAAGAAGTTATACTGGGAGAAATGTATATTATTTTGATGTGACTGTTTTTCCGGAAGTAGATTCACTCCATGACCCAACTTCTTGTATAAAAAAGGCACAGGAATTGATGGCAAAAGCATACGGAGTAAAAAACTCTTTTTTTCTTGTAAATGGCTCATCTTCAGGAAATATTGCTATGTTTCTTTCTGCCTGTAACGCTGGTGATTCTGTAATCCTTTCAAGAAGTTGTCATAAGTCAGCAATGGCAGGTATAATCCTTTCAGGTGTATGGCCTATATGGCTTCAGCCAAAAATAGACCAGAGTCTTGATATAATTTTTGATTCATCACCAGAACAAATAGAGGATGCTCTTGAAAAATTTCCTGAGGCAAAAGCAGTATTTGTTACAAGTCCAACTTATAATGGTGTTACAACTGATCTTGTAAAAATTGCTGAAATATGTCATAGAAAAGGAAAGATTCTTCTTGTTGATGAAGCACATGGCCCTCATCTAAAATTCCATGAAGACCTTCCTATCTCTGCAGTAGAAGCAGGCGCTGACTTATGTGTTCATTCAATTCATAAAATTCTTTCTGCTCTTTCACAAGGTTCTGTTCTTCATTTTAACTCTGAACTTGTAGATTTAAGTCGAACAAGAAAAGTAGTTTCAATGCTACAGACGACAAGCCCTAATTATTTAATACTTGCATCAATTGACCTGGCAAGAAGACAGGTTGTCGAGTCAGGCGAAAAAATGCTTGACAAAGTTATTTCTTGGGCTGAATACGCAAGAAAAAATATAAATCGCCTGAAAAATTTTTTCTGTTTTACAAGAAGAGAAATAAAGGCGCTTGGTTATGATTTAGATGTCACAAAACTAACGATAAATGTAACAAGGAGTGGATTTACAGGATATTATATTGAAGACTTACTCGCAAAAGAGTATAATATACAGGTTGACTGTGCTGATATTTTTAATCTCATAGCAATTATGGGCATCGGCTCTGATAAACAAGACATAGATGCACTGTTAGAAGCACTTGATGAAATTGACAAGAAACCTTCTGGTAAAGAAACAAACTGGGCATTGAATCTTCCATCTTTAACAACAGAAATGGTAATGATGCCAAGAGATGTTTTCTTCAGTTATAAAACAAAAAGGGTTCCACTCAAAAAAGCAGCAGGGCATATTTCTGCACAAACGCTTACTCCATATCCTCCTGGAATACCCATACTAATTCCTGGTGAGAGAATAACTAAAGAAATTTGTGAATATCTAATTGATTTATCTGAAAAAGATATAAGAATAAGTGGCCAGGAAACTGATTCACTTAAAACAGTAAAAGTTGTTTCAACTTAATATAGAAATGTGAGGTAATTATGAAATCAAAAAAACAAAAAAAACTAACAGCAAAGCAAATTAAAGAACTAAAAAAAATACTAAATGAAAAAAGAAACGATTTATTAAACATTGTCGACAGGAAAAAACACAAAGAACTCCCGGATGTTGAAGTTGGAGATGAAATAGATACCGCTTCAATGTCTATTGAAAGAGAAATGCTATTTGAACTTACAAACAATGAAAAAGTAATGCTTGATTCAATTGAGGCCGCATTAAGAAAAATTGAGAAAAATAAATACGGCTATTGTGAGTCCTGTGGTAAACTTATCACTTTTGGTCGTCTAAAAACAATCCCATGGGCAAGGTACTGCCTTACCTGCCAACAAAAATTTGAGAAACCTTCTGAATAAACTAAGAAAATTCATAAAAAGGTTCAAAAAAGTTGCAGTAGCATTTTCAGGTGGAACTGATAGTGCTCTCGTTCTTAAACTCAGCGTTGATTCACTTGGCAAGGAAAATGTTATTGCAATAACTTCTATATCTGAAACTCTACCAGAAATAGACAAAAAATTTGCTAAATCAATCACAAAAAAACTAAAAGTTAAACATATTTTTATAAAAACAGAAGAATTCAAAAATAAAAAATTCAAAAAAAATCCTCTAAATAGATGCTATTATTGTAAAAAAGAACTCTTTACAAAAATAAAAAAGATAGCAAAAAAATTTAGAATAGATACAATCTTTGATGGCTCAAATTATGATGACTTAAGTGACTTTAGACCGGGTAGAAAAGCATTGAAGGAGTTAAATGTAATAAGTCCTCTCTTAGAAAACAAAATAGGAAAGAAAACTGTTAGAGAAATTTCTAAAATTTTGAAACTTCCAACATGGAATAAACCACAGATGGCCTGCCTTGCTTCAAGAATTCCTTATGGACAGATGTTAGATGAAGATACTCTTAAAAAAATTGACAGAGCAGAAAATTTCATAAGAAAATTTGGATTTGAAAATGTGAGAATTCGCCATTATGGTGATATAGCAAGAATTGAGATTTCTAAAGAAAAAATTCCTGCGATATTAAAAAAGAAAACAAGAGAAAAAATTGTTAAAAAACTTAAATCAATTGGCTATAAGTATATAACAGTTGACCTTGAAGGCTATCGTGCGGGCAGTTTAAATCCTTAAAAAATCCACTCTCCTTTTGATTTTTCTTCTTCAAGAATTTCTTGGATCTTCTTTTGATATTCTTCAGGTATTATCAGTTCTTTTTTTTCTATTCTTTCCATAAGTTTTTCCATTTCCTTTATAACTTCTCTTTTTACTGAATCACTCTTATCTTTGCTTAAATAAATTAACATATCCAGTGTCTTTGGAACAGGAATACTTGCAAGTGCTCTTACTACATTTTCTCTTATACTACTTTCAGGGCTTTTTATCATATCTTCTAAAAAATTTAAAGCAACTGCAGGTGAGAGTTCATACAATTCCTGAGTGCTAACAGCAATCCTGTTTTTTATCTGTTCAAGATTCGGATTTGTAATATAAATATCAGTAGTTACAACTTTTGAATGAGTAATGAATTCTCTTAATCTCTTTTCTGAACTCTTGATTAAGATTTTTTCCGGCTGTTTAATATAGACATCTTTTTTTTGTATTTTAAGTTTTTCAAGTTCAAGTTCTTTTTTTACATTTTGAATTTCTATCTCAAGTTTTTCTGTTTTCAATTTTTCAATTTCAAGATTATGTCTGGTTCTAACTAATAAGAAGATTAAAAGCAAAATAATGATAACTAAAGCAAGACCTATAATATAAACCCAGGGCGGTATGTATTCTTGTGTTTTTACAATTACTTTTGGTGTCTCTTTTTTTTCAGAAATAGTTTTTTCTTTCTTTTCTAAAAGTTTTTCAGGTGGTTTTTCAGGTTTCTTTTCAACTACTTGAGGTTGTTTTTGAATCTTCTGCTCTTGCTCTGGTTTTTCTTCTTTTATTTCAGATGGCTGTTTTTTTTGTTCTACTTTTGTCAAAACTTCCTTTGTAAGATTGTATAATTCGTTTATTTTCTCATTTTCAGGCGCATACTTTTTGCCTTTTTCAAGAATTTTCATAGCTTTTGGATATTCTCTTGTTAAATTATAATTTGTTCCTGCTTCTATAATAATTTTGGCAAGAAAATTCTTAAACTGAACATTATCAGGTTCAATTTCAATTGCTTTTTCAAGTGACTCTACTGCTTTTTCATAATCACCCTGAAGATATTTCTCTGTTGCTGCATTAAAATAGATATCAGCATTTTCCAAAGGAAAAACATTCAAACTAAAAAGAAATAAAATTAAAATAGATTTCATTGTTTTGGAAGACCTCTTTCTTCAAAAATATCCAGTATTGTCTGAATTCTTTTTAAAAGAATTGTTGCTTCTTCGTTTGTTGGATCAAGTTTAATAACTTCTATAAGTTCTCCTTTTGCTTCCTTGAATTTTTTATCCTGAATAAAAATCTGTGCATGAGCAAGATATTCCAGAATAAGTGCCTTTTTGAATTCTGGATCTAATTTCAATATAGTTTCTGTATTTTGAATGACATTTACATAATCTTGTTTTTTATAAAAATTCAGTGCTTCAAGATATTTGGCCGATATATATTCTTTACGCATTCTTTGATTAATTTCACTCTTCAAATCTTTTGCTGGTATATTTGATGGATCTTTCTCGAGTATTTTATTCAAAATGGCTTCAGCATCCTTATACCTATTTTCAGAAAAATATTTCTGTGCTATTGAAAGTTTTGTGTTTATCCAGTTTTCAAGTTCTAATTTTTTCTTTTCATCTTTTAGTTTTTCTTTTTCTATTTTAATTGTTTCTTGTATTCTTTTCTTTTCAAAGGCCAATTTTTCTCTTTCAATTTCTATTCTTTTTTCTTCTTCAGTAGGCAAAAATCCATAGCGAACATTCACGCTGATTTTATGTATAAAATCAACAGGATGAACTCCGACTGCATAATTCAAATCAAATTTTTTTGTATTAAAGCCAAAACCAAAAGTAAGTTCTCTTGTGTTTGCTCCCACTCTCAACCATAAATCATAAATAATTTTATATTCAACGCCAAAGGCCCACTTAAAATAACCCTCTCTAAAAATATCCTGAAAGGTAAAATCAATACTTGATAAAAGTTTTTCCTGGATAAATCTATGAATAAGACCAAGTTTTAGATTTGTTCCAGAATTATCAGTTCCCAACTGAACTGGAAATAGATTTTGAATATTTACTCCATAGGTTGTCTGGTCTGTATAATCATAAATAATACCTGCATCAAGTCCGTATCCCTGTGCAGAATAATCATCTATTGACTGATAAACAATCTTAAAATTCAAACCGCAGGAAAGTTCTTTTAGTATTTTTGAACAGCCTGTTAGATAAAATGTTGTAAGGGTTTCATTGAAATTATATCCAAGTGTATCTCCAAGAGAGTCAGTTTTTTCTGCAAAACCTGAAGACAATCTGAATATACTTAGACCAATTTTATTTTTTTCATTAAAAGGATAAGCAAAACTGCAAGAAGTGTACTGTGTGCCAGCAAAAAGAAAAATACTTGTTATACCGAGTTCCGAAAAATAAATTTCAGACAGTCCTGCTGGATTCCAGTAAACTGAAGAGCAACTGCCTTTTCCTGCTGTAAAAGCATTCCCGAGGCCGCCTGCATGAGCATCTGATGTAAAAACAGAAATATATTCAAGTGGCAACCCTCCGGATTCACCTGAAGGATAGTAATCAAAATCAAATGAAAAAACATTTACTGAAATCATAATTAAAAATGAAACAAAAAATAAAATTCTCATCTTTCAAAAAAAGCATTGATCTTTTCAACAAGAAATTTTACTTTGACTGGTTTTTCATAATAACCTGCAATATTTACACCCTCTTTCAGGTTTAAAAGTTCTTTTAAGTTGGCTTTACCTGTTATAACTATAACTGGGATATTCGCTGTTTCAGGTCTTTCTTTCAATTTACTGTTTACAGTTCCGCCATCAATTTTTGGTATCATTAAGTCAAGCAATATTAAATCTGGTTTAAAACTTTTCACTTTGTTAAGTGCTTCCTCACCATCGAAAGCATAATCAACCTCATAACCTGCTTTAGTTAAGGCCATCTTTAAGACATCCACAATGTCTTGATCATCTTCTACAATCAAGATTTTTGGCTTATTATTCATGGTGCCATCCTCCTTAATATATTGATTTTGGAGTCCCGAAGGGCAGTGGCAATCCCCTTGCGAGACAAAGTGCCACCCCGAGCGACAGCGAGGGGTCCCCTTTCCAAAGGTCAGTTTTGTCTTCTCAAGCACTCGTTTTGTTGTCGTCACCCGAGCGATAGCGAGGGGTCCCCTTCCCCGAGGGAATGGTTACTGGCCGTGGGTAAGGGGGTCCCTCGTTTCACTCGGGACGATGTTTTCATTTCTTTACAACCCCTATATATTTCATTTCTCTGACTGAGTTATTATCCGATTCCGCTTCTATAACAAGTAAATACATTCCATTTGCAACAATATCGCCATTGCCATTTCTTCCATTCCAGAAAATTTCATTTGTATAACCTTCTGGCTGACCTTTTGATTTTCCTTCTATCCCCGGGCCAAATTCCCATTTTTTTACAAGGTCGCCAACAAGCGTATAAATCTTAAAAACAATTTTTGCATTGTCATTAAGAGTATATCTTATATGGACATCTTCTTTCCCTGCTGAAAATGGATTCGGAAAAATATTTATGTTACTCAACAATCTATCAGGAACATTGCTTCCCGCAAGTGTAAAAATAGAAAGACCTTTTACAACTACATCTATTGATTTGTTAAATTCGTTCTTTTCCTGTTTATCAGGTGGAAATACCCATCTGCAAAGTGTCTCATCAAGTTTTGCAATTCTCAATCTCTCAACAGGAACATCTGTTTTCTCAGGATACTTAAAACTTATTTTTACTTCTGTATTATCACTTTCAACTTTATTTTGATTTATGTCAAGAATTTCAACTTTATAAAAATCCTGTGATAAAATTTTTATTGAACGGTCTCCAATAGAATATTTTTTTGCAATATTCAAAATAGAATAATCTTCGGGATTGATTTTTTCAATATAAATAAAACCATTCTCAGGCATACCTGATAATGCCTCTACAAAAACATTCTGGTCTGATGAAATTGCCTTTTTTCTATTCAGCACAAAAAAATTGAAAATATCGTCAGAAAATGTATATTTTCCAAGGGGGTCTGTCGCTTTTACTTTCCAGTAATATCTTGTTTCTTCAATAACTCCATCTTTTGGAGTAAGAACACAAAAATTCTGATTTAAATTTTCTATTGTTAAAGCGCCTGTAAAATATTCATCTGTAGAAAGATAAACAGTCCATAAAAGAGTGTCTTCAGGGTTAGGGTCACCTCTATTTTCCCATTTTAGTTCAATTTTTATAAAAGGCATAGCCGCACCTGAAATTGGCGAAACCAACTTAAAACTATATGGCGGTTTATTGTTGTTATCTACACTAAATTTGTTTGTTGTATATTCTGCCTGATATTTTTCAGTTGTATTGTTTTCAATCGCATAAATTCTTAAAAAATATTCAGGACTAT
>Ga0078972_1003415_pt1 | contig 47742 bp, 32 predicted proteins | sample YelNatPaOPGAMG01_FD_67568 | JGI IMG/M metagenome (GOLD analysis project Ga0078972, IMG submission 67568) | Hot spring thermophilic microbial communities from Obsidian Pool, Yellowstone National Park, USA - OP-RAMG-01 (SPADES assembly) (version 2) | ecosystem: Environmental > Aquatic > Thermal... | reverse complement strand
TCGACTTCTGCCTCATACAGCTTTGGGTGAACGTGGCAACGTCGCCATACCAGGCGATGATCCCCGATATGGTGCCGAAGGAGAGACAGGGCACGGCTTCGGCATATATGGGGATGGGGAGCCTCATTGGCCAGCTCGGCGGGCTTATCCTCTGTGGCCTGCTTATCAACCGGCCGAACGGGCTTTGGAACATAATGCTGACGCTTTCCATCTTCCTCGCAGCGGCGATGGTTTACACCGTCTTCAGGTGCCCGGAGAAGACCGCAAGGAACAATGAGCTTCCGCGCCTAGGGGTCATCGGGTCGGTAGCGGAGTCGTTCCGGGTAAGCCCACGTGAGCACCCGGATTTCTTCCGGCTTATTGCCTCACGGTTCGTTATCAATATGGGGTTCTACACAGCGACAGAGTTTCTGCTCTACTACGTGCGTGATACCCTGCGTGCACCAAACCCGGTCGACACCGTCACGCAGATATTCGTGATCACCACGTTCTCCGGGCTCATCGGCAACTTCCCGGCAGGTATTATGAGCGACCGGATGTCCAAGAAGCGGGTGGTCTACATCTCGACTACCATCACCGGCGTCGCGGCGCTCGTCTTCCTGCTGACTAGTTCGATCCCAGTGGCTCTCGTCGCGGCGTTCTTCTTCGGGGTAGGTTTCGGTGCGTTCATGGCCGTGGACTGGGCGTTCGCCACGAACCTGCTGCCTGAGCAAGATGAGGCCAAGCATATGGGCATCTGGCACGTTGCATTCACTGTCCCCCAAGTAATAGCGCCGTTCATTGGCGGGATCATTGCCTACTACTTCAATACCAACGTGAGCACCGGTTTCGGCTACAGGGCGACGCTGCTTCTAGTGATAGTGTACCTTGCTATCGGCACGGCGATGATTCGGCCCATCAATGAACGCGTCATTGCAAAAAGCAGCTAGCCTTGCCGCAAGTCCAAGCTTTGCTGAGACAGGAATAATGTTGATGTCATCTTGGACTTTTTCCTGTGCTTGAATCACGCTGCGAAGGAAATCCAATATTTTGTTTTTATCCTGCTCGCTTAGATAATCAGCTTTGTTAAGCACGTAGAAAATCCTGCTGATTCTTGTTCGAACCTCTTTTAGAAACTCTATTTCGACTTCTGTTATTGGTGGATCAGGTGAGACAACTAAAATGGCTGCATCACACTGTGGGATGAAGTTGAGAGTAGCTTCTGTGTTATGTCTATGAGTTGATCCTATGCCTGGAGTATCAATAAGCACAGCTCCTTTGCGAAGGATGGATGCTGGATGGGTTACTTCAACATATGCTACATTTAGCTGGTTGGAAGGGTTAGACTCTTCAGCTACATATTGTGACAGAAAACTGTTCAGCTCGCTTGCATCCAATGATTCTTTCTCTACGTATGGACGATCATTGCTGAAGAATATGCGTGCTTTTCTTTTCTCGCCTGCCAAAATAAACGTAGGTATTGCTGTGAGTGGTATTACAGATGAAGGCAGAATCTCTTCTCCTAAAAGTGCGTTGAGAAGGGTGCTTTTACCTCGCTTGAACTGTCCTAATACTGCCAAGTGAAAGCGTTGTTCGTTAAGTCGTTCTAGAAGCTTTCTAAGATCATCCGCTTGAGAAGCAAATTCCTGACCGATATTGCTGCCAACTAAATCTGCTGCGCTTTCGATAAGAGTGGCTAAAGAAGCTTCATTATAAGAATTTTGTCCCGACGTCGTGCCATGCGGCTCGTCTTGACTTTGCAATGCGCCTTTCACTGGTGTTCTCCAACCTCGCCGCAGCAAACGTCAGCGTATAAACACAATATCAAGACGTGTCGCGGCGATTATATTTGTAGGAGTCATCAGCCGGTCACGACGTTTTTGGAGGACTCCATCCCCCTTCACATACAGCTTATTCTATCATGATATGGTTAAATGAATCAAGAATCGCCGAGAGGCTTGTTTGAGGCAATTTGTCTGAATCTTTCTTCGCTTTCCCAATCTTTCAAGAGCTTGTTAAGCAGTTTAACTTCTTCAATGCACCAAGGGCTGATTTCGGATGCCGGATCAACACAAATACCATATAATTCGTCCCAGGTTACCCATTTGATTTCCTGTACCTCATCGGGATTAGGGATGACTTTGTCGTCGCTGTAGCCAATAAGCACTGGGCATATTTCGCTTTCGGCTACTCCATTCATCTGGGCGAAGTATCGGAAGTCTGGTATGACGATCGCCAGTCGCACGTTGTCAATTCCCAATTCTTCTTTCAGTCGTCTACGAGCAGCCTGTTCGACTGTTTCTCCTGGCAGGAGGTGCCCACAGCATGAATTAGACCACACAAGTGGCCATGTTTTTTTCTTGGCGCTTCGTTGTTGAAGCATTACGTGTCCTGCTGAGTCGAAAAGAAAGACAGAGAAAGCTTTGTGTAGACGGGTATTATTGTTATGAACTCGACTTTTAAGTTCATAACCGATGGTTTCTCCTCCATCATCAACCAAAACAACATATTCGTCTCGACCTTGCTCATATTTGCCGAAAGGGTATTTAATGATCTCAGCGAATTTGAAAATTCCAAGCGTGAAGAAGAATGACAGAGCTAGATATTTAAATGCCATAATTATTGCTCCATGCTGTTTGAAACGCCTGCCCGAAACGTAGAGTTTGACTGGGAGTATACGATAACGGCCCTTCTTTCCGCATCTTCTGATGAATTCGATGTCTTCGTATACTAGTTCTTTTCGTAGCCCTCCGCATCCAATTGCGAAGTCACGCTTGGCAATAATACACATGCCAGCGCCAGAAGGCAAAATTTGTTGGGTGGCGATGAATACCAGATTGTAGAACCAGTATAGTAGGGACACAGCAAAGTTTACTCCTGTAGGTACAAACAAAGGACAGGCAATATCTGCTTTTCTGCGTGTAAATTCACTCAAGGCTTTTTCAATGAAATGTTCGTCCGGTTGGGTATCAGAATCTAAAAATACGACGATATCTCCTGTTGCAATTTCAAGCCCTTTTTGCCGCTGTGCGCCTACAGGGGGTGATGCGTTAACAATTCTGACTTCTTCGAAGTTTGATGCAATGTCCACTGATGTATCACTAGAGCCTCCATCAACCACTATTATCTCATCTGGCAGTTGCGTCTGCTTGCGTAGCAAATCGAGCAGTAGTCCTATATTGCTTTGTTCATTCAACATTGGTATTATTACGCTGACACGTGGCAAATTTTCGACACCTCCAAAAGAAAAACTATAAAACCAGCGGCTCCATTTAAAATAGGATAGTACCAGTAAACCTTTTCGATTAGCCTTTCTTTTCTGAATATCAGCAGCATGAAGGGGATTAAAGGGTAAATTGCGGCTAGATATGAAAAAGGAAGTAATAAACGGTTATGCCATAGAAACGCACAACAGCTTGCCCAAAGAATAGCACATACAAGTAGTGATCCTGAAGTCCCAAGTTGAGTAGCGCTTGTTTTTAGTAATGCTGCTTTGTCGCTGTTAATATCGGGTATTGCGCTTAGCAAGTGCATAGCCGATGTCCAAAAGATTGCCGCAGCTATAATTTCTACTCCGGGGAGCTTGCCGGTGTTTTGTGCATATCCGATAATCAAAGGGCAAGCATATAATGAGTTAGAAGCTGAATCAAGGAACGGTCTAGCTTTGAGCCTAATTGGTGGCGTGCTATAACATATTGTAAGTATTAGAAACACCATCATTGTTATACTCGCTGCCGCCGATGTCTGAATTACAAGTATAGCTATGCTAATTAATGCTAGAAATGGGAGACTTTGCAGAACGATTTTGCGTTTAGTTTCATCAAGTAGCACTTCTTTGGTTGCTTTTTTGGGATTAATAGTATCCGTATCTGAGTCGAACAAGTCATTTATTCCATATAGAAGCAAGTTTGCAGGCAGGGTGAAGTAACCTATGTTTAGCCAGAACCTCCAGTCTTCGAATGAATGGCAGCTTGATGCCGATGATGTATATCCAATTAGATAAGTACCTGCAAGGTACAGCCAGAAACGCCATCTGGAGATAAGCAGTAATAGTCTCAATTTTTGTGCCAAGCGCATCAGACACCTCCTAATATAATGCGCAAGGTGTTTACTAGAGCATTTGCAATAATTCTATGGTGTGATGGCTTTATTTTTCGCTGGAAGATGACCATTGGATTCGATTGGATGACGGCTGCTGTATAGTCGTACATACTTGCTGCAGTTGATACAGCAATGCGGGCTTTTTTAGGTATGAAATGAAAATATTGCTGAGCTTCGCTTCGCCAACCGTGATATCTAGACAACTGTGTAACTATGAATTCCTGAAACTCTGCCGGTTTTTTCAGTGCTTCTTCTTTAGATATTACGAGTAGCCCGCACTTGTGAGCGTCTTCTGATGGAAGGTAAACCCTTCCTAAGTCAAGGTCTTCTTGTACATCCCTGATGAAGTTGACATACTGAAAAGCACGGCCTAGCAGTCTAGCACCCTCTAGTCCTTCTTCTGGAACTCTCATCAGTGTCGCCATCATTAATCCTACAGCTTCAGCTGACCCGTAGATGTAGGATAAAACCTCTTCAAGTGTATCGTAGCGGCTTTTTGTAAGATCTTGTTCCATAGCATCAAGAAAAGCAGTTGTCCACTCCGGATTGAAATTCCACCGCTTTGAGAGATCGACATAGGAATCTACTATTAAATTTCTGCTTGCTGAGCCAGCAATGGCTAATTCGTAATCAGCACGAAACGATCGAAACCCTTCGGCATTTTGTGGCACACAGTCTACATAATCATCTGCAGTCCGCACAAATGCATAAAGGATGCTTACATCGCGGCGTAGTTTTGGTGGAAAGAACAGACTGCTGGTATAAAAGGTGGTGCTTCCGTGCTTGAATATCTCTTTTATATTGCCCCTCATAGGATTTTTCTGTCCTTTCTGATTCGGTTACATGCCACAGTTGCTGAGATCAACGCCATAGGTACACCAATTCCGGGATGTGTATATTGTCCAACGTAATACAAGCCGCGCACTTTTCGGCTGGCGATTCTAGGTCGAAATATGGCGCTCTGCATAAGCGTGTGGCTCAATCCGAGTGCAGTCCCTTTTCTAGCGTTGTATTCTGATATGTAATCTCGGTGACTAAATACCCTTTTTATGCGAATCATTGATTCAACTTGTATCCCTGTAATCCTTTTTAGACACTCAAAAGTCTTTTGGCACATTGCATCTCGAATCTGGTCTGTATCTTCAAGCCCTGGGGCAACAGGGATTAAAGTAACCAGATTTTCACAGCCTTGTGGTGCAACGCTGGAATCAGTCTTTGTTGGACAACAAAAATAGAAGCTAGGTTTAGAAGGCCATTCTGGGTGATCAAAAATTGAGTTGAAATGCTCCATCCAGTCTTGCTCAAATGATAGTGTGTGGTGTGACATATTTGGCAATGTTCCATCTAGTCCTAGATACATCATTATTGCGGATGGCGCAAGCACGCGCTTTTGCCAATATTTTTCTGGGTATGATTGGTATGCTCTTTCCAGTAGTATAGTTTCCACGAAGGGATAATCAGCGTTTGCCAAAGCAATATCGGCTGGAATATCCCCATTTGTGGTTTTTACTGCTTTGACTATACCGTTTCTCACCAGTATTTGTGTAGCTTCACAGCTTGTTATGATTTTGGCACCGCTGCGCAGTGCAAGTTGTTTAATGGCATTTACAACACTCCACATTCCGCCTTGAGGGTACCAAACACCAAGATTGAAATCTACGTGAGAAAGCATTGAGTAGATTGCTGGAGTATTAGAAGGAGCACCGCCTAGAAATACCATACTATATTCAAGAACTCGCCTTAGTTTTTCGCTGGTGAAAAATCGTTTGGTGTAATGATCGAGATTTTCGAGTGCATGAAGATCTTTGCCTGCTTTAAGTATTTCCTTGTTCAAAAAATCGAAGATGCTGGTTAGTTCTCTGTAAAGGAAGTTAGAAACCGCAGAGTTGTATTTTAGGCGTGCTTGCTCAAGATATTTTCGAAATGCATCGGATGCTCCGGGTTCAATTTGCTCAAATCGCTCCAGATTTACACTTAAGTCGCTGGATATTTCCAATGAGTCGTTGTCTCCGAAGAATATTTTGTATGATGGGTCGAGTCGCTTCAATTTATAAAAATCCGATGGGCTACAGTTGAATTCTGCAAAGAAACGCTCGAAAATATCAGGCATGAGATACCATGACGGTCCCATATCGAAACAGAAGCCGTCCTTTTTCCAGCAAGAAGCTCTGCCGCCTATTTCGTCACGCTTTTCGATGAGTGTTACTTGGTAACCATCGCGTGCCAAAATAGCTGAGGCTGCTAGTCCTCCTATGCCAGCGCCTATAACAACAACCCTTCTCCCCTCAGTCACTTTTTCATCAGTTCATTATTGAGGATGATCGTTTATGTAGTAATCACGTAATATGACTGGCTTTGTTAATGTTATACATTATACCATGTGATAATCATGTGCTTTTGTGCAGGCGAATTGGGCAAGTGACAATTTGCTGGGAGTATTTGTTTTTGTCCAATTTCTACAATATCAAGAGTATGCTGGGCAGCCTTATGTTCTAAAAACATCTTGTTCTGAACAAAGGCTAAGCATATAAGCATAGTTTGCTCGCCCAAAGTGTATTATATTCTTGGATTGTAATCCAGTTTTTATCTCGGCTGAGGTTTAGACGCCAGTGATATGCGGAATAATAACTTGACAATACCACACTCAACTAATATGCTAATAGTGTTATAAAATGGTGCCGCATTACGATTAGGTTTTACGGCAGAGGGGGAACTGATATGAGACTAGACAAACTTACTATAAAAGCACAAGAAGCGATTCAGGATGCACAAAGTATTGCTGAAGAGCGTGGGCATCAACAAATAGAAGTAGAACATTTACTGCTTGCGCTTGTACGGCAGGACGAAGGCGTTGTACCACCGATTCTGCAAAAACTTGGAGCTAGGCCAGAACTTATTGCTCATCAAACCGAGCAGGAAATAGGCAGAATGCCATCGGTTTCGGGGGCTGCAACGGGTGGAGCATATATATCTCAGAGGCTAAAGACTGCGCTTGATCTTGCTTTTCAAGAAGCACAGCGCCTTAAAGATGAATATGTAAGCACTGAACACTTATTGGTTGCGATTGCTGCAGATACCGGTGCAGCTGGCAGAATACTCAAAGCGAACGGAGTTACTAGGGATGGGATTTACAAAGCGTTGGTAGAGGTTCGCGGCGGACAGCGTGTTACGGATCAAAATCCTGAAGAAAAGTATCAGGCACTTGAGCGATATGGACGAGACCTGACCAAACTTGCGGCTGAGGGCAAACTCGATCCTGTTATAGGACGCGACGACGAAATACGTCGTGTTGTGCAGGTACTATCACGTCGAACCAAGAACAACCCTGTGCTCATAGGTGAGCCTGGTGTAGGTAAGACTGCGATAGTTGAAGGACTTGCCCAAAGAATAGTGTCAGGTGATGTGCCGGAGACATTGAAAAACAAGCGGATAATTGCACTTGATATAGGTGGGTTGCTTGCGGGAGCAAAGTATCGTGGCGAGTTCGAAGATAGATTGAAAGCTGTACTGCGTGAGATATCTGAATCTGAAGGTCAAATCATCCTTTTTATAGATGAACTTCACACTATAGTAGGTGCTGGTGCGGCAGAAGGTGCTGTGGACGCATCAAATATGCTGAAGCCTATGCTGGCACGAGGTGAGCTTAGATGTGTAGGTGCCACTACGCTTAACGAGTATAGGAAGCACATCGAGAAAGATGCAGCTCTTGAACGTAGGTTCCAGCCAATACTTGTTTCAGAGCCGTCGGTTGAAGACACAATAGCCATACTTCGAGGGCTTAAAGAGCGCTATGAACTACATCATGGTGTTAGAATTACGGACTCGGCTATAGTTGCGGCAGCAACGTTATCCCATCGCTATATATCTGACAGGTTTTTGCCTGATAAAGCGGTGGATCTTATAGATGAGGCTGCATCACGACTTCGCATTGAGATAGACAGCATGCCAACAGAGATAGACGAAGTTGAAAGGCGAATACGTCAGCTTGAAATAGAGCGTGAAGCGCTTAAGAAAGAAACTGATCAAGCTTCAAAGGAACGACTTGCGAAGCTTGAGCAGGAGCTTGCAGAGCTTAGGGAACGTTCATCACAGATGAAAGCACACTGGCAGAACGAAAAAGAGGCTATTGCCAAACTGCGAGCATTGAAAGAGCAGATTGAGAAAGCCAAGCAGGAAGAGCAAGCTGCCGAAAGGGCTGGCGATTTAGCCAAAGCTGCCGAGCTTAGGTACGGGGTGCTGATGAGCCTGGAGAAAGAGCTTAAGGAGCAGAACGAACTGCTGGCTAAACTCCAGAGCAAACAGAAGATGCTCAAAGAAGAAGTTGACGAAGAAGACATAGCTGAAGTTGTCTCGAAATGGACTGGCATTCCTGTTACTAAGATGCTGGAAGGTGAAACTCGCAAGCTGATTGAGATGGAGTCTCGGTTGAAGGAACGGGTTGTTGGACAGGATGCGGCAGTAGAAGCTGTGTCGAATGCTGTTAGACGTGCAAGAGCAGGGCTCCAGGATCCGAACAGACCGATAGGCAGTTTCATATTTATGGGACCTACTGGAGTAGGAAAAACAGAGCTTGCACGTGCGCTTGCAGAGTTTCTGTTCGACGATGAGCGTGCTATGATAAGGCTTGATATGTCAGAATACCAGGAAAAGCACACTGTATCGAGGTTAATTGGAGCTCCACCTGGTTACGTTGGTTACGAAGAAGGCGGCCAGTTGACCGAAGCAGTAAGACGACGCCCATACTCAGTCGTGTTGTTTGATGAGATAGAGAAAGCGCACCCCGAGGTGTTTAACGCGCTTCTGCAGATACTCGACGATGGTCGGCTGACCGACGGTCAGGGACGAACGGTAGATTTTAAAAACACTGTTATCATAATGACCAGCAATATCGGCAGCGACATTATTCGTGAGCATAGAGTAATGGGGTTTAGAGCCGGTACGTCGCATGAGGCGCAGGAAGATGAGATGAAAAAGCTTGTTATGGAAGCTCTGAGATCGCACTTTAAGCCAGAGTTTCTAAATCGAGTTGATGAGATAATTATATTCAACTCGTTGTCTCAGGATGACATCAGACGGATTGTTGAGATTCAGCTATCGCATCTTGCAAAACGGCTTGCAGAGCGCAACATCGAGATCGAGCTTACAGACAAGGCGAAAGAGAAGCTCGCCAAAGACGGCTACGATCCGGTCTATGGAGCACGTCCGCTTAAGCGGGTAATCCAGAGAGAAATACAAGATCCGTTGGCGCTTGCTATAATCGAAGGTCGCTTCAAAGAAGGTGACAAGGTGAGAGTAGATGTTGATGATAGCGGCAGCATAGTGTTCGAAAAAGCATAAAATGTGAGCTTTGCAATAGGATCTGAAGCTGTAGAGTGCAAGTTTATGCTTTAGGGTTTGACGAAGCCGGCGCTGCGTATACGCGCCGGCTTTTATTCTTTAAATGGCTTCGAAAAAATGATTGGAACCAAACTGCTACTTTCCGTCGTCAAAATTATGGGGTAAACTGCAAGTAGGAAACCACTGCGTTTATTACTCGAAGAAGGGGAGGTCACCGGATGCGTCTTGTTTTATTCACCATATCACTATTGATCGTGTTATCGGTTGTGTGTCAAGCACAGAGTGTTACTTGGAACGTTATTTCAAGTCCGATAAGCGATCCGCTTGACAGCATAAATCACATTGGAACTGATGGTACATATCTATACGTAGTTTTCACAAACACCTATGGACTTCAGGGGGGTGGACAGCAATTTTGGCGTTATAAGTTCAACGTTTCATCTCCGCTGAGTGGAAGTTGGATTAAGCTTGCGACACCTCCGCGCACTATATGCTCAGTAAATGGAAGTGTGAGTGATTTGGCATATCAGAATGGTTATTTCTACATGTCAGCGCTTGCAAATAATGGGGGGCAGACTATAGTGCGATATAAAGTGTCCTCAGACACTTGGGAAGTTTGGCAGAACGGCGGCGTAGATATCAATATATGTGCTACGACAGGCAATGCGATATTTATGGATCCAACGCAAGATGGTGTTGGCTATTCAGCATCGCACGGTGGGAACTGGGTCAAGTTTAATTGGAATGCAAAAACTTGCGATAACAATTGGATGTCTACATCTGGACTTGGTGTGCCTGATGCTGGTTGGGTGTCAAGAAATGAAGATGTAGCAATTGGGTCTAATGGAACATATTATGCTACGAAAAACGATACCATAGCCGGCCTTTCGGACGGCGATGTGATCTACAAATGGACTGATTTGAGCAGTCCGAATCCAAGTGTAGTTATAAAGAAACCCTGGCAGTGTGGATTTGGGCAGTCTATAGAATTCGTTCCAAGTACGATCTCACCAAGTGGTCATGATGAGCTTTGGCTGCTGCGCGGAGCAGATGGTTCTACAAATCCTGCCGATGGGTCAGGAAGCTGGACTTATGATTTGGCAAGGCTTGACCTGACAAATGTAGCTGGCGGATGGATAACATCTACACTTCCTGGGCAGGTAGGCTACACCGGCGAAATAGTGCGTGTTGGACGAAATATATTCGTTAGGAGCAAATATTCAAGCTGGTATGTAGCCACACTTTATCACCCAATATCTGTTGGTCAATTGAAAACTTATGGAGATGGAACTGAAGCAGATGTAAACGGCGTAGTAAGTGCGGTATTCCCTAGCGAAAAAGTTTTCTATATACAGAGTGCAGATAGGTCGAGTGGGGTACGTGTCAGCTATCCTGGGACGAATTTACCGTCAGTCGGTCAATCTCTAGTTGTGAATGGGACAATACAGACTGACACTACGACTAGAGAGCGTTACATATCCTGTTCTGGATGGTGGCAGAGCGGTTCGAGTCAGACTGTTAAGCCAATTGGCGTTACAACTAAAACGCTCGGCGGCGGCCAGATGGGGTATCAAGCCGGAGTAGAAGGCGGTGTGGGTTTGTCAAATGTTGGACTACTGGTGAAGATCTCTGGCAAGGTTACTGGCAAACAGGGTATAGATGACTGTTGGTATATATCAGATGGTCTCCGCAAAAATGACGGTGGTTCCATTGACGGTATAAAAGTTGATCTTACGGCACTCTCTGTGCCTGATAGACCCTCGCCAGATATAGGCAACTTCGTAGTTGTCACAGGTGTGTGTGGGACATATGTTGGGACAGATGGTGAGGTGCATCCGGTTGTTAGGGTCAGAAACTCTTCGGATTTGCAGAATCTGTCTGTTAAAAAATACAAGGTGATTGTAGTTAATGCTGATCCGCACTGCCCATCCTATGGCAACCTGAGAACGCATGAAGTTTTTGGTTGGGGCGATCCACATGTGCTTTGCCAGACATATATAGATGATCTCAAATGGGCAAGCGCCGGATATGCAAATTACGAAGTGGTTGATTGGATTGACTGTGAATATCATATGATAGATACCAAAGGATTTCAGTTTACGCCGGATGGATATGTTGCTGCATGGCAAAGCGGTAATGCTTGCAGCCAATATTCCGGTATGGACTATCCCAAGTTCCTGACTGACAAATCATATCCACACAACAATCCTAAGAGTTTGGCTGAGCGAGTGGCGGCAGGCGAGTGCGATGAGATATTCTTGTTTGGGGCGCCTTGTGGAGATGGTCAGTGGGAATCTGCGATGGCTGGACCAAGTCCGTTCTTTGTTAATGGTGGAACCTACTATCTGCCGCAGACTGGCAAGAACGTTATAATAATGGGCTTCAATTATGAACGCGGCGTTGACTGCATGCTCGAAGACTTCTGCCATCGCAGCGAATGTATCATGAGTCGTGTGTATCATCCTGCCAGTTGGTGGTTCCCAACTTGGCCTATAACCAACAATTGGGATCGTTTCAGGATGATAGACAAAGTAGCTCCAGGCGAGGCGGCATGCGGTTTCTGTCATTATGCGCCTAACAGTCAGAGCGACTATGATTGGGGCAATACAACCTATGTTTGGAGTATGTGCGACGACTGGCTCTACAACTGGCCAAATCTGCTTGGTGCAGTGACCAAGAGATGGGTTAACTGCTCAGAGTGGGGGAACGGTGATATGCGGCTGCATCACAAGTGGTGGCTTAATCACATACCGAAGCGCTCGGGAGTGAATCCGGATGGTAAACAAAATAACTGGTGGAAGTATCTATGTGACTATTGGAGTTATCCGGAAAGCCGCTGATGCCGCTGATGCGACTGTAATTAACTAGGAGCAAAACTGGGCTGCAGCACAATACTGCAGCCCAGTTCGTTTTAATCTTTCTAACTAGCTAACTGCTGCCAGTTCGTTCCAAACCTTTTCATCGTAGATACGAGACTCGATATCTATGTCGTAGAAACTCTCTAGAGGTTTCAGAATTTCAGGACTGTCCTGCCAGACTTTGGTTACAGCGTCACGTACTATTTGCACACCAGCAGCAGACATTTTGCCAATAGGCCTCCTGCAGGGTCCAGAAGGAATTCCCAATGCTGACATTAGTGTTTTTATGGCAAGAGGGTTTCGGTATTTGTCGGCGACTTTAACTGTTTTGCCATTTGGCAGTAGACGCTCGTTTTCTACCTTTACCGTTACTATGCCAAAAAGTGGAGAGAGTTTTTTTGCAAGCTCAGATGCCTTCTGATTTTCACCTGACAACACGGCGTTCACCATCTCACTTGTTGGCCCAGGTGCTACGTTAGTCACGACAGATATAACGCCGTCAGCTTGGATTGCAGGGTCGATCAGCATTTTGTAAGTGAGATCATCATCTCCTGACAGTATAGAAAAACCTTGTCCGCAAAGTTCGCGAGTCAGCGCCATTCTCGACAAATCACCTGTAGCTTCTTTGACGGCGCTTATATTTGGGTATTTAGATGATAGAATTGCCAAGTCTTCAACGGCCAGAGCAGTGCCGGTTCGTCCCGGTATTACGTAGGGTATTACAATTGTTTCAGGGATACTCTCTGCAACAACTGCATAATACTCATCTCTAAGTTCCTGGGATGAGGGGCCATTGTAATAGCAGTCTACAAGTAGCACCGCATCAGCTCCGGATTGTGCAGCATGTTTCGCGCTGACGAGACTCTCTCTGGTTGAATTACTGCCAGCTCCAGCTATAACCTTGCATCTATGTTTTACAGCGTCTATTGTACGCTCGATAACCAAATTGTGCTCTTCCCAGTCGAGCGTTGGCGACTCGCCAGTAGTGCCGACCGGAACAACGCCTGCTATGCCTTGGGAGACCTGGAACTCGAGGTTCTTCTCCAACCCTTCATAGTCAACTTCGCCGTTTTTGGTCATCGGTGTTACAAGCGCAGTAAAAGCACCCTGCAATTTCATATACCATCAGTCCTCTCTTAGTGTGTAAGTAATTCTACGCGAAGAACAGGCAATTGGCAACTGGTTTTTAAAACGAAGTATCAGTTTGGAGTTGAATGGATTGACCGAATGAATAAAATTCGACTATAATATCCTGTTAAGTCCCATTGTTATGCAAGGGATGGCAGGAAGGACTGCGACTCAAGTTGAGTACCACTCGCCGCAGGCGCAAATCCAGAAATCCGAACCAGGCTTTCGATGTAGCCGGAATAGTACTGCTGTTTATGGGACCTGTGCTGCTTATATGCTTGACGGCTTCCCATGGCAGCGGCTCTATAGGTGCACCGGTCAGGGAAGCATTGCTTAGTTTGTTCGGGGATGGCGCCTTTGTTTTTCCACTGCTCTGCATTGTTGTTGGAGGGTTCTTCATTCTTGGTCCAATAACAGTTTGGTCTCGCAATGCAGGGATTGGCGCGTTGCTGGTATTCCTTTCGGTTATTGGCTGGAAAGGAATTACAGGGATTTTAACTGGTACGCCGGTGGAAACAAACGGCGGCATAGTAGGAACGCTTATTGCGCAGGGGCTTTTGAACACTACGGGTGAGATTATTGGAAAAATATTGCTGGCTCTCGTGTTTGTGCTTGGAGCATATATAGCTGTTGATCTGCCGATAGTTCGTGTTCTTGGTTTGATTCGTGACGCCTGCAGTGCCAGTGCAGAGGCTGCACGCGAGCGTGTTGCATCTGCAGGTAATGGCAGGGAGAAAAATGGTAAGAAGCCCAAAGCTGTGGATAAGCCGGGTGAGGATTTAGAGAAGCCAAAGCGCAAGCTGTTGCCTGTGTTTGTTCGAAAAGGGGAACGTGGCGAAGAATCAGCCGAATCGAAAGAAAGAAAAATACCTGTAACCGTAGGTCATATAGCCAAAACCCAGCCCGCAGATACAGAAAATGGGCAAGAAATGCCGGATGTTCCGGAAGGCGAATATCGTCTGCCGCCGCTAAGTCTGCTGAACGAACCGCAGCCTCCACCGCTGCGTGCCGAGGATGAGCTAAAAGAAAGCGTCGAGATACTCGAACGTACACTTGAAGAGTTTGGGATGGATGGCGATGTGGTTGAGATAGCTCACGGACCTACGGTTACTCGATATGAGATACGGCTTGCTCCTGGCATAAAAGTAAGCAAAATTGTAAGCCTTGCAGACAATTTGGCGATGTCTTTAGAGGCAATAAGTGCTGTGCGAGTCGAAGCGCCTATACCGGGTAAATCGGCAATTGGCGTTGAAGTACCTAACAAAAACAGAGCAATTGTAGGTCTGCGCGAAGTGATAGATACTGATGAGTTTAGAAATGCCGAGTCGAAGCTACTGTTTGCGTTGGGTAAAGATGTGTCTGGCGAAGCAAAATATGCAGACCTTACCAAAATGCCGCACCTTCTGATAGGTGGCACTACGAACTCGGGAAAGAGTGTATGTTTGGCATCACTTATAATGAGTCTGCTTTATCGTGCTACGCCAGAAGAATTGAAGATGGTGCTTATAGATCCTAAGCGTGTGGAACTCAGTTTGTTTGATGGGATACCACACCTTGCATGTCCTGTTGTGAGGGATGCAAAACAAGCAGCAGGTATACTCCGTGCCGTAGCCAGAGAGATGGATAATCGCTATGAGCTGCTTTATAGAGCTGGTAGCAGAAATATTCAGGAGTATAACAAGAGTCTGCCAGATGGAGAGAAGCTGCCTTATTTGGTTATAGTGTGTGATGAGCTTGCTGAGTTAATGATGAAAACGGCTGCAGAGGTAGAGGAATCCATAAGCCGTCTTGCGCAGTTGGCGCGAGCGGTTGGTATTCATTTGGTTCTTGCGACGCAGAGACCTTCCGTGAATGTGGTAACCGGACTTATCAAGGCAAATATATCGTCTAGAATAGCTTTTGCGGTATCAGCCCAGGTTGACAGTAGAACTATTCTAGACTTAAACGGTGCAGAGAAGCTTATTGGTCAGGGAGATATGCTGTTTTTACCAATGGATAGGCAGAAGCCCATCCGCGTACAGGGATGTTACGTAAGCGAAAAAGAGGTTCACAACGTAGTAGAATTTCTGAAGGCTCAGCGGAAGCCTATGTACACAATTGATGCTTATGATATAGCGGCAGCCTCAAGTGAAGATGACGGTGGATGTCAAGATGAGCTTTATGAGCAGGCTGTGAGAATGGTTGTGGCAAATGGTTCGGCTTCTACATCAATGATCCAGCGTAAGTTTCGAATAGGCTATACGAGAGCGGCGCGATTGGTGGATGCGATGGAGGCGCAGGGAATAGTTGGTCCGCTGGATGGTGCGAAGCCGCGTGAAGTGCTTATATCTAGAAGTGATTTGGACAGATTGTTTGGCGGACGTTCGGGAATGCAGTATGAAGAAGATGAAGAAGAATATTCCGACGGTGAGAATGAAGAGGAGTGAGAGCAGGGAAGATATATCCGAAAGCTCGAACAAAGTGAGCAGAGGAATAAAATTGAATAAAGCTGCTAACACGGAGCAGTTTCCGCGCGTTGCGCTTATCAGCTTAGGCTGCCCGAAGAATCTTGTGGATTCAGAGGAGATGCTTGGGGCACTAGTGAGCGAAGGATTCAGTCTGACTTCTGACACGGCTGAAGCGGATGTGATTGTAATAAACACATGCGGTTTTATCGATAGTGCGAAGCAGGAATCAATAGATACCATTCTTGGAGCTGTAGAGTATAAAAAGCATGGCAAGAAGCTGGTTGTTGTTGGTTGTCTTGTTCAGAGGTATGAGCCCGAGCTTGCCAATGAGATACCGGAGATAGATGCATTTTTGGGTGTTGGTCGAAATGCAGATCTACCTGAAACAATACGCAGGGTGCTGAATGGGGAGTGGGCGTTAGATGGACGGTGTAATAGTGAAGAATGGAACGATCTGCCGCGGATACGATCTACTCCGGCTTGGACTGCATATCTGCGAATAGCTGAAGGCTGTGATAACCGATGTTCTTACTGTGTTATACCTGATATCCGAGGCAGGTTTCGCAGCAGACCGCCGGATAAAGTGCTCGCGGAAGCAGAGCAGATGGCTAAAGAAGGCGTGCTGGAGATAAATCTGATCGGGCAGGATACGACGAAATACGGAGAAGATATTCCAGGGTGGAATCTTGAAAGGCTTGTAGGTGAGATTGCCAAAATAGAAGGCATTAGATGGATAAGACTGCTCTATTGCTATCCGACGCGGATAACTGATGGGTTGATTTCTCTGATGGCGAGTGAGCCAAAGGTGTGTAAATATTTGGATATTCCGTTTCAGCATGGAGATGATCGCATTCTAAAAGCGATGAATCGGCGTGGTTCTCGTGCTGAGTATGTAGATGTAATAAACCGAATCAAAAATGCGTGCCCAAATGTGGCTTTACGTTCAACTATGATAGTTGGCTTTCCTGGTGAGCGCGACGAAGAGTTTGATAATTTGTGTGCGTTTGTTGAAGACGTAGGTTTTGACAGATTGGGTGCGTTTATATATTCGAGGGAAGAAGGCACACCTGCTGCAGATATGTCGGGTCAGGTGCCTAAACGCATTGCGAAGCGTAGACTGGATGAGCTTATGACGCTGGCACGGAAGATGTCGGCTGAGAGAAACAGAGCACTTGTTGGAAGTGAGATAGAAGTGCTGGTAGAATCGCCGACCGAAGGTAGAAGTTGGCGAGATGCACCTGAGATAGATGGAATTGTTAGGCTTTCGAGAGAAGCCAAGCCTGGGACTTTTGTTAGAGCAAAGGTTATTGGTTCCGATGACTACGATTTGTTGGCGGAGCCAATAGATTGATTTAAAAATTACAGCAAAAGCGGCTGCAGTGGCCGTATTTATTGGAGGTAATAATAGTGAGTAATGCGACAAAGCTTACCGTTGAAGATTCTCTGAGAGTCGCTGCCAGAATATATCTGGCTGATTTGGCTTACGGTGTACTTTTGGGACAGGAAGAACCTGCGAAGACTGGTGAAGTATTGCGTGACATAGGCGTTGAAGACTTTACGCTTCGGCTTATTCGTCAAATACTTGGCGCTGACCCGCGTTTCGAGCAGATTGACCGAAGGTGGACGCTTTCGAGCAGATTGCAGGACAAGCAGAGAACTTTCGAGAGGGTTATTGAGACTATCTTGCGATCATATGGAAAGCCTATGCCAGTTTCTACAGTCGCGCAGGAAGTAGGGATTGTGTATGAGCGTCCGGCGGCTGCATATACCGAAATGCTTCCAAGGCTGCTTGACAAGAGCGATAAATTCTTCCGTGTAAAAGACGATAAATATGGTTTGATTGACTGGATTGTCATCGCTGAAGGCGATGAGCCTGAGGACGTAATGTTCTTCAATGGCATAAGTGAGGGAGACTTACATCCTTATCGCAAGGCGGCTAAAGTTCAATGGGATGCCGAGAATCCGGCGCCGTCTGTTGAAAAGTTGGTAAAAAATGCGGGCGGACGGATACCTCTGCGATTTGCTGCTTATCTTGCTTGGGAGGCTATGAGAGCAGATTATGATGCATTCAGATTTTATGAATCTATAATCAGTTCGGATAGCCTCGATGTGCTTTCTTCTCAGGATGTTATCAACGAAGATTACAAGAAATCTCTTATAGGCGCGCTTGTAGAGATAGATTCTGAGCTTGAAGAGATTACATCTGAAGCCGGAGAAGGACTTGCTGAAGCTGTGCCTGTTACTATAACAGATGATGATAGAGATGAGATTGTTGAGTATATAAACAAACATGGCGGAGCAGTTAGAGCAGATGAGATTATTGAAAGTATAATCGAGATATCTCCGGGAGAGCGTGGATACGAGGCAGCTCTTGAGAGTCTGCATGAGGCACTTAAGGATGAAAATAGGATAACGAAAGTTGGCGAAGATATTTGGGTGCCTGCTGGTTCACTGCCGGATTTCATCAACGAGATTCCAGAAGTGCTTATAATTCCAGCCCATACGCCTTATGAGACGCCAGAAGGCGAAATGTTTGATCAGGAACTCGAGGATGAAGGGTTGGATCCGGGACTTAGGCAGGAGATTCTAAACCCACTCGTCCAGGATATTGGAGACGAAGATCCGGATAAGACTGCCTATCAGCCGCTTGATACATATCAGAGGTGTGCTCTTAAGTATCATCACAAGGAAGCGGGAACAATGCCGCTTATACAGTTTAACCCTGGATTCTTTGGCAGTGAGCCGGAAATCGTACAGATAACTTTGGTCAGCGAAGGTATAAGAAGAGATGCGTGGGTGAACAACAAAACTCGTCTCATTTATGGACTGAAAGATTGGTTTACTACTGATATGCCTGTATCTGGAGCAGCGTTTGAGATACACCGAACTGAGCGGCATGGAGAGTACCGCTTTGTTTACGAAGGCCGCACGGATGCTCAAGTCTTTGTGCCGGCCGGTCGGGTTATGGAGCTTCTGAAGCTGAAAGAAGAAGCAGAAGAGCAGAGCGATATGCCGCTTTTTGAGATTATAACCCGTATACTTGAGCATTATCGTAAGGGGATTGGTTTTGTGCCGCTCTTTACGGAAGTGAACTTGGTAAGGCGATGCACACGGCGTTTGGTGGCGTCAATCTTAAGCTCGTATCACTGCTTCCACACACGAGGCAAGACCGGAGAGTGGCAGTATGATGCCAAGAAGCGATCTCAAGGCTTCAACAAAGCAAAGCGAAAGTATATTCTCAAGTAGTGGGGCAGGGTAGATCAGGTATTATGGTTAGAGTTCGGTTTGCGCCAAGTCCTACAGGTTCTCCGCATATCGGTAATATCAGGACTGCTATATTCGATTGGCTGTTTGCTAAGCACGAAGGCGGCAAATTTATCCTCAGAATAGAAGATACTGACCGCGCGCGGCTAGTTGAAGGCGCTTTAGAAGAAATGATGCGAGATCTCCGATGGCTTGGTTTGCAGTGGGATGAGGGGCCGGAGGTTGGCGGTGATTATGGTCCTTATTTCCAGTCGGAACGATTGGATATCTATCGTAAATATGCCGAAAAACTGATCAGAGATGGCAGAGCGTACAGATGTTATTGTACTCCGGAGCGGTTGGAACAAATGAGAAAGGCACAGCAGGCTGCTGGTGGTTCAACTGGTTATGATCGAAAATGCCGAAATCTCACCGATAAACAGAAAGCTGAACTCGATGCAGATGGGAAGCCTTATGTTATAAGATTCGCAATGCCTGAATCTGGCACAACAATCTACCACGATTTCATTAGAGGAGAGTTGGCGTTCGATAATTCACTTCAGGATGATTTCGTTATGATAAAAACCGACGGCTTTCCAACTTACAACTTTGCAAGTGTGATAGATGACCATCTTATGGAGATAACACATGTTGTGCGCGGTGAGGAGTATATATCCAGCATGCCCAAGTATGTGCATCTTTATGCTGCATTGGGTTGGGATGAGCCGGTTTGGGTTCATGTTCCTTTGATACTAGGTCCGGATCGCAGTAAGCTGAGCAAGCGGCATGGCGCTGTAAATTTCTCAAGCTATATAGAAGAAGGTTATCTACCAGAAGCGATGATAAACTATTTGGCGCTTTTGGGTTGGTCAGCAGGGGAAGACAGGGAGATATATTCGGTAGAAGAGCTTATTGAGAAGTTCACACTGGAAGGAATAAACGACCATCCAGCTATATTCGACGCACAGAAGCTGTTGTGGATGAACGGGTATTACATTCGTCAGGCGAGCATCGAGCGTCTGGTAGAACTCTCTATGCCCTATATTGTTAAGGCTGGACTGGTTGGTAATCCGCCAGGAAAAGAAGACATTGATTACTACACCAAGATAATGCCGTTGATACAAGAGCGCTTGCATGTGTTATCTGAAGCGCCGAAAATGTGCGATTTCTTTTTTGCTGAACCTCAGTTTGAGCAAAAAGCTGTAGAAAAGTGGCTTGTCGGCGATAAGACAGCAGATCTCTTGACTCGTGTAAAAGAACACATCAATGACATTAGCGGATGGAATATTGAGTCTATAGAGCACGCTGTTCGAAGTGCTGGAGCCGAGATAGGTCTTGACGGCGGCAGAGTTATACATCCTGTTCGCGTAGCGATGACCGGCAGAACCGCTGGTCCTGGGCTTTTTGAATTGATGGAAGTGTTGGGCAGAGAAAGAGTTATTGCAAGACTCAGCAGAGCCGCTGATATGATCTGCGCCAATGCAGGTTAGACTTAGGTTTGGAAGAAGGAACTCAAAGTGGAAATAATAGACGCCAATACAATGTTTGGGCCATGGCCGAGGGAGCGTGCAGATATGTCGCTCGACAGGCTGGTAAACGCACTTGTAAATCGTGGAGTATCGCGCGCTATAACTTTGTCAACTACTGGGATATTTCACAGCTACAATGATGGCAACGCCGAGACACTTGAAGGATGCCAGGGAAAGAACAACCTGATTCCTGCGGCTACTATAGATCCTAGGGGTTATTTTGCCGGGATGAACTTGGCTGCAAAGCTTGTTTCACAGGGGTTCAAGATGTTCAGATTCTTTCCTAGTGATCAGGGTTGGCCATTGGATCATGCTGTGTTCGAAGATATACTCGACGAGCTTGAATCTACTCCGACGCCTATAATGATTAATGCCTCTCGAACCGGTGACGCAAGCGCTTTGGGGCGCATACTTGGTGGTAGGCAGCATCCACTGATACTGGAAGGGGTTACATTCGAGACTCTTGCTGAAGCCGTTTCAGTGATGAGAAAGCACTCCAACATATATGTTGAGACGCATGGCCTTATTGTTCCGGGTGGAATAAAATTTCTTGCTGAGCAGGTTGGGGCAGAACGGGTGGTGTTTGGTTCAGACTGTCCGCGAAGTTCACTTGCAGGAGCGATTCGACTAATGAATGAGTCGGGTTTATCTGATGAAGATAAAGAGAAAGTGTTTAGCGGCAACATTAGGCGGCTGCTTGGAGGGTAAAAATTGGCAATAGTTGATGTTAGGGTACAGGTGGGCACTATTCCTATATGGGGTACGCAGTTCGCCGAAATGCACCTGCGGCGAATGATGGAGAAATACGGCATTAACAGATGCATTGTCTCTTCAACAAAGGCAAGCTCCTGTGATTTTGCGAGTGGTAATGATGAAATCTCGCAGTTGGCAGGAAAAGGTGGGATTTATGGGTGTGCGGTGGTGAATACACAGTATCCGCCGCAGTCCATCGAAGATATGCGGAAGAGAATGTCTAGTCCGGCGTTTGTGGCTGTTTTGATTAGATCTGGTTCACCGAATAAGCCGGTAACTCTTGATGAGTGTTCGGATATACTCAATGCGTTTAGGCGTTACGCAAAGGTGGTAATGGTAGAGGCGTCCAGTAGAGAAGGGGTTCTTGCAGCCGAAGAGATAGCGAGAGCTTTTGGGGGACTGAAATTTGTGCTTTTGTCTATGGGTGGGACGGCTTGGAGAACCGCGATTGATGTTGCTGACCGCACGCTTAATCTCGTGCTGGAGGTGTCAGGTAGTCTGAATCCTGACAAAATCCGTCTTGCTGTAGAGCGGGTAGGTGCGCATAGAATGGTTTTTGGATCTAACATGCCAATTTACGATCCTGCTGTCACCGTTGGGTTGGTGGATGGTGCAGATATAACTGATGCAGATAAACGGATGATTTTCGAAGGCACTGCAAAAAGGCTATTCGGATGGGCACCTAGAGAATCAGAAGAGTAGCATCTATGTACAAGAATTGCATTTGAGGTGTTTGATATACGACCAGTGCCATTGTTTAGTTACGATACGTCTTCATCGAAGAAGAGAGCTAGGTTTGTTGTAATATCGAATTTACGCTGTGATTCAAACGACGGCGACCTTGATTCTGATAAAGAGAAGTTTTTACTACTGCTCGATCGAGCCGTACGGCGAATTAACCGTTATATCAAGCCGGATTTTGTTTTGATATACTGGCATCGTTTCGAGAACGATAACAAGCACACTCCACAGTTTCACCAAATCTATGAATCGATTCGAGATATAGCAGCAAAGCTTGAGTGTCTGTCGTTGATCAGTCCGGCTACACAAAGTCTATTTGAATTGCTTCCGCCTGCATATAAGCGCGATATAGGCGAAAAAGCCTTTGATGATGTTGCAATTCTAGATGATCGGGTGACTATCAAATCGTCGGAGCTTAGTATTCTTCTTTGCGATCTTGCATATAATAAAGAGTGTGTATTCCGTGTTGAGTGCCGCCCAGCTCTTAATCCGAATGTTCCTTGCGTTAACTATGAAGATCTTGTAACTCCGTCAATTTGCGAACCACCATTCCAGTTTGGTCTGATAGAGGTTGAGGATAACGATATAAGATTTTATCGGCAGACTCTTGCTATGCCTTTTGAACTTGGGCTTGTTGATTGTCATATCCATACTCAATTCGGCTATTGTGCAGAAAACATGGATGCCGAAAAATCATTACGTCTTGCACGCGAGTTTGGGCTTGCTGGAGTTGGTTTGGTTGAGCACTCAGGTCAGATTTACTTTGATGAAAAAACGTTCTGGGAGCCGGCGTTTCTTGATGAAGGCATTAACACTAAGGTTGGACTACGCAATCGGGCGCCAATTTTCTTTTCTACGCTTGCTAGTTACAGGAACGAAGCTTTGATAGGGATGGAAATTGACTGCGACTATGCAGGAAATCCAGTTATTATGCCTTCTGATATAGCTCGATGCGATATCAAACTTGGTGCGATACACTGGCTTAAAGAGATGATGCAGGTTACACCTGATTATCAAGCAGCATCTGAAGAGTTCCTTTTCAGGTTAGAGAGGTTTCTTTCGTCAGGTGTGATAGATGTATTAGCCCATCCTTTTAGGCTTTTTGAGAATTGGTCTGAAGGTGTGCCGGATAATGTGTTTAAAGAGACTATACGTCTTCTTGCAAAGTATGACGTGGCAGCAGAATTGAATTTTCACCGTGGTGACCAAGACGAACGCTTTGTTTTTGAGTGTCTCAATGCTGGCGTTAAGCTGACATTGGGGAGCGACTCGCACAATCTCTCTCAGATAGGCGACCTTTATCCTCATATTGAACTTCTTAAACGCTGTGGTATATCCGATCATATGCTGTCTAGTGTTTTGGCAGACTGCAGCATCAAAGATCGCTGATGAAAACTGCTTTGCATCTGGTAGTTTCAGTCGTTTATTGCCGTTGACAGTGTGTTTTTGGGAAAACTATAATGCCGTGTGTTCATTGTTTGACTACTGGTGCTCAGGTTTACAAGATAGACAGCTTACACGTTGGAGAGAGTAAATGAAAGTGTGCTTTATAGGATTAGGCAAATCTGGGGCTGCAGCAGCATTTACTCTGCAGATAAGTGGACTAGCTAGAGAGATTGCACTTGTGGATGCAGATGTTAATCTTGCAAGCAGAGAGGCAGCACGTTTAATGCATGGCTCATCGCTTACCGCCTGCAGGAAGATATATGGTGGTGGCAAAGAGATGATAGACGGTGCAGATATTGTTATCATCACAAATGATGTTCTTCAGCGTGTCAATCCTAAGCTAGCGGATACTGTAAACGCCGGTACCGTAGTATTTAGAGAAGTTATTGATGATATTAGAAAATCAAGGCTGCCGCAGAATGCAATACTCATAGTTGCAGCAAACCCTGTTGACATAATGACGCAGATTGCCGTTGATGCGCGTATCCTGCCGCCGGATCAGGTTATAGGAACTGGCACACTTTTGGATACGGTTCGGTTTCGGTCGTTGATTGCCGAGTATTTTTCGGTTGATCCCATGTCTGTGAGTGCGCTTATTCTCGGTGAACACGGCGGCTGCATTGTGCCGGTGTGGAGCAGTGTATCTATCAACGGAGTGCCTATAGAGAGTTTCCCGAGTTATAATGAAAAGAAGCTCAAGGATATGTTCAAATCAGCGGCAAAAACTTGGCATGGTATGATAACATTGAAAAATGATGATGGCTGGGCGTTTGGATTAGCTATATGTGAGCTTGTGGCGGCGGTAGCAATGGACAAACGGAAAGTAATGCCTATCAGCACTCTTCAAAATGGTGCGTTTGGGATAAAAGGAATCTGTCTGTCATTGCCTACAGTAGTTGGTAGGAGCGGAGTTCAGGGGGTTATTGAGATAAAATTGAGACAGAATGAGAGAAAGTTACTTAGGAAAAGTGAGGAGATGCTTCGAACGAAGCTTGCACAACTTAACTAAAAGACCAACTGTAGGAGGGACTGAGGTATGAAAATAACTTGGCTTGGGCACAGCGCATTTCTTATAGAATCTGATTCAGGGGTTCGTATTATTACTGATCCCTATGATGTTGATGCCTATAGTGGAGCCATCAAATACGGCGCAATAAACGAATATGCCGAAGTAGTGACGATATCACATGATCATCCAGACCATGGGTGCGCAAAGGCTGTGAAAGGGAATCCTATGGTAATCAAGGGTGCCGGCAAGTTTGTTGTTAGAGACATAGAGTTCTTGGGCATACAGACTATGCATGATGAGTCGGGTGGAAGTGAGCGCGGCAAGAATGTAGTTTTTATTTTTACTGTGGATGGAGTCAAAATCTGTCATTTGGGCGATCTGGGGCATATTCCTACCTCAGAGCAGCTTTCGCAGATAGGTTCCATTGATGTGTTGCTTGTGCCGGTTGGAGGTTATTTTACTATTGGAGCAGAAGAAGCTTGGGAAGTAGCTGAGAAACTGAATGCACGTGTGGTAATTCCAATGCACTACAAGACCGAGAAGATAGGTTTCCCCATCGCACCGGTGGATGAATTTTTACGAGGAAAGCCTAATGTTAAGCGATTGGATTCAGCTTCTGTTGAGCTAAGCGCAGATTCTCTGCCGACTGAAAGGGAGATATTGGTTCTGAAACATGCAAAATAGCAAAAATTGAAAAATGAGGGTTGATTGCCGGCGGCTCTATGTGATAAGATTTAGTGTTGCTCGGGCCCGTAGCTCAGCGGTAGAGCGGCCGGCTCATAACCGGTTGGTCCCTGGTTCGAATCCGGGCGGGCCCACCATCCGCTGTGCAATTCGTTCTCTTCGACCTCACAAACTCTCAGATTGAAATTATCTACATGAAGGAAAATACATGGCTCAAGAACAGAATGTTATTCAGATACTGGAGTTGGCAGTAGAAACTGAGCGTAGAGCGCGCAGAATCTATCTCGAAGCAGCGAAGAATGCCAAAGATGCCGTTACAGCATCTGTGTTTGAGGCGCTTGCAGATGATGAGCTTGAACACGAAAGGATCATAGTTGAGTTTTGGAAAGCAGTCGAGCATAATGCCGAATGGGCGGAGGATAATATTGATGCTTCACTGACTAAGCCGGCGGAGGGGCGCATTAAAGACATATTGGCTCGATGCGAAGCCAGTGCTTCTGATGATATTAATCTAATGCAGGTGTATGAGACAGCCGCAAATTTCGAGCGGGACACGCGCGATTTCTATAAAGAACAAGCAGAGTTGGCAAAAGACGTTAGAGCGAAGAGGTTCTTCACATTTCTGACTATTTTCGAAGATATCCATTTGGCTATGTTGGACTATTTTATAGATCGGAGCAATATCCGTCCGAATTAGAGGGTTTATTCTGCTTCAACTCTGAAACTACCAAGTTTTCCTACAAGATCGTTTGTTATTTCTGCGGTAACAATTATTTTATCGTTTTGATAATCTGCAGACAGCACACGGCCGCGGTCATAACAAAGTGCCACAAGATCGCTTCTGCTATATGGTATTTCAAGAGTAACGCGTGTAAGAAGCGACTGTACCGTAAGCGACATCTGCCGCATTAAGTAGGGCAGTCCTTCATATGTTTTGGCACTTATATAGACCGAGTTTGGTGTTTCTGCTACAAGTCGTCTAAGCTCATACTGGTCAGCGACTGCGTCGGCTTTGTTGAATACTGTAACGACTGGTTTATCCGCGACACCTAGTTCTTCCAGCACCTGCTCAACAGCCTTCCTCTGCTCACGTGAGTAATCATGGGTTGCATCAACGACATGTATCAGAAAATCAGCTTCGATAACCTCTTCTAAAGTTGCTCGAAACGCTGCGACGAGATGATGCGGCAGATCACGGATGAATCCTACTGTGTCTGTAATCAAAACCGACCAGCCATCAGGTAGCACTACGCGGCGTGTGGTTGGATCCAGCGTAGCGAAAAGCTTGCTGTCAACCTGTACTTCGGAGCCTGATAGTGCATTAAGCAGGGTAGATTTCCCAGCGCTTGTATATCCGACGAGTGCCGCAGAAGGAAAAGGCAGTTTTCTGCGTCCTGATTTCTGTATTTGTCTGTGACGTCTTACTTCTTCAAGTTCGCTCGATATATCGCTTATACGCTCTCTTATACGTCTGCGGTCGGATTCCAGCTTGGTTTCGCCAGGACCACGTGTGCCTATTCCGCCTCCCAGCCTGGAAAGTTCGGCACCAATCCCAGATAATCTGGGGAGCAGATAGTTTAGCTGAGCAAGTTCAACCTGCAATTTGCCTTCTTTTGTATGCGCACGTTGAGCGAATATGTCAAGGATAAGTTGCGTGCGATCTACTACTCGTACAGTAGCTGCTTCTTCAAGGCTTCGCTGCTGTCGTGGCGACAGGTTCTCTCCTACTACAACAACAGAAGCTCGCCTTTCCTGAACAAGCTCATAAAGTTCCAGTGCATGTCCCTGTCCAATATAATAGGCAGGGTCTGGATGCGGTCTGCGGATGCGCATTTCGAAGACGAGATCTACAGCAGCGCTTGCAAGCAGCTCGCGAAGCTCTTCAGCGTTCCATTCGGCTAGTTCAGGTTCCGGTGGGTCTATGGTAACTAATACCGCCCGATCCCGCTGGTCTACTTCGAATGTCATATTTGCATTGGGCTAGCTATTTTCGAATCAGTTAAAGCTTTATATTTTCTGCGATTCTGCGCACGCCTTCGCGAACTCTTTCGCCGTCAACATCTCCTGGCACAGTCAGCGACATACGTATGTAGCCTTCGCCATACTCGCCATAGCCGTTTCCTGGAATAGCTAATACGCCAGCTTCAGCAATTAGTTTTTTTACAAAGTCAGCAGAAGTATATCCTTCTGGCACATGTGCCCAAACATAAAGTGAAGCAGTTGGTTTCTTCACATTCCAGCCAATGGCGTTTAGCCCATCAACTAGTATATCACGACGCTTGCGATAAAGCTCCAGAGTTGCAGAGTTTTCAACTGCATCGAGCGCATATGCAGCAGCTATGTCTATTGCAGGAAATTGGCGTGAATCTATATTTGATTTGAGTTTGTTAAGCGCCCAGATAAGCTCTGCATTGCCAACAGCCATCCCAATGCGCCATCCTGTCATATTGAATGTTTTTGATAGAGAGTGCATCTCTATTCCAACGTCTTTTGCGCCTTCTGCTTCGAGAAAGCTCGGAGGTCGGAATCCATCGAAGTAAACCTCGCTGTAGGCGCAGTCATGGCATACAGCAATGTTGTATTCCTTTGCAAATTCCACTACATCTCTAAAAAATTCGACATCGGCTACCGCGCCGGTTGGATTGTTCGGATAGTTCAGGAACATAACTTTGGCTTTTTTAGCTATATCAGTAGGAATTGACGACAGATCCGGCAGAAAATTGTTTTTCTCTAGAAGTGGCATAGCAACAGGCGTGCCGCCGGCAAGAAGAGTATTTACTCTATATACTGTGTAAGCTGGATCCGGGACTAGCGTAATATCACCTGGATCTACCATTGCCCACACAAAGTGTGCTAGTCCATCCTTCGAACCGATAAGCAGCATTGCTTCCGCCTTCGGATCTATTGTGACTCCAAATCGTCTTTTATAGAACCGTGCTACGGATTCCAGAAATGCAGGCCAACCCGCTTCAGATTCATCGTAACGATGTGTTAAAGGATCATGAGCAGCCTCGCACAGTTTTTCAACTATTGGTGTTGGTGTAGGCTGGTCTGGATCACCTATACCGAAATCTATCAGGTCTCGCCCTTCGGCTATTGCCTGTGCTTTCATTCTGGATATTTCGCCAAACAGATATGGCGGGATTAGGTCAAGTCGTTTGGCGTAATGCAATTCGATGCCTCCTAAAAATGAGATACTATAAATTGTTTAGAAACTCGGAGCTCAGCTCTCCGGTATATACTTCTACAGCAGGACCAGTCATGAACACATTTCCTGGTTCGCTCCATTCTATCTCCAAATCGCCGCCGTTTAGATGCACGGTGATTTTTCGTTCAACGAGATCATTCAAGACTGCGGCTACAGCCGAAGCACAAGCGCCTGTTCCACATGCAAGCGTCTCGCCTGCGCCGCGTTCCCACACGCGCATCCTAATCTCTTGACGGTTTAGCACCTGAACAAATTCAGCGTTTGTGCGGTTTGGGAAAGATTTGTGGTTCTCGATGATCTGTCCAATCTCGCACACAGGATAATTCTCCACATCATCAACAAATGTTATACAATGAGGGTTGCCCATTGAAACACACGTAACCAGAATATTTTTGTCTCCAACCATCAATGGCTCAGATACAACCATGCCTTCGTCGCCGACCATTGGTATTTCGTTTCTTTCGAGACGTGGCTTTCCCATATCAACCGTAGCTGCCTTTACTTTTTCACCATCGAGTTTCAACACTATATTTTTGATTCCGGCGAGTGTCGAAACGTTTACTGGGTTTGCGCAGGCTAAGTTGTTCTCGAACGCGAATTTTGCCGCGCACCGTATACCATTGCCACACATTTCAGCTTCGCTTCCGTCTGGGTTGAACATTCTCATTCTAAAGTCGGCTTCATTGGATGGCAGAATGTAGATCAAACCGTCCGCACCAACCCCAAAATGTCTGTCACAAACCCTGCGAGCGAAATTAGCAACAGATGCTTCATCTACAGGATAAGTAAATCCATCCAAAACGACAAAGTCATTGCCCGTACCGTGCATCTTCGAAAAACGCATATGTGCTATTCCTCCGAAGCTGCTACTAGTTCCTCTGTCGATTCTTCTTCCTGACTTACCGCCGGCTCGCCAGATTCTTCACCTGTTTTAGCCGCCTGCTCTTTTTCAGCAGCCATTTCACGAAGCGAAATGGACTTCTGCGGTACAACCGACGCTATTGCATGTTTGTAGATCAACTGTGGTGGTTTCCCAGGTGTCTCTAAAACTACCGTGAAGGAGTCAAACCCTCTCACCAGTCCCTTAAGTTGGACGCCGCTGGTCAGATAGATGGTAACGCCAGCGCCCTCCTTCCGCACCTGATTCAGGAACAGATCTTGTAAATTTACTTGTGATTTGCTCATCTATTTAGTTCCCTCTCTTGCTTATTCGGCGGGCATTAAAAGCCAAGCCCAGCCATAATATTCTCTGCCACCTCAACAGGTGACATGTTTCCAACATCAATCCAGTGAATCCTCTCGTTTGCTCTAAACCAAGTCATTTGACGTTTTGCAAAGCGTCGAGTGTTCCGTTTAATCAGCTCGACCGCAGTTTCAAGATCACATCTGTTTTCCAAGTAATCAGCAATTTCTTTGTAGCCTAGTCCTTGCATAGACTGCATCGAAGGATTACATCCTTTTGCAAGAAGTTGTTTTACTTCGTCAACAAGCCCCTTGTTTATCATATCATCAACTCGTTTGTCTATACGGCGATAGAGCGTCGCTCTTTCCATCGTAAGTCCAAACCACAAAGCATCTGGATATCTGGTTGAGCTGTTTCTAGTCTCATCCAGAACCTCAGACATCGGCTTGCCAGTCTGATAATAAACTTCCAGAGCTCTTATTATACGTTTTATATCACGTGGGAAGATACGGGATGCTGCAACATGATCTACAGCAGCAAGCTTGCTGTGCAGATACGAAGCACCTTTTTCTTCCGCTTCTTCCCTAAGTTTTTTTCTTAGATTTGGGTCAGGACCGGGTCCTGGTATATTCAAACCATCAATTAACGCTCTAACATAAAGCCCTGTTCCTCCGACCACCAAGGCAGTTTTTCCTCGTGCAAGTATGTCTTCAACCGCCTGAACTGCAAGTTCTTGGTAGTCGGCTACGGTGAATGATTGTTCCGGTTCGACTACATCTATCAAGTGGAAAGGCACACGCTGCCGCTCTTCAATCGTTGGCTTGGCAGTTCCAATATCCATACCTTTGTATATAGCCATTGAGTCGGCTGAGACTATCTCAGCGTCTATTTTTTCTCCAAGCTCAACAGCAACGACTGTTTTGCCAGATGCCGTAGGTCCAACTATTACGGCAATCCGACGTGCACCATCCCGTATTCCCAAATCCATCTCTTTCATTAAGCCAATGGAGTATATCACAAACGCGACATAAGTGCGAGATGTCTGTACAAAATGCTGCCAAGATGTATGTTTTTAGCGTACAAATGCTCATTCTTGTTTTCTCAATGGGTAACGGTTTTGGATGTGTAGGGTGGCAAGAATCAACTGTAGATAGTGCACGATTTTGGGTGTCATCTAATCTGGTATGATACGCTTTATGATAGAATCGCACCGAGTTGATATTGACATTGGGAAGTCTAGAGTGGTATATTTATATGCGCGTCAGGTTAAGATGCTGATGAAATAGAATACGTGGCCCCGTCGTCTAGCGGTCCAGGATGCATGGTTCTCAGCCATGAGATCGAGGGTTCGAATCCCTTCGGGGCTACCACATCACCGGCCCAAAACACTCCTTGCAGCATTTTGGGTCGGTTTGCTTTTTCGGGTACAGTGCTTCCCCATGCGGAATTCCACTCTCAGATTGCCCCATTTTCGCTCACCGTCACACAGATCGTGGCGACTGGACTTGAAATCGAGGTGCGACCCCTCAACGCCCATTTCGGCCCCCAACCGCCGTTTCTCTCTGAAATATGAGGACTTGGGATGCCTCTATCCACACTCATAGCTGCGGCTGAAGCCAACATTATGACCTCCGCTCTCTAGCCCTCTCCCTGTGCCCACCTTTTGTCAGGCTCCCCACCGTCGGTCTTTGCACCCTCTTTTTCGGGTTCGCTGTTGCAGAAAAAGTTATTGCAGAAACGTTTGACAGCCGCTTGGCATGGTGGTATGATTTAGTTGACGCCATCAACCATTTGCAAAACAGGAGTATCTAGTGTCTGGAGTAGATGCACAACGCGCAAGGGAACTCGTCGAACTGCTGGACGATATTTTGTGGAGGTTCGGTAGCCAAGGCACAGAGGGGTATTGCTGTGAAGACATCTCCTATGTGGAGTATCGGGCGCTACGCGTCTTGGCGAAGACGGAGTCCAGCACAATGCAGAACCTTGGGCAGCAACTCGGCTTTACCAAGAGCGGGGCGACCCGAATCGTGGACCGACTCGAGCGGGCTGGATACGTTCGTCGCGAACGCAATGAAGACGATCACCGGGTGTGCTGCGTAACCCTGACCGAGGCGGGACGCGCCCTTGTGGAGCGCATCATTGAAGAGTTCGCTCGAAAGATCGGCATTTCGTTGGAGCGTCTGGACGAACCTATGCGCGACATTCTGCTGGCGTCGCTAAGAAGCTTTGTTCGAACATTTCACGGCGACTAGTTACCGCATATCGTTGCTCAAGGCAACTAAGTTGGGACCCATAACGAACGCCTGGGAGGCATCCGTATCGATATGACAAAGAACTACTGTGGAGACTCTATCGAACTACCCAAACAGCAGCGGCAGGCAAACTCCTGGCTGGCAAGCCTGCAGACAATCTTGGGACTGGCGGTCTGGACACTCGCATATATCCAGCTAGACCCGTTCGCGAGGTGGTTTACCTACAGACTGTTGGGGTTCAAGAAAGGCGGACACCTCTCCGGAGCCGTCGAGTTCTTTGTAGCCGATGCGCCGAAAGTGCTGATGCTGCTTGTGCTCATTACGTTCATCGTTGGAATAACCCGCACATTTCTTACTCCGGAGCGCATACGCAAGATGCTCGCAGGCCGCAGAGGCACTTACGGGTATGTTCTGGCCGCCATACTTGGAGTGCCTACCCCATTTTGCTCCTGCTCCGCGATTCCGCTTTTTCTCGGTTTCCTGCAGTCTGGAATACCCCTCGGAATCACGATGTCCTTTCTCATCTCCTGCCCAGTCGTGAATGAAGTTGCGCTCGCGATGCTCTATGGGATGTATGGCTGGAAGATCGCCGGGCTCTACGCCACACTTGGAATGGCTAAGGCAGTAGTCTCCGGTATGCTTATAGCCCGAATGCGGCCAGAGAGGTTCCTCGAGCCATGGGTTGCCCAATTACAGTCGAGTGCGAATCAGACTGAAACTGATCTTCCGAATCAAGACGCCTCATTGGCTCTGACTTGGAAGGATCGGGTGGACTCAGGCAACACAGCCGTCAAAGAGATACTCGCGGGCACGTGGCACTACCTGGTAGGAGGGATTGCGCTCGGGGCGGTGATCTACGGCTATATCCCGGTAGCGTTTGTCAGCCAGTACATGGGGAAAGATGTCTGGTGGAACGTGCCGGTGGCGGTAATCCTTGGCCTGCCCCTGTACGCGAGCGCCGTGGGCGTGATCCCAATCGTCCAAGCGGTGCTCGCCAAGGGCGCCGCCCTTGGTACCTCGCTTGCATTCATGATGTCGGTGATTGGGATCTCCATACCAGAACTCGTGATGCTCCGGAAGGTCATCAAGATGCCGCTGATCTGGCTGTTCGTAGGCTTGGTTGCTCTCGGGATAGTGATAGTCGGATACATTTTCAATGCACTGATCTAGCGGATAACTCACAAAGGAGGAACTCATGGTAATCAAAGTTTACGTTTCGTGTTGTGGCGCTGATAAGGCAATCGCCGCTGTTGAAGAGGCTGTGAAGCAGGCCGGAGTGGAGGCCCGCGTCGAGATAGTAAAGGACTTCGCCGAGATAGCGAAGGCCGGCATAATGTCAACTCCCGCCATTAAGATCGATGACCAGTTGGTCGCGAGCGGAAGGGTGCCAAAGATACCCGACCTCGTCAGTCGGATAATAGACGCCGCAAGTAGAGCGTAGCATCGCCGGTGCGCCGGTCGTTCGGTAGAGGCAGGCTTTGCTGTGCGAGCGGCAAGCGCTGGGGAGGCGCTGATCGGCCGATAGCCTCGGCACGCGCGCTGGACCTGAACCCGGTCGCTCACATCATCGAGCTCTGCACTCTCGTCTATCCGCAGAAGTACGGCAAACGTCATTTTCGGATGTCGTGCGCTAACTGAGAACCAGCCGCCCGGCATGTTGAACATCGGCTGCTTGCTGTGATTATAGCAGATGCAGGCTTGACTGTCATAGGCATCCATTAGGATAAGTCATATGCAATCACAATCAGTTAGCGCGCGAAGGTGACAAATGCTCAGCCTTTCTGCTATAATGGCGGACGAGCAACGGCCAGGCGCTGGCGGATTAGTTCACGTGCATTTCGCATTCCGAAAGCCGTTCTCTGGTGTGGCTTCCACCGTGAGGTTATGGAGCAGTAAAAGATGGAAGATCGCTGGTTGTCCGTTAGTGAGATTTCTGAGTATCTCGGCGTTGTTCGAGAGAGTGTCTATCGCTGGCTTGCAAAGGGCAGCATGCCGGGGCACAAGCTGGGGCGACACTGGAAGTTTCGTAAGGATGAAGTCGATGAGTGGGTTAGATCCGGTGGGGCTAGTGGCCAAACCACAAACGAACAAAGCTCTAAATAATAAGCCAATGAGCGAACCGGAAAGGCCTGGGTGAGTATGGACGTGTTTGAGCTTCGAGATAAGCTTATAACGGACTACGAGTCTTACATTCGCAGCTTTGTAACGATTCGTGACACTAGAATTAGAGAGTATGTGGAGCGCAGTCTGAGTTCCGGCTTGCTCTGGCCTGAGCCGCTAATCCAGTTAAACCCATCGTTCGAGCAAGGCGAGTCGGTGGACTCTCTTGTGTCCAGAGGTGTTCTCCATTCTGAGTGCAGTCGCATATTCAAGATAAAGGCCGATAAGGATGATCCTGGACGGCCTATCCACCTCCATAAACACCAGTCTGACGCGATTTCCGTTGCGCGCGAAGGCCGAAACTACGTGCTAACAACAGGCACTGGCTCTGGGAAGAGCCTGGCATACATAGTCCCGATAACTGATTACGTGCTGAGGCAAGGTTCAGGCAAAGGCATCCGCGCCATCGTCGTGTACCCGATGAACGCACTTGCCAACAGCCAGTATGGCGAACTCACCAAGTTTCTCTGTCACGGCTTCCCGGACAGCAGAGGGCCGGTTACTTTCGCTAAGTATACAGGGCAGGAATCAGATGAAGAACGGAACGCCATCATCTCGAATCCGCCCGATATCCTCCTGACCAACTACGTGATGCTTGAACTCATCCTCACACGCCCGTCTGAACAGGGGCTGGTGAACGCCGCGCACGGGCTCCGTTTTTTAGTTCTTGATGAATTGCACACCTATAGAGGCAGACAGGGTGCGGATGTCGGATTTCTTGTACGCCGAGTTGCCGACCGAATGGCTTCCGATAAACTGCAGTTCATAGGTACTTCCGCAACTCTGGCGGGGTCTGGCTCATTCGAGCAACAGTGTGTAGAGGTTGCGGAGGTTGCATCAAAGCTTTTTGGCTCGCACGTGCGTCCGGAAGATGTGATCGGTGAGTCTCTTCGAAGAGCCACTCCAGAGCGAGACATAAATGATTCGGGATTCATCCAGTCCCTTCGTGATCGCATATCCAAGTCCGTGTCGGAGATGCCGAGAGATTACGAGACGTTCGTTTCAGATCCGGTTTCCAGTTGGATCGAGACAGTATTTGGCGTGTCGGCGGAGCCTGTCTCCGGACGACTTGTCAGGTCAGCACCTCGTAGCATTAGTGGCCCAAGCGGCGCAGCGAGAGATCTGAGCAACCTGTGCGGAGTCGAGCAGTCGGAGTGTGAGAGTGCCATCAAACGCTATCTTCTTGCCGGTTACCAGCATTTGAACCCGATCACTGGTTTCCCAGCCTTTGCGTTTAGGATACACCAATTCATCAGTCGTGGTGATACGGTCTACTCGTCACTTGAAATAGAATCCGACCGGCACATAACCATGCAGGCACAGCGGTTCGTTCCTGGAAGTAGAGAGCGCTTGCTGTATCCTATGGTTTTCTGCAGAGAGTGCGGACAGGACTACTACTGCGTAAAGAAGGTTGCTGATCACGATACAGACACTATATGTTTTGAGGCGCGTGATCCCGGCGAGCAGGCTGACGACGATGCGTGTTTCGGTTACCTATATCTCTGCTCGGACGATCCCTGGCCGTCGGACGACAACGAAGCCATGCGCCGACTTCCCGATGATTGGCTGGAGGAACACCGTGGCGAGCTGAGGGTCAAGCAGTCGTTCCGGAAATACGTGCCTCAGCGCCTGCGACTGGACCCCGCCGAGCACCGCTCCACACAGGGGGTGGAATGTGTGTTCGTGCCCGCGCCATTCCACTTCTGTCTTCGTTGTGGAGTTGCCTATCACGGCACACAGAAGGATGATTTCCCGAAACTGGCAACCCTCACTTCAGAAGGCCGGAGCACGGCAACCACGGTTCTCAGCCTTTCCGCCATAAAGTATCTGAAGAACGAGCCCAGCCTGAAGGATAAGGCTCGCAAGCTGCTCAGTTTCACGGACAACCGCCAGGATGCGTCGCTTCAGGCTGGCCACTTCAACGATTTTGTTGAGATCGGCGTGCTTCGCTCGGCATTGTATAGAGCGCTTAAAAACGCTGGACAGGACGGACTCAGACATGAAGAACTCACCAATCGAGTTTTCGACGCGTTGAACCTGCCGATAGCACTCTATGCAGCGGACCCCGATGTGAGGTTCGCACCGCTAGACGAAACAAAGCGCGCTTTGCGCGAGGTGATTGGTTACAGAATCTATTGCGATTTGAAACGCGGCTGGCGCATCACTTCACCGAATCTCGAGCAGTGTGGGTTGCTGGAGATCGAATATCTAGCCCTTGATGATGTATGCCGTGCCGAGGACATCTGGGAGAATGCACATCCCGCGCTCGCCACGGCAAGTCCGGAGGTTCGCTATGGTGTTGCCAAGGCTCTTCTCGATTTCATGCGCCGCGAGCTGGCAATCAAGGTGAACTATCTAGAAAAGTCTTACCAGGAACAGATTCAGCAATTGAGCAGCCAGCGTTTGCGCGAACCGTGGGCGCTAGATGAGAACGAGGTAAGCAGCATGAAATACGCCTCGATTCTCTTCGCTCGACCTCGTACAAATGCTGATGTAGGCAGCAATATATTCCTGTCACCTCGCGGCGCTTTCGGCAACTACCTAGGGAGGAACACGACTTTTCCCGGCTATCCTGACTACTTGGGTCTCGAAGAGAAATCCCTTATCATCGCTCAACTGCTCAAAGCCCTGAAAATCGGCGGCCTTGTTGAGGTGGTTATGGAGGCGAGGTCAGAACAGGAAGTCGACGGTTACCAACTTGTGGCATCTTCCATGATCTGGAAAGCAGGCGATGGATCGACTGCCTACCACGATCCCGTCCGGGTACCCAGAGGGTCGGGGCTTGGATCTCGAACTAACCCGTTCTTCGTGGAGTTCTACCGCAACGCGGCTGCTGAAAACGTGGGGTTAGAAGCAAGGGAACACACCGCACAGGTGGACTACGAAAAGCGGAAGGAGCGGGAACAGCGCTTCCGAGAGGGTAAGCTTCCAATCCTCTTCTGCTCTCCTACGATGGAGCTTGGTGTCGACATTTCTGAACTGAACGTGGTGAACATGCGGAACGTGCCGCCCACCCCTGCCAACTACGCGCAGAGAAGCGGTCGCGCTGGGCGGAGCGGCCAACCCGCCCTTGTTTTCACCTATTGCACGACTGGAAGTCCTCACGATCAATACTTCTTCAAACGTCCGCAGGATATGGTTTCCGGCTCGGTCGCAACGCCTCGACTCGACTTAGCGAACGAGGATCTGGTTCGTGCCCACGTCCAAGCCGTCTGGCTTGCGGAGACCGGCCTGTCACTTGGGAAATCGCTGAAGGACGTGCTCGACCTTTCTAATGAGGCCGATAATCTACCGCTGCTTCCAAATGTTGTCGCAGATATCTCGAATGTGAAGGCAAAGGAGCGTGCCCGGGAGAGATGCCGGAAAGTGCTGTCCACTATCACTGAGGAGCTTGATTCCTCCGGGTGGTATACTGATGCGTGGCTGGATGAAGTACTCAACCAGGTGACCTTGTCCTTTGACAGGGCCTGCGACAGATGGAGGACACTCTACCTATCTGCGCTGCGCCAAGCGCGCGCGCAGGACCAGATCATTCGCGATCCTACACGTCCGCAGGCCGACAAAGAACAAGCAAAGCGGCTCAGGCGGGAAGCTGAGAATCAGCAGTCGCTCCTTACCGATGTAGAAAACATAGTCCAATCCGATTTCTACAGTTACCGTTATTTCGCCAGTGAAGGCTTCCTCCCGGGTTATAGCTTCCCGCGACTACCGCTCTCTGCATATATACCAGCTCGTCGTCAGAGCAGACAGAGAGATGAATACTTGTCTAGGCCGAGATTCCTGGCGATCTCCGAGTTTGGACCGCGAGCCTTCGTCTATCACGAAGGATCGCGTTACGTGATAGATAAGGTCATACTTCCGGTTACCGATCCGTCCGAAGAAGGCATGGTCGGTACGATGAGTGCGAAATTGTGCGGCCATTGCGGATACCTGCATCCGGTTACATCCGACTTCAATCCAGATCAGTGTGAGAGGTGTGGCACCATGCTCGGCACTCCGCTTGGGCAGTTGTTCAGACTGCAAAACGTCTCCACCAGGCGTCGGGACAAGATCAACTCCGACGAAGAGGAACGGATGCGCCTTGGCTACGATATCGTTACCGGTGCGCGCTTCGCTAGAAGAAATGGAACAATTCAGTGCCAATCGGCCACTCTGACCCACGGCGGCTCGGACCTGGCCAGGATGAGTTATGGGGATAGGGCTACTATTTGGCGTATCAACCTTGGATGGAAGCGCAGAGCGAATCAGGACCAGTATGGGTTTACGCTGGACGTTGAACGAGGATACTGGGCCAAGTCTCCCACGGAAGATGACAAGGATGATCCCTTGTCGCCTCGTAAGGAACGCGTCATTCCATACGTTGAGGACTGGCGCAACTGCCTTCTTTTTGAACCGAAAACGCCACTTTCGGTGGAAGTGGTCGCGTCACTTGAAGCTGCGCTCAAGAGCGCACTGCAGGCTGAGTATCAGCTTGAGGATAACGAACTCGCGGTGGAGCCTCTGCCCAACAGGGATGATCGCAGACTGATACTCTTCTATGAAGCGGCAGAGGGAGGAGCTGGTGTCCTTCGCCGTCTCGTCGATGATCCGCAAGCAATGTCCCGGGTCGCGAGGCGAGCACTTGAAATATGCCACTTTGATCCCGACACCGGGGACGACCTTCGCCGAGCGCCAAATGCTTTGGAGGACTGCGAAGCTGCCTGCTACGACTGTCTGATGAGCTATGGCAACCAAACTGACCACAAGCTGCTGGATAGGATGCTCATTCGCGAGATTTTAATGCAGTATGCGGATGCTACGGTGAGTGCCAGTCCAGTCGGCAAGACACGGTCTGAACATCTCGAAGGACTCAAGCGGCTGTGCCAGTCAACGTTAGAGACAGAATGGCTGGAATTTATCGATGATAGGCGTTATGCACTGCCGTCACGGGCGCAGGCTCTCGTGGAATCCTGTGGCACGAGGCCGGACTTTATGTATGACAAGGAGCAGGTGGCGATATACGTAGACGGCCCACACCACGAATACCCCGAACGCGCTAAGCGGGACAGAGAACAAACAGAAGCGCTAGAGAACGCCGGGTACCTGGTGATCAGGTTCGGCGCAAAGGACGACTGGGTGCAGATTATCTCGCGTTATCCGCGCGTCTTTGGGAGGCCACAATGAGCTTTGCAGTTGGATCCTTGGTCAGGGCAAGAGGAAGGGAATGGGTCGTTCTCCCTGAATCGGAAGATGAGATGTTGATCGTCCGTCCTCTCGGCGGCGCTTCGGATGAAACGGCAGGAATCTTTCTTCCTTTGGAGAGAGTGGAACCGGCGACTTTTGATTTACCAGATCCTTCAGACGTGGGAGACTACCGGTCATGCCGATTACTTCGTGACGCACTAAGACTAGGATTCAGGTCAAGCGCCGGACCGTTTCGTTCTTTCGCTTCCATTGCGGTCGATCCCAGACCCTACCAGTTGGTCCCCTTGTTGATGGCGCTGAAACTCGACCCTGTTCGACTGCTGATAGCTGATGACGTGGGCATCGGCAAAACCATCGAGGCAGGGCTTGTAGCAAAAGAGCTTCTCGAACGTGCAGAAGTAGAACGTCTGGCTGTTCTCTGCCCGCCACATCTTGCAGAGCAATGGCAAAAGGAACTGGTAGAAAAGTTCCATATAGAAGCGGAGCTTGTTCTCCCAAGCACCGTTAAGCGCCTAGAGCGCCCGTGCAGGCTTGGCGAGTCACTATTCGACTACTACCCGTTCGTGATTGTCTCCACCGAGTTCATCAAGTCGGATCGTCGCCGGGACGAGTTCGCCCGAACGTGCCCTGAACTCGTGATAGTTGATGAGGCTCATACTTGCTCATGGAGCGGAGAGGGCCGCAGCGGAAGAAAGCAGCGTTTCGACCTAATCTCCGCCATTGCTCAAGACTCCAATCGTCACTTGATCTTCGTAACCGCAACACCTCACAGCGGAAAGGAGGACGAGTTTAGATCCCTGCTTGGATTATTAGATACTTCGCTCGGAAACCTTCCGGATGACCTGTCCGGCCCACAGAGCGCTCCTCACCGGCGTCGGCTCGCTGAGCACTTTGTTCAAAGGCGAAGGGCTGATATCAAGCACTATCTCGACTCGCAGACCCCGTTCCCGGAGCGCGAGGATACCGAAGAGAGCTATAGGCTGTCACAAGCTTATAAGGCGTTCGTGCATCGGGTGGTCAAATATGCAAGAGAAGTCGTTGCGGACAAGTCCGGCACTAAGTTCCATCAGAGAGTGCGATGGTGGTCGGCGATCGCACTATTGAGATCTATTGCTTCCAGCCCTTCAGCAGCAGCCGCAACGCTGCGGAGTCGAGCCGCTTGCGCCGATGCAGAAACGGACGACGAGGTCGATCTTATTGGTCGGAAGACAGTCATGGATCTGATCGCCGACGACGCCTCAGAGATTCCGGATTTTGCTCCCGGAAGCGATTCTTATGGCGAAGAAACTGATGACAAACGAAACAGAAGCATGCTGCTGGATCTCGCAAGAGAAGCTGACAGGCTTGCAGGAAAGGAAGATCACAAGCTTGTCTGTGCCACGGAACTCATAAAGCAAATCATCGATGACGGATACAACCCTATAGTTTTCTGCCGGTTCATTCAAACCGCCGAGTATGTTGCTGAGGAACTACGCAAAGCTCTGCCGAATGACGTAGAGGTCGCTCCGGTTACCGGTTTACTCCCGCCGGAAGAACGAGAGAATCGCGTGGTCCAACTCGGCGAAGCAGAAAAGCGTGTTCTGGTTTGCACTGACTGCCTAAGCGAAGGTATCAACCTCCAGGAAAAATTCAACGCCGTAGTGCATTACGACCTCGCCTGGAACCCAACTCGCCATGAGCAACGTGAAGGTCGTGTTGACCGCTATGGTCAGCCGAGCCCTACAGTGCGAGTGCTCACCTACTACGGCATCGATAACCATATCGACGGCCTCGTCTTGAACGTGTTGATCAAGAAACACAAGGCGATACGGAACTCCCTTGGAATCTCAGTTCCTGTTCCAGCTCGCGCTGAGGAAGTGATTGACGCAATATTCGAGGGACTGCTGCTCAGAGAGGACTGGGGGCACGACACAAGCACACAGCTTACGCTGTTCGAAGACTTGCTGCAGTCGGAGAAAGATAGTCTCAACTTGGAATGGGAGTCTGCAGCCGAGCGGGAGAAACGCTCCAGAACGGTCTTTGCCCAGGAGACTATCAAAGTCGACGATGTTGCTGCAGAGTTATCGGCGATGCGAGACGCCATCGGCAGTGGAATCGATGTAGCCTCGTTCACAAAAGAAGCCTTCAAGCTGAACAATTCAGTTGTTAGTGAGAAGAACGGTCTATCAGTTATCGATCTTTCAGAAGCTCCTGCCTTTCTACGGGAACTGGTCGGCGGTTCCAATACGCTTAAAGCCAGGTTCGAACTGCCTGTAAGCAATGGAGAAGTCTATCTGAGCCGCACACACCCCATAGTCGAGGGGCTTGCCTCTTACGTCATGGATGGTGCACTCGATGCCCACGCCGACGGATGTGCGAAGCGATGCGGCGCCATTCGCACAGCAGCCGTCAATAAGCGTACCACTCTGCTCCTCGTGCGTTTCCGCTACCATATTATCAGCCAGAAGGGCGAGAAAGAATCGCCGCTCTTGGCGGAAGACTGCCGCTTGCTCGCGTTTGAGGGTTCGCCGGAGAACGCACAGTGGCTGGATGATGAGCGTGCGAATGTTGTCTTTGAGGCTTCTCCGGATGCGAACATAGCGAGGGAGGCCCAAAGGGATTTCGTCAGCAAAGTCATCGATGGATTTGAGCACTTGCGTCCATACCTTGAGGCAGAGGCTGAGCGGCGTGCGGAGCAACTCCTCGAAGCTCATCGCCGTGTCCGCACCGCCTCTCAGCAGAAAGGTATCCGCTACCGCGTTGTGCCCAATCTGCCCCCCGATGTGCTTGGCATCTATGTCTACCTTCCATCTGCGGGGGCGGCGCGATGAGAAAGAGCAGAAGCAATAACCTATTCTCTACGGTGCGAGTCGAAGGCGCTATCTTGCCTGTCGATCTACTTCAACGCATCTCCGATGGCGACAAATCGCTTGATGGGCTTACACCTGCCGACTACCATCTGGTCGGCAATGAAAAACTCAATGAAGCCACTAACCGGTCCTGGAACCGTATGCTCGGCGCGTGGTCAGCGTTTCGCGCGGGCTTGGAGAAGCTGCCCGATTCTGACCCGAAGACATCCCATACTCGCGAACGCTGGCTCCTCCCGCTTTTCCAAGAACTCGGCTTCGGCAGGTTGGCAACCGCCAGGGCGGTCGAACTCGATGGCAAGAGTTTCGCGGTTTCGCACTTGTGGGGCAACACGCCCATCCATCTCGTCGGCTGTGCCATAGACCTCGACACCCGTACCGAAGGTGTCGCCGGTGCGGCGCGCATGACTCCTCACGGCCTGGTCCAAGAGCTGCTGAACCGATCCGATGAGTTCCTGTGGGGCTTCGTTTCGAACGGCCTGCGTCTGCGCATTCTTCGAGATAACTCCAGCCTCACGCGCCAGGCGTTCGTTGAGTTCGATCTGGAAGCGATGATGGAGGGCGAGGTCTACTCGGACTTCGTGCTCCTCTGGCTGCTATGCCATCAGTCGCGGGTGGAAGCCGAAAAGCCGGAGGAGTGTTGGCTGGAAAAGTGGTCGAAGACAGCTCACGAGCAGGGCACGCGTGCGCTCGATCAGCTTCGCGACGGTGTCACCGCAGCCATCGCCGCGTTCGGCAGCGGATTTGTCTCCAATCCGGCGAACCGCGATTTGCGGGAGAAACTCAGAAACGGCACCTTGGACAAGCAGGATTTCTACCGCGAGCTGCTGCGATTGGTCTACAGGCTGTTGTTCATCTTTGTTGCCGAGGACCGGGACCTGCTCCTTGCGCCTGGGACCGAAAGAAAGATTCGCGAACGCTATATCAAGTATTACTCCACATCGCGGGTCCGACGTATGGCTGGAAAAAAACGCGGAACGAAGCACCCGGATCTATACTACAGCCTCAGACTGGTAATGCAGAAGCTTGGCAGCGACGACGGCTGCCCGGAACTGGGGCTCCCGGCTTTGGGAGGATTCCTGTTCTCCACCGAAGCCACTCCGAACATCGAGAATTGCGAGATAGCCAACCACCACCTGCTTGACGCCATCCGTGCGCTGGCGTTCACGCTCGATGGAGGGGTTTTACGGCCGGTGGACTACAAGAACCTCGGCTCTGAAGAACTCGGCAGCGTCTATGAATCCCTGCTGGAACTCCATCCGGAACTCAACCTCGATGCCGGTCTCTTCAACCTTCGCACAGCCGCTGGTAATGAGCGTAAAACCACCGGCAGCTACTACACCCCAACCAGCCTGATCCAGTGTCTGCTGGATTCCGCGCTGGACCCGGTGCTCGATGATGCAGTGAAGAAACCAAATCCCGAAGAACGCCTGCTTGCGCTCAAAATCTGCGACCCGGCTTGCGGCAGCGGGCACTTCCTGATTGCAGCAGCTCACAGGATAGCAAAGCGCCTGGCGTCAGTGCGGACCGGCGATATCGAGCCTTCGCCGGAGGCCATTCGAACGGCGCTGCGGCAGGTGATCTCTCGATGTATCTACGGGGTAGACATCAACCCGATGGCGGTGGAACTGTGCAAGGTGGCGCTGTGGATGGAGTCGCTGGACCCCGGCAAGCCGCTTTCGTTCCTTGACCATCACATCCAGTGCGGCAACTCTCTGATCGGCGCGACGCCGCGGCTTCTCAAAGAAGGTATTCCCGATGCCGCATTCAACCCCGTTGAGGGTGACGACAAAGCTGTCTGCTCGGAATACAAAAAGCGAAACAAGAAGGAACGCGAGGGCCAGCAGAGTCTCTTCGCGCACGACCTGCAACCCTGGGAACAGCTTGGCAACCTCTCGGCGGCGATGATGAACATCGATTCAGACGACGATGGCACCATTGCCGCCGAGCACCGCAAGCAGGAGCGTTATGAGAGGCTGGTCAAGTCTACAGACTACGAATTCGGCAGACTGCTCGCGGATACGTGGTGCGCGGCGTTCTTCTGGAAGAAGACCCGAGAGTTCGACTATCCCATCACCGAAGAAGTCTACCGCCGGATCGAGCGCAACCCTCACTCGATTCCCGACTGGATGAAGAAAGAGATCCAGCGGCTTGCCGAGCAGTATCAGTTCTTCCACTGGCACCTGGCCTTTCCGGATGTGTTCCGCGTCCCAGGCAAGGACGAAGAGCCGGATAACGAGCAGACCGGATGGTCGGGCGGGTTTGACTGCGTTCTCGGCAATCCGCCGTGGGAGTCTCTTCAACTCATCGAAGAAGAGTTCTTCGCAATCCTGCGTCCTGACATCGCCGAGATGCCCGGAGCGCGCCGGAAAGCGGCCATCGCAAAGCTGTGCGTTGAAGATGCCGGTGCTTGGGAAGCCTATACTCTCGCTAAGCGTGCTCAAGAGGCCGCCAATGCATTCTTCAAGAACTCCACCAGCTATCGGTTGACCGCAGAAGGCAAATTGAATACCTATGCGCTATTCGCAGAACGTTTCAGAACCGTGCTGTCGAGACGAGGACGAGCCGGCATTATTTGCCCCACGGGAATCGCTACCGATAACACCACCAAAGCTTTCTTCGGCGAGTTGACTCGAACCCAATCGCTTGCAGTCCTCTACGATTTTGAAAACAGGAATGCCCTATTTCCAGGTGTTCACCGCAGCTACAAGTTTTGCACCTTGACAATGTCCGCGTCGCCGTGCCCATCCGGCTACTTCGCGTTTTTCCTTACCGATCCAAGCCAAACTCACGACGACATACGGCGGTTTATGTTGTCGGCGGCGGATATTGCTCTGTTGAACCCCAACACGCATACCTGCCCGGTATTCCGGACTCAAGCCGATGCCGAACTCACAAAGGCGATCTACCGCCGCGTGCCTGTGCTGGTTAACGAAATAACTGACGAGAACCCTTGGCATGTCTCGTTCAAACAAGGGCTGTTCAATATGACGAGTGACAGCCGCCTGTTCCGAACCGAGCCCGGACCAGACCTGCTTCCGCTGTATGAAGCCAAGATGATCTGGCAGTTCGACCACCGGTTTGGCACGTTTGAAGGGGTGACGGACCGTTCCAACACACATACCCCAACGCCGACGCCCGAGCAACACGCCGACCCTTCTTTTAGAGTGAAACCCTGGTACTGGGTGCCGAAAAAAGAAGTAGACGAGCGTCTTCGAGATTGGCCGCGTAAGTGGCTATTAGGGTTTAGAAGTATCACAAACGCTACGAATGAACGATCTTTTATATCAACGTGCATTCCGAGGTCGGGGGTTTCTGGAAAATATCCATTAATCTTATCTAATGTGCCAACCAGTTTACTAGGTTGCTTGCTTGGTTCGAGCAATTCAATGGTGGTCGATTATTGTGTTAGGCAAAAACTTGGGGGAACTGATATTTCTTATGGGTATGCCAAGCAATTTCCGTTCTTACCCATTGGGGCTTATTTTGCCGATAGATTAGTATTTTTATCAATTCGCATTCTTGAGCTCATCTACACCGCCTGGGACATCAAAGCTTTCGCGGACGACGTGTGGAAAGAAGCGGACGATGCACTGCGCGAGGCAATCGTGCAACAGTGGCAGGACAACCGCGCCGCGACCGGCGGGCACCAGTGGAACCCGCCCGAGTGGGCAGACATTCCTGATGCGTTTAGGATCGTAAGGGCAGATGGGCGTGTGGACAACATAGAACCCTATAACCCTGAAACCCTATGCCCCTTGGCGCCCTTCAAATGGGACGAGGACCGCCGAGCCACACTCCGCGCCGAGCTCGACGCATACTACGCGAAGCTATACGGCTTGAACCGCAAACAGCTCCGCTACATCCTGGACCCGCACGGCCTATCGAAAAGGGAGCTTGAAGACATCCTCGATCCCTGGGAAGACCCGACCTGCGCCGGCCCGCACCTGCTGCCCGCCGAGCCCGCTCTCGACTTCCCCGGCGAAACATTCCGGGTCTTAAAGAACAAAGAAGAAAAACAGTTCGGCGAATACCGCACCCGCCGCCTGGTGTTGGAAGCCTGGGAACGCCTGCACTCACAGGGCCTGATGCCGGAACCGTATGATCAGAGGAAGGAGGGTTCTGACTTGTGACACGCAGCTTGGTTGAGACACACAATCCCTTTTCTGAGAATGCGCTGAAAGAGATATTCAAAGTGAAAGCCGGAAAGCCCTCGGTCATTGTGTCCAGGGAGAACAACCGGCTTGAGTTCCGTGAGACGTTTAGCCTGAATGCCTGTAAGGACAAGTTGCGGACGTTTGCTGCATTTGCCAATAACCAGGGCGGATATCTAGTCTTTGGTGTCAAGGACCGTCCCCGCACATTGATAGGTCTTACCGGCACGGCCTTTGATGATATCAAAACAGAGAAGCTCACAGGTATGCTGAACGAGTACTTCGCGCCGGAGATACACTGGGCAGCACACGAGTATGAGTTTGAGGGGATGACGTTTGGCCTCTTGTACGTGCACGAGTCGCAAGCGAAGCCGGTGGTCTGCCTCAAGCACTGCGATGCGGCCAAGTGCAAAGAGGGTGAGATATATTACCGATACCGAGGTCGCTCCGAGGCAATCCGGTATCCTGAGCTCCGTAAGATTCTCGACGAAGTGCGCAGTCAGGAGCGGACCCTATGGATGAAGCACTTGGAGAATATCGCTAAGGTAGGTGTTCAAAATGCTGCCATAATGGACACCGTGACTGGCGAGGTGACGGGCCGTTCGGGCTCGTTCCTCATAGATGAATCCCTTCTGCCCAAGATATCATTCATAAAGGAGGGACACTTCGTAGAAAGCAACGCGGCACCGGCTTTGAAATTGATCGGCGATGTCGAAGTGATAGATTCGCGCCTCATTCAGCCGACTAGACGTGTTGTTAAGAAAACGAAAGGAATCAACCTCCCGGACATTGTTAATGCCTTCCTCGATCAGGAGGACGTGCCCGATGCCGCCGAATACATTAGCGCTATATGCTATCAGACGACTTCCTTGTTGCCGGTCTACTATTTTATGACTCAGGGAGGATTGTCTGTAGAGGATGTGATAGCGCTCATCGATTCATCGAAATCCACCTCACAGGCTCGGAGAAAACTAAGGGAAAGAGTAAGGCCGGACGCGAGCAGAAACGGGGACCAGGAGCCAGCGCAGCCAAGCAACCTGAATGCAACTGCAGCAGATTGTCGTCGAAAAGTTTTGAACAGGAACCTGCCGGACACTGCGGATGAGATCGAACTGAAGCACATTCTCACGGCTATTCTAACACTGTGCCGGAACGAGATAGACACTAAGTATTTGTTTCCGCGATTGAAAACTTGGTTCGAGAACAGCTATTCAGGTATGGATACAAACGCAAAGAGCCTGTTCCGGCGGGTTCTGGTCCACCTGGATACGGTTCTTTATGCGAACTCGGTGTCATACGGCAGCGCCGGAGGAGGCACGCATGAATCATATTGATGATGTCAGTCAATGCCTCGCCCAACTCGGCGAGGATAGGATAGAGGCGGCGTCAAGGTCATATACTATCGTCCTTACGGGTGGATTCCTGCCATTCGTGTAGAGCTTCCAGCACCCGTTTCTGCGAGCAACACTCGTCTATCGCTTATACTAGAGGGCATTACTA